>Ga0209009_1000028_pt1 | contig 67131 bp, 76 predicted proteins | sample BlaSpr_A8_OM3_M2_FD_187979 | JGI IMG/M metagenome (GOLD analysis project Ga0209009, IMG submission 187979) | Forest soil microbial communities from Thunder Bay, Ontario, Canada - Black Spruce, Ontario site 2_A8_OM3_M2 (SPAdes) (version 2) | ecosystem: Environmental > Terrestrial > Soil > Boreal... | reverse complement strand
GTGCCACGGGTAATCCGAGCTGACGGGTGTCCTCGGTCGTGGTCTTGCCGTCGGCGCTCTTCCAGGTGAGGTGGACCAGGTCTGCGGCGCTCCAAGCGGTGGACGTATCGTTGCGCACTTGCAAGTCGAGGCGAACGATCCCTCCCATCGGCGGATTTTTTGGGAGGACCGTTCCCGAGATCAGCATCGCCGTGCCGGCGGCGCTCGCGCCTGACGTCGACACGACCGCCGCGGCCATCACGAGCGCGCTCGTCAGGAGCGCCAGGCGGCGAGAAGACACCTTGCTAGTATCCAAAAAATGGTCGTCCGCGCCGCCTCGGCGGCAGGGCTGGCGCTGACGCTGCTGGCGAGCTCCTGCACCTCCGCCACGCCCAAACCGTCGCCCTCCGCCTCGCCGGTGGGTGCGAGTCATCTGCAGCTGATCGAGGCGGAAGACGCCCAGACGCTCGATCCGGCATTGATCGACGACCCGACATCACTCCAGATCGGCAGCGAGATCTTCGAGGGGCTGACGGCCCTCGACCTCAACCAGCGACCGGTGCCCGCGCTCGCCCAGCAGTGGGAGATCACGGACGCCGGGCGGACCTACACCTTCCACGTGCGTGCGGCCCATTATCAATCGGGGGCGACCGTCCAGGCGCAGGACGCGGTCACCGCCTGGACTCGTGCGCTCGATCCGGCAACTGCTAGCCCGAACACGATCTTCTTTTCGGCGCTGGGAGCCCGTTATCCCGGGGATCCGTTGACCAGCGTCGAGGTGGTTGACAGCAGGACGATCCGCCTGCGCCTGCCCCGCCCGGACAGTGAGCTGCTCACCCTGCTGGCCCTGCCGCCTTACTGGCTGACCGACCCCAAGCAACCGACCTCGGGCACCGGCCCATACCGGCTCGACCGCTGGGACCGCGGCCGGGCGCTGCACCTCTCGGCCTTCGACAACTACTGGGGGCCGAAGCCCTCGGTGCGCAAGGTCGATATCGACATCGAGCCCGACAACGTCAAACGCCTGGATCGGTTTACCAGCGGCGGTGCCGACATCGCCCACGGCTTCACCGGTCCGCAGTTGCTCGCCTTTGCGCGCGATCCAAAGCAGGCGGTCGAGCTGCACAAGGTCCCAACCCCACGCACCACCTGGCTCGGCTTCAACACGGTCGCCGGCAGCGGCTATGGCCCACCCGACCGGATGGCGATCGCGCAGGGGATCGATCGGTCGCGTGTGACCGACCTGGCGCTCTTCGGGTCGATGCTGGCGGCGCCTGCCACCGATCTGCTTCCCACCGGAGTGCCGGGCCATGTCAATCGGCAGTTGCCGGCGTATGATCCGGCCGCCGCGCGTAACGCGCTCGACCAGGCGGGATTTGGGCCGAAGATCGACCTCTACTTTTCGACGAACGCGACGCTGGGGCGAGTGGCGACCGACTTGCAGGACCAGCTGAGCGCCACGACTGGCCGGACCGTCGTCCTCCATCCAACCGGCGACTTCTTCAATCAAGCCGCGCTGGATAAGCTGCCGTGGTTTATCGATACCTGGAGCGCCGACGTGCCTTACCCGTCCGATTTCCTGGAGAACGTGCTGCGAGCGAGCTCGCAGTTCAACAACCTGCGGCTCTTCGATAACGGTGTGGAGCAAGCGCTCGACCAGGGCCGCGCCGCGCTGACCTGGGACGACGCGATCAAGGCGTACCAGCAGGCCGAGGGCCTGGCACTGACGCAGAATCGATTGATTCCCCTCTACAGCGGCGTCGAGCCCTACCTGGTGCGTCCGGACCTGCACGTCGCGTTCAGCGGAGGCACCATTTCCTACCGCTGGGAGAACGTTCGCTAGGATCGTTGAGTGCAGGACCGGAGCTCCCACCGCGCCCGAGTGCTCCGCTATGGGGGCGATGCCGGCGCCCGCGTCGACGACCAGCTCGCCGCCGAGGAGCCGCTGGAGGTCCGCATCGGCGGCCAGCCACTGACCCTGATGATGCGTACGCCGGGCCACGACCGCGACCTCGCGCTCGGCTTTCTCTTCGGTGAGGGAATCATTCGCTCCGCCGACGATGTGACGGCGCTCACCATCGTGCCGAACGGCGAGCACCCCGATCTCGAGAACGTCATCGACGTCGAGCTGGCGCCATCGGCCCCTGGCGTTGACCGGCGCTGGCAGCGCCAATTTCTGTCGGCCTCGAGCTGCGGGCTCTGTGGCGTGAGCAGCATCGAGGCGATCCACGAGGCGGCACCGCCCTTGCCCGACGACGACCTGGCGATCGATCCCGATGTGATCTATAGGCTCGACGCGCGTCTGAGGGAAGAGCAGGCGATCTTCGCCCGAACCGGCGGCTTGCACGCAGCCGGGCTGTTCACGCTCGAGGGCCAGCCGGTCGTCGTCCGCGAGGACATCGGCCGGCACAACGCCGTGGACAAGGTCATCGGCCACGCCGCAGGCCGGGGCCTCCTACCGCTCGACCGCCACATCCTGATGGTGAGCGGCCGCACCTCCTTCGAGATCGTCCAGAAGGCGCTCCAGGCCCGCATCCCGGTCCTGGTGGCGGTGTCCGCCCCCTCGAGCCTGGCTCGTGACCTGGCCCAGGCATCGAACCAGACGCTGATCGGCTTCCTTCGTGGCCGCAGCCTGAACGTCTATAGCGGCCGCCAGCGCCTCCTTAACGCTCAGTAGTTTCCGTGACGACATCGCGTCGGGAGAGCGATAGCGTGCCGACCTATGAGCCCCACCTCGCTCGCTGGCATTCCAGACGCCTTCTGGCGCGACCCCGTCGAACGCGCGAAGACCGACCCTGCCGCCTTCGGCGAGCTCTACGATCGCTATTCCGCCAGGATCTACCGCTTCGTGCGCTCCCGGATCCACGACGATGGGCTGGCCGAGGACGTCACGGCCGACGTCTTCATGAGCGCGCTGCGGGGGATCAAGACCTACCAGGACCAGGGTCGCCCTTTCAGCTGCTGGCTCTACCGCATCGCCGCCAACGCCGTGGCCAGCCATTACCGTAATCGGCGCCCGCAGGTGTCCCTCGATGACGCCATCGACTTGCCTGCCCTTGAGATTGACCCGGCCGACGAGGTCGTTGCCCGCGACCGCGTGCGGGCCGTCTGGCAAGCCGTCGATCGCCTGCCGCCGCAACAGCGCGCCGCCATGATCCTGAAGTTCTCCGACGACCTGACGATGGACGATATCGGCGCGATCCTCGGCAAGTCACCAGCCGCTGCCAAGCTCTTGATCTACCGGGCGGTACAGCGCCTTCGAGCCGAGCTTGTCAGGGAGCCAGTTCTGGCATGACCTTCTCGACAAACTCGTCGAGGCGGCGCTTGCCTTCCGACGGCCACTCGGCGATCAGGTAGCCGAACCCGGCCGCGCGCAGCTGCGCCGCTCGGCGGCGCACCTGGTCCCAGGGCCGCGACAGTGAGAGCGACGCCGAGCGGAGAATCGCTTGTGGGTCTCGTCCAGCCTTTTCCGCGAGCTGGTCGAGCAGCCGGGACTTACGGGCCAATGAATCATCGGAGCCGAAGGCATGCCAGGCGTCCGCCTGGCGGGCGACGATCGGCAGCATCAGCTGCTCACCACCGGCCCCAATCCAGATGGGAGGATGCGGTCGCTGAACCGGTCGCGGGTGATAACTCGCCCCGGCGAGCCGGTAATGCTGGCCCGCAAAGGTGGCACGATCCTCCGTCATCAACAGTCGCATGACCTCCACGCCTTCCTCCAGGCGTTCGGCCCGCTCCTTGAGCGGAGGAAATGGGATACCTAACTGTTCATGCTCGGGCTCGTGCCAGGCCGCGCCCATGCCGATCTCGAGCCGCCCGTGGGAGATGTGGTCGACCGTAATCGCTTCCGTCGCCAGGATCGACGGGTGCCGATAGGTGATGCCGGTCACCAGTGCCCCCAGGCGGATCCGGGAGGTGACCGCGGCCAGGCCGGCCAGCAGGGTCCACGCCTCCAGGCAGGGGCCGTTCGGATCGCCGTACAGCGGGGTGAAGTGATCGAAAACCCATGCGCCGTCGAATCCAGCGGACTCCGCGAACTGGACTCGGTCCACCAACTCCGGCCAGAGGAGCTGATGCTGCGCAGTGTCTAGACCAATCCGCATTTCTCTGCCACAATACAGGGCGATTGACGACGTGATTTAACCGAACGTTCATTCGGCTTTGGCCAAAGCATTCCGCGGGGCCACCAGAGTCTTTTAGGGGATCGCAATCAGGGAAGGAGGAATCATGAATCTTCGCCCATCGGTCGCGCGTTCGATGGCCCGTTTCCTAGCACTGGCGTTGCTGCCGGCGAGCGTCGCCGGTATCACCGCGGTTACCGCGTCGGCCAGCAAGCCCGTCGCCGCCACTACCGGGTGTCAGCTCTCGGGCGCGGTCAAGCACGTCATCTATCTCGTGTTCGACAACACGCACTTCACCCGGGACAACCCGAATGTTCCATCAGACCTCGAGCAGATGCCGCATCTGCTGAACTTCCTTACATCCAATGGATCGCTGCTTACCAACGACCATACGGTCCTGATCTCGCACACCGCGGGCGGCATCCTGTCGAGCCTTACCGGGCTGTATCCCGACCGGCAGGGTCAGACCGTGTCAAACAACTATTTCTATTTCGACCCGACAGGCAAGCCCCAGTTCAGCACGTCCTTTAAGTACTGGACCGACCTGGTCGACGATTCGACCGGAGCGCGCGACCACCTCCCGAACATGGTCTTCGATGGCCAGAAGACCACGCCCGCACCATGGGTCCCGTTCACCCGCGCAGGCTGCAATTTCGGCGGCGTCTCGACGGCGAACATCGAGCTCGAAAACACCGGCACCGGTCCGTTTGGCGACATGAGCCAGGCCTTTGGGACCGGCTCGCCTGAATGGAATGACGCTGTCGCGTCGAACGCCGCACCATCCGGGACACCCGCCCGCGCAAAGGCGCTTACGGACTATGTCGGCATCGCCATCCACTGCGCTAACGGCGGCGGAATCTGCACCTCGAATGCAACCAATACGACAAACTCGAGGGCTGACAAGCTTCCGGACGAGCCAAACGGCTACGTGGGCTACCGCGCGCTATATGGCGCCAAATACGTCGACCCGGCGATCACTGCTGGCAACACCTGCGTCAACGACACCAGCGGTCAGCCCGTCACCGACCCATTCGGCCGCTGTGGATTCCCGGGCTTTGACTGGGCGCTCGCCAAGAACACCCTCGGCTACGTCGCCCAGATGCAGGAAGCCGGCGTGCCAGTGACCTATGCCTACATCTCGGACGCGCATGACAACCACACGTCGTCCTTCCCAGCGCCATTCGATCCGAACTTCCCGCGCGCCTCTGGTCCGGGGCAGGCCGACTACAAGGCGCAGCTGAAGTCCTACGATGACGCCTTTGGCACCTTCTTCGATCGTCTCGCGAGTGATGGCATCACCAAGGACAACACGCTCTTCGTCGTCACCGCCGATGAGGGTGACCACTACGCCGGTGGCGCCGGCATCCCGCAAGCGGATGGCTCGCTCGCGTACGAGCACACGAATTGCTCGTGGACCACGACGCCGGCTTGTCCTTCGAACCAGATCGGCGAGGTCAACCTCAAGATCCAACCGGTCCTCCCGGCAGGGAGTCCGATCTTTTCGATTCACCGCGACTCGTCGCCGGCCTTCTGGGTCAATGGCCAGCCTGGTCGGGCCGACCCGACCCTCCGCAAGCTCGAACGAGATGTGGCTGGGCTGAACGCGATCGACCCCTACGTCAGCAGCAGCCCCGCACCGGTCTTCCTCCAGATGGCCGACAGCGTGGGAGAGAAGGCGCTCCACATGGTCAACACCGATCCGGCTCGAACGCCGAGCTTCACCGCATTCGGCAAGCCCGACTACTTCGTCACCGACGGCAGTCTCAGCTGTGGTAGCAACCCATGCATCGACTACCATTTCGCCTGGAGCCACGGCGATATCCAGCCCGAAATCGCCACGAACTGGCTCGGGCTGGTGGGCCCGGGCGTGAAGAACCAGGGCATTGACTCCAAAACCTGGACGGACCACACCAACGTCCGGTCGACCATGCTGGCCCTGGCCGGCCTTCGCGACAGCTATGTCAACGACGGCCGCGTGCTGATCGAGGCGATCGAGACGAAAGCGCTGCCGCAAAGCCTGATCGCCCATCGCGCCACGCTGCTTCGGCTCGGCGACGCCTACGAACAGGTCAATGCAGCATTCGGCCAGTTTGGGCTCGACCTGTTGACGGCATCGACCAGGGCGCTAAAGAGCACGGACGAGACGCAGTACGAGTCGATCGAGACATCGATCGCCAACCTCGCGGCGCAACGCGACGACCTCGCGGCGCAGATCAAGGCGGCGCTCAACGCGGCCGCGTTCGACAACCAGCCGATCAACGAACAGCAGGCGAAGGACTGGATTGCCCAGGCCCAGTCGCTTCTCGACCAGGCGAAGGCGCTGGCAGGGTAATCGAGCTCAGCCGTATGTGACAGAGGCCGGCGCGTTCGCCGGCCTCTCTTCTTCTCGTTACCGCTTCGTGACGAATCGACGCCGTGGCGGGCGTACGATGGCCGCGATGGGCGCGGCTGAGCAGCCGATGCAGCGGCACGTGTTCGAGGTTCGCGGTCCTAGCCAGCGGATGGCCTGGGGGCTCTGGATCGTCGGCACCGTGGTCGGAGCCGCACTGGCAGCCCTGGTTGGCTGGCAGGTTCGCGACATCCTGGCGCGAGTACCGGCATTCGACGCGCAAAGCGCCAGATATGTAGCAACCGTCCTTCAGGCAGTCATTGCGGCTGGCGCGCAGTGGCTCGTGTGGCGCCGCTACCGCGTTGAGCTCGATTGGTGGGTTGCAGCGACGGTAGCCGCGAGTCTGCTCGACGCGGTCGTGGTCATTCCGAGTGTGCTGCATCTCGCCGATGGCACCGGGGTTATCAGCGCCGCGACCGCCATGATCGCCGGCGCCTCGGCACTGGCAGCTGCAGGTCTCGTTGTCGGTACCGCCCAGGCGCTTGTCCTACGGGAGTCGGCGGGCAACATCGCCTGGGCATGGATCCCGGCGACGATCATCGGCGGTGCTCTCGCCGGTGCGCTGACGACTGCGCTGTCGGCCCAATTCCTTGGCCTACCGGCGTTCGCCACGATCAGCCTCGTGGCCGCGACCGGAGCGCTGCTCGCGTCGGCGAGCCAGGCGCCCGTCTTCCTCCGCGTGCTGCGCTAACTTCGCCCACTTCATGCCGACATGCAGCTGTCGCAAGTCGACCCTATAGTTACTGCCGGACGTGAAGACACTCAAGGGGCCGCGGACGATCTTTGCCTGCCAGGAGTGCGGCAACCAATCCTCCAAGTGGGTTGGGCGTTGCCCAGACTGCGGCAACTGGAACACCTACGTCGAGGAGCAGATGCGCGCGGAGCCCGCCGCGCGGGCTAATGGAGGACGCCGCGTCAGTGTCTCGACGGCGCAGCCGATGCCGTTGTCCGAGGTCCGCTTTGCCCAGGCCAACCGGCTGCGCCTTGCGATGCGCGAACTCAACCAGGTCCTGGGCGGCGGCATCGTGCCCGGCTCGTTGGTGCTGGTGGGCGGCGACCCCGGGATCGGTAAGTCAACGCTGCTGCTGCAGCTGGCCAGCGAAGTGGCCACCACCTACGGCCCTGTCTTATATGTGTCGGGCGAGGAATCGGTTCAGCAGCTGAAGCTACGCGCACAGCGCCTGTGCGTCGATGGCGACCGTTTGATGGTGCTGGCCGAAAACGACCTCGACGGCATCATCGAGCATCTCGAAAAGGCGCGGCCGATGCTGGCCGTCATCGATTCGATCCAGACCGTCTTTCTGGGTGGCGTCACCTCGGCGCCGGGGAGTGTGAGCCAGGTCCGCGAGTGCGCCGGGCGCCTGATGCTGCTGGCCAAGAGCAGCCATATTCCCATCTTCCTGGTCGGTCACGTGAACAAGGAGGGGGCGATCGCGGGGCCGCGCGTCCTGGAGCACATCGTCGACACCGTCCTCTACCTCGAAGGCGAGCGGCACCACAGCTTCCGCATCCTGCGCAGTCAAAAGAATCGGTTCGGCTCCACCGATGAGATCGGTGTCTTCGAGATGCGCGACACCGGGATGCACGAGGTCAGCGATCCCAGCCGTGCCTTCTTACAGGACCGCTCGCTGAGCGAGGTCGGCAATGTCGTGCACGTCGCGCTGGAAGGCAGCCGTCCGCTGCTCGTGGAGCTCCAGAGTTTGACCACGCCGAGCCGCTTCGGCGCGCCGCGCCGGTCGGTCAACGGCATCGACCTCAACCGGCTCCACATGCTGGTCGCGGTGCTGGAGCGGCGCGCCAAACTCGACCTGGGCCAGGACGATGTCTTCGTCAACGCCGCAGGCGGGGTGCGATTGGGCGAGCCGGCCTCCGACCTCGCGGTGGCGCTCGCGATCGCGTCCAACAAAAGGAACCGGCCCGCCGGCGCCGACGTGGTCGCGATCGGCGAGCTCGGCCTGAGCGGCGAGGTGCGCCGCGTGAGTCAGCTCGAGCGCCGGATCCTCGAGGCGCACCGTCTCGGTTTCAAGCGGGCCATCATCCCCGCCGCCGTCGAGCTGCGCGATCCCGAGCTGAAAGCGATGACGATTCACCGTGTCGAAACGATCTCGACAGCGATCGATACCTGCTTCGGCTAAACGGTCTTGCAGCCGGGGACTCGCCTGGCCAGCGGCGTGGCCTCTCCCACGAAGACACGGATGCAGGCCGGCACCACGGGACGAGCCGCGATACGGTGACGTGTGGAGCACTGCTGGTTGATCTGGCGGACCACATACTCCTCGGTCATGCCCAGGTCGCTGGACAGGACCCGGTCGATGCAGTGCTGCCGGTCCGCGAGCGGGTCCGGAGCCTGGGGGACGCCCATCGTCCCTGACCGAAGGGCGGATGGTCCGGCGGGCGGGGCGGGGGAGAACGCCAGTGTCACCGCCAGCAGCCCGGCGGCAAGCCAGCAGCCGAATTCGAGGCGACGGGCCGTCAGAGTTGGACGCAGCGACCAAAACCGCCGTTGGGCCGCGACTTTCATGCTTTAATTAGGGCACGATGGCGCCCTTGTTTGCACGACTCCGCGAGCTTGTATCTCCCATCCTGGAAAAAGGAGGTGATCGCAATGCGCGTGGAACGCGTCTTCCGGCTCCTGGGCCTGTTGCTTGGACTTATAGCGGGCGTCGAGTACGCCAGATTCATCATTTCGGAAGCTCCCATCGCGGGTTACACGCTGAGAGCGATCGTCTTGCTGTTAACGGCACTGGCGGGCGCCCTCTTCGGCTTCTTTGGGCTCCCGTACGTTACGACCAAGCCGTTCTTCTGGCTCGAAAATAAGCTAAACGTGACGCCGCTGCCAGATCTGGTAGCGGCAACCGTGGGACTCCTGGTCGGGCTGCTGCTGGCGGCGCTCGTCGGGTTGTTTCTTGCAAAGCTGCCGTGGTACCTGGGCTTCGTTATCTCGTTGATTGTGGCCCTGGTGTTCGCCTACTGGGGCGTGACCCTGGGGCTCAACCGGCGGCACGAGATGATGGCCCTCGTCCTCGGCCCCGGCCGAGCCAGCGGCCTGATCGAAACCCACGCGCTTGACACGGGCGTACTGCTCGATACCAGCGTGATCATCGACGGCCGCATCATGGACATCGCCCAGACCGGGTTCCTGCACGAGAAGATCCTGGTTCCGCACTTCGTGCTCGCCGAACTCCAGTACATCGCCGACTCCAGTGACGCGCTGCGGCGTAACCGCGGCCGGCGCGGGCTGGAGGTGCTCAACCTGCTGCAGAAGGAGCCGCTGGTCGACATCGAATTCATCGATGAAGATGTCCCCGATGTGACCGAGGTCGACTTGAAGCTGATCAAGCTCGCCAACAAGCGAAAGGCGGCGATCATGACCAACGACTACAACCTGAACCGCGTGGCGCAGCTCGAGGGCGTGCGCATCCTCAACCTCAACAACCTCGCCAATGCCTTGAAACCGGTCGTGATCCCCGGTGAAGAGATGAACGTGCAGGTGATCAAGGAAGGGAAGGAGCAGAACCAGGGCGTCGCATACCTCGACGACGGCACCATGATCGTGGTCGAAAATGGCCGGCGCTACATGAACCAGACCATCGGCGTCATCGTCACCTCCGTGCTGCAGACCGCGGCTGGCCGGATGATCTTCGCGACCCCGGCGAGCGAGTCGAGCATCGGGCGGCCCAAACCCTTGCGGAGGATCCAGGGCGGCGGCACCGGAAGCTGACGCCGTCTTAACCGTTGAGCCTGGCCAGGCGCTGGTCGCTCGGCTTCGCGAAGCCATTCGCGACGTGCCCGACGCAGGATGGGTCGTGATCTATAGCGACACGAGAGGCAATAACCCTCCCCCTCTGGGGGAGGGTAGGGTGGGGGCCGATATCACGGTCGTCGCTGTGCCAGTTACCGATACCTGCAAGGAGGTCGTCGACGGGCTGGTGCGCCGGACCATACCGAGGGACACGCTCCTCGACGCCCGCGGACCCTGGGCCTTTCGGCGTGAGGCCCTGATGCAGGCACTCGACCGCGTTGCGACCGGCGCAGATATCAGCAATCTGATCGAACTGTGTCGGGCAGCTGGCCTACGAGTCCGCTCGCTGATCGCGCAATGACCGCGGCGGCTGTCATCGTTGCGGGTGGGGAAGGCGCTCGCATGCAAGCGGGAAAGAACAAGGTCTTCCTCGAGATCGAGGGCCGTTCGGTTCTGGAGCGATCGCTCTCGCTCTTCGAGCCGATGTCGCAGGTGAGCGAAGTTGTGCTCGTGGTTCGCGCCTCTGAGATCAGGACCTGCGAGGCGTTGAAGACACGGTTTCGAAAGCTCAGTCGCATTGTGCCGGGCGGAGACGTCCGTCATCGATCCGAATTTGCCGGTATCCAGGCTCTCGCGGGTGAGATCGACGCCGGGAGAGTCGACACCGTGCTGGTCCACGACGCGGTACGCCCTTTTGCCAGCCAGCAGCTCGTCGAGCGCCTTCTGGCCGGATTGGGAGATTCGGTCGGCTGCATCCCAGGGCTCCGGGTGGCCGCGACGACGGTCCTCACCGAGGACGGCTGGATTGCCGGCTACCCAACAAACGTATGGGCGGTGCAGACGCCCCAGGTCTTCCAGGCGACCTGGCTTCTCGAAGCGCACAACCGGGCCGCACGTCAGGGTTTCGTCGGCACCGACACCGCATCGGTCGTCGAATGGGCGGGCGGCGACGTCCTCGTGATCGAAGGCGAACCGACCAACATTAAGATCACGACGCCCGATGACCTCGTGCGCGCTAAAGAGATTGCCGCCGCGCTCGGCCACCGAACCGACTGACGGCGTGGAGAACCATCATCGCAACGGCGAGAAACGCGAGTATCGGGCCGAGGACGAGCACGCCGGCTGACTGAAGTACGAGGCCGGTCAGTGCCGGAATCGCGCCGGCACCAATGTTCCCCGCCGCCAGCCCATAACCGACGGTGTGTGTCGTCATTGCGGCCCCGACGCGCTCCGGCGTGAGCGACAACAAGAGGGGAAAGATGAGCGAGACGGCAATGCCGAGAATGGGCAAGGCGATGAACGCCGCGACTAGAGGCGGAGCCAGCCAGAAGCCGAGCGCCGCCAGCACCGCCGCGACGAACCCGACATCCAGGAGGCGATTGGGGGTGACTCGGTTGCCGAACAACCCGAGCCCAACTCGGCCGCCGGCGAGACCGGCCCAGAACAGGGAGGCGCTTGTGCTGGCAAGGCCGGTAGCGAGTGAGCGGCCGACGGTCAACTGCGTGTAGGACCAGTCGCCCGCCGTCCCCTCTAGGCCTGCGCCCAAGAAGAAAAGCCCGGCCAGCAACAGGACTGCCCGTCGATATCCGGCGCCGGCGCTTTGGCCGACCTGCGACTGCGGCGTCTCCTGACCAACCGGGCCAGCCCAGTCTTCGCGGCGCAAGGCGACCACGAGCCCAATCCCGAGGAATGCGACCGCCATCGTGACAAATGCGGCCCGCCACGAGCCGGTCGCGATCAGCGATACCACGATAGCCTGGGGACCCAGCGTTGCTCCGAGTGCCCAGGAGGCATGGAGCCACCCCATGTAGCGCACTCCGCGGTTCAGCGAGGCGTGCGCATTGACGGCCGCATCGATGAGCCCCGAGCCGGCCCCCAGGGGCAGCGCGACGATCGGAATCATCCACCATTGACTCGCTAGGGCAAGACCGAGCGCACCGGCGCCGGCCAGGGCGCAGCCGCCCATCAACAGTGCCGACGTCCCCCAGCGGGCCGTGCCCGGTCCGCTGCTGGCGCTGGCCAGGAAGTAGGCGATGGTCCACGCCGCAAGCAGCAGGCCGAGACCCGCGAGAGGCGCACCAAGCGACGCCCGCATGTGCGGCCACGCCACGCCGATGGCGCCGGCCGGCAGTCCGAGAGCGATGAACAGCATAAGTGGGGTCGTGGCACTCGCCCATGCCCCCGACCCCCAGGGACGCCAGAGATTCGGCTCGATCACTCGCGAAATGCTAGATGGTCGGGGCGCGATTCGAGGCTCGACATTCTGGGTAGAGGGAGTCGCGTGGATCCGTATGAACGGCTGAAAGACGCGAGCAAGTGGATGTGGAGCCTCGGCGACTATCGCGACCTGGCGCGCTATTTGCAACCGCATGCCGAGACGCTCGCCGCTGCCGCCGATATCCAACCAGGGATGGATGTCCTCGACGTCGCAGCCGGCAACGGCAACTTCGCGATTGCCGCGGCCGAGCGCGGCGCCCACGTGACGGCCTCAGACTTTTCTCCGAAAATGATCGAGCTCGGTCGGGCTCGCACCGCGGCGGAAGGCATCGACATCGATTGGCAGGAGGCCGATGCCGAGGAGCTGCCGTTTCGCGATGCCTCCTACGACGTCGCGGCGTCGGTCTTCGGTGCCATGTTCGCGCCCAGGCCGGAGCGGGTCGCTGCTGAGCTATTCCGTGTGGTCAAGCCAGGTGGGCTCGTCGCCATGGCCAACTACGCCGATGAGGGCTTTTTAGGCAGCTTCGCGGACCTGTTGGTCAAATACTCGCTGGCGCCGTCCGCGGGTGCAGAGCTTCCCTCACCGTTCGAGTGGGGCGACCCAGCGGTGGTTCGGCACCGGTTCGACGGCAAGGCGTCGTCGCTGCGGCTCGAGGCGCGGATCGTTCGGTTTGCCTTTCCCTCGGTGGACGCCGGGTTCGCCTTCTGGGAGCGCACCAACCCTCCGCTAATGGCGCTCCAGATGATGTTGCCGCCCGAGCGCTACCAGCTGCTGCGAACTGAGGGCGCCGGCCTCATGTGGACCATGAACGTGGCGTCCGACGGCAGGCTGGCGCTCGATTCCGAATACCTGTCGGTGGTCGCGCTCAAGGGCCGGCGCTAGGCCGCCCACTTATACTTCAACCCACCAAACCGTCACTACAAAAAGGGGTGAACTGTGCAGGTACAGGCCATCATCCCGGCTGCCGGGGCCGGGCTTCACCAGGGAGAGTCCAGTGCGAAGGTCTTGTGGACGGTGGGGGGCCGCTCGCTCATCCGCCGAACGCTCGAGGCTTTCGACCGTTGTCCCGAGATCACCGGCATCACCCTGTTGATTTCCCAGCGGAACCTGCTCGAGGTGACGCGGGAGCTCGAAAGTGACGGCTGGCGGAAGGCGATCGACATCCGGCTCGGCGGCGAGCGCCGGCAGGACTCGGTTCGGCTGGGCCTGGAGAGCCTGCGCAGCGATCCTCCCGACTTCGTGATTGTGCACGACGGCGCCCGCCCGCTGGTCAGCGATGAGCTGATCCACGCCGGGCTCGAGGCCGCCCGCCACCACGGGGCGGCGACCGCCGCCATTCCGGTTCACCACACCTACAAGCACGTCGACAGCTCCGGCTTCGTCCACGGAACGGTTGAACGCTCCGACCTGATGCAGGTCCAGACGCCGCAGGTCTTTCGCTATGACTGGATCCTCGAGGCGCACCAGAAAGCGGTGCGCGAAGGGATCGTCGTCGAGGACGATGCCGAGCTGATCGAAAAGCTCGGCAAGCCGGTCAAGGTCTTCGCCGGCTCCTATATCAACATCAAGGTGGCGACCCACGAGGATGCGCTGATGGTCGCCGCCTTGCTAGCGGCCGACCCCTTGTGCGTGTAGGATCCGGTTTCGACCTGCACCGGCTCGTCGTCGGTCGAAGGCTGGTGCTGGGCGGAGTCGAACTTCCCTGGGACATGGGCCTTCAGGGCCACAGCGATGCCGACGTTATCTGCCATGCGTTGATCGACGCCCTCTGTGGCGCGTCTGGCATCGGTGACATCGGCACCCTGTTTCCCGATGACGATCCGAAATACAAAGATGCCCGTAGCCTCGACCTGCTGCGCGAGGTGGCCGACCACTGCCGGCGCGCCAAGTGGGCCGTCGAGAACGTCGATGTCACGCTGCTCGCGCAGGTGCCCCGCCTCGCGCCCTACCGTGAAGCCATTCGCAACAACCTGGCCGGAGTCCTCGGCATCGACCCGGGTGCGGTGGGTCTCAAAGCGACCACCATCGACCATGTCGGCCCTCTTGGCAACGGCGAGGCACTCGCCGCCCAGGCTGTGGTGCTGCTTCGAGAGCTGACGTGACAGCGATGCGTCTCCACAACACGATGAGTGGGCAAGTGGAAGAGTTCAAGCCGATCGAAGTGGGCCACGTCCGGATGTATACGTGCGGTCCGACCGTCCACGACTACTCGCACATCGGCAACTTCCGCACCTTCCTCTTCGAGGACCTGCTGCGCCGGGTCTTGCTGCAGCAGGGATACCGCGTCACCCAGGTGATGAATCTGACCGACGTCGAGGACCGCATCATCAAGAAGGCCGCCGAGCATGGCCAGACGATCGACGAGTTCACCGAGAAATACATCGAGGCGTTTTTCGAGGATCTCGATACGCTGCGTATCCAGAGGGCCGAGCATTACCCGCGGGCTACGGAACACATCTTCGAAATGGTCTCGCTGATCGACCTGCTCAACGAGAAAGGCCACACCTATGTCAGCGACGGTTCGACCTACTTTCGGATCGCCACCTTCCCCCGGTATGGCGAACTCGCGCATCTCGACCATGCGGGACTAAAAGCCGGCGCCCGCGTCGATGTCGACGAGTACGGCAAGGATGACCCCCGCGACTTCGTGCTCTGGAAGGCGCGCAAGCCGGGTGAGCAATCCTGGGAGACGCCTTTAGGTATTGGGCGGCCGGGCTGGCACATCGAGTGCTCCGCCATGAGCATGAAGTACCTGGGCGAGAGCTTCGACATCCACACCGGCGGTGTCGACAACATCTTCCCGCACCACGAGAACGAGATTGCGCAGAGCGAGGCGGCAACCGGAAAGCCCTTCGCCCGTTACTGGATGCACGCGCAGCACCTGCAGGATGCGGTGGGCGAGAAGATGTCGAAGCGCCTCAAGAACTTCACCACGATCCGCGATCTGGTGGCGGAGGGCTATCAGCCGCGCGCGATTCGCTACGCGCTGCTCACGGGGGCGCATTACCGGAGTCCCCTGGCGTTTTCTCCCGAACTGCTCAAGGCAGCGGATAGCGCCGTCAAACGCCTGGATGAATTTGCCGTCAGGCTGGGTCCTACCCCCCACCCCGACCCTCCCCCGCAAGGGGGGAGGGAGCTGGAAGTCGTGCGGCGGTGGGACGACGCCTTGAGGGACGACCTCAACCTACCGGCGGCCGTCGGTCATCTTTTCGAGTTCATCAAAACCTTCAACACCCGGCTCGAGTCAGGCAAGACCACGCCGGAGGAGCGCGCTGGTGCGATGGCGATGCTGCGGCATGCGAACAGCATCCTGGACGTCGTCGAGTTCCCGGAGGTCGTCGACGGGGAAGTCGAGCGGCTAATCGCCGAGCGGCAGGCAGCCAGAGATCGGCGGGACTTTGCCCGCGCCGACGAGATCCGGCAGCAGCTGCTCGGGATGGGCATTCAGCTGGACGACACGAAGGACGGCACCCGCTGGAAGCGGATCCGATAGTCCGAGGCCGCCGTGCCTAACCCTCCCGACATCATCTACGGGCGCAATCCCGTCCTCGAGGCGTTCCGTGCCGGCCGGCCGGTTAAGCGCCTGCTGCTCGCCGAGGGCCTCCGCGAGGAACCGCGACTGAAGGAACTGCGCCAGCTCGCCTCCGGTCGCAAGATCGCGATCGAGCCCACGGATCGACGCAAGCTTGACGATATCGCTCACTCGGAGGCCCACCAGGGCGTGGTCGCCTACGTGGGGCCGCGAAAGTACTGGGAGCTGGAGCCGATGGCGCGCGCTGCGCTCGGAGACCGTCCGGACGCCGTGCTCCTGATGCTCGACAGCCTGCAAGATCCACAGAACCTCGGCACCATTAGCCGCACCGCCGAAGCAACCGGCGTGGGGGGCATCATCACGTCCCACAATCGTTCGCCCGAAGTCACACCGTCGGTCGTGAAAGCATCAGCGGGGGCCGCCGAGCACCTGCGCTACGCGCGTGTGGCCAACCTGGCGCAGGCGACAGACACGCTCAAGGATCTCGGCTTCTGGATCGTCGGCCTCAGCGGCGACGCGCCGACGCTCTACACCGAGTTCGATTACCGGCGACCGCTCGTGCTCGTTATCGGCGCCGAAGGCGAGGGGATGCACGATCTACTTCGCAAGAAATCCGACGCCCTCGTTCGCCTACCGATGCTGGGCAAGGTGAGCTCGCTCAACGCCGCGGTTGCCGGGTCAGTCCTGCTCTACGAGGTCATTCGCCAGCGGCGCTAGCACCTGGAAGGATTTTCGCTCGTCGCCCGTCGTTCAAGGTGGAAGCGTGCCGTTTCAAGCATGAATCGCCCCAGAACGGTTGCGGTAACCGGCGCGGCAACGGCGCTCCTTCTACTCGTATTCCTTGTGATACGAGCCATCCAGGATCTACCCCTCCTACGAGATTTCCTCGTGGCGTCAGATTCGTTAGCGGCGGCGCTGCTGGTGATCGAGGCCCTTGTCCTCGCGGTCGTACTCGCCCTGGCAATTTCCGCCGGGCTGATCGCGTGGCGTTGCTGGCTTGGGAAGGGGCGCAGCCGCTGGCCAGGCGTTGTGGTCTTCAGCCTCGTGTGCGGCCTGGGCCTGTTCACCGCGGCGCGCGGGCTTGGGTCAGTCGCGGTCGCTGGCTGGCTGGCTATCCTCGTCGGCGGGGCTGCCCTGGTGGCTCAGACTTCGACGAAGCAGGATTAGCGCCGGAGCGGCCAGAGCGCCCAGGCGCACCCCGCAGCAAGTGAGGCCAGCCCTACGACAATGGCTGCCCCCAGGAAATGACCAATGACAATGAACTCGGCGCCGAGGATCAGCAGGACGCCGCCTTCAACGGCAAGAACTCGACTTCTCATGGGCGGTCTGCGGTTCGCATCCGATGCTCGTTGAGGGCAGCCTCGTACTCCTCGAGCGACTTGAATTCCTCCGCTTCCAGGAGGACCTTCTTGGTTGCGGTCTCCCAGTCGCGGGGGAGTGTCTTGAACATGGGCAGCCCGCGTTTCCGCCGGTAGACCGTGAACAGCACGACGGCAGCGATGACCCACAGGGGACCGATGATGCGCGCGTACTGGTGGGTCAGGATCACCATGATCAGAAAGAACAGCACGCCCAGGAACCCGAGCAGGCCCAGCACTGGGAACCAGACCTGGTTGCCCTTGTAGGTCATCCGAATGTTGAGGGGCATCTTGTAGGGCCGGGGCGTAAACGGGTCCTTGAGGCGCAACACGAAGAGCGAGATGAAGACCAGCAGGTAGCCGGTGGTGGCGCCGAAGGCATAGAGATCGGCGAGGACATCGATCGCGGCGCTCTTGCCCGGCTGGCCCGGCGTAAAGAAGGCGAAGATCGTCTGGAGCAGTGCCACGCCGCCGAAGACGACCACGGCGCGAGCTGGGGTCGCGAACCGCTTGCTCACCCGTGAAAACCAGGCCGGGAGCAAGTCGAATTGGCTCATCGAGTAGCTCAAGCGCGACGAACTGACCACGCCGGAGTTGGCTGAGATGAATACGATCAGGGCGCCGATCGCCGCCGTCAGTGGCGCGGCGACGATGCCGATCACCGGGATCTTGCTCGCGATCAGGGCGACGGGATCCCCTTCGTGGCCGCGGAACTCGGTGGGATGAACCAGCCCGACCGCCAGGACGGAGAATGCCATGGCAAACAGCAGGACGGAGATCACGAGACCGATCGACGTCCGCGGGATGATGGTCGCCGGCCGGCGCGTTTCCTGGGCAACTTGCGAGATCGTCTCGAGGCCGACGAACGCGATGATCGCAAGGGACGAGCCAAACGCGAACTGGCTCAACGATGGGCGGTCGAACAGGAACTCGTGGGAGACCAGCTCGGGCTTCCACACCAGGACGAATCCCGCCAGGACGATGACCGTCTGCGCCACGATGGCGATGGTCCCGATGATCTCGTTGAAGTTGGTCGAGACCTTGATGCCTCGAACGTTGAGCCAGATCAAGACCATGATGCCGACCAGCGACTCAACCAGCCACAGCCAGGCCAGGTGGATCGGCCCGATGGTCGTGGTGAAGTCGGTGATGTGGTGGCCGAATGTGATCCAGGGCAGGAAATAGTTGAAGTAGCCGAAGGCAACCACGGTGAACAGCGAGATGTCGATCGTGTAGTCGAGAACGAGGGCGGCGCCTGCGACCAGCCCCGAGAGATCACCGAGCCCGCGAAGGGTGAAGTACTGACCGCCACCGGCGAGCGGATAGGCAGAGGCGAGTTCCGCGTAGCAGAGGCCGACCAGGGCGAACACGATGCCGGCCGCCAGGAAGGCAAGAGGAGCGAGGCCCAGAGCCGCGAGCGTGATGATGCCGAGCGCCGTATAAATGTCGGCGCCAACGGCTGCATAGCCCCACATGTAGGAGCCCCAGACAGAAACGTCCCGCCGAAGCTCGCTCCCTGAGATCGCTTCGTGTGGTTGGTGGCCGTCCGGTGGCGGCTGCATTCTCTACGGCCAACGCTAGGTCCTGAATGCTGAACCCCCACCCGTACTGGGTACGGATTCTTGTACGGAGCCCGCCAGATTCCGTACTGCCGACCGGCTCCGGACCCGGTACGGTCCAAGGTCGTAGGATCTGGATCGGAGGGTTTGGTGCCAACGATCCCGATCCGGCGCGGCGACACCCTGGCTCGCATCCTGCCTGGTCCGTTTGCATTAGCTGGGCGGTCGGACGAGATCGCCGTCGCCGCGGGGTGCATCGTGCTGCTTGGCCTGGTCTTTGTCGGCGACCTGGTGACGCCGGTCCAGGTGGCCCTAACGGCGCTCGGCTTGATCCCACTGCTGGCCGCCGCCTGGCTGCTCTCGGACCGGCTGGCGCTGGCAGTGGCGGTGGTGGCGCTCGGCCAGCTGGTGTTGACCGCGGCGTTGGGCGCCGTGAGCATCCCTACCGCGGTCTCCGAGGCGACCGCCTACGTTGTGCTCGGTCTTGTGGTACGGCTGTACGCCGGCAGCCTGGCCGATTTGCTATCGCGCCAGGCGCCTGTCCGACGCACGGAGGTCACGAGCAGAACCGGTGTCGAGATGCTCACGAAGCGCGAGCGCGAGGTCGCCGTCCTGGCGGCGCAGGGATACACCGCGCGCGAGATTGGCGTTCAACTTCACATTGGCGAGCGGACGGTGGAGACCCACGTCGCCAACGTGTGCAGCAAGCTGGGGCTGAAGGCCAAGGTCGAGCTGGTTCGGTCGGCGTCCCGGTTGGGACTTTGAGGCTGTGGAGCGGCTGATCGTCGACGGCTACAACATCATCTTTGCCTGGCCGGAGCTGTCGGCGGTCAAAGACGTGAATCTTCAGGACGCGCGCGAGCTCCTGATCGCGACCCTCGCGGATTATGCGGCGATGACCCGGCAGAAGGTCACGGTTGTCTTCGACTCGCATCGCCGCCCCGACGCCGAGGCCTCGCAGCAAGACGTCAGCGGCGTCCAGGTCGTCTACTCCGGCCGCAAGACCAGCGCGGACCACGTAATCGAGCGGCTGCTTTTCGAGGCCAAACCGAACGACGAGGTCACGGTCGCCACATCCGACGGTCTGCAGCGCGACTTCGCGCTTGGCCGACAGATCAAGACCGTGTCGGCGCTGACGTTTAAAAGTCAGGTCGATGCCGTGCTATCCCGTCGGAACCAGCAGATAGGGGACAGCCGGGCCCGCTCGGATATTGCCCGCCGGCTAGAGGATCGTCTGGACCCGAAGACGCGCGAGCGTCTCGAGCAGCTGCGGCGCGGCGAGCCGAAGAAATAAAAAGAGAGCCGCGCGATGCGGCCCTCTTATCTGCAGGAATCTAGCAGTGCGACAGACCCGGGCTGTAGTTGTTGAACGCCGGCGTCGATGTGTAGTAGTCGGTCACGTAGGACCCATTGCTCAGGCGGTCCCAGATACCAGTGCCGTTGATGACGCTCGCTGATCGGACCTGGCAGACCACCATGATGCGCTGGCCCGGGGGCAAGATGCCCAGGGTATGAAACCCGGTGCCGGGACCCGAGCGCTGCCGAACGAAGTCGGTCGTCCGATACGGATGGCCGGCGGGTTGCGCCGGAGCGGTAGGGCCGGGAAGCGAGATCGGCCGAACGACCGTCGCACCCACGAAGTGGATGTATCGGGGCGCCCGCGTCGTCCGCTGCCCGTAGCGCAGGTAGTTCGACCAGTTGTATTCCTCAACGATCGCATTCCCGGCGCCGTCAACCGCCATTACGTAGGCGACGTGGCCGCCCCACCAGGCATGGTCCTCCCCGCCGTGCCAGACGGCCACCGAACCAACAGTCGGATGCGTGTCGACGACGTAGCCGATCGAGCGCGCCGCCGCGTCCCACGATCCTCCGTTGCCGAAGAACGCCGTCTTCCCGTTGGGCCCTTTCAGCGAGGCGCCATGTAGGACGACTCCCTCCTGGGTCAAACGGAAAGCCACGAACGACGTGCAATAGCCGGTATAGAAACCCCACGGATCGAGCTTGTTGACTGTCCCGCGATAAGGGAAGTCATCGACCCCCGCCGCGCTGACCGTGAGAGCCGGGACGCCGACCAGGAGCACGGTCGCTCCAATTACCGACGCGAACGCCTTACGCCAACTGAATTTCTCGCCAGCCATAGAGCCGATGCCACCTCACCCTCGCGCGCAATGCGCGGAATTTGACTCCCCGACCGCTGCCGATACAACGGCCGGTCCGGCCCGATGGCATTGCCTTGTAGGCAATCGTTGTCAGTTGGTGGCAGTGCTGTTTGCGACCGTCACCGTATCGTTGCTGGGAGCTTCGGCCGTGCCCAGTGGAAAACCAGCAGGGCCCAGCTCCACCCCAGAAGCAGGCCGGCGATCACGTCGGTGGGGTAATGGACGCCCAGGTAGACGCGGGACCACGCGACGGCGAGCGCGATCAAGATGGCGATCGCGATTACCAGCTCCCGCCAGCCGCGGTTCAAGCCTTTTGACAGCATGATCGCGATCGTCAGGTAGACGGCGGCCGCCTGCGTCGTATGTTCGGAGGGAAAGCTCAGCGAGGTCAGGTGCTGGAGGTGCTCCAGCGTGGGGCGCGGACGCGCCACGAACAGCTTGGTGACGATCGGCAGCACGGCGCTGCCCGCCGCGATGACCAGCAGCGCGATGTCATCGGCCGGCCGCTTCCAGCGGCGCAGCAGCAGGAAGGCAATCGAGAGTGGCGCCAGCAGCGCGAACGATCCAGCATCCGTGACGATGCCCGCGATCGTGGTTAGGGTTGCGTCGCGCTGGCCGGCGATCGCCTGCAGTGTCTGGAGATCGAAGCCCGGAGCCCACGCTTTAACACCGATCCCGAGCAGCGCGGTGACCACCGCGAGGCCCAGCAGGATGCCAAGCACACGAAGCGCAAACGCGACGTACCCGGCCCGGTTACCGACGGTCATCCTTGAAGGAGGCGGGCGTGATCACCTGCAAGCCGCCGCGCACGACGTCGAACGTTCCCGAGACAGGGCCGGAGATCTCGCCATCGAGGGTCACGTCCATGGGATCGGTGGGTACCACCGTAAGCCGCGAGACCTGCATCGTGCGGAAGCCCTGGATGCGTCGATGGACGCCGAGTGCGTTATAGAAGGCCGAGCGCAGCAAGCGACGCATCGGGAGGTGCTCGACCATGATGACGTGCAGCGCTCCGTCGTCGGAGGCCACGCCCGGAATCTTGAGGTCGAGGAATCCGCCGAACACCGGGGCGTTGATGACGGCGAGATGCACGAGCTCCAAGGGCTCGGACTGACCTTCGTATTCCATCCGGACGCTGAAGACGGGTCGCTCGCGCAATGCCCGCGCCGCCGCGATAGCGTAGGTCAGTTTCCCGAGGCGCTGGCGCAGATCGGCGCGCGTCGCGAACTTTGCGAACTGCACGTTGAGGCCTGCGGCGGCCGCGTGAACGAAATGTCGCGGCGCCTGCCCCTCGCGCTTCAGGCGTCCGGCGTCGACCCTCGAGACCCGACCATTGGAGATGAGGCGCACCGCGTTCTCGACCCGGAGCGGAATGTTGAGGGAGCGAGCGAAGTCGTTGGAGGTCCCCAGTGGAAGAATCGCCATCACCGCCGGCGTGCCGATCACGGCATTCGCGACCGACCCGACAGTGCCGTCGCCGCCCGCGGCCACCACGATCGGTGGACTCGAGCCATTTCGCGATAGCAGGTCGGGAAGTTGCGCGATCTTGTCGAGGTCGAGCTCCGCTACGATCCGAAGGCCAGTTCTGGCCATCGCCGTCCGAGCCCGCTCCAGGTTTGCCCCTCGGCCGGCGTTCGGGCTGGACACCAGGATTACGTCATTGGTCTTCGCGCGCTCGGCCTTAGGGACCGGCACGAGCGAGTCCCACCACTGGCGGGCGGCACGCATCAACGGCTCACTCGCGAACCCCATCGCGGTTCCGATCGTCGCCCCGGCGAGCACATCGAAGGGGTAGTGGACGCGCAGGTGCACCCGGGAGTACGCCACGCCGGCGGCGAGGGGAAGGATCGGCCCAAGCAGGCGCGGTTCCTCGAGCGCAACTCCGGTCGCGAAGGCGAACGCCGATGCCGAGTGGCCCGACGGAAACGAGAAGCTGCCCGGCTCGCTCACAGGAAGCGGCCGATCGCCGCGCCGCATCGGTGGCCGGTCACGTCGCGCCAGGTACTTCAGCGGCAGGTTGACGAGGGTCGAGGTGATCGCGATCGAGAGCACGCCGCGGAGCGCAGCGTGTCGGCCGCGACGGCCCCCGAAGATCGCGATCAGCGTGGCGATCGCAAACCACAGGAGCGATCGATTGGCGCTGTTGCTGAGGTGCTTGAGACGCTGGTCGATGACGCGCCGCTCCCGACGGGTGAGCCGACGGAACAACCGCTGATCCCACGCATCGAGAGCCGCAAGGAGACGGAGCATACGAGGTTCAGGCTACCGGTTAGACGGGCTTTAACCCTAGCCTTATCGGCAGATGTAGATGCGGCCCTTGGATCCGATGACCCAACCGCACCAGCGAGGCGCACGCGTCGGCACGGGCATGGCCCGGGTCGGCGCTGCCTCGACGACCTCTCGCGGGTCGGTCGCTTGAATGGCGGGGCCGGCCGCCAGCAACTCGCTTACTGTCACGAACTCATAGCCGCGACGCTGCAGCGCCGGAATGATCAGCCGGAGCGCTGCGGCGCTCGAGGGTGCATTGGCGCGCATCAGGTGCATCACCACGATCGATCCCGGCTTGACCCCCGCGAGAACCGTCGCCACGATCTGCTGAGGGTAGGCATTGAAGGCGTCAATCGAGTTGACGTTCCACTGCACGGGAATGAGGCCGGCCGCATGCACGATGTCGAGCGCCGAATGGTCGTAGCACCCGCCGGGGAAACGGAAGTATTTGGGTGTTAGGCCGGTCACCCGCTCGATCGCTTGCTGGGCGCGCTGCACCTGGCTCGTCTGAGCTGCGCGGCTGACCGACCAAAGCTGATAGCAGGGACTGTGAAAGGCCGGATGCGAGTAGCTGTGGTTGCCGATCTCAAAGTTCGGGTTCGCCGCCAGCCGGCGCGCCTCGGCCGGGTAGACCTCGGCCCACATCCCGGTCATGAAAAGGGTGGCGTGGACGTTGGTCGATTCCAAGTAGCCGGTCCCATCGGTGTTGATCCACTTAAAGCCGGCGCGGGCGGCCGCCGCCATATCCGGAGTCATATCGAGGTCGAAGGTCAGCGCCACGAGGGGCCGGGTGGTCTGCGCGCCGAGCACGACGCGCGGCACCGCGGCAGGCGCGACGACGACGGGCGGCTGAACCTCCTGCTGCAGCGCCGGTAACGGCGGATAGTCGGCCAGCGCCTGGGCGGTCCGGCTGACAACCCTGGTGGGGGCGAGCTGCGGATGCGCGCTGGCGGCGGCGAGTAAGAACGACGGGATAACCAGTAGAAGCCCTCGCCGCATCTTCCTTTTGCCACCAGCGTACTCGACCGCCGACGGATTATCGAATCGTTAGGAGTCGGAGGGGGCGATCGCCGCGACCAGGGCCAGGTCGCCCGGTCGGACCGATTTGGGATCGAACTTTCGAACGTTGGCGGCCATCTTCGTGAGGGCTTCGGCCATGGACATCGGTGGCGCGGCATCCTTCTTGCGGGACGGCGGCACGAAACGGACCGGATTGATCCGGGCGACGACAACCGCCCGTAGGTACGGGCTCTTCATCCCCATCGCCTGCATCGTCTTGACGTGGGCGGCAACCCGATCGTCGATATCCATGATCCGCACAGCCCATTGCTCCCGCTGGCGCAACGCCGCGGGCAGGGTGCTGTCGAGGAAGCGATCCACCTTGTTCAGGACTGACTGATACGACGAGCCGGCGAAGCGCGATCGCTGCTCGTAGGCAGGGCCGAGCGTCATGAAGACCGGCGAATCGAAAGTGACCGCATGCTCCCTTTCCTTGGAACGAGGTTGCTCCTTGGCCAGCTGGCGCGCCATGCGAATCACTTCCAGGCTGCGGTCCCGAAGGTTGTGCGCCTTTTCGGTGTTCAGTGCGAGGATGCGGAAGGCGAGCTTTTCGTCCGGCACGATCAGGGCGGTGACGGAGCGCATGCCAAGTCGTCGGGCCGCCTCCAACCGATGGCGCCCGTTAGGCGACCAGAAGCCATCGCGGGACGGCACCGCGATCACGGGATCGAGGAACAGGCCCGCGGCGCCAATGGCATCGGCCAGGCGCGTCGCATGCGTCTTCGACAGGTCGCGCTGAAACGGTGTCGCCGCGACCTTCTTCAGCGGGAGGGATGCCAGAACGAGCGTCTGGCCCGCGAACGGGTCACGATAGGCGCCAACGACGGCCCCGCCATGGCGCTGGACCTGTGCGACCAGGTCGGAGACATCCTCACCGGTCGGGTCGACGATGCTGTCCTGTGGCTCTGGTCCGCGCGCCGCGGCGGGCCGGCGCGACCGCGCGGCTTTGGTCGGTGCCTTCTTAGGTTCTTTCTTTGCCGCGGCCATATATGAGCGCGGCCCCCGGCTCTCCACGGGGGGCGTGTGGGCCGGAAGCCGCACCCACCATCCTATTCCTCTACGCTTGGAGAGTTGGGGGCGACGTACCTGATCACGTTGCGTCGGGCGGGTTTCATGTCCGCCTTAGCCATCACCCTTGTGGGATGTACTGTGTCACCCCAGGCGGACCTTCATCCGAACGCCAGTCCCGAGGCGAGTTCTCAAACGGCGCAATCACTGAAGTTGCCGGTTCTCCAGCCAGGCAGTACCTGTCCGGTATCGGCTCAGCAGGACTTCGCCAGCGGACCCGGCAATAAGCTGCCCGGCTACGGTTTCGGACCCGGACCGGTGTTTCTTTCTGGTCAAACTCAGTGGTTCTCGGGCGTCTATGCCCTCATCCTTGTGTCGCCGGCTTACTCCGGAAAGGTCGTCGTGCGGGGGCATCAGCTAGATGGGAGCAACGGCATGCCGTTCCGCGATCAACAGGGAGACGGCAACATCACCATCGCCCCGGGCTCGGCTGGGCGGTGGCGGTCATGGGGTGGCAATCTGTCGGGCGCTGCCGGCTGCTATGGCCTGCAGGTCGACGGCGATAACTTTAGCGAGATCATCGTCTTCAGCGTCACCGGAGGCACTCCCCCTCCCGCCTGAAACCACATGGCTCCAATGAGACGAAATTGGAGCCCACAGTCGGGGTTGAACCGACGACCTTCGCCTTACCAAGGCGACGCTCTACCACCTGAGCTATGTGGGCTCTGGTATTGGGCAGAGGAGGATTCGAACCCCCGAAGGCGCTAGGCCAACTGATCTACAGTCAGTCCCGTTTGACCGCTTCGGTATCTGCCCGACCGGGTGATTTTACCGATAATCGCCCGATGGGCAAACGGCGGTGGATTCTATGGCAGGGGCTGATCGGGCCGAGCATGGAGCGGTTCGTGGTCGCGCGTACCGAAATGGGCTGCCAGCTGGCCGGATTGATCCTCCGGGCCCACCAGGATTCGCCCTACGTGGTCAGTCTGGTTGTCGACGGTGCCGGCCATTGGTCGCGCGATGGAGAGCAGCTGCAGGCGTTCGATAACTGCGTCGACGTCGACCTGGAGTGGTCCCCATCGACGAATACCCTCCCCATCCGGCGCCTCGGCCTCGCGCTCGGCGAGTCGAGGGCGGTAACCGCGGCCTGGGTGCGATTTCCATCGCTCGAGGTGCAGCATCTGGAGCAGTCCTACGAGCGGGTCGACGAGCGACGCTATCGTTACCGGTGCGGTCGCTTCACCGCCGACCTCGCGGTGGATGACGACGGCATGGTGCGGCAGTATGGCGTCAACTGGATGGCGGTCGCCAGCAGCGGCGAACTCGGCTAGCGCCCGATATGCTACACTACTAATATCAGCTTTGACGTATTCGACACTAACATGATCCGAAGCGTATAGCGTTCGGCAAGGGAGAGTCAGATGCCACGCGGTGCCAGTCCGAAGCGAGAGCGACAATACGAGCACATCAAGCAGAGTGCCAAGAAGTCGAAACGGTCGACCTTGACCAAGTCTCGGCCGGCGAAGTCGCGGGCGAAGGGCTCCCGTACGCGGAAGTCGGCCACGGCCACTCAGGGGCGGCGCTCCTCCTCAACGCGGCGCTCGTCGAGTCGTGGTCGCGGCTTTGCCGGCATGAGTGAGCAGCGTCAGCGCGAAATTGCCGCCGCCGGTGGCCGTGCCGCCCACAAGCGGGGGACGGCCCACGAGTTTTCGTCGTCCGAGGCCCGGCGGGCAGGCCAGAAGGGCGGCGAAGCGGTCAGTCGTGACCGCAGTCACATGGCGAAGATCGGCAGGAAAGGCGGCGAGCGCTAGCTGCCGTCACCCTGCCCTCCCCCCGAGCGGGGGGAGGGCAGTGGGATTGGACATAAACTTGGCGCATGGCCTTAGCGACCGAGCGCCAAGCGGCGTCGGGGCCGGTCGTCACTCTTCCGGAACGCTTCAACATTGCCGACTACCTGGTCGACCGTCACGTTCGTGAGGGGCGCGGCGGTCGGACCGCCATCCTCTGTGGTGACGACTCGATCACGTATGCCCAGGTAGCGGAGCGATCGAACCGGCTGGCGAATGGCCTCCGCTCAATGGGCGTTCGTCGCGAAGACCGGGTGATGTTGCTGCTGCACGACACGCCGGCTTTCGTCTATAGCTTCTTCGGAGCGCAGAAGATCGGCGCGGTGCCGATCCCGACCAATACGCTGCTGAAGGGCCAGGACTACCAGTACATGCTCAACGACTCGCGCGCCAGGGTTGTGATCGTGAGCGAGGCGCTGCTGCCACAGCTGGCGTCGATTGCGCGGAATGACCTCCCGTACCTCGAACACGTGATCGTCCACGGCGCCGCCAGCGGTGCGATGCGCGGAATCGATCAGCTGCTGGCGGCATCCCCGTCGCTCAAGGTCGAGACCACCAGCAAGGATGACGCGGCCTTCTGGCTCTACTCCTCCGGCACCACCGGCTTCCCAAAGGGCGCGGTGCACCTCCATCACGACGTCGTCTTCACCGTCGCCTGTTATGCGAAGGGAATTCTCGGGATGACCGACGCCGACCGCACCTTTTCCGTTGCGAAGCTCTTCTTCGCCTACGGCCTCGGCAACGCGCTGACCTTTCCCTTTGCCGTCGGCGCGACGACGATTCTCTGGCCGGGACCAGCGACGCCACCCAATGTGTACGCCCAGATCGAACGCTTCAAGCCCACGCTCTTCTTTTCTGTTCCCACCAACTTTGGGCAGCTGCTCGCGCACAAACGGGACGGAGCAAACTTCGACCTGTCCAGCATTCGTGAGGCGGTGTCGGCAGGTGAGGCGCTGCCCAAAGCCCTCTACGAACGCTTCAAGGATCGATTCGGGGTGGAGATCCTCGATGGCATCGGCAGCACCGAGATCCTGCACATCTTCATCTCCAACCGCTCGGGTCGCGTGCGTCCTGGCTCGGCTGGCGAGCTGGTGCCGGGCTACCAGGCCCGTATCGTCGACGACGCCGGCGACGACGTCGCGGACGGGACGGTCGGCAACCTCCTGATCAAAGGCGACAGCACCTGCGCCTATTACTGGAACAAGCACGAGAAAACCAAGGACACGATCGAGGGACACTGGATTCGCACCGGCGACAAGTTCTCGCGCGACGCCGACGGCTACTACTGGTACGCCGGGCGGGCCGACGACATGCTGAAAGTCGGCGGCATCTGGGTCAGCCCGGTCGAGATCGAGAACACGCTCGTCGAACACGCGGCGGTGCAGGAAGCCGGCGTCATCGGACGGCGCGATGCCGACGACCTGGAGAAACCGATGGCGTACGTGGTGCTGGCGGCTGGGCACGTGCCCTCGCCCGAGCTGGCCCGCGAGCTACAGGATTTCGTTCGCTCGATGATCGCCGAGTACAAGCGCCCGCGCTGGGTCGAATTCGTCGACACCCTCCCCAAAACCGCGACTGGCAAGACGCAGCGTTTCAAGCTGCGCGCATCGGTGGCCTCAGACGCGGTCTAGCGCCGAGTAGTACCAGCCCACAGCGGGCAGGAACCAGGGCTTCTCCCGGTAGAAGGGGACGGCCGGGAATGGGCGCTGCCAGCAGGCCGGCAGGTCACCGGCCGCGATCCAGTCTGCCGCGAGCTGCCCGAAATAGGTCGACATCGCGACCCCGGTTCCGCAGTAGCCGAGCGCGTAGGTGATGCCCTTGGTGCGACCGATGTGCGGCACGCGGTCGACGGTGAAGCCCACGTTGCCGCCCCAGGCATGCTCGATCTGAACCCCGGCGAGCTGTGGATGAATTTGAAGCATTCCCGCATAAAGCCATTCGCGCGCCTTGGCGATGGTGGTGGGTGCGAAGCTCGCGCGACCGCCGAACAGCATGCGATTGTCGGCGCTGAGCCGCCAGTAGTGGAGGAAGTTCTTCGAGTCGAACAGCATGCGCCGGTTCGGAATCACGCTATGGGCCAGGTCGGCAGGCAGCGGGGCGGTGGCGATGATGTAGCTCCCGATCGGGATCACCCGACGCCGCAGCCACGGAACAAGCCGATCGCTATAACCATTGGTCGCCACCAGGACATCGCGTGTTTGGATGACACCTCGCGGTGTACTGACCTTGAAGCCACCGCGACGCCGAGCCTCGACCCCGGTTGCCGGCGTGTGGTCAAAGAAGTGTGCGCCGCGATCCCGAGCCAGGCGGGTGAGGCCGGCGAAATACTTGGCCGGGTGCAGGCCTCCGCTCTGCTCGAAGAGCAGGGCTCCATGGTAGAGCGAGGTGCCCGCCTCGGACGCGAGCTCCACGCGAGGGATCACGCGGGCGACGACCCCGAATTGCCGGTTGAGGAGGTGCGCCTCTTCTTCGAGGTGTTGAAAATGCGACGCCTTGTCGGCCAGCTCGAGGTGACCGGTGCGGACGTAGTCGCATTCGATCTGGTTGACGCGAATCGTCTCCTCGACCAGCGCGAACGCATCGAGCGTTGCCTGGTAGCGCTGCCGGCCGCCCTCCGGGTCTCGTTTGAGCGTGGTCGCGAGATCGGCCTTGAATCCGGGGTGGACCATCCCGCCATTGCGGCTGCTGGCACCCGAACCGAGCTCGTTCTTCTCCAGCAACGCAACCGAGCGGCCTCGCCAAGCCAGCCTCGCGGCGGCCATCATCCCGGTGTACCCACCGCCGACGATCACGGCATCCATCTCGGTCGGGAGCGCTGACCTCGCACCCCGCCTTTCCCCCGCAAGGGGGGAGGGAGGCAGCCAGGGGGCGTCTCGCCACCAATAGGGCTCTTCGCGGTAGCCCGCGGCAAGGGGAGTCCTGTTCGGCTCAGCCATCCGACGGTCAGCCTAGCCGAGACGACCCGAGTGTCAGCGCGGCTGAACACAAGTCAGCCAGTCGGCTAGATTTGGCGGATGGGGCGGACGCCGTTTGCAGTAGCTGTCGAAGGCGGGCAGCTGGTGGGCTGGGTAGAGGGGTCCGGACCTGAGTTATTGCTGCTCCATGGCGGGCCGGGGCTCTCGGCGGATTATCTCGACGGCCTGGTTGCGGAGCTGGTGCCCGGATACCGCGTCGCCGTCTATCAGCAGCGCGGCCTGGCGCCGTCTACGGAACAGGGCCCGCTCGACGTCGACGGCCACGTCGCGGATGTCGCGGCGGTGATCAGAGGACTCGGGTGGAAAAGGGCCCTTGTCGCCGGACACTCATGGGGAGGTTACCTTGCCACCCACGTCGCAGCGCGGTTACCCGGCCTCGTCCACGGTGTGCTCGCCATCGATCCGATTGGCGGAGTTGGCGATGGAGGTGTCGAGGCCTTTGAGGCCGCGATGAACGCTCGTACGCCCGATGTCAACCGTCAGCGCGCCAGGGAGCTCGATGAACGCGCCATGAGAGGCGAGGGTGACGAACAAACCGCGCTAGAGGGCCTTGCGCTGGTCTGGCCGGCGTATTTCGCGCATCCGGATGACGCGCCGCCAATGTTGCCGGTGCGCATGTCAGTGGAAGGTTATGCGGCCGGCTACGAGTCGATGGTCAAGGAACTCCCCGCTCTCGAGTCGCTGCTTCCGACGGTCAGGGTTCCGGTTGGCTTCGTGCTCGGAGCGGAGAGCCCGATCCCCCCAGATCAGGCTGGCGGTGCAACAGCCGATCGAATTCCCGACGCGTGGGTCGAGATCATCCCGGATGCCGGCCACTTCATATGGCTCGAAAAACCCGGAGCCGTCCGCGCGGCTGTCGATAGGCTAGCCCGTTCGGTCGAGCCGATCGGCGGTCGGGTCGCTACGCCTCGACCTTTACCCCGTGCCAGAAGGCGACGTAATCCTTGATCTCGGCAGCTTCTGGCTTGGGGTCTGTGTAAAACCAGGCGGCATCGGGATTGGTCTTGCCGTCGACCGCGACCGTGTAATAACTCGCCTCGCCCTTCCAGTGGCAGGTCGTGTGAGTGTTGCTTGGCTGAAAGAGCTCACGTTTGACCGCATCGGGCGGAAAGTAGTGGTTGCCTTCGACGACGATCGTCTTGTCACTCTCGGCCAGCGTGGCCCCATTCCAGACGGCTTTCATTGCTCTTCGGACAACCGCTCCCGTGCCTAGCTTATTCCCCGCCTCGAGTCGCCCTCCTAGCCCTGGTCGGCAGCGCTCGACCACAAATAGGCCGCTGACTGCCCGGCGATGTACACGAAGGCGATCAGGGCGAGGGCAGCCCGGAGATACCAGGGAACGTGCGGAGTTCCCACCACAGCCAGGACTCCCGCGAGCAGGCCGCCACCGACCGGAATGATCCAGCGACGCGGCTGGCTCCGCCTCTGCGGCAGGGCTGGCGTGCTGTCCATGGTCAATTAATTCCCATTCTCCCTAAGAGCAAACCGGCGGCGCCAGCCCCGTTATTCAAATCGTGAGCCGGCTCAGCGACGTCCAGTTCAGCCGTTTCGCCGAGATGGAGGTCGCCAAACTGCTCACGTTCGGACGGCCTCGGGGGGTGCTCGAGGTCATGGTGCCGATGACCGACGACGAGCGGCGGGATCTTGAGGCGCACATCAAGGAGCACTTCCGGCTCAGCGCGGCACTCCAGGTAAAGGCCAGCTACGTCTTGTACCGGCTCGGCCGCGCTCCCCGCTTGCAGAAGAGCTTTGTCGTTCGGCCCGAGCGGCTGATCGAGGACCTCTTCTTCTTCTATTTCTTCGGCTACCTGGATCTAGAAACGATGGCTTATCGTGCCCCCGTCTTCCTGGTGCCCTCGCACATCGTGCACAAAGAGGCGGTCCACGAGCTCCGCGGCGGTCTAATCCATTTCAACTTTGTCGCCAGCATGGACCCATCATCCAAGGATCGCTGGCGGCCATGGGCGTGCGATCCATCGGAGGTCGCCGGTCGGATGATCAAGTTCCTTCGAGCCCATGAAAGCGGCAAGCGCGCTTCGTTTGGGCGACCCGACGGATCGGTCATGGTGCAGCCCGGGACGATCCTGGTCGCTCGGGCCGCCTGAGCTCGATAGCACCGTTCCCTAACCGTTTCGAACTCTCGCTTGACCTGCCGGCCGACTGGCCCGTACACTGACGACTCAGATTGTTGAGTTTGTAGATCGAACCAGTCAACTATGAAGAACACAACCGGCGACCTGCCCCTCTACGACCGCACGGCACGCAAGGCGCACCAGTGGACCATGGTCGCCCTCGTCCTGGCCGGTCTCATCTTCGGAGGATTCGCAGGGACCGTGCTCCTGGCGATCGCCGGCCTCATCATGGTCGCCGGTCGGTTCTGGTGGCCGGCCGACGTGGCCCGGCAGCTGACCTGGCGAGTCCTCGAGCCCGCCGGAATCCTCAAGCGTGACGACGTGCACGAGGACCACGAGACGCGGCGCATCGCTCGCATCATCGGCGGGGTCATCTGGCTGGTTGCCGCGCTGCTCCTGGCCGTCAACCCCCGTACTCGCGTGGGTGATCACGATCCCGATCGCCGTGATGGTGGCGCTCGATGCCAGCCTCAACTTCTGCGCGCTCTGCTTTTTACTCGCCCAGCTGGACCAGCGCGGCATCCTTCGACGGGTCTGACACGATGATCGAACGGTCTGTGCTCGCCCTCGCCCTCGCGCTTGTCGTGGTCGCCGGTGTCTACACGGTGCGCGCCTGGTCAGGCCGGCGCGTGGCGGGACTTAACGCGGGCCAGACCAAGGGTCTGTGGAATGCACTCGGCGAGGCCCCGGACGGACGGCCGTCGTTAGTCGTCTTTTCGACGCCGAGCTGTACCGCGTGCCGGACCGCCCAACATCCGGCGGTTGAAGCGGTCGAGGCGCGATTCGGCGAAGCGCTGCGCGTGCTCAAGGTCGATCTTTCGCGGCGACCCGCGGTCGGGCAGGCGTTCAAGGTCATGACCGCGCCGAGCACCGTCGTTCTCGGCGGCGACGGGCGGGTCGGGAGCTTCAATCACGGATTTGCCCCGGCGGATCAGCTCGCAACGCAGATCAGCGCCGTCGCTCCGCGAGTGTCCTCGCGGTAACCGCGGCCGCGAGTTCGACGAGTTCGCGCGGAGCTGGAGACGGCCGGCCGTCGGTCAGCCGTACCCACACCCACTCAGTCAGGACCTCGGCCAGCAGTTCGCGATCGGCGATCCTTTTGATGGTCGTTCGTCGAACAGCGCGGGCGCCCCGGACCAGCTCAACCCGCACAGTCAGCTCGACTTCGTCGCCGTAGACGGCCGGCCGATGATACGTGATTTCGGTTTGGCGCACGACCCAACCACCGCCGCGGCTGACTGACCATTCTCGACCATACCCGGCGGCTTCCGCATGCGCGGTGGCGAGCTCCTCCGCCCAACTGAGATAGACCGCGTTGTTGACATGCCCGTTGCTGTCCAGCTCGTAACCGCGCACCGGCCAACGGAGAGTGAACTCGAGGGGGTCGGCCCGAGGATGGTTGTCCGCCATGGGATTAGTTTCGCTGACCCGCCAAGGCAGCGAGACCGAGGTAATCCCCGGCCGCAAGCTCCTCGCGACCGATCCGTTTCATGGGTGTGGGACCTTCCAGGCGGGACGACCAGGTTGAGATCGTGCTCAAGCGTGCGGATGCCAAGCTCGAAGAGTGGTTCCGGCGCGGGCAGAAGGCGACTCGGAAGGCGTCCGTCAGTTTTGCCGCGTTCCTTCGAGGCGCGAAGCGGCAGAGCGCCGGTGCGCTCCGCCACGAGGTTGACGACCTGCAGGCGGGACTGAAGAAGCTGAGCACGCGACTCGACCACGTCGAGCATGGCGCTGCAGAGCGGCCAAAGAAGGCCAGGGCGCACGAGGTCACGGTGGCGCCGAAGAAGCGGCGGGCTCGGCCGGCTGCCGCGCACAAGGCGGCCAAACCGACCAGGGCCGCGTCCGCCCGTAAGCGAAAGAAAGCCGCCTGACCGTACTCCCCTAAAATCCACGCCCGGTGGGCATCCTCTCGCCGGAGCACCTCGTCCCCTTGGCCCTGCTCGTGATCGTCGCCGCCACGCTCTGCACCGCGGCGAGGCGCGCGCCCGGCCGCTGGACCGGAATCGTCGCGGCGATCATCGCTGCCGCGATCGTCGTTACCGAGCTGAGCTGGCAGCCCTACGTCCTCGCCAACCACAGCTGGTCGGCGGCGTTCAGCCTGCCGGTGCAACTGTGCGACATCGGCGGATTCGTGGCCGCCGCGGCACTGCTCTGGCGACAGGCGTTGTTGGTCGAGATCGCGTACTTCTGGGGGCTGGGTGGCACCGTCCAGGCACTCCTGACGCCCGACCTGCGAGATCATTTCCCGAGCTTTCCCTACCTCCAGTTCTACGCGACACACGACCTCGTGGTTCTCGCCGCGCTGTTCCTGGTGATCGGCCTGGGCCTGCAGCCGCGCGCAGGAGCCGTCGTCCGGATCTTTTTGCTCACGCTCGCCTTTGCGGCCGCCATCGGGCTCGTCGACGTGGTGTCGGGCGGCAATTACCTCTACCTGCGCCAGGTGCCGGCGCAGGGAAGCCTGCTCAGCGTTATGGGTCCCTGGCCCTGGTACATCGCGGTCGGCGCGCTCCTCACGCTGATCGTTCTCACGGTGCTCGACGCACCATTCCGCTTCGCCTCCCGACGTCGCTCGGCCTGAGATGCTGGCGGGATGACCGGGATCAAGCGGCCGGCCGTGCCGGCGCCTCTCTATGCACTGGGCGCGATCGCGTCCGTCCAGATCGGCGCGACAGTCGCCCGGCGCCTCTTCCCATATCTCGGTCCGACCGCGACCGTCTTCGTGCGCGTCGGCTTCGGCGCGCTCATTTTGCTGGCGATCGCCCGGCCGGGTTTGCGTCGTTTGTCGGTCGCGCAGTGGCGGGAGGTCGTGCCCTTCGGGCTGATCATCGCCGCCATGAACCTGTGCTTCTACCAGTCGATTGCACGAATCCCGCTCGGGATCGCGGTCACGATCGAATTCCTCGGCCCTCTGGGCGTCGCGATCGCCGGCTCGCGCAAAGCGGCCGATTTTGCCTGGGCGTTGATGGCCGCGGCCGGTGTGGCGATCCTGTCCCTGACCGGCGGGAGCGTCACCCCGCTCGGCGTCCTCTTTGCGTTGGGTGCGGCGGTCGGCTGGGCATCCTATATCGTGCTGGGCCAGCGAGTCGGTCGGCTGGTGGCCGGACCCGATGGGCTGGCGCTGGCCCTGACCGTGGGTGGACTCGCGCTGGCACCCCTCGGGATCGCGGCCGCCGGTGTCCGCCTACTGGACCTACGCAACCTCGGCCTGGGCCTGGTGGTCGCGATCCTGTCCTCGGCTATTCCCTTTTCGCTCGAGTTCGCCGCGCTGCGCCGCTTATCGAGCCAGCTGTTTGGCACCCTGATGAGCCTGGAGCCGGCCATGGGCGCGTTGGCCGGCTTTGTCTTCCTTGGCCAGCTGCTGTCAATTCGCGATCTGCTCGCGATCGGGCTCGTGACGGTTGCCAGCGCCGGTGCGACCCTCGGTTCCCGCCATGTTTGAGAGGCCTGCCGGTGCGGTATATATAGTAGTCACGTGCCAGCCGAATTCACTTCTCCGTTCCTTCCTGGCGAATTGGTTCTCCATACTACCCACGGATTAAGCCGGTATACGGGGACCCGCCAGATGGAAGGTGCAGATGGGACAACCACCCAGTTCCTGCAACTCGAGTATGCCCAGGGCGACCGCATCTTCGTCCCGGTCGAACACATCGGCCGGCTGAGCAAGTACGTGGGCGACGACGTGACGCTGGCCCGGCTCAACTCCGAAGTGCAGCGGCGCTCGCCCTACAGCCGCTTCCAGAAACCAGCCTAACGGCACGTTTCTCCAAACCCCGGCCTGTCGATTTGGCGCGCCCTCGTTCGATGTATCAGTAGAGCGAGGGTGGCGGGACCGATGAGTTTCCCGGCGCGGCTCGTCTAAGGGTTCATGAGACGGAATAGAGGAGAAGCGCAATGCGGTTGAAGAACGAGAACGACATGGGGCAATTGACGATTGACGCGAGGCCCTCGCCTCGATCGGGCGACTCGCGCTGGCTCGCGCTGGTCATCCTGTGCACCGGATTTTTGATGATCGTGCTCGATCAGACGATCGTCAATGTCGCCCTCCCCTCGATCAAGAACGACCTCGGGTTCTCGCAAGCCGGCCTGGCATGGGTGGTCAATGCGTACCTCATCGCCTTTGGCGGCTTCCTGCTGCTCGCGGGTCGGCTCGGCGACCTGCTCGGTCGCAAGCGGATCTTCCTCATCGGTCTCTTCATGTTCACGGCAGCCTCCTTGTTGTGCGGGCTGTCGATCAGTCAGCCGATGCTGGTCGCCGCGCGGTTTCTCCAGGGAATTGGCGGCGCCGTGAGCTCGGCCGTGATCCTGGGCATGGTCGTGACCATGTTCCCCGAGCCCGCCGAACGCGCCAAGGCGATCGGCATCTTCAGCTTCGTCGCCTCCGCCGGCGCCTCAATCGGCCTGCTGGCCGGCGGCCTGATCACCCAGGCGGTCAGCTGGCACTGGATCTTCTTCGTCAACCTCCCGATCGGGATCGTCATCGCCGTCCTCGCGTCACGGCTGCTCGACTCGGACCGCGGGATCGGCCTGCGCAGCGGCGCGGACGCGCTGGGCGCGGTGCTGATCACCTCGGGATTGATGCTGGGCGTCTACACCATCGTCGAGTCGTCGACGTACGGGCTCGGTTCGCTGCGGACGCTCGGTCTCGGTGCGGTCGCGATTGGGCTGGTGGTCGCGTTCATCATCCGCCAGGCGACGGCGGCCACGCCGCTGCTGCCGCTTCGCCTATTCCGCGGGCGCAACTTCTCAGGCGCGAACGTCATCCAGGCATTGTCGGCCCCGGCCATGTTCAGCTTCTTCTTCCTCGGCTCCCTCGATTTGCAGCGGGTGCTCCACTACGGGCCGCTGGCGATTGGGCTCGCGTTCCTGCCGGTCGCCCTCGGGATGGGCGCGCTGTCGATTGGCGTTACCGCCCGCCTGATCATGCGATTTGGCGCCTATACCGTGGTCCTGGTCGGCTTAGCCCTGATTACGATCGCGCTCGGGTCGGCCGCGGTCGGGCCGATGATCACCACTTATTTCCCGAATCTGTTCATCCCGATGGCGCTTCTCGGGATCGGCGGCGGGTTGGCCTTCCCATCGCTGGCCGTGCTGGCGATGGCGCGGACGACGCCGAGCGATTCGGGGCTCGCCTCGGGGTTGATCCAGACTACCGCCCAGGTTGGTGGTGCGCTTGGTCTGGCGGTACTGGCAACGCTGTCGACGAGTCGCACGAGCGACTTGCTTGGCCAGGGCGAGGCGGTCACGCCCGCACTGAGCGGCGGGTTCCACCTCGCCTGGACTGTTGCAACAGGACTCGCATTCGTCTCCCTCGTCGTCGCGGCGACAGTGCTTCGGCGGGAACCCGCGTCCGAGCACGTTGAGGTCCGGATCGAGGAAGAAGAGATCCCGGCTTAGCGTCGGCGTCGTGCCGTATTCTCGTAGGGCTAAAAGGTTGGATTCAGGAAGGAGAGAGGCATGAGCGGAGTTCGGGTACTGGTTGGGACGCACAAGGGCGCATTCGTGATGACCTCGGATGCCAAGCGCAAGCAGTGGGACATCAGCGGTCCGCATTTCACCGGTTGGGATATCTACCACGTGAAAGGATCGCCGGCTGACCCCAACCGGATCTATGCCGCCCAGAACACCGGCTGGTTCGGGCAGATCATCCAGCGCTCCGACGACGGCGGCAAGACCTGGAATCCGGTCGGGAACAAGTTCGCCTACGAGGGCGCGACCGGCACCCACCTCTGGTACGACGGCACGCCGCGTCCATGGGAGTTCAAGCGGGTCTGGCATCTCGAGCCCTCGCTGACGGATCCGGACACGGTGTACGCCGGCGTCGAAGATGCGGCACTCTTTCGCTCCACCGACGCGGGCCAGAACTGGGAGGAGCTGCCCAGCCTGCGCCAGCACGCGACCGCGCCCAATTGGGCGCCCGGCGCCGGCGGGATGTGCCTGCACACCATCCTCCTCGATAAGAACCATCCCGAGCGGATCTTCATCGCCATCTCGTCGGCGGGCGTCTTCAAGAGCGAGGACGCCGGCAAGACTTGGCGACCCGCGAATAAGGGCCTGCATTCCGAAGGCATCCCCGACCCGAACGCCGAAGTCGGGCACTGTGTGCACCGCATCGCGATGCACCCCTCGCGCCCGGACACTCTCTTCATGCAGAAACACTGGGACGTCATGCGCAGCGATGACGCCGGCGAGTCGTGGCGTGAGGTCAGCGACAACTTGCCGAGCGACTTCGGATTCCCGATCGACGTCCACCCGCACGAGCCGGAAACGATCTATGTCGTGCCGATTAAGAGTGACTCGGAGCACGTGCCGCCCGACGGCAAACTGCGCGTCTATCGCAGCCGCACCGGCGGCAACGAGTGGGAAGCGCTGACCAACGGATTGCCGCAGAGCAACTGCTTCGTCAACGTGCTGCGCGATGCCATGGCCGTCGACTCGCTGGAATCACCCGGCATTTACTTCGGCACCACCGGTGGGCAGGTATATGGATCGGCGGACGCCGGAGACAGCTGGGCTCCTATCGTTCGCGATCTTCCAGCGGTCTACTCGGTGGAAGTCCAGACGCTCCGATGATCCGGGTGGTCCTTCCCGCGCACCTGCGCAACCTGGCGCGGGTGGACGGCGAGTTGAGAGTTGACGTCGCAGGCCCGACCACCCAGCAGTCGGTGCTCGACGCGCTCGAGGCCGGCTACCCGATGCTGCGTGGCACCATCCGCGACCAGGTCACGCACAAGCGTCGGGCCTTCATCCGGTTCTATGCCTGCGAGGAGGATCTCTCGAATGAGGCACCCGATGCGCCGCTGCCCGAGGCGGTGGCAACCGGTAAGGAGCCCTTTCTGGTTGTCGGGGCCATCGCCGGCGGCTAGATGTCGATTTGGCCGGCCCCTGTTCGATGCATTAGTAGAAGAACTCAAAACCAGAAGGAGGCACGAAAATGCGATTCCTGATTTTGGTCAAAGCCAGTAAGGACTCAGAGGCCGGCGTTCTCCCTGACGAGAAGCTCTTCACCGAGATGGGCCAGTTCAACGAGCAACTAGTGAAGGCGGGCGTGTTGCTCGTCGCCGAGGGGCTCCAGCCCAGCTCAAAGGGCGCGCGTGTCAAATTCTCGGGCGCCAAGCGGACCGTCATCGACGGGCCGTTCGCCGAGACGAAAGAGCTGATCGCCGGCTTCTGGCTGTGGGAGGTGAAGTCGAGGGAAGAGGCGATCGAATGGGCCAAGCGCATCCCCAATCCCACCGGCGAGGATGGTGTGGTCGAAATTCGCCAGGTGTACGAGGCGGGCGACCTCGGGGAGGCGTACACGCGGGCGCAGGCGGCCGTAAAGGCCTAACACGTCCGATACCCACCGCACGATCGACGCCGTCTGGCGGATCGAGTCCGCTCGGCTGATCGCCGGGCTGGCGCGGATCGTGGGCGACGTCGGTCTGGCGGAGGAGCTCGCGCAGGACGCGCTCGTGGCGGCGTTGGAACAATGGCCGGTGTCAGGCGTCCCGGACAGACCGGGCGCCTGGCTGATGGGCACCGCAAAACACCGCGCGATTGACCTGCTTCGCCGCCGCAAGACGCTCGAACGCAAGCATGAGGAGCTCGGCCACGACCTGCTGGGCACCCGGCAGGAACTGGCGGAGCGGGACTTCGACGCCGCGATCGAGGATGACATGGGCGACGACCTGCTGCGCCTGATCTTTACCGCCTGCCACCCCGTTCTCTCGACCGAGGCGCGCGTCGCCCTCACACTCCGTCTCCTCGGCGGGCTCACGACGGATGAAATCGCGCGCGCGTACCTCGTCCCGGAAGCAACAGTCGCCCAGCGGATCGTCCGGGCGAAGCGGACGCTGGCCGAGGCGCGCGTTCCATTCGAGGTCCCTCGCGGGGCCGATATGGCCGCGCGCCTCTCCTCGGTGCTGGAAGTTGTCTACCTGATCTTCAATGAGGGCTACTCGGCGACCGCCGGCGACTCCTGGGTGCGTCCCGAGCTGTGCGAAGATGCGCTCCGGCTTGGCCGGATCCTCGCTGAGCTCGTCCCGACAGAGGCAGAGGTCCACGGCCTGGTCGCGCTGATGGAGATTCAGGCGTCGCGGCTGCGTGCCCGACTCGGACCTTCCGGCGAGCCGGTCCTGTTGCTAGATCAAAACCGCGGCCGGTGGGATCAGCTTCTGATTCATCGCGGCCTCGCCGCGCTCGAACGTGCGGAGCAGCTGGGCGGCGCACTCGGTCCGTACGCATTACAGGCCGCCATCGCCGCCTGTCACGCCCGCGCACAAACGCCGGCAGAGACGGACTGGCAGCGCATCGCGGCGCTCTACGATGCGCTCGCGCAGCTCACGCCGTCGCCGGTTGTGGAGCTCAATCGCGCGGTCGCTCTCGCGATGGCGTTCGGTCCAGCCGCCGGCCTCGAGCTGGTCGACGTCCTGACGTCTGAGCCCTCGCTGAAGTCGTACTACCTCTTGCCCAGCGTGCGAGGCGACCTCCTGGCGAAGCTCGATCGGTTCGAAGAGGCGCGGGTGGAGTTCGAACGCGCTGCCTCGCTGACAAAAAATGCGCGCGAGCGCAAGCTCCTACTCGAGCGAGCCGCCGCCTGTGCGGCGGGCGTCAGCTAGACCGCCTTACCTGTGGACGAGGGACCAGCCGGTCCCCGACGGGGTGTCTTCAACCTCCACGCCACACTGCGCCAGGATCTCGCGCAGGCGATCGGCATCGTGGAATCGCTGCTCTCGCCTGGCTTCGCCCCGCAACGAGAGCAGCACGTCAACAAGTGGCTCCAACCGCTCGCGCATTCCTGCTTGCGCCCCTCCGCGCACCATCTCGCCGAGTCGTACGACCAGCTGGCGTAGCTCCGCCCGGCCTCGGTCGCGCTCCCCCGTGCCGCCAAGGTCGGTGCTCCACTCGTGCAGCACACTCTCCATCTCGAGGATGACGGCCACAAGCCCGTCGACATCGCGCCGAGCGATGGCGTCACGTCCTCTCGCACCCCCAGTTCTGGCTCCCACGCTCGCGGAACCCCTCCCCCGCTCGCGGGGGAGGGCAGGGTGGGGGCTCAGGGTGGGGGCCTGATCTTCCTGCAATTCGGCCAACTCAAAGGTGGTGCGCTCCCAGCGGCGTTCCATTCCTCGCCGCCGGATCGTGACGCCACCCGGCCCGCGCACGGTCACCGTTTGCGCATCGACATCGATGATGCAGGCGGTGTACTCGTCGATACCGAGGATCAACACATCGTCGGGCAGCATCGATTCGAGGACACGCAGGCGAGCTTCACCCATCCAGCAGAAGCGGGTATCGTGCGACCCGCCCTCGCGGTTGTTGTAGTGAGGAATGACGGCGCAGCGGACGCCGATCGCACCGAGCACGTCGAGCCCTTCGGTCCACGATGGGTCATCGCCCACCTTGTAGATCTCGTAAACAGGGAGCGAATACGCACCAAGCCCGATGGCGGCCGCGCTCGCGAAGGCCAGACAGCCGCCCTGAGTGAGCTTTTCGATCAGCCGGTCGCGCACGCCGTGACCGCGCCAGTGCCGTAAGGCATAGGTCGGACTGCCGGGCCCCGCAAACACGTAATTGGCGTCGCTAAGGCTCCTGAGGAACTGCTCGACCTCGAGTGCGGTCGCCCGTGCGCTGTGGCGGAACGATGCGAGCGTGATCGCGGCCCCGACATTCTGACGGAAGTAGGCCTCGATGCGGTACGCGATCTCGTCGGCATTCTCCTGGAAGCCGAACGGCGTATCGATCAGGATGGCGTTGAGGAGCGGCTGGCTTACCCGGGCGATCAGGTCCTGGTGGACCGACGTCATGCCTGGGCTCGTTTCGCCCGAACCAAAAAGGGCGACTAACCGGGGTAGGCGGTCGGAGGATCGGCTCACCTCAAAATGCTACGCAGATCGAATGTGCTGCCGTTCCTTACCAATCCATTTTTCGTAGAGGGGGGCGGGCGGGTATAGCGCCGCCCGCCCCGCATCGATCTACGAAGCGTTGGTCACGCAGCGCACCAGTGGCTCAATGCCAGGCTGACGGCAAGGTCCTTCGCCCATTCGGTGGCGCGCTCGGCCTCGCCCTGCTCCAGTTCTGGCACACCACGGCTTACGAAGAAACTCTGCGGCCGCACGAAGACCCGGATGCCGGCCTGCCGCAATTTCCTGGCAACCTGTCTTGCAGCCGAGCCGGAAAGCGCCGCCGGCATGCGGAACCTGGTATCAAAGGTCGCGGCGACCATCCCGGTTGCCGATCGGTTCTCCATCAGATCTACGAACTGCCGGATCCGCGCGCTCATCCCATGCATCTGCGTCGGTCCGCCAACGACCAGCAGATCGACGGTGCCCAGATCAGTGGGGTGTGCCTTGTCAAGACCCATGAGACGAACTGAACCAGCGCGGCGCAATCCATCTGCGATGGCTTCAGCCACCTTCCTGGTATTTCCAAATTTCGAGTCGTAGACCACGAGACTTTCCATGAGCGTCCTCCCGAGGCGAGGCGCTCGCCTCACGTCCCATCCTCGCGCTGATGCGCTGGGCGCGGCAGGGTCGTAAGTCCCGCGATGGCAGGACCAATGGCCCTACGAGGTTGCCGGACAGCAAAAGCGAAGGAGGCTGCTCGGCGCTAGCATCGACATAGATGAATCTCAGCGCGTTGACTGCCGAGCTGCTGGGGCAGCCGCTGGACCAATTCGCGTCGCGGCGCAACGCGAAAGTGAAGGAGCTGAAGGCGTCGGGTCAGGCCGACCTGGCCCGTGACCTGGCCGCATTGAGGAAACCAGCGGTGCCGCTGTGGGCCGCGAACCAGGTCCGCGATCGCGCGCTGCTGAGCGGGCTTCGCCGCGCCGCGCAGTCCGTTGCCCGGGCGCAGGCTTCCGCCGCGACGGGGCGGGCCAACGCTGGCCAGGATCTACGCGCCACGTCAGAGGAATTCCAGCGCCACCTCGAATCGATCACCGCCGCGGCGTCGAGCGCGCTTCGGCACAGCCAGCATGCTGCTGGGGAAGAGACGCTACGCCGTATCCGAGAGATCTTTCGGCTGGCGGCGCTCCAGGGCGGGGAGACCTGGGACCGGCTGCAGGAGGGCGGCCTGACCGCCGAGCCGCGCCCCGGTGACGACATGCTCGAAATGTTCGCGGCGGGCGCGATCCCGGCTACGGGTAGACGGGCCGAGCAGGCGGAGGCTCGGCGGGCCGCTGAACTCGCCGAGCGAGCAGCGCGAGCCGACGATGAGCGGGCCAAGCAGGCCATAGCGGCGGCGGAGCGGCATCGTCAAGAGGCGAAGGAGGCCGCTGTTGCCGCCAAACGGGCGGCCGAGCGAGCGGCCGCCGCGGAGAAGGAAGCCGCGCGCGCTCGGGCGCAAGCAAAGAACTCGCAGCGCGCGGCGAGGCGCCGGAGCGAGCCTGGCGGTCGAGCCTAGGCTGGGGACGTTCGGCTAAAGACGCGGGCAGCCAGCAGCGCGACCACAGGGAAGATGGCCCCGTAACCAAGGATCCCAACGTTTCTAAGCTGCATGTTGCCGAGCGCTGCCCCGGCGAGCCCGAGAAGACAAAGGGTCCCTGCCACGAGCAACCCCGCCCTGACCGAGCGCCCATGCCGATTGCCTCCGAAGACTGGGGCTGCGGCAAGGAGCGAGAGACCGAAACAGAAGTCCCACGCCAGTATGTCGAGCGCATAAAAGACCGAAGGCCACTGCCAACTGAAGAGCTGGGTGAAAGCAGGAATGGCGGCCGGGCTGACCTGGCGTCCGAAGGTCAACAGGACGAAATGGACGCCGATCGTGATGGCCATCGTCAGGCAAACGAAAGCGAATGCGGTCAGACTGAAGACGCGGTTTGCGCGCCCGGCATACGCGTGAATGACGGCAAACATCACGATGATCAACGGTGCCTGCACCAGGATCAACAGTTCCATGATCGCCAGGTGAGGGTCTTTGATGGGATCCGTGAGATTGCCCGCGGCCGCGAACGCGGCCACCATGGTGACGACGTACGCGATGCCCAGCGCGAAAAGGGTCCATCCACTCAAGATTCCAAGCAGACGGGCCCTCGGGGTCCAGTCCCGGGTCGGCTCCAGAGGCGACGCCTGCTCGCCCCATTTCGTTAGCCGCAGTGTTTCTTGCGGTGTCGCTGTAGCCATGGTCAACGTCCTGTGGTTCGCGACCAGGCCACGCCTACAGCCGCGATGACCGTCCCGAGAACGAGGTAGAAAGCCCAGAACAGGCTCGTGACCCCGGCGAAAATTACCATCTCAACGGTGATCCAGACCATGAGAGTCAGTCCGACTGCGAATGCGGCCAGAGGGCCGATCGCCCGCCGACGGGCCGTGAGCGCGGCCGCCACCATTGGACCAAGGCCCACAAAGGTGAACAGCAAGAGCCCCGGCACGAGGAAGGAATGGAATGGCGTGCCAGCCAACATGCTGAGCGGCACCCCGAGTAGATGCCCGTCCGGCGCCAGGATGAACTGAATTCCGCCAAATAGGGCCCCGATGCCAAGGAAGATCTCGAGGACCATGGCCAGGCGCCCGAGTTTGGGGAGGCGGCGGGACGTCGAAGCTTGTCGCGGCGTCGGAGCCGGAATACGCAATGTGGTTGCCATTTGATTACCTCAGGATGAGTTCGCGACTTGCCATGTATGCGGGGTACGCGAGGTGAGCCAAGGGCTCATCTCGCTCCCCCTCGTCCTATTTGGCTGGCTCGACTCGCTCGACCACGATGCTGCAATCGGTCACCAGCGCGGCGATTGCGCCGACTGCCGCCAGCCAAGGAGCGAGAACGGTGCCGGCCACTCCGATGGTCAGTGGTAGTTCGACGATCGTGTGCTCACCCTGCTTGATACTGATCCGGCGGACATTGCCTTCCTTGAGCAGCCGCTTGAACTCCGCGAGCAGGCGATCACCGTCGATCTTGAACTGTTCGGTCCGCGTTTTTTCTTGCGTTTGGGTGGTCATGACATCCTCCTAGGACAAGTCGTCTGATGGAAAAGGGCGACGCTACGGGCGCCGCCCTTTCGTGAATCTCGATTGTCTAACGTGCCCCGGCCGCGACCAACTCCTTCTTCACCGCTTGCGGTACAACTGCGGCTCGCTTCAGAGTCACCTTGAGCGCGCCGGTTGTCGCCGCCGCCGCGAAGACGTCGTACGCCGCAACCGCATCAGCGAGCGCGAAGCGATGGGTCACGAACACGGTCGGATCCAGCCGTCCGCCCCCGATCAGGTTCAGGAGCCGCGGGATGGTGTAGCTGTCGACCAGACCGGTCGTGATGGTGACGTCCTTGATCCAGAGCTTCTCCAGGTGGAGGGTCGCCGGGTGTCCGTGGACGCCGACGTTGGCGACATGGCCTCCGGGCTTCACGAGCTCCGTGCACAGCTCGAAGGTGGGCGGCACGCCAACCGCCTCGATCGCGACATCGACGCCGAGTCCGTCGGTCAGGGCCATCACCTGGGCGACCGGATCGCCCGTCGTGTTATTGATGGTGACGTCCGCGCCGAATTCCTTGGCTTTCTTGAGCCGCGAGTCGGCGAGGTCGATGGCGATAATCTTCCCCGGTGAGAAGAGGCGAGCGGTCAGGATGACCGCCAGGCCAATCGGGCCGGCACCGACCACCGCGACCGTATCGCCGGGCGAGACCTTGCCGTTCAGCACGCCAACTTCGAACGAGGTCGGCAGGATATCGGAGAGGAACAGGACCTGTTCATCCGTCAGGCCCGCCGGGATCTTGTAGACGGAGGTATCCGCGAACGGAACGCGCACGAAGTCGGCCTGGGTCCCGTTGATGGTGTGCCCAAAGATCCATCCTCCGCCGCCGGTGCAGGCGCCGTAGCGTCCCTGCTTGCAGTAGACGCAGCGTCCGCAGGAGCTGATACAGGACAGCAGCACGTGGTCGCCTTTCTTGACGGTGGTGACCGCCGATCCGACCTCGACGATGGTCCCGACGGCCTCGTGCCCCAGGATAGTGCCGGGCTTGGTTTCGGGGACGTCCCCCTTCAGGATGTGCAGGTCGGTGCCGCAGATCGTCGTCATGTCAACGGCGACGATCGCATCGGTCGGCAGTTGAATCGTCGGGTCGGGCACCGTGTCCCAACTCTTTTTTCCGGGTCCGTGATATACAAGCGCGTTCATAGATTGCCTCCTTATGGCTAATCAGTCGATGTCGTTGAGATGGCGGAAGTAGAAGTAGACAGGGATGAGCCCAACAAGTGCCAGTACCGCGAAGACTGGCGTCATGGCCGCGGACGCCACTGTGGACGCCGGGTCCGCCGCACTACCCATCCACTGGTCGACGGCGACGCCCACGCTTTCGATCACCCACATGGTGAGGATCGATCCCACCAGGAGATACCCCCACGGGCGGCGGCGCCAGAGCCAGACGGCGGCGACCGCCATCAGTGGGAGCCAGAATGCCAGGTCCAGAACATAAACAGGGTGGGTGCCAAGCCCGGTGCCGTCGAGCCACGATGGTGGCGTGCTGCTCAACACGGAGGGGACCACGTTGCGCAGCCAGACGAGGGCATTCAGCGCGACGATGACGAGGGCATAGGCCGCCAGGCCGCGGACCGGCAGCCTCGGCGAGAACCTCGCGCGGAATGCCTCTAGGTCAACCTGGTGAAGGATGCCCGTCGCCGACCAGAAGCACAGTGAGAACATCGATACGTAAAGCAGGAAGAGCTGGTTGAAGGGCGTCGCGAAGATGAACAGCACCGCGTTGTAGGAGAGGTAGGCAATGACTCCCAGCCAAACGACCAGAGCACGGATGGAGCCGTTCGCTGCGGACCACATCGCGATGAGTAGCACGGGAACCCCGACCAGAAGGATCACCAGCGCGGTGCCTCGAGCGGATCCATTCATCACCGCCGGCCCTCGCAGCACGCCCGGAATGAAGAAGGTTGCCGCTGCGGCCAGCGCCGTGACCAGCGCTAGCGCACCCGACAACCAGTAGGTCGACCGGGCCAGCGCCGTGCCACGGATGAAGACCGAGGGAGATGTCCCGTTGAGCCGGATAGGCGTGGCGACCATGGTTCTCATCCGACCGGTTGGCTATGCCTGGCAAGATATGCCGCGGCCTCGGCGCGTCGCGCCACCTCGAGCTTGGAGAGGATGCTCGACACGTAGTTCTTGACGGTTTTCTCGGCGAGCTTCAAGTCGGCGCCGATCTCTCGATTCGTCTTGCCGTCCGCGACCTCCGCGAGGATCCGCTCCTCCTGGGCCGATAGCCGGGCAAGCCGCTCATCGGCGAGCAGGTGCTTGCCCTTGCGAAGCCGATCGAGGACGGCTTTCGTGACAGTAGGATCGAGCAGGTTCTGACCGGCGCCGACGGCCCGAATGGCACGTACCAGGTCACCACCGTGCACTTGCTTGAGGACGTATCCGGCAGCCCCGGCCATGATCGAAGCGAAGAGTGCCTCGTCGTCGGCGAAGGTGGTCAGCATCAGGACCTGAGTGTTGGGGAGGCGGGCGCGGATCTCCCGGGTGGCGTCGATCCCGCTCCCATCGGGGAGCCGGATATCCATCACCACGACATCGGGTCGCGCCCACTCGGCCCGCTCAATAGCCTCACGTACGCCTCCGGCCTCGGCGGCGATGGTCAGGCCTTCTTCTTCCGCCAACAGCGACTTGATCCCGTCGCGGACAACCTCGTGATCGTCGACCAGCATGATCCGAAGTGGCATATAGGTCTTGGGGCCGACGTGGGCCTGCATAACGACCTCATCTTGGCGTCTGAGGGCGATTCCGATCAGGGCGGAAGGTCCCGAGATGCGCGGGACGTTGCAGCCCCCACCCTGCCATCCGCAGAGGGGGAGGGGCCTTATAGGGGGACAGCGAACCTTACGGTGGTGCCTTCGCCGGCTTTGCTCTCGACGGTCACCCGCCCACCGATCGCCAGCCCCCGGTCAAGGAGATTCCGCAGGCCTAGGCCGGTGTGCGGCGCCATCGGATCGAACCCCCGTCCGTCGTCGTCGATTTCCAGGACGGCCTGGTCGCCATCCCGACGCAGGCTGACCCGACAGGTCGTCGCCTGTGCGTGTTTGCCGACATTGGACAGGGCCTCACGCGTCAACTGCACCAGGTCGGCGGCGCGCGGCGCCAGCTCGGCGGCCACCGTGCCATCGATATCGGTCACTGTCGTCACGCCGCTCTTCTCTCCGAACTCCTTGGCCAGGTCGTCCAACGCCTGCTCCAGCTGGCGATCGGCAAGGATTCCAGGACGGAGCCCAAAAATATAGTTCCGCAGGTCGCGAATAGCCTGGTCAATTTCCGCCACCGCCGCTTCGACGCGCGACTCCACCTCGGGATCGCGGCTCCGGTTCGCGGTCGCCTGCAGCCCCATCCCTACCGAGAACAGTGACTGGATGACGCCGTCGTGGAGCTCACGGCCGATCCGCTCGCGCTCATCGAGCACGCTGAGGCGGTTCAGCTCGCTCTGCGCTCGACCGTACTCGAGGGCCACCGAGGCCTGGTCAGCAAACGTCTCGACCAGCCGGATAGCCTCCTCGTCAAAGACGGTGCCCCCGACGGGGTTGGCGACGGTCAGCGTGCCGAAGGGCCGGCCTCGAAGGACCAGAGGGACGAGAACCATCGGCCCCATATTGCCGAGGGCAATCATCGGTTGGTAGGTTCGGCTGTCTCGCGAGGCGTCGGCAAGCGCTGTCGGCAGACCGCTCTTGATAACGTCGCCGGACACCGATCCTTCCAGTGGTACCGCCAACCCGACCAGCTCATCGGCGTGGGCGCCGTCGGCGATGGCAATCGTGAGGGAATCGCGGTTGCCGTCGGTCGAGGGCGTCACGATCGTCGCGGTCGCGGCATTCGCCAGGTCGCGGGCACGCCGAGCGACGGTCTGAAGCACATCCTCGCTTGCGGCGCCCGATAGGATCGCCGAGCTGATCTCGCGCACCGCATCCAGCCACTGGCCGCGTCGCTTTGCCTCGTCGTAGAGCCGAGCATTTTCAATGGCGACGCCCGCCTGCGTTGCGAGGACGAGGAGCGCGGCTTCGTCCTCGGCATCGAACTCCTTCGCACTCTGCTTCTCGGTGAGGTAGATATTGCCGAAGACCCTGCCCCTCGCGATCACGGGAGCGCCGAGAAAGGACTGCATCGGCGGATGGTTGGCCGGGAATCCGACGTGGCGCGGATCGTCCGAGATCCGCTGCAGCCGAAGCGGCTTCGCCTCGCGGATGAGGACGCCGAGGATGCCCTGGCCGACCGGCAGGGGCCCGATCGCGTGGCGTTGATCGGGCGTGAGCCCCGTCGTAATGAAGTCTCGAAGCCGGCCGTCGGATCCAACGACTCCCAGCGCGCCATAGCGTGCGTCGGTCAACTTGACAGCCAGCTCGATGATCCGTTGCAGCACGGCAGGAAGAGAGAGGTCCGACGCGAGGATGAGGGCGGACTCGAGCAGCTGGTCCTTCCGATCCGGGCGAGATGCCATACCGGAGTCTTTCCACCTCTTCGGCTTGAAATGGGCCTCCCCGTCCCGCAGCAACCGGGACCTTTGTCCGGTACGCGCGGGCTGGGGACAGCCAAACTCATGATATGGACTTCTTCGTCCGTTACTTCGTCGAGATCGGGCGGCCAGTGGCCTCGGTCGAGACCGCACTCGACGAGCTCCCCGGAGAGTGGCTCGTCGGCATGGCAAACAAGGCGCATGCTCGGGCGCTCGGCTTCATGCTGGAGGCCGATCCCAACGCGGCTGATGACGTCGCGGGAGCGGTGGTCGTGCTCGGTGTGACGCCGGCTGTTCGGCATGGATCCACCACCACCCGCACCATGGCCTGGGCGCTCGTTGGACCGCAGACGGCAAGGCCGCTACTGGATGCGGACCTGGAGGTCGGCTCTTTAGGATGCGGCCGTAGCCAGCTGGCGATCGCCGGTCGCTACTACGTTCCTGGCTCCGGCACGAAGCGGCGCATCGACCGGGGAACGGCGCAGCGAGTCGGTGAGGCGACCATCAAGGAATTCGTCGACGGCCTGACGGACCTGGTCCAGACCCTTATCCGCGGGGGATCGCTCGCGGCGGCGGCAACGGCCTAGCGGGCACCAATCGGTCGCCTCGGGACCGGCATTTCCAGCCGAACCCTGGCGTCGACCACGACGGCACCGTGCTCTAAGACCATGACCGGGTTGCAATCGAGCTCGGCAATCTCCGCGTGGCCTTCGACCATGGCGCTGACCCGCAACATCACGTCCTCGAGTGCGGCGACGTCCGCTTTAGGGGCGCCGCGGTAGCCGTCGAGGAGCGGAAAGGTCTTGAGCGACCGCACCATCTCGTGCGCGTCGAGATCGGACAGCGGCGTGATCCGCACGGCGATGTCTTTGAGCAATTCCGCCGTGGTCCCGCCCGCACCGCAGGCCAGAACCGGCCCGAACAGGGGGTCGTGAACGACGCCGACCAGCATCTCAACGCCGGAGGTCACCATCGCCTGAACCAAAAAGCCGGAAAGCTCGTGACCTTGGCGAGCGATTTGCCGCACCATTGCGGTGGCGGCAGCCTCGATCTCTTCGCTGCTCAAACCCAGGCGGACACCGCCGGCATCGGACTTGTGGAGCAGAGAAGGCGACATCGCCTTGAGCACCAGCGGTCCCCCCAACTCACGACCGGCGGCTGCGGCCTCTTTGGGTGTCGATACGAAACTAGCTGGCGCAAGCGGGATCCCGTAGCAGGTCAGCAGCCGCTGGCTCTCCTGCGCGGTCAGCCAGCGGGCACCGGTGGCGAGCACCGACGAGATGATCCCTGCCGCCTCGTCGGGCCGCACGTCAGGGAAGTCGCGCAGCGTTCCTTCCGGGCGTTGACGCCACTCTCCGTAGACAGCCGCCCGAGCAAGCGCTCGCGCTGCATCTTCGGGGAACTGGTAGGAGGGAACGCTGACGGTTTCGCCCTTCAGCTCGTCGGGCACGCCGTGCGCCGACATGAAGACGCTGACGAGCGGGATCGGCCGCGGCAACGCCTCCGCCGCGTCTCGGATTGCCCGTGCCACGTCGGCGGGCCGCGTTACAAGCGGCGGAATGAAGATGACGACGATGGCGTCGATGCTGTCCGAGGCCGCGACCGTGTGGATCACTCGCCGGTAGTCGTCGGCTGAGGCGGCGGCGATCATGTCGATCGGATTCCGGACCGACGCCTGGGGTGGCAGGAATTCCCGCAGGGCGGCCACGACGTCGTCGGGAAGGGGAGGCACGATAAGGCCCTCCGCCTCGCAGGCGTCAGCGCAGAGGATCCCGGGACCGCCGCCATTGGTGATGATGGCCACTCGTTTTCCCGCCGGAGCGGGTTGGCTGGCCATCAGGGCCGCGACGTCGAAGAGTTCGGCCAGGGTGTCAGTACGGATGACGCCGGCCTGGCGGAAGAGGGCATCGACGGTGGCGTCCGAGGCGGAGAGCAGCGCGCCGGTATGCGACGAGGTCGCCCGGGCGCCGGCCGTGGAGCGCCCGCTCTTGACGGCGATGATGGGCTTGGTCTTAGCGACCCGGCGGGCAATCCGCGCGAACTTGCGCGGATTCCCGAATGATTCGAGGTAGAGCAGGACCAGGTCGGTGTGCGGATCAGTCTCCGCATACTGGAGCACGTCGTTGCCGGAAAGATCAGCCTTGTTGCCGGCCGAGATGAACCAGGACAATCCCAGGCCCAGGCTCTTGGCGTAGTCGATGACGGCCAGGCCGAGGGCGCCGCTCTGCGACATGAAGCCCACGCGGCCGCGCGGGGGTGTGGCGGGGCCGAAGGTGGCATTCATCGAAACGTCCGGCGCGGTGTTGATCACGCCCATGCAGTTGGGCCCGACCAGCCGCATCCCAGCTTGCCGGCAAACGGCGAGCAGGTCGGACTGGCGGCTGATGCCTTCACCGCCTGACTCGGCGAACCCGGAAGAGATCACGACCAGGCTCTTGACCCCTTTGCTCGCGCACTGGCGCGCCGTCTCGACCACACGGATCGCGGGCACCGCGATCACCGCCAGATCGACCGGGCCCTCGATAGCGAGCACTGTTGGATACGCCACCACCGACTGCACGACGGGAGCGGAGGGATTGACAGGGTAGACCGGGCCGTTGAAGCCGCTTTCGAGCAGGTTGTGGAAAAGCTCCGCGCCGATCGTGCCTCGCGTGCGCGATGCGCCGATGACGGCAATTGAGGAGGGCACGAGCACATGCTCGAGTGCCGCCATCGCGGCGCTCTGCTCCCGACGTGCAAACCGCTCGATGGCTTCCGGCCGCAGGGAGGTTGGGAATTCCAGGTCGATGACGCCAGCCTGGGCATGAGTCGATACCGCAAAGCCGCTCTCCCGGAATACCCCGATCATGCGGTGATTTTCGGAGAGGACCGAGGCGTCGAAGGTGGAAATGCCGACGGCCTGCGCTATCTCGGCGAGCTGGCCGAGCAGGATGGTTGAGATGCCGCGGCCCTGGAAGGTGTCCGCCACCGCGAAGGCGACTTCGGCCCGATCCCCATCGGTGCGGACATAGCCGGCCTGGGCGACGATGGTGGGCTCGGCGCCAACCAGGGCGACCAGGTTGCACCGCTCATTGAGGTCGGAGATGGCTGCCCGGTGAGCCGCTTCTTTCAGGTTCGGCGCGCCGGAAAAGAAGCGAAAATACCGTGACTCTTCCGACAGGCCACCGAGAAAGGCGAGGATGGCCGCCTCGTCACCTGCCCGCGTCGGCCGCACGCGGACGGTGGACCCGTCTCGCAAGGCGATGTCCGCCTCCAGCGCCGGGGCTCCCGGGCCCGAAACGGTCTGGCTCACCGCATGAATGCTAGGCGCCCCAGGCGCTTCCCAGGCGGCGGACCGTGGTCGCGCCCTCAGCCAAAAATAGGCGCATGCCGAGAAGCACAATCGCGGTCCCCACGGCGAGGTAGATGACCTGGAGCCACGCCTGTGGGGTGCCGGGCCCGTTGGTTACGAGCGTGAAGCCCACGACACTGATTTCGACCAGTTCGAATCCAATCATCACCATGCCGGCCATAACCGATAGGGCGCCTCCCAGCAAAGGTCTGAACATAACGGCCAGCCCGGCGATCAGGCTTCCGCCACCACAGATGATGCCCAGGGCCAGGGCAGGAATCGTGTAGTCGGCAAAGGGGGTGCCCTTGATCCAAGCTGGTGGGAGGTTGGGAATGACGAAGATCGCGCCCTGGACCGCGGTCAGCATCACGAACAGTTCGAGAACGCCGAGGGCGATCCGGTTGACTCGATGGGTCATTTCAACCTCCCTGCATATTCAGCTGAGCGTGCCCACCACGGTTGCCGCAACCGCTTCCGGCTTCTTTGCCGGCGTCTCCGGCGGCCTGACGACCAGCACTGGGACATGCGCCAGGTGCAAGACTTGATGGGTCACACTGCCGACAAACAGGCCGGCGATGTCCGAGAGACCCCGCGATCCCATCACGATGAGGTCGGCTCCCTGGCTCCTGGCGGTGTCTACGATCTCTCTTGCGGCGTTCCCGGCGACGGCTCCATGGACTTCACCCGTGGCGACGATACCGGCGTGCCGAAGGGCCACGACGGTCTCGGCCACAAGCTGGGTCGCCTCCTGCGGCGTCTCGAGCGGAAAGGCGCCCGCCCTGCCGCGATCGTGCTCGCGGACATGGAGCACCATGGCCTGGCTTTGAAACTTGGTGGCGACCTCGACGACGGTGGACACGGCCGGTGCGGAATAAGGCGAGCCATCGACGGCGACGAGAATGCGATCAAACATCTTTCTTCACCTCTGTGATGTCGTGTTCCGATATTTCGTCTACTCTGAGTGTCGGCAAACGGCTGCTGCGGGCGAGGGCCAGGTGTCCCCTCGCCCGCAGGACTCTTAGATAAAGAGGGTCGACGCTCCCTGGGCGGCGAGCAGCGCGGTGGTGGCTCCGGCCGGCTCCTCGAGCCCCTCGATCAGGTCTTCGCGCTTGAGTCCCATCATGTCCATCGTCATCTGGCAGGGAATCAGCTTGACGCCCATTTCCTTCGCAAGTGCCAGCAGTTCCGCCGGGCTGGCCACCTTGTGGCTCTTGGCGAGGCTGTGCATCATCGCCGGGCCGGCGCCGACGAAGTTCATCTTCGAGAGCTTCAGGTGGTCGATGCCGCCGCGGTTCATCATCGACAGCATCTTCTGCATCCAGTTCTCGCCCGTGATCCGGACCTCGTTCTTCACCAGCGGGAACAGGCCCCAGAACGTAAAGAAGACGGTCGTATCCTGACCCATTGCGGCCGACGTCGTCGCCAGAATCAGGGTCGGCCAGATCTTGTCCAGCTCGCCGCTCCAGGCGAAGATCACCAGCTTCGGCTCCAGCTTCGGCGGCGTCTGCTGCATCGCCTCTTCGATCGAAACGCTCGGCGTCTGCGTTAGTGTCGTGCTCATCGGAGTGTTCACCTCTTCTTCAGGATAAAGCGGTAGATACCGCCCTCCAGGGTTTGTTCGACCAATGCGTTGCCGGTCGTCTTGCTCCAGGCATTGAAGTCCGGGACCGACCCGGGGTCGGTTGCCAGTACCTCGAGCATTTCGCCTGACGCCATTTGCTTCATCTGGATGGCGGTCTTCACGATTGGGATGGGGCAGTTGAAACCCTTCACATCGAGCCGGCGCGTGATACTTAACGTTTCCATCGTGTTCACCTCCTTCAGGCCACCCGGCCCTGCGGCACGGTTTGCCAATAGAGCCGGTTGAATGCCCACTTGGCGACATGCCATTGCAGCGACGGCTGCGGGGAGACGGGGGGATGCTGATAGTCGAATCGGATCGTCGTCGCCTGGTGGTGTCCTGTCTCCAGGAAGCACATCACCCGGCCGCCGTAGTTCTCCTTCGCCGCCGTCCCACGGATGCGCGCCGCGATCTGGCTCGCCACCACCGGTGCCTCGAAATGAGCGGTTGAGCCGCTCTTTGAGATCGGTAGGTTGGTGGCATCGCCGATCGCGAAGATGGTGTCGAACTTCTCGTGCTGGAGCGTCGCCCGGCTGACCGGTACCCAGCCACGCTCGTCGCCCAAACCCGAATCCTCGATCACCTGGGCGCCGCGGTGCGGCGGAACCAGCACGAGGAGGTCATAGGGTAGTTCCTCGCCTTCGATGGATGTCACGACCTTCTTATCCGGCATCACCGCTTCGACGTTGAAGAAGGTGCCGAGCTCGATGCCGCGTTCCTCCAGGATCGGCTGGACGAGTTTCGATGTCGCTTCGATCGTGAAGGCCCGGTTGAGCGGCGACGCGAGCGTGATGGCGCTCTTCTCTCGGATGCCGCGCTTGCGGAGGAACTCTTCGAGCATGAAAACGAATTCGACGGGCGCCGGCGGACACTTGTAAGGGATGCCGGCGACGCCCATCACGATGCGGCCGCCGGGAAACGTGCGCAGCGCTTCGCGCAGCCGGATGGCACCCTCGAGCGAGTAGAAGTCGTGGGCGCCCTCCACCAGACCGGGGATTTCCTCGCGGGCGAGCCGGGCGCCAGTGGCAAGAACGAGATAGTCGTAGCCGATGCTGCCGCCGCGGGCCAGCTCGATGCTGCGATTCTCCGGGTCGATCTTGACGGCCCGGTCGATCACCAGCTGGACCTCGTCGCGCAGCAACCGCCGCTCATCCTGGGCCAGCCAGCGACCGTTCGCCTGGCCAAGAGCCACGTACAGGAAGCCGGGCTGGTAGACGTGCATCCCGACCGGGTCGATTAGCGTCACTTTGGCCGCCGCGCCGAGTTCCTTGCTGACCAGGTTGGCGGCGATGGTCCCACCGACCCCGCCTCCGAGCACGATCACCTGGGATGGCATGGTGCTCACCTCGCCTTGCGGACGGCAAAGCGGGCGTAGCCGTTCTCATCAACGACTGACACCAGCTCGTGCTTCGCCTTGGTTACCCAGGCCCGGATGTCGGTCCGCGACCCCTGGTCGCTCGACCAGACTTCGATCACGTCTCCGACTTGGCCCTGGCGGATCGCCCCGATCAGCGCCATCAGGGGGCCGGGGCAGGCCATCCCGCGCGCGTCGATCGTCTTTGTCGGTTGTACGGCAATCATTTCCATTTCTCCTTTAGATGAAGACCATCGGACCGGTGGCGTCGGCCATGAAGGCGGCGACGCCTTCGACGTCGTCCACCAGCGGGTCCAGGTCGTTCTTTTCCAGCTTGAACATCTCCATCGACAGCGCACAGGCGTGCACCGAGACCGCGCCGACTTCTTTAGCCTGGCGAAAGAGCTCGCTCCAATGGGTCCCCGGGTGGTTCTTGACCGAGGGCGCCTGCTGGACCGTTGCCTCCGGCGAGAGGGCGTGGTCGGCATCGATGCTGTCGGCGCGGAAGGCGTCCAGCGCGTAGTACTGCAGAAAGACGTTGACCGTCCGCCCCATCGCGGCCGCCCCGACGGCCAGCACCGCGGCCGCTGACAGCTTGTCGTCCGTTCCGGAGAACAAGACCAGCGAGAGCGTCTCTTCTTCTTCGTTCATTTCGCTACCTCCTAGCGCCACCAGTGTCGTCCGACGACGCGGTGCCCATCAGAGGCGGGAGTCCCGGTCCGATAGGGCCTATGTGCCCTATGTGCTTGATCAGTTACGGAGCTATCGTCATGGCATGACGATGAGCCCGGACCTCGTCGAACTGGCAGCGCACCGCTTTGCGTTGCTTGGCGATCCCACCCGGCTGCGCATCATGAACGTGCTCATGGAGTGCCCCCAGTTGTCTGTTGGTGACATCGCCCGCGCCGTCGGCACCTCGCGATTCAACGCGTCGGCGCATCTGAACCGCCTGGCCGCCGCCGGCCTGCTGGCGCGACGGCGGGTGGCGACGACGGTCTACTACCGCGTCGAGGATGCCAACCTCCCGCGCGTTTGCGAATGGATGTGCGAATCGTTGCGCGCGCGAGCGCGAAACCTCGCCGGTGCAGGCTCCGCGTGACGCTCCGGCGGGCCTTCGACTCGGGTGTCGCCATGGTGGCCCTGGCCCTTACCGGCCTTTTGGCTGGGGCGGTCGCGTGGGTATTGGGGTGGCGCTCCGCTTCGGACGTCGCCTGGGCACTCACGACCGCGATCGCGGTGCCGCCAGTCGCCATCTCGCTCGTGCAGCGGCTGCGTCGCGGCTCGCTCGGCGTCGATCTGATTGCGTTCCTCGCCCTCGCCGGCGCACTCGGCTACCACCAGTACCTGGCCGGCGCGCTGATCTCCCTGATGTTCGCCACCGGCCAGGCGCTCGAAGCCTACGGAGGGGCGCGTGCCCGCGCCGAACTCACCGCGTTGCTAACTCGCGCCCCTCGGACGGCCCACCGCTACCTGGGAGCCGCGGTCGAGACGGTGACGGTGGATGCGATCAAGCCCAACGATCGGCTGCTCGTGACGGCGGGAGAGGTGCTCCCCGTCGACGGGGTCGTCCGTGAAACCCCAGCCGTGATCGACGAGTCGGCGCTCACCGGTGAGTCGGCGTTGGTCCATCACGAGCCTGGCGACAAGGTCCAGAGCGGCAGCGTCAACGCGGGCGCCGCGTTCGACCTGCAGGCGACGGCCGCCGCCGCGGAGAGCACCTATGCCGGCATCGTGCGGCTGGTGCGCGAAGCCGAGTCGTCGAAGGCGCCCTTCGTCCGGCTTGCCGACCGCTATGCCGTGATCTTTCTCCCGCTCACGCTGCTGCTGGCAGCGCTGGCGTGGATCCTTTCGGGCGATCCAGTTCGGGCGCTCGCCGTCCTGGTAGTCGCGACGCCCTGTCCGCTGCTGCTGGCGGCGCCGGTTGCCATCGTCTCGGGCATGTCGAGAGCGGCAGCCGCCGGCATTATCGTCAAGGGTGGAGGCGCGCTCGAGACACTGGGCCGGGCGGAACTCGTCTTCCTTGACAAGACGGGCACGGTCACCACCGGCGTCCCAACTCTTGGCGGAACGATGACCTTTGGCCAGATGGATTCCGATACGATTCTTCGCCTTGCCGCGTCCATCGAGCAGGCTTCCTCGCATGTGCTGGCCGGAGCGATCGTAGACGGGGCGCGAGCGCGGGGGCTCGAACTGGTCGCGCCGCAGGACGTCAGCGAGGAAGCCGGCAATGGGGTTCGCGGACGAGTTGAAGGCCGGCTGGTGGCGGTTGGACGGCGCAACTGGGTCACACCCGGCAGAGCGATACCGGAAGAGGCGCGAGTCGCCGAGCAACGCGTGGCGGACGAGGGGGCGTCGACGGTGTTCATCGCTATCGACGGCACGCTGATGGGGATGGTATGGCTGACCGATCCAATTCGGCCGGATGCCGTCGCCACGATCCAGGCATTGCGCGCCGCCGGCGTGCGACGCGTGACGATGCTCAGTGGGGATCACGCCAGTGTGGCGGCCCGAATCGGCGCGGTCCTCAAGGTTGACGCCGTCCTGGCCGAGCAGTCTCCGGCCGACAAGATCGAGGCCGTGCGTGCCGCCCGTGCGCAAGGGACGACGGTCATGGTGGGCGATGGCATCAACGATGCCCCAGCCCTGGCGGCAGCCGATGTCGGGGTCGCGATGGGCGCGCGCGGGGCCACCGCGTCATCGGAGGCGGCGGATGTCGTGCTGCTGGTCGACCGGCTGGACCGGCTGGTCCTGGCCATGGCGATCGCGCGCCGAAGCCGGGGGATCGCCGTGCAGAGTGTTGTCGTCGGCATGGGCCTGTCGCTGGTCGCCATGGCGATCGCGGCGGCGGGATGGTTGCCGCCGGCACCGGGCGCCCTGCTCCAGGAGGGCATCGACATCGCCGTCATCGTCAACGCCTTACGTGCGCTTCAGGCTACCGCGGGAGAGCCCATGCCAGACAGCTCGCTGTCTGGCACCGCCGAACGCCTGCGAGCTGCCTGAGAACTTAAAAGACGGGCAGCATCGCGGGATGTACAACCTCGCCGAGTCGGGCCTTCGCCTCCACCTTCACCTTCACCCTGGCCACGGCCGGAACGATGACCACCGGGATCGGGCTGTGATGGGCGACCTGATGACTGACGCTTCCCAGGAGAAGCTCAGTCACCCCGTTGTGGCCCCGCGAACCGACGACGATCATGTCGGCGCCCTCACGCAACGCGACCTCGATCAGCGCCGTGCCAACTGGCGTGCTCTCCTCGAGGACGGCACGGTAACGAACGCCCGACTTGCGTAGTGGCAGGCACCACTCTGTGGTGAACGCCTCCTGGAGGTCTACCCGCTCCTGCGGTGTTTCGGCCGGCGGCACGATGCCCATCGGGCCTGGGATGTAGATCGGGAGGCTGTCGACGTGGACCGCGACGATCTCGCCGCCCAGTCGCTTTGCCATGTCCATGGCCCACTGGAGGGCGTGCGTTGATCCCGGCGATCCATCGAGTCCAATAACGATCCGCGGCGAGTGCTGATCGTGTTCCATGTTTGCGTCCTCCTTGGGGTCGCTTACGCGATCCTCTGGCCCCACGCTAGCCCCGCAACCCGGTGAGCGACCCGGCCAATAGTCCTGCGACGTTTAGGACGGGCGAGGCGCGGAGGCTCAGGCCCCCGGCGTTGTCGTGTGTCGCGCCAGGTAGGCCGCCGCTTCCGCACGGCGGGCGACCTCGAGCTTGGAAAGGATGCTAGTGACGTAGTTCTTGACAGTCTTTTCGGCCAGGTGCAGTTTGTCCCCGATCTCGCGATTCGTCCTGCCGGCGGCGATCAACTCGAGGATCCGCTCTTCCTGGGCCGAAAGGCGCGCGAGACGTTCGTCCTTGAGCAGATGCTTGCCCTTTCGCAGCCGATCGAGCAGACCCTTGGTTACGGCGGGATCGAGCAAACTCTCGCCACGGCCAACCGTTTGGACGGCCCGGACGAGGTCGGCGCCCTTGATCTGCTTCAGGACATAGCCGGCCGCGCCCGCCATGATCGAGGCGAAAAGCGCCTCGTCGTCGGCGAATGTGGTGAGCATGAGGACCTGGGTCTTCGGCAGCCGCGCCCGGATCTCCCGGGTGGCCTCGATCCCGCTGCCGTCCGGCAGGCGAACGTCCATGATGACCACGTCGGGCCGCGCCCACTCCACTCGGGCGATGGCCTCCTTCACGGTCCCCGCCTCCCCGACGACGCTCACATCCGGGATCTCCTCGAGGAGGGCCTTGATCCCATTGCGGACGACTTCATGGTCATCGACCAGGACCACCCGAAGCGGCATCGTGCTCAAGACCACCCTATCTTCGCAAAAGCCGCGGTCAACAGACCGGGTCGGTCCTACGCGAATGGGGACCATGGTCCCTGTGGCTGGCGGAGCATCGGCTGTACCGTGGAGACATCTTTATCAGGTACTACGTCGAGCTGCCACACCCACGCGCAGCCCTCGAGAAGGCGCTCCTCTCCGCGCCCGAGAGCCTGATCCCCAGCATTGCCAGTTTCGCGGACGATCGGGGCCAGCACCTGCTGGCGGAGGTTGGCTTTCCGGTGGACGGTCACCGGGTGTCCAAGAACGTCGAGATTGACGTTGGCGCTCCGGTCGCGAGTACCGGTAAGACCTGGATCCCCATCTCCTGGCGCGCCACCGGGCCGGCCGGCCTTTTCCCGGTGCTCGATGCGGAGCTGGAGTTCGCGTCGCTGGGAACCGAGCTGACGCAGTTGTCGCTCAGCGGACGGTATCAGCCACCACTCGGGTTGGTCGGACGGACGATCGACAAGGCTTTGCTCTCCCGCGTTGCGGAAGCGACCATCAAGGATTTCGTCGATCGGCTTGCCGGCGCGATCGAAGCAGCGGTGTCCGCCGCGTGACCTAATAGGGGTTGGAACGCGGGTCTAGACTGGTCGAACGAACTAGTCGCTGATTGCGTGAGGAGGGGTCACGATGAAGCCGACGTACCCGGTTACCTTCGCGGTTGACTATCCCGACCGAGGCCTCAACAGGCTGACGAGCGCGTTCCGGATCATTACGGCGATCCCCATTGCGTTCATCCTCAGCTTGCTTACCACCACCTCAACTCGTTATGTGGCGACCACCAATGGGACGCATGAGACCGTCAGCACCGTTGCGACTGCGGGTGGCCTGCTCTTTCTCCCCGTGGTGCTGATGATCCTGTTCCGGCAGAAGTATCCACGGTGGTGGTTCGACTGGAACCTCCAGCTGCTCCGCTTCACGAATCGGGTCACCGCCTACCTATTGTTGCTCGACGACCACTATCCGTCCACGGACGAGGAACAGGCGGTTCACCTGGACTTCCCGTACCCGAACGCCCGGCAGCTCAACCGATGGCTTCCGCTGGTGAAGTGGCTGCTGGCAATCCCGCACTACATCGTGCTCTTCTTTGTCGGGATTGGTGCCCTGGTGGCGGTGATCATCGCCTGGTTCGCCATCCTGTTCACCGGGCGGTATCCGCGCGGCCTCTTCGACTTTGTGGTTGGGGCGATGCGGTGGAGCAACCGGGTGACCGGCTACGCCACGGTCCTGGTCACCGATCAATATCCGCCGTTCAGCCTCCAATAAGAAGACTCCGGGAACTAGTGTTTAGGGGTCTCGCGGCTTGTCCAGAGCGGTTTCCCGTCGATTACCTTTTCGGCCTTCTCAGGTTTTCAGTCTTCCAAGCCGTTTGACTCTTTCGCAGTAGTTTCCGGAGTCGACTCTCACGGTACATCTCGTTTCAGGACTGGAGTAGGGCCGGATGGCCCCTCAGTTTCGGGACTGCCGCCATCCAGTCCCGGTCTTGGCGGGCCAATCGGCTGCAGTCAAGGCAGGTAACCACGTTCAACATGATCGTAGGCGCCGGTAATCGCGACTAGAGGAGATGAGCAGAATGAAAATCGGTGAGCTCACCCGACAACGGGTCCAGACCGCTGACCTAGCTGACACCTTGAGCCAGGCGGCGAGCCAGATGCGGTATGTGGACGTCAGCGCACTGCCGGTTGTGGAAGCCGGCCGGCTGGTCGGCATCTTGACCGAACGAGACCTCGCGCGAGCGGCTGCGGAGGGTGCGGATCCGCGGACCCACACGGTCGCCGCTTACATGAGCCTCGGCCCGTTCGTGGCCGATCCCGCCGAAGACTCCGACGATGTCGTGGCCCGCATGCTTGATCTGGGGGTCCGCCACCTCCCGATCCTGGACGGGGACGAGTTGGTCGGCATTGTCTCGATGCGAGATCTCCTCCTACTCGAGGCATTGCGGTCGCCTCGTCAGTTGGCTCACGCGCAGACCCGAATCTAAAGCTGAGAGGAAGGGGCCCCGCCGAAGGTTAGGAGGCCAGCGTGGACCGTGGCATCTCGAGCGTACAGCGAGAGGGCCGCTTCGACATCGCCAACCTCGAGCAAGGGTTCAGGACGTGCGCTTTGGGTAGACCTTGACCAGGACGGTCGGTTGTCCCGCGCCGGTCTCCTCCGCGACGACTTCACCGGAGCAGTGCAACATCCGGCCACGATCGACCAGGGTCAGTGGCCACGGTGTCCAGAAGTTGCGCCACCAGCGGCTAGAGGCCGGGTCATGGACACGAATCACGAGTGTGGCGCCGTCAGGTTCCGGTTCGACATCGAGTGCATGCGGGAGACCCGACCGACGCCCCAGGTACCGGATGGTAGCGTTCATTGGCCAACCCTATGGGTCGCCCCCCGGCCTTGCACGGGCGGAAGGCCCCGCCGCTGTGGGGACCTTTGGCCCACCTTTCGCCGTCGATTTCCACATACCCTCGAGCCAACATGGTCGTGCAAGTTCGTATCCACGGCCGGGGTGGCCAGGGCGTCGTCACCGCCGCTGAGATGCTGTCGGTAGCGGCGTTCATCGAAGGCCGTTACGCGCAAGCTTTTCCCAGCTTTGGCTCCGAGCGCACCGGGGCGCCGGTGGTCGCCTTTTGCCGGATCAGCGACCGCGAGATCCGAACCCGCGAGCCGATCATCGAGCCGGATGCGCTGATCATCCAGGACCCGACGCTCCTACACTCGGTCGACCTGTTCAACGGTCTGCACCCCGAGGCGTACATCCTGATCAATTCATCACGCAGCTTCGACGAGCTCGGCCTGACCGAGTTCGTGCGCGGTTTTCGCCCCGAACGGCTGCTGACGCTGCCGGCCACCGAGCTGGCCCTCAAGCACGTCGGCCGGCCGATGCCCAACGCGGTGCTGCTGGCCGGCTTCGCCGCGATGAGCGGCGTGGTCTCGGTCGGTTCCGTGATCTCGGCCATCCGCGAGCGATTTTCAGGATCGGTCGCGCAGGGCAACGTGGCGGCCGCCGAGGCGGCTCGAGTGTTCGTCGAGCACGCAATGGAGTCACTCGCCCATGCGTAAGCAAATCGAGGGTTCGCGCGCGGTCGCTGAAGCGATCGCGATGTGCCGCCCTGAGGTGATCTGCGCCTATCCCATTTCGCCGCAGACGCACATCGTCGAGGCGCTGGGCGTGATGGTCAAGTCGGAAGCGGTGCGTCCCTGTGAATTCATCAATGTCGAGTCGGAGTTCGCCGCGATGTCGGTGGCGATCGGGTCCTCGGCGGCCGGCGCTCGTAGCTATACGGCGACGTCCAGCCAGGGCCTGCTGTACATGGCCGAGGCGGTCTACAACGCCGCCGGGCTGGGGCTGCCGATCGTGATGACGCTCGCGAATCGGGCCGTCGGCGCACCGATCAACATCTGGAACGACCACAGCGATGCCATGGCGCTCCGCGATGCCGGATGGATCCAGTTGTTCGCCGAAACCAACCAGGAGGCGGTTGACCTGCACATCCAGGCATTCCGTCTGGCCGAGGCGCTCTCGCTTCCGGTCATGGTGTGCATGGACGGCTTCATCCTCACGCACGCCGTGGAGCCAATCGACGTCCCAAGCCAGGCTGAGGTCGACGCGTTCCTTCCGGTCTTTACGCCGCGGCAGGTCCTCGATCCGAGTGCGCCCGTCTCGATCGGCGCCATGGTGGGACCCGAGGCCTTCACCGAGGTTCGCTATCTCGCCTACGCGCTCCACCGAGAGGCGCTGGAGCGGATTCCCGAGGTCGCTATCGAGTTCTCGAGTAGATTTGAGCGCCGCGCTGGTGGATTGCTCAACGCCGACGTGAACGGCGCGGACGAAACGGTCGTCGTCGCCATGGGTTCCGTGCTCGGCACGATTCGAGACGCCGTTGACGAGCTTCGCGTGCAGGGGCTGCCGATCGGCGTGGTCGGGATCACGACGTACCGTCCGTTCCCCGCCGATGCGTTACGCGCCGCGCTGCGCGGAGCCCGCCGCGTCGTCGTGCTCGAGAAGGCGCTGGCGGCCGGCAGCGGAGGGATGCTCGGCGCCGACGTCGAGCTCGCGCTGCAGGGACTTCCCATCCAGACATCGACCGTGATCGCTGGGCTGGGTGGGCGGCCGATTCTCAAGGCGTCGTTGCGCCGGCTCCTCGAGAGCGCGGACCGCGGTGTGCTTCCGCCGCTCACCTTCCTGGACCTGAATACCCAGGTTGTGGGCCAGCAGCTCGAACGCGTCGAAGCGCAGGGGACACCCCGATGACCCGCCAGCCGATCAAGTTCTACCAGACCGGCAGCTTCGCGGTTGGCAATCGTCTCCTGACGGCCGACGACCGCTCGGTCCAATCGGACACCAAGCGAACCAACTCCCTCACCTCCGGACACCGTGCCTGTCAGGGATGTGGCGAGGCACTCGGCGCCCGCTACGCGCTCGATGCCGCGATGCGCGCCACCAACAACCAGATGATTGCGGTCAACGCCACCGGTTGCCTGGAAGTCTTTTCCACGCTCTCGCCCGAGACCTCGTGGCAGATCCCCTGGATGCATTCCCTGTTCGGTAACAGCGCCGCGGTGGCTACCGGCGTGGCGGCTGCGCTCAAAGCGAGGGGCCGAACGGACGTCCGGGTCGTTGCGCAGGGCGGCGACGGGGGCACGGTTGATATCGGTTTCGCCTGCCTCAGCGGAATGTTCGAGCGCAATGACGACGTGCTCTTCATCTGCTACGACAACGAGGGGTACATGAATACCGGCGTGCAGCGATCGGGCGCCACACCGCCCGCGGCCCGCACCGCCACCACCGAGGCGGTCGGGCCGGAGCCGGGCAACGTGTTCGGGCAGGGAAAGAACCTGCCGCTGATTGCGATGGCGCACGAGATCCCCTACGTCGCAACCGCAACCGTCGCAGACTTGCGAGACCTGGAGGCGAAGGTGCAGCGTGCCATGACCTTTCATGGAGCCCGCTACATCCACATCCTGGTTCCCTGTCCGTTGGGCTGGGGCAGCGCAGCCAGCGAGACGATCCGGCTCGCGCGCCTGGCGAAGGAATCGGGCATCTTCCCGGTCTTCGAGGCCGAGCATGGCGAGGTGGTCGGCGTGTCGCCCATCCGGGCGCGAGTCCCGGTCGAGCAGTACCTCCGACCACAGCGGCGTTACGCGCATCTCTTCGGGTCCGCGCCCAGGCCAGACGTCATCGAGAAGATCCAGGCGATCGCCGACCGGAACATTCGCAAGTTCGGCCTGCTTCCAACGGCGACGGAAGGAGCCGCCTGATGCAACAACCATTCGCCATCACCCTCGATGTCGGATCCAGCCTGGCCAACAAGACCGGTTCCTGGCGCGTCGAACGTCCCGTCTATGTCGACCGGCTTCCTCCCTGCAACCAGGCCTGCCCGGCGGGAGAGAACATCCAGCAGTGGCTCTACCAGGCGGAGGACGGCTCCTACGAGCAGGCTTGGCGGCAGCTGATGCAGGACAATCCGTTCCCCGCCGTGATGGGGCGCGTCTGCTATCACCCGTGCGAAACGGCGTGTAACCGGGCGCACCTCGACTCGGCGGTCGGAATCAACTCGGTGGAGCGCTTTCTCGGCGACCTCGCGATCGAACGCGGATGGCGAATCGAGGCGCCGGTGACGGCGAGTGGGAAGCGCGTGCTGATCGTGGGAGCTGGGCCATCGGGCCTGTCCGCCGCCTACCACCTCCGGCGCCTCGGCCATGACGTCACGATTGTGGACGCCGGCTCGAAGCCGGGCGGCATGATGCGCTTTGGCATCCCCGCCTATCGGCTGCCGCGCGCGGTGCTCGACGCCGAGATCCAGCGCATCCTCGACCTCGGCGTCCGCCTGGACCTCAACCACACGGTGACGGATCTCGAAGCGGAAAAGCAGGAAGGTGCCTTCGACGCCGTCTTCCTCGCGGTTGGCGCCCAGATTGGAAAGCGCGCCTACATCCTGGCCGGTGATTCCGCCCGGATCCTCGACGCCGTCACCCTGCTGCGCGGCATGGAAGGGGAGGAGCGACCGCGGCTGGGTCGGCGCGTCGTCGTCTACGGCGGCGGCAACACCGCCATGGATGCGGCGCGGACCGCGAAGCGTCTCGGTGCCAGCGAGGCGATCGTCGTCTATCGCCGCACCCGCGATCGCATGCCGGCGCACGACATCGAGGTCGAGGAGGCGCTGGAAGAAGGTATCCAGATGCGCTGGTTGTCAACCATCACCGCCGCAGACCAGGGCAAGCTGATCATCGAGAAGATGGCGCTCGATGCGACCGGCTTTCCGCAGCCGACCGGACAGTTCGAGGAGCTGCAGGCGGACGCGCTCGTCCTGGCGCTGGGGCAGGAAGCCGACCTATCGCTGCTACGGGGAATCCCCGACGTTGCCATCGAGGATGGCGTGGTCAAGGTCGGACCCAACATGATGACCGGCCGCCCGGGGGTCTTTGCCGGGGGCGACATGGTCCCGACGGAGCGAACCGTCACCATCGGAGTTGGCCACGGCAAGCGGGCGGCGCGGTACCTCGATGCCTGGCTGCGCGGTGCCGAGGTCGGAACCGTTGCCAAGCATCCGGTTGCCGAGTTCCAAACGCTCAACACCTGGTACTACGCGGACGCGCCGAAGACCGTCCAGCCGCAGCTCGACCTGGTTCGCCGCCAGTCCACCTTCGATGAGGTGGTCAAAGGTCTCGACGAATCAACGGCCCTCTTCGAAGCGCGGCGCTGCCTGTCTTGCGGCAATTGCTTTGAGTGCGACAACTGCTATGGGGTCTGCCC
>Ga0209009_1000027_pt1 | contig 68400 bp, 79 predicted proteins | sample BlaSpr_A8_OM3_M2_FD_187979 | JGI IMG/M metagenome (GOLD analysis project Ga0209009, IMG submission 187979) | Forest soil microbial communities from Thunder Bay, Ontario, Canada - Black Spruce, Ontario site 2_A8_OM3_M2 (SPAdes) (version 2) | ecosystem: Environmental > Terrestrial > Soil > Boreal... | reverse complement strand
CGCCACGCTCCATGATGTCGCGCTGATCCGGGCCGCGGTCGGGCCCACCCTCGGGGTTAAAGCCAGCGGCGGCATCCTCTATTACGAGGATGCGGTGGCGATGCTGGACGCAGGTGCCACGCGGCTGGGGATGAGCCACACGCAGCAGGTGCTGGACTCGATCAGGACTTAGCCGACCGCGCCCCGACAAGGGAGCGTTCGCCCTTGACCCTACCGCACAAGGTCGCTATGCTTGCGTCGTTCAACTAATGACATAGCACAATGATTGAATTCCACCTCGATCGGATGTCCGGGATTACGACCTACTGGCAACTGGTGCAGCAGGTTCAGCATGCCATTCGAGTCGGTCGGCTCAAGGCTGGTGACCAGCTTCCGACCGCCCGGGAAGTGGTAGCCAGGCTGGCGATCAACCCGAACACCGTGCTCAAGGCATACCGCGAGCTCGAGCGCGCCGGCCTCGTCGTCAGCCGACCCGGCCAGGGTACGTTTGTCACCGACGCCGCCCACGCAATGCCTGTTACGACTCATGCCGCATTGCGGCGGAGTCTCGAGCGATGGATCCGCTCCGCCAGAGAGGCCGGCTTGGATAACGAGAGCATCCGGGCGATCGTGTCGACCACTCTTCAGGAGAGCGAAGACAAGGTAGGCATCGCGTGAGCGCTGCACTGGAGGCCATCGCGCTGACCAAGCGGTACGGTACAACTCCTGCCCTTACTAAATGCGACCTTCGGATTCCTGCGGGGCACGTGGTTGCGCTCGTTGGTCCCAACGGCGCCGGCAAGACAACGCTTCTCCACCTAGCGATGGGCTTTCTCAATCCGACGGCCGGCGATATCAAAGTCTTTGGATGGTCGCCGCAGGCGCAGCCGACCATCGTGCTCCCACGGGTCGGCTTTCTAGCTCAAGACCGTCCGTTGTACCGACGGTTCAAGGTTCGGGACCTGCTGGAGTTTGGCCGGCGGCTGAATCCCAGGTGGGACGGTGAGTTAGCCAGGCTGCGCCTCGAACGATTGGCGATCCCACTCCATCGGCCCGTTGGCAAGCTGTCTGGTGGGCAGGAGGCCCAGGTGGCGCTTGCCCTTACCCTCGCCAAGAAACCCGACATGCTTCTTCTGGACGAGCCACTGTCCAACCTCGACCCGCTTGCCCGGCGCGAGTTCATGCAGGTGCTCATGGACGCGGTCGCCGAAGAGGGTCTCACCGTCGTCCTCTCATCGCACATCATTGCCGACCTGGAGCGCACCTGCGATTACCTGGTCATCCTTGCGCAGGGTCAGGTGCAGCTCGCGGGTGAGATCGAGGGCCTTCTAGACAGTCATCGGACGCTTGTCGGTGGTCCGTCCGACCGCGCCTTGCTCGAGCACGACACTTCGGTCATCCATTCCAGCCACACCCCCCGGCAAACGACGATGCTGGTCAAGCTGAACGGCCGCCCAGCGGCGGGCCAATGGGAGGAACATCACGTTGGGCTGGAAGAACTCGTCCTCGCCTATCTCAGCCGGCCCTCTGGTGACAGCTCCACCAAGCCAGAGCCGGTGGAACCGGCGAAGCTCCAATGATCTGGGTCACGTGGGCGCAGCATCGACGGGAAGCGCTGGTCAGTGGGATCATCCTGTCCGTGGCCGCGGCTCTATTGGTGATTACCGGCCTAATCATCCTCGCCGACTTCAAGAGCAGCGGGGCGGCGAACTGCGCCCCGGCAGCCGGCCCAGCGGTCGGCGTCTTCGCCTCCGGAACCTCGTGTGAACAGGTGCTCGGCGCCTTTTTCAGCCGGTGGCTTACCCTGACGGGAGCTGCCTGGCTCGCCCTGATGACCTTGCCCGTCCTGCTTGGCGTCTTCATCGCTGCCCCGCTCCTCAGTCGGGAATTCGAGCAAAGGACCTACCTCTTCGCCTGGAGCCAGAGCATCACCAGCCTCCGTTGGGCCGTGGTCAAACTGGGACTGTTCGTCGCTGTTGTCCTGGTGAGTGCCGCTGCTCTTACGGTCCTCGTCATGTGGTGGCACTCGCCGCTGGACCTAGCGGGTCATGACGGGCCCTGGGCCGCCTTCGACATCCAGGGGCTCGCGCCGATCGGATATGCCGTCTTCGCCCTGTCGCTTGGCACGCTGGCCGGACTCGTAATCCGGCGCACCATTCCGGCGATGGCCCTCACCCTCTTCGTGTTTGTTGCCGTACGGATCCTGATCGGCGCCCTGGTCAGGCCGCACTTCATGACAGCGGTCACCGGCTCCGCCCCAGACCTCAAGCAGGGCTCATGGGTTCTCTCCGCCAGCTATTACGCGGATGCCCAGGGCCATCACGTTTCTCTTGAGCAGGTCAACCAGATGGTGAGCGTCTACGCATCCACTGCACCCACGACTTTTAACGGCTCCGCAGTGATGGACTACCTACACCGGCAGGGGATCAGCCTCCTGACCGACTACCAACCCCTCGACCGCTTCTGGCCCTTCCAGCTGATAGAGGCCGCCCTGTTCTTTGGGCTGGCAGTAAGCTTGTTCGCCGCCAGCCTCTGGTGGCTTCAGCGTAGAGCCTGATCCGCGGTTAGGCGGGCGGTGCGCCGACGCCATAGTACAAACGCACCGATTGCGACAGCAAGAAGAATCAGAGCAGCCACCTCCGGTAGCAACTCGATCGGTGACCACGGCAACGGGTCCATCGCCCAGACGACCAGGCTGGTCGGCATGGTTGCGCATTGGACTCCGCCCTTGCCGTTATAGCGCGTCGGCGGCAATCCGTCGTCGGCGCTGCGCGTCACGCGGAACCAAAAGCCGACGTCCCTGGTGTCGGTGTACGTGATGTCCATCGAGATCAGAGCGAGATGTTCATGTTGCTGATGACGCGCCGTGAAATACGCCATCAAGGTGCCTTTGTCGCGAGCTTGCGCGTCGAACCTCTGTCCAGGCGCATCCGTCGAATACGCCTCGAACTGCTGAGCGGACACGAGTTGGTCCAGTTGCGCGATGTCGCCCCGGTTGAAGGCATCGATGAAACGGTCGACGACGCCGTGGGCCCCTTGGGCCGTGCATCGATTTGGTGTGCCAGCCGATCCCGAGGTTGCTCCCGGTACCTGGCAACCTGCCAGGAGGAGGAGGAATGAACCGCTCGCCATGATCAGCGCGAGAGGTTTGCCCATCGCTGGAACGACGCGGGATCGAGCCATTCCCCTGCGGGGAGAGTCAGGTCCTCGGACGTTGTGGCGTCCCGCCCGTACGCATGCCCTCAACGCTGAGCAAGTTCCACTCGCTGGCGGGCATACGTAGCGTCCATTACTGCAATGACGCGGCAATCCGGATCATGTCGGCTTGGCTGAGGCGCAGACCGGAGTAACTCATGACGTAAGTGAAGCCACCCCCTTGCCACGACAGCAATGCCGAGTCAGCGGAGCCGTTCCAGTTCTGCGACTGATCCCATGATCCGTGCGCGTAGACGGCGTCATGGCCATTGACTTTCACGGTTCGGGCGGCTGATGCGGGAATCGCATAGCCGCCGCTGCGCGCCCCTTGATCAATCTGGATGAACATGCCGCTCGATTCGTCGCCGACTCGCCCGTACGAGAGCACGGCGCCTGTGTGGTCGGTGGATGCGAACGCAAACCGAAACACTACGCCCTGGGGCAGGAAAGATGGCTGCGGAATCCGGAAGCCTGCCAGCTGTTGCGCCTGGGCCAGAGTGAGTCGTGGCATCGCTACCGCGCTGCCCGGAATCGCTCCCGATTCTGCGCCAGCGCCAGATCCCGACCGGCCCGGGGTCGGCGTAGGAGTGACGAGTACCGTGCCGAACCGTTGCACGAAGGCGAACCGAAGAAGGTCGCCGACCGCTGCGCGAGCCGGCGTTACGGCGAGAACCAGGCCCAACACCATGGCGGCCGCACTGGCGACGATTAAGAGCTCGTGCCGTCGAGGTGAGCGACGATGTGCCAATCGTCGGTTGATGTCGGACAGCACCGATGTTCCCTCAGGAATCGCTCTCATCGCTTCGGAAACGAATAGCATCCCAAGTCGACGGTCAAACATCTGGTCTTGCATCTGTCTCAATCACCCTCCATTGCGTCTGTGATCCATAGATCGCCGCCGTCTGCCTCCAGTTTCTTGCGTAAATGGGCGCGTCCTCGGTGGAGTCGCGTCTTGACCGTGCCAAGCGGCCAATCGAGGGATTTCGCTATTTCACGCTCGTCGAGGTCGAGGAAGTAACGCAACGAGAGTGCCGCCCGCTCCTGCGCGGGCAGTGACCTGAGCGCCTCAGCCAGCAGGCTGTGCAATTCGTTTCGCAGGACTTCAGCTTCCGGGTCGTGCCCCTCGGGTGCTCGCCTGAGCAGTGACAAGACCTTTTGGTAGCGGTTAACCCTGCGCGTTATCGATATGGCGCGGTTGACGACGATTCTGAGGAGCCACGGCTCGAAGGGACGGTCTGGGTCGCAGCCATCGATGTGCTCGAAAACGGACAGAAATGCGTCGGCCACGACGTCTTTGGCCGATTCCGGATCCCTGGTGACGTGGTACGCCGTGCGGAGTGCACGGAGCTCATGGCGCCCGACAAGAGCCTCTAAACCGCGTTGGTCACCGTGCTGCAGAGCTTGGACCGCTTCGGAGTCGGTCATCCCTGCTTATTACACGCACGAGGGACGTCGTAGGTTTCACGATGGCTAACAGTCCGGTTGGGGTCCCCCAAATGTAGGGTGTCGCGCTCGACGGGAGGGGGATGTTCCGGATCTGTGTCTGCCGCATCCTGAGTCAAGGCATCGTGAACGTTCTGGCCTGGTGGCGGAAGCACAAGAACAGGAGATGGACCCATGACCAAGGTAGCGGTACTCGGGAGCGGAAAGATGGGAGGCGCGATGGCGCGCCGGTTGAAGAAAGCCGGCTTTGACGTTTCGGTCTGGGATCGAACAAGGACTAAGGCCGAAGCCATTGGGGTTGGGCCGGTTGCCGATTCGCCTGCTGATGCCACCCGGAACGCGGACGTTGTCATCAGCATGGTGACCGGTCCGCAGGCGGTACGCGACGTCTACTTCGGAGAAAACGGCGTGTTCCAGGCTTCGTCGAGCAAGATCATCGTGGACATGAGCACGACCGGGCCCGGCATCGCCCAAGAACTGGAACGCGGGGCAGAGTTCAACGGAGCCCGGCTGATCGAGGCGCCGGTCATCGGCAGCACTCCAGCGGTCAACAGCGGATCGTTGTTCATTCTCGCCGGAGCGGCGCGGGCCGAGGACCTTGACGTGGTGCGGCCGGTCCTGGAGCAACTCGGCGAGGTGCACTACGTTGGCGATCTCGGCAGCGCGGCGGCGCTCAAACTGATAGCCAACAGCTTCCTCGGCATTGTCAGCACCGCCTCCGCGGAGCTGATGGCCGCCGGAACCGCGCATGGTGTGGACCCGGAAGAGGTCTTGACCGTTCTTTCCCGGATCTGGCCGGGGCTGAGGGTTCGGGAAGCTGGATTCGTCAAGCATGTGCACGAACCGACCATGTTCGCGATGCGCGATCTTCTCAAAGACCTCGACCTGGCCCTCGCTTTCTACAAGTCCGCGGACTCATCTGCTGTCCCGCTCACGTCGTTGACGCGTGAGCTGGTCGCGGGAGTTGCGTCATCCACTCCCGACCTCGACATCTCGGCGATCGTCAAGGCATACATGCCCGACACGACCACGGTCCGGCAGAAACAGGAGGTTGCATAGATGAAGTTGCTGACACGTCCGCTCGGAACGAGCGGTCTCCAGATCACCCAGGTCGGCTTCGGCGCGTGGGCCATCGGCGGTGGCGAGTGGGCCTACGGATGGGGAAGCCAGGACGACACCGATTCGGTTGCGGCCATCAAGCATGCGGTTGCGTCCGGCATCAACTGGGTCGACACCGCGGCCGTCTATGGACTCGGCCATTCCGAGGAGGTCGTCGGACGGGCACTGCGCGAGATCCCGGCGGCCGACCGTCCGTTTGTCTTCACCAAGGGCGGACAGGTTGGCGATCCAACTCGGCCCTTCGCGGAGCCGCAGCACAACTTACGACCGGAATCGATTCGCAAGGAGGTCGAGGCGTCGTTGCGACGGTTGGGTGTTGAGCGGATCGACCTGTATCAGTTCCACTGGCCCGACAACATCGGAACCCCCGTCGCGGAGTCGTGGGGTGAGATGGCGCGCCTGATCAAGGAGGGCAAGGTGCGCGCTGGTGGGGTGTCGAACTTCGACGTGGGCCTACTCGAGCGGGCCGAGCGCGTTCGTCACGTCGATTCGCTCCAACCGCCGTTCTCGCTGATCCATCGCCAATCGGCCGCGGACGTCATTCCGTGGAGTGCGGCGCACGGCACCGGGGTGATCGTCTACAGCCCGATGCAATCGGGCATCCTGACCGACAGCTTCAGCCGCGAGCGGGTTGAGCGGATGGATGCCAACGACTGGCGTCGTCGCAACCCCGAGTTCAAGGAGCCGCTCCTCAGCCGCAACCTGGCACTGCGCGACGCCCTTCGGCCGATCGCATCACGACGCGGGGTTTCGGTTTCGGCGGTGGCGATCGCCTGGACGCTGAGCTGGCCTGGCGTGAGCGGCGCGATCGTTGGCGCACGGTCGCCCCAGCAGGTCGACGGCTGGATCACGGCGGGCAACCTGACGCTCGGCCTGGGTGACCTGGATGAGATCGCGAGTGCGGTCGATCGCACACAGGCCGGCGTGGGGCCAACCCATCCGGTTGGTGCCGAGGTCACCGCCTCGTAATCGCACTCCGCGTGGTCAAATTCACGAGTTTGGCCGGCTTCACATGGACCCGCCCAGGAACCAGTTGTACGGAATATGGACCATGAACGGGCAAGCATCAGCACGCACGCGATCATGGATAAGGTTCGCGAGCTGGACCTGTATCCCGTCGTAATCGCCGAAGGCCGATTCACCGCATCGAAGCGCCTCGCGCGCGCCATGGAAATCGCCTACAAAGCGTTGAGCACACCCGAAGCGGCGATCGCGCCGAAAATCTAGCCTGACTCCTTCTGCTCCGCAGTTCGTACCAGGGCGTGTGCGATCGCTTCCACCACCGACTCCTCGTGCTGGCGTAGGTAGGTCCGCGCCTCGCGTTGCAGCCTCCTGGGCACCATGTCGTGCACGACCTGCTCCATCGCCCTGGCCCACTCATCGGTCAGGATGTGCGTCAGCTCGTGGACGATGACGACATCGCCGCGGTCGACCAGCACGTCCTGGCGGAACTGGAGCTCAGCTTCGAGGAATCCAGGGCTGATCTCGGCGTAGCCCTCGGCGCCGCGCAGCTTCGGCTTGTAGGAGGCGCGAATCGTCCAGGCGCCGAGGCCCATGCGCCGCACCCAGGCCGCGAGCCGTTCCTCGAACCACTCGGGTGGTTTGAGCTCGCGGCGGCCCGGGGCCCGTTCGGGAGCCTTTACGGGCGCGGCGGCGGCTTCAGGGGAGCGGTGATCCGGCTCGTCCATCCATCGAGGGTACCCGAGTAGAGCCCATGGACGCTGTTGGGGGAGTTTTGCCCTGCTCAGCAGGGGAGGAGGCCGTACGCCTGCTTCGCCTTCAGGATCCGAAGCGCCGCGTCGTCAACCCGTTGGCTGAAGGCCGGGTCGGTCGCGACGCGCGCCCGGATCGCTTGGACCATGGCGTCGGCCGGTGCGGACGTCTTCGAGATGATCATGTCGCCGCCTGCGGACAGAAAGTCGATGGCCCGTGTCGCCGGCGGGATGTTGGCGACCGCCGCCGTGGCGCCGAGGTCGTCGGAGATGATCACGCCCCCAAAGCCGAGGGAGTTGCGCAGCATCTGGGTAATGACGACCGAGGAGAAGGCGGCCAGGTGGTTGGGATCGATCTGCGTGTAGCGGGCCAGTGCCACCATGACGAAGTCGGCATTTGCGGCGATCCCGTCCTTGAACGATTGGAGGTAGGGATCCGATGCGGTGGTCGTGGTGTCGGTCGCGGTCGTGAAGTCGGTATTGCCTGCCACGCGACCGAGACCGGGAAAGTGCTTGAGCGAGACCGCGATCCCGGACTGGTGCATGCCGGTGAGGAAACCGACACCATGACTGCCGGCGGTCGCGGGATCGTGCCCGTACTCACGCTGCAGCGCGCCGATCGGCTGGTTTTGCGCATCCGTGCCCGGCGGGACCACGTCCATCACAGGGGCGAAGTTGAAGTTAATGCCTGCCGAGTGAAGCTCCTGCCCCCACGTGGCGGCCTGGCTCTGCAGTATGGCCGGGGTCGATTGGCCCTGGACGACCGCCGAGGGAATCCGCGAAAAGCCCGGTCCTTGCATCGCCTGGATCACGCCGCCTTCCTGGTTGGCGGCGATGAAGAAGCGGACATTGGCGGTCGACGCGCTGGAAACCTGACCCTGGACCGCCGACGTCACCGCCGCGATGCCGGCCACCCCCGCGGTGGTGGTGGCGACGAACCAGACCGAGCCGATGTGATCCGCCTGGATGAGGTTGATTTCCGTGGGCCCGAGTCGGTCGCCGGCGAGGCCGAGCTCGAAGAGTTGACCGATCAGCTGATCCGACGTCATGGCCGCCAAGACCCGATCGGCACAGGCAATGGGCGGGCTCGGGTTGGCCGTCGCTGACGCGCTCGGCGACGTCGTCGGCGACACGGTTGGTGATGGCGTCGGCCTTGCGGAGGGCGAGGCGCACGCCGAGCTGACCGCCATCATCAATAGAAGGATGGCGACCAGCCTTCCGCGGTGTGTGTCCGATGAGTTTTCCATGGCTTCAGCGTCTATATGGATGGACATAGGATGCCCAGGCCTGAGGGCAGCGCGCTCACTTTTGTCATCCATGGGCCGATTGCGCGCTCTGATCTGCCCGGCCTGTACCAGCGCGCCTGCGGATTGCTGGAGGGCAGCGACGCGGCTATCGCCTTCTGCGAGGTGGAACGCGTCGGGGCGGACGCGGTTACGGTCGACGCACTCGCGCGCCTGCAGCTCGTGGCCCGCCGCCACGGTTGTCAGGTCCGGCTGCGTGGTACGTCGGAACCGCTCCGTGAGCTGCTGGGCTTCATGGGGTTGGACGCCGTTCTGCCGGACTAAGGCTGCGCGTCGAGATGAGGCGGAAGGCCGAAGAGTGGAAAGAGCGACGGTGTATCGAGGAAGAAGGTGAACTCTTCGATCTGGGTGGCGCCGAGCTCGAGGACCATCAGGGCCCAGGGGTCGTGGCCGCTGCCCGAGATGCTCGGCTTGTACTGCCCGAACGCCACGCGGCCGTTCGCCCTCACGGTTGGTACCAGCCGTGAGCCACGGCATCCGATGCCCGGCCCGAACCACCAGGCGAGGATGTCCGCTCGGCCGCGCAGCCACAGGTCATACGGCGGCATCGACTGTCGAGCGTCCTCCTTGATCAGCGAGGTCAGCGCGTTGAGGTCGTAGCTTTCGAAGGCCCGAACGTAGCGGGCGAGTAGCTCCTGGCGGGCGGCATCCATCGGTGGCGCCGGATCGTCGGAACTGACACCGCTGGCTTCGAGGGTCGCCCGCGCCCGTTGCAACGCGCTATTGACCGATGCCACGCTCATGCCGAGGAGTTCGGCGACCTCCTTTGCCTTCCATCGCAAGACCTCGCAGAGGATGAGGGCGGCTCGCTGGCGCGGAGGAAGGTGCTGCAACGCGGCCACGAAGGCGAGCCGAATGGTCTCGCGCGTCACCGCGAGCTCCGCCGGATCACCCTCTGCGGCAAGCAGGCTATCCGGGATGGGCTGGAGCCAGGTTGCCTCGGGGAGGGTGTTCAGATTCGATTCCACCGGCGCGCGAGCGGGCCCCAGGTCCATCGGCCGTGCCCGCCGGTTGCGTCCCTCCAGCATGTCGAGGCAGACGTTGGTCGCGATCCGGAAGAGCCAGGAACGCAGCGCGGCTCGACCCTCGAAGCGTTCCAGCCCTCGCCAGGCTCGCAACAGGGTCTCCTGGACCGCATCCTCCGCCTCGAACGGCGAGCCCAGCATGCGGTAGCAATAGCCCGTGAGCTCGGCACGATGTTGTTCGAGCTCACCTCCGAGCTCGGTCGGCGCGACGGTGCGCGACGGGGCCTGCATGCGGTTTATCCTACCGGGCGCCCTACTACTTTTGGGTGATGCTCGAAGCCCCCGTTGGTAGCAGTCTCGTATGCCCCAGAAGATCGGTGTTCTCGCGCGCTCTGGCCCGCAGAATCGAAACCATCATGGCAGTGATGAGCACGGTCGGGTTCATGGCGCAGGCCAATGCCGAGATCCGTGCCGCGCAACAACGACACGAGATCGACACGGCGCGACGTTGGCGGCTCGGCCGTCCGATGCGGGTGATCGACGAGCTGATCAACGACCTGGAGATCCTCAACCTGAGACGCGTCTACAGGGTTCCTCTGTCGTACGAAACCCGACTGTCCGAGGTTCGCGAACTGCTGGAGGATGCCGGTGTGTCACCGAGCGAGCTCGAGGGCGTGCGGACGCGAATCCGCATCGTCAGGCTCATGGATCAGCTCTACGCGCTCCAGGAGTCTCTGCTCGGCACTGACGTATAGACTCACCCTCCGGAACGTGGTGAGCGTGTGCCCGGGTTGCGGGCTGCAGCGGCCGAGTCTCGACCTGGATCCGGATCGAAGGGCCAACGCCTCCGGCGAGTGCCGGACCCTGATGAACGAGCTGACCTATTACACGCTCGCCCACGGCGATTCCGCGTTCATCCACCAGCACGTGGTCGACGCCTACGGCGCTCAGCACGTGCGTCAGTCGGCCTCCACGATCGGTGCCGCCTTCACCCTCGCTGGTCTCTACCTCGCCGTGGAACGACGCTTCACCGGCCGCCAGGTCCAGAAGATGCATATGCTGATGGCCCGGGCGTCGAAGCACTGGCCGCGCTTCGATCCGCCCGACGATGTCGGGCCACTAACGGTGGGTGACGTCCTCGCGGTTGAGGCGGGGCCGTCTCGTGACGCGGCCATCATGCGGTGGTGCGCCAGCGTCTGGACAGCCTGGTCATCCGAGCACGACCGGGTGCGAGCGATGGTCGACCGATTTCTCTAAGGGTGGCTCAGGCTGCCTTGGGGGGTCGGTTCAGCAACATCCAGTACATGCCCAGGGTGCGAGCGGATTCCGTGAACTGTTCGAAGTCGACGGGCTTGACGATGTAGCTGTTGACCCCAAGGCGGTAGGTCTCGACCAGGTCCCGCTCCTCGTGAGACGACGTGAGCATGACGACCGGGATGGTCCTGGTTCGGTCGTCGGCCTTGATCCGGCGAAGGACCTCGATGCCATCGATCAGGGGCAGCTTGATATCGAGCAGGATCACGTGCGGATGGTCGGTGATCCGCCGCTCCGCGTACTTGCCCTTGCAAAAGACATAGTCGAGCGCTTCCTGCCCGTCGCGGACGACATGGATCTTGTTGGTGAGGTGATGCTTGCCGAGGGCGCGCAGGGTGAGCTGCTCGTCATCAGGGTTGTCCTCGACCATGAGGATGTCTACGCCGCCTTCGATCGCTGCCACTGTGCACCTCCTGAACTCAACGTGAAATAAAACGTCGCCCCCTCGTCAACCTTTCCTACGGCCCAGACCCGGCCACCGTGGCGACTCACAATCCGCTGGACAATCGCGAGTCCAACGCCGGTCCCCTCGAAGTCCTGGTTCCGATGCAGACGTTGGAAGACCCCGAAGAGCTTGTCCGCGTACTGCATGTCGAAACCCGCGCCATTGTCTTTGACGAAGAAGACGGGGGTGGGATCCGACTCGCCTTGCTTCGCGCCAACCTCGATGCGAGCACCCTCCCGCTTGCGCGAGTATTTGAAGGCGTTCCCGATCAGGTTGATGAACACCTGCTCGAGTAGCGCTGGATCGGATTCGCACTCGGGAAGATCACCAATGACCAGCTCGACCCGGCGCCCGTCAATGACCGGAGCGAGCTGGGCGAGGGCGCGATCGACGACGCCACGCGTGTGCACCGGCTGAACGCGAAGCGCCTGCCGGCCCAGCCGCGAGAAGGCGAGCAGGTCGTCGATCAGGTGGCCCATGTGGTCACCGTTCTCTTTGACGCGCTTGAGAAATCCCAGGCCCTCCTCGTTGAGGTCGCTGCTGAACTCCTCGAGCAGGATGCTGGTATAGCCGTTGACCGCACGCAGCGGGGCCCGCAGATCGTGCGAGACCGAGTAGGAGAAGGCCCCGAGCTCTTCGTTCGCGGCCTCCAGCTGGCGAGTGCGCTCGGTAACCTCACTGACCTTCACCTCCAACTCACCAACGAGCCGGACGCGATCGAGCCCGGTGCTGACCAGCGCCGCGTAGTGGTGTAACCAGGCCTGCTCATCCGTGCCAAAGACCGGGGTGAACGGCCCGCCGACCAGGATGATGGCGGCGTCAGCCTCTTCGAGCGGGGCGAGGATCGCCGTCCGGGGCGGCCTGCCGCCGAGGGGAACGACATGGCGATTGGCAGCCGCACTGAGCGTCGACTCGATCACGGAAGCCTCATCGGTCGTCATCCCGAGTGCGGCAATGATCGTGCCTTCCGAACGGAAGAATCCGGCGTCGGCGCCGCTCAGGCGTACCGCCCAGTCGAGCGCGCGGGCGGCGAGGGTGGCGCGGTCGGACGCGAAGAGAAGAATGTCGTGCGTCGCCTGTCGAAACTTCGTCTCCTCGCTCTCGCGCCAGGCGCGTCGGAGCCAGACCGGCGGGACGAAGCCAGCGTAAAGGAACGGAACGATTACCAGGCTGGAAAGCGCGATCGCGATGCGGACGGCCGGGTTGGGCCCGAATGAGCTGGCAAAGATTGCGGCGAGAAGGATGGCGATGATGCCGATGTAGCCGAGACTGAGCGCCCGCATCCGGGCGCGCTGGACCGCAGTCCGGCGGCCGGCCGCGATCCAGAGCCGGACGCTCGGCTCGCCGACGCAACCGCTCCAGACGGCGACGAACGCGACCACGCCCAAAAGCTGAAGCACTTTCGGGGTACTCGTCCCGCCCAGCGCGACCCCGATCTCGAGCACGGCGGTCGCGGCTACGACGGAAAGGACTAGCCACCGAGTTCGCTTAGCGAGAGGGATGACGCTGTCCCGAAAGAGCAGCAGGGCCAGGCCGGAGCCGAGGAAGATCGTAATGCCGAGAACCGCATTGAGGCCTGTGAACCAGGGACCGAGGAGCTTGGCCACCTGGCCGAGGATGGAGACCGCGGCAAGGCAGCCGATGGCCAACGCCAGGTACATCCGGCTGGTGTCTTTCGTCGCGAGCCAGTCACGGATCGTCAGCGTGGCGATCACGCAAAACGCCACCGTGCTGGCGATACCTAGAAGGTCGACGACGTTCCCGGTTGTCACGACAATAGAACTGGCACGGCGACAACTAATTGCCGGTCCCGCCGTTGGAATTGGTTGAGCCCATGAGCGGTCGGCCCCTGCGTCTTCTGATCCTGGAGGACCGGCCGGAGGACGCAGACCTCGCCCTGCGCGAACTGCGTCGCGCCGGCTTCGACCCTACGTGGCGGCGGGTCGATGACGAGCAGGGTTTCAAAGCCAACCTCGACCCAGAGCTCGACCTGATCATCGCCGATTACCACCAGCCGCAGTTCGACGCCCTCCGGGCGCTCAAGTTGATGCAGGAGGCCGGGCTGGAGATTCCGTTCGTGCTCGTCTCGGGCGCCGTCGGCGAGGACATGGCGGTGGCGGCGGTCCGCCTCGGCGCCGTCGACTATGTCCTCAAGGACCGGCTGGGGCGGCTCGGCACCGCCGTGGAGAACGCACTCGAACAGGCCAAGTTGCGGCGGCGCCAGCAGGAGGGACAGAGGGCCCTCGAGCACCAGGCGTTGCATGACGGCCTGACCGATCTGCCCAACCGGCTGATGTTCCGTCAACAGATCGAGAAGGCGCTGGCCGAGCGCACCAGCGTCGCTGTCCTGCTGCTCGACCTCGACAACTTCAGGGAGATCAACGACACCTTCGGACACAAGATCGGCGACGGCTTGCTGGGCCAGATTGGCCCGCGTCTGCGCCGGCAGCTCGACGCCGGCGACCTGATCGCCCGGCTTGGAGGCGACGAGTTCGGCATCCTGATTCGGGATGCCGACGCCGCGCATGCCATGAAGGTCGCGGACGCCATCCTCCGCGTCGAGCGGCCCTTCCTGATCGAGGGCCATCCGCTCGAGGTGACCGCCAGCATCGGGATCACCGCGTTTCCGCAGCACGGGTCCACCGCCGAGACGCTGCTCCAGCGCGCCGACGTCGCCCTGTATGTGGCGAAGCGCTCTGGTAACAGCGCCGCCGCCTACCGACCCGAGGACGACCCGTACGACCCGAGTCGCGTGGTGATGCAGGCTGATCTGCGGCAGGCGATCGCGCGGCGAGAGATCATCCTCTATTACCAGCCGCAGGTTGCGATCGCCACCGGTGAAGTGACCGGGTTCGAGGCCCTCGCTCGCTGGCGTCACGCGCAGCGCGGCTGGATCCCACCGGGTGAGTTCATCCCGGTGGCAGAGCGCATGGGCTTGATCAAGCCACTGACGGCCTGGCTTGTCGAGCTGGCCGCGCGACAGCTGGTCGACTGGCAACGGTCAGGGATCTCCATTCCAGTTGCGGTCAACGTCTCGATGCGCAACCTGCTCGATCCGCACTTTCCGGCGACGATGAAAGACATCGCGGCCACCACCCGCATCGAGACGCGGCGCATCAAGCTGGAAATTACCGAGAGCGCCTTGATGACGGAGCCGGCGCGGGTGCTGGAAACGATGAACGAGCTACGGGCGCTGGGATTCGGCTTCTCCATCGACGACTTCGGCACCGGATACTCCTCGCTGGCCTACCTGCAGCGGCTACCCGTCGAGGAGATCAAGATTGATAGGTCGTTCGTCGGCGAACTGTCAAACAACGCGGGGAGCGAGGCCATCGTCCGCGCCACCATCGAGCTGGCCGGCGGCCTGGGCCTGGACGTGGTTGCCGAGGGTGTAGAGGATGAGACCACCTGGCAGAATCTGCGGCGGCTCGGCTGTTCGACCGCCCAAGGCTATTTCCTCAGCCGCCCGATGCCGGCGAGCGAGGTCGAAGGCTGGCTATCGGAATGGTCGAACCGCTCGGCCCGGCCGCTGGCAGCTTAGCCTTCGGCCGCGACGTGCGGCACCGGCTTGTCCTCGAGTGGTCCTTCTCCGGCGGCTTCGCTGATCTCCTCTGAGAGACGCGGCAGGCCCTCAGCGTGGACCTCTCCGGACGGGCTGGCGGAGAGTGGCGCCTCCTCGCCCCGTCGCGCCCGGTAGACGGCACCGAGGAAGACGTTGAGGAGGCCGGCGATCGGTACCCCGAAGAGCGCACCGAGAATGCCACCCAGCTCCGCGCCGATCAACAGCGCCGCCATGGCAACCAGTGGATGGATGCGGGTGGCAGAACCCATCACGCGCGGCCCAAGGATGTAGGCCTCGATCGCATGGCCCCCAAGCGCCACCACCAGGGCCAGCAGGCCGATCACCGGCCCCTTGAAGACGAGCGCAATGAGCACGGCCAGGCCCATCCCGATCGGCGCGCCGATCAGCGGCAGGAACTCGAGGAAGAAGGTCAAAATTCCGAGGACCACGGCGTAGGGGACTCCGACCACGGTCATCGCCAGGCCGGTGTAGGTGCCCATGACGAGCGACATAGCCAGCTGACCTCGGGCGTACTGGCCAAACGTGGTGCCAACGGCGAGGAGCGTGAAGTCGTAGACCTCTTCGTGGCCTGTAAAGAGTTTGCGCATGCTGGCGATCAGCTTGCGGCCTTCCACGAGCAGGTAGATCGAGATCACGATCACCAGGAGGATGTTGATCAGCGTTCCCAGCGTCCCGCTCAGGATGCCGAGGACCGATCCGAGGACGGCCGTGCTGATTCCGCCCGACCCGCTCGGCAGACTCAGCTTGAGCGGTATGCCGGCATTATCGATGGCGTTTTGCAGGTAGGTGACGAAAGCGATGGCTCGGGATTCCAGCGCCGGTAATTGCTTGGCCTGGCCGATCAGCGCCGGCGTGATCAGCGCGATCAATATGGCGATCAGACCGATGATGACCACGTAGAGCAGAAGGACCGCGACGACCCGCCGACCTTTGAAGAGGGGTAGTTGCTCCATCAGGTCGATCACCGGCGTGAGCAGCAACGCGATGATCGAGGCAAAGACGAACAGCAGGAAGACGTTGAAGAGGTGAACGACCAGGTACTCGCTCTGGTGATAGAGCATCACGGCCGAAAGCGCGATCAAGACGTAGACCAGGATCTGGACGGGGCGCTCGAGGGAGCGCCAACTCCGGATCAAGAATCCTGCCTTCTCGTGTTCCGCCACGAGGCCAGTCTCGCATACCGTCCGATCAATCAAGCTCGCTCGGGACAGCTGATGATACGTTGGCGGAATTAGCGGCACAAGGAGGCGAATCATGGCAACCTGGAAGTTCGACCCGATGCATACGCAAGTCGAGTTCTCCGCAAAACACCTCGGGATGATGACGGTTCGTGGTCACTTCGCCGAGGTGACGGCAGGCGGGGAGATCTATCCCGATCAACCGGAACGCTCGAAGATCGACGTCACCATCAATACCGCGAGCATCCGGACCCACAATGAGCAGCGGGACAACGACCTGCGCGCGTCCAACTTCCTGGAGGTCGACAAGTACCCGACGATCAACTTCAAGAGCACCAAGATTCAGGCGAAAGGCCCGGACAAGGGCACCCTCACCGGTGATCTGACCATGAAAGGCGTGACCCATCCCGTGACGCTCAACGTGGTCAAATACGGCGAATTCACCGATCCGATGATGGGGCACCGGATTGGCTACGCGGCCGAGACCAAGATCAACCGCCAGGACTTCGGCATGAAGTTCGACATGATGCTGGACGGCAAATTCGTGGTCAGCCACAACATCGACATCAACATCGAGGGCGAGCTCGTCGAGGTGCCGGAAACGGAAGCCGCCCGCACCAGGGCGTGAGCCTGAGTAAAAATGGACGGTGACAAGCAGGTCGTCGAGGGCGTCGTAATACGACGAAGCCGGTACGGATTTGCGGAGACACTCGCTCGGGCCGAACGTGCGCTGGAACGGCGGCAGCTCGAGATCTTCGCCCGGTTCGATCACAGCGGCGCTGCCAGGCGGGCCGGGCTGAACATGCCCGATACGCAGGTGGTGGTTTTTGGAAATCCGAAGGCCGGCACGCCGCTAATGCTGGCCTCGCCCTTAGTCGCCCTCGATCTCCCGCTGCGCCTGCTCGTCTCGGATGACGGTGGGCATGCCCTCCTGAGTTACCTCAGTCCTGGGTATCTGGCCGAGCGATACGGGATTCCTCCGGACCTCGTCAAGAACATCGCCGGCATCGAAAAGATCGTCGACGAGGTCGTCGCCTGAGGCGGCGCGCCGGTCAGAGATTCAGGATCGGCATCCCGTACTGCGCGTGGAGCCGAGCCGCAATCAGCGATCGGTGGCAGGCGGGCGCGTCGCGCTCGACGCATAGCAGCGCGGACGTTGCCTCGGCGGGGAGCGACTCGAGGACACTGCCCAGATCGACGTGGTCGAGCACCTCGGCGAGGTAGCGGCGCCGATAGGCTTCGGACAACTCCGTGCGTGAGCGCTTGCCCACCTTGAGACGGTCGTCCTCTCGGTATTGAAGCTGGCGTAACTCGGTGGTGGGCGCCAGCTCGGGGCGATGCACGTACTGGATCCCTGCCTGCTCGAGGGCCGCCTGCAGCCGGAGCGAGTTGGCCCAGGCGTACTCGCGGCCGCGGACGCCACGCCGTTGGCGGGCGTCGACCACCATCGCCACGCGATGGCGCCTCAGCTTGTCGAGGAAATCGTCGAGGCTGGAACCGTAGACGCCCACCGTCGCGATCGTCCGCACCGGCCGGTCCGCCCCCCGGACTAGCTGACGCTGACGACCGTCGCCTGGCGCTCCCCGCCGGGGGTCTTGAAGGTCACGGTGTCGCCGGCCTGGTGATCGAGCAGCGCGCTCCCCATCGGGGATGCGGTTGACATCAGACCGCGTGCCATGTTCCCCTCGGACGGGCCCACGATCTGGTAGGTTGAGTCGCCGAATTCGTCGCGCACGACCACGGTCGAGCCGATCCGGGCGACGCCCTCGGCACCGCCCTCCTCGATCACCTGTACCCGGGCCAGGGTGGCTTCGATGGTCTGCACGCGACCGTCGAGCATGCCCAGGTGCTGGCGGGCATCGTGGTACGCGAAGTTCTCACTCAGGTCGCCCTGGGAGCGGGCGGCGGCGACTTCCTCGACCAGGGCGGGACGGCGCGCCCGGAGCTCGGCCAGCTCGGCCTTGAGGGACTCGAAACCGAACGCGGTCATCGGAATCGGGGAGCCGTTGTCGTTGGACATGTCAAAACTCTATCGTGCGGCCACCGTTGGCCGGACCTTCGCCGGCTTGGACGCCGCCCGGGTTGATGCCCACAGGTAGAGGCTCGCCAGGGTGCGATTGGGCCGCCATTTCTCCCCGATGGCATCGACCTCCCGCGGAGTCGGCACGTGGTCAAGCCGGTAAAGGCGCTGGACCGCGGACCGGATCCCGAGGTCGCCGATGGGCAGGATGTCGGGCCGGTCGAGGTTGATCAGCAGAAACATGTCGGCGGTCCAGCGGCCGAGTCCCCGGGTTGCCGTGATCTGCTCGCGAACCTCATCATCGGACAGCTTGTCGAGGTGGTCGACCTGGAGCTCGCCGGAGACGATGTGCTCGGCCAGCGACCGGAGATATTCGACCTTCCTCGTTGACAGCCCCACGCTTTTGAGATCGGCGGGATCGGTAGCCAGCACCTGTGCTGGCGATGGCAGCTGCCCGGTGAAGCGCTCTTGGAGGCGCCCGGCGATGGCCCGAGCGGCGTAGCCGGAGATTTGCTGGCCGATGATCGAGTACACGAGCACGCTGAAGGGATCACCCAGGGGCCGCGCCCGGCGCCAGGCTGTGCTATCAACCGGCTCTGTCGCATCGATCAGCCGCGCAAGCCTTTTGTCGCTGGCCTTCAGCGCAGCCAGCCCTCGATCCCGACGTGATGGCGCTTTTGTGGTAGCGATCGATCCATCGTATCCCGCAGGCCGGTATCGATAGCCGGTATAGATATAGGTATGCGCGATGATTCTGGCGTCCGCCGGAGGTCATGAGGGTATGAGTAAAGTCACTTGCCAGATCTCGATCTCACTCGACGGCTTTGTCGCCGGGCCCAACCAGAGCCTCGAGAACCCCATCGGGGAAGGCGGGCTGCGCCTCCACGAGTGGGTATTCGCGACCGCCAGCTGGCGGGAGCAGCAGGGCCAGACGGGCGGCGAGAACTCGGTCGACTCGGAGGTGGCCGACCAGGTTTTCCAGAACGTGGGCGTATACATCATGGGCCGCAAGATGTTCGGGGGCGGCGACGGTCCCTGGAACCATGACTGGAAGGGCTGGTGGGGCGACGACCCGCCCTATCACGTGCCCGTGTTTGTCCTCACCCACCATCCGCGGGACCCGCTGCCGATGCTGAGTGGCACCACGTTCAACTTCATCACGACCGGGATTCGCTCGGCCCTGGAGCAAGCTCGCTCAGCCGCCGGCGACAAGGACATCATGATTGCCGGCGGCGCGCACACCGTGCAGCAATTCATCGCCGCGGGGATCCTCGACGAGCTCTACCTGCACATCGTTCCGATCGTCCTTGGAACTGGTGAGCGGCTGCTCGAGAGCGTCGGCGATCCCATCCTCCAGCCAGTCACGGTGATCGCCTCGCCGGCCGTGACCCACGTCAAGTACCGCATCGTCCACTCGTAAGCTAGTGGCAAATGTCGTACCAGGCAGAGGTCGCCGGCTGGCACGACTTCTACATCATGGCGGGGACGGCGTCTGCCACCCTGGTCGGTCTCCTGTTTGTGGGCTTGTCGCTGCACCTGCAGATCGTGATCACCGCCTCGGAGGTCCGTAGCCTCGCGCGCGTCACGCTGGCCAATTTCGGCGCCGTTCTCTTCGTGGCCCTGTTCATGGTGATCCCACAGGGTCCGTCGGCCGCGGGGTCGCAGCTCATTGGCGCGGGTATCGTCAGCCTGGTCGTCGCGGGACCAAGCCTGGTCGGTGCCGTCCGAAGCCGCGAATGGTCCTTTCAAATGAGTGTGATGCAGCGTCTTCGCGTGGCGCTGCGTTTCGGCTTGAGTTCCGTGAGCTACCTCGCCATCATCGCGGCCGGCATCCTGCTGCTGTCATCCTTGAGCGCGGCGTTCAGCGTGCTGCTGATCGCCACCGTCGCTCTTCTCGTCGTCTCGCTGCGAAACACCTGGGACCTGCTCGTCACGGTCGCTGATGTCACGCAGTGACGGGCGGTGTTCGCCCCGCGAAGCGGGTCAGCGGGCTGAGTCAGCCCTGGCGACTTCTTGTGCGCCGACCCCGACTAAGAGAAGCCAGGCGCCGGTGACCATGAAGATGAAAGACGACATCATGCCGAGGCCGACCACGTAGAGACCGGCCGGATTGCCCGCGAAGAGGATCAGCGCACCGATCTGCTCCAGGACCAGGCAAGAAAAACTTCCGATCGTCCGCCACAGAACGCCGCTGTCGGCACTGCGGGCGGCTTGCTGAATGCTGTTGTAAAGAATCGCCTCCACGATCAGGAGGACGCCGATCAGCTCGACCGCGACGGCCTGTCCATTCTGGCCGCCCATGAGCACGAGGGCGCAGCGGATGAATACGGCGGTCAACCCCGTCAAGATGGTCCGTGCGCGATGCCGATGGACCGGATCGCGCGTGATGTCGTCGAGGTGGAGCGTCATCGCGACGAACACCAGCCCGGTCAGGGCCGCGGCACCGGTACCGACGACCGCAAAATAGTCGTGCCACAGCGCGGGCTGGTACATACCTCAGGCGCCTCCGCGTAAGTGTACTGACGAGTGCCTTTATCGATCGGCTGGGGCACGCGGCGATGGCGTACGGCAGTATAGGGGCATGAACGAATCCGAGCTGAAGCGGTTTCGTGGAGAGAAAGACCACGTGTTTTCCCACGACCCGAACTCGCCGTTGACCCCTGAGCAACGCCGCAGCTTCAAGGGGCTGGCCTATTTCGATGAGAACCCAGGGCTCGTGATCCACGCAGCGGTTGACCGCACCGTCGAGCCGGGCGAGGTGCGCATGGCGACCTCCGCCGGCGACGAGCAGGTCTATCAGCGTTACGGTGTCGTGCGGTTCAGTGTCGACGGCAAGCCTGCCGAGGTGACGCTGTACGCATCCGACGACTCAGACGAGCTCTTCATCCCGTTCCGAGACGCAACCTCAGGGAAAGAGACGTATGGGGCAGGCCGCTACCTGGAGCTACACGCGCATGGAGACGACGTCACCATCGACTTCAATTACGCGTACAACCCTAATTGCGCGTACGACCCATCGTGGAGCTGTCCCCTGCCTCCACCGGAGAACTGGCTCAAGGTTCCGATCCGTGCCGGCGAAAAGACCTTTGGGGCCGGCGCCGGGCACTGAGCGTTCAGAGCGCCGGCCTGCTTCTCTACCGGCAGCGCAACGGAAAGCTCGAGGTGTTGCTGGTCCATCCTGGCGGTCCGTTCTGGCAGAAACGCGACGAGGGCGTTTGGTCGATACCGAAAGGTGAATTCGCCGAGAATGAAGCGGGTATCGAGGTGGCGCGGCGCGAATTTCTAGAAGAGCTCGGAACCGCGGCGCCCAATGGCGAGCCCAGTCCCCTGGGCAGTATCCGGCAAGCGGGGGGCAAGGTCGTCCACGCGTGGGCGTTGCCGGGCGACCTCGATGTCACGCGAACGACGAGCAACACCTTTGTGATCGAATGGCCGCCGCGCTCGGGGAGAATGCAGCAGTTTCCCGAGGTCGATCGTGCCGGATGGTTTGACCTCGACGCGGCCCGTCGCAAACTGCTCCCGGCCCAGCGTGCGTTCATCGACCGCCTCGAGGAGCAGCTGTGACCTTCGCTGAACTGAGCGGCTACCTCGACCGGCTGGAGTCGACCTCGAGCCGGAACGAGCTCGTGAAAACGCTCGCGGAGCTCTACACCAAGAGCTCGCCCGACGAGATCCAGCCGCTGACCTACCTCATCCAGGGGCGGCTGGTTCCGTTCTTCGAGCCGGTCGAGATCGGCCTCGGCGAGAAGCTGGTGATCGCGGCCATCGCGCAGGCCTTCGATAAGCCGCCCGATGAGGTGGCGAAACTCTTCGGCCGGCTTGGGGACCTGGGGCAAGTGGCTGAAACGCTCTCGGCGCACGGGTCGAACGCGGCGCTCCCGGTTACCACCGTGCATGCGAGGTTGATGGAGATCGCGATCGCCGCCGGCGCTGGATCCGTCGAAAAGAAGCGCTCGCTATTCGCGGGTTTGCTGCAGCAGGTCGACCCCGTCTCGGCGAAGCACCTGGTGCGGATCGCCCTCGGTCGACTTCGCCTTGGCATCGGCGATCCCACCGTCCTCGACGCGCTGTCGTTTGCAAAGAAAGGCGACAAGTCACTACGACCGGTGCTCGAGGGCGCCTACAACCGCGTGTCTGATCTCGGATGGATTGCGAAGACCTTCTGGACCGGTGGGGAAAGCGCGGTCAGCGCGCTCAAGGTCACGGTCGGGCGGCCGATCCGCAGCCAGCTCGCGGAGCGCCTGCCGAACCCGGAGGCCGTCATCAAACGTCTTGGACTCGTCGCCGTCCAGCCGAAATACGATGGGATCCGGGTGCAGATCCACAAGCATGGCTCGTCCGTGCGCGTCTTTTCCCGCAACCTCGAGGACTACACCCTGATGTTCTCGGAACTCACCTCGGCAGCGCAGGCGTTGAAGGACGACACTCTGATCCTCGACGGCGAAGCGATCGCCTACAGCAAGGAATTAGAGGAATATCTACCCTTCCAGCTGACCGCGAGCCGGCGTCGGCAGCACGGCATCGAGCAGGCTGCGCGGGACCTGCCGTTGGTGGCCTTCGTCTTCGACATCCTCTACCGCAACGGCAATGACCTCACCGAGCTGCCCTACGAGGAGCGCCTCGCGCTGGTCGACGAGGTGATCGCCGGTTCCACCGTGCTGTTGCCGGCGCCAATCATCAAGACCGACTCGGTCGAGGTGCTCACCAAAACGCTGCTGGACAACATCAGCCAGGGCCTGGAGGGCGTGGTGGTCAAGCGACCCGACTCGAAATACCAGGCTGGGGCGCGCAACTTCAACTGGGTCAAGCTGAAGCGCCACACTAGCGGGCAGCTCAACGACACGGTCGACCTCGTCTTGCTCGGCTACTACTTTGGCAAGGGCAAGCGCGCGGAGTTCGGTGTGGGGGCGCTGCTCGCCGGCGTCTACGACTCGGAGAACGACCGGTTTGCCACCATCACCAAGCTGGGCACCGGCTTGTCCGATGCCGAATGGCGGCAGATCCACGAGCGCGCGGACAAGCTCCAGGTCGACCACCGGCCGGCGCGAGTGGAGTCGATCCTTACGCCCGATGTGTGGCTGGAGCCCGAGGTGGTGGTCGAGGTGATGGCGGACGAGATCACGCCCAGCCCCAGGCATACGGCCGGCATGGCCGGCGACGAGCCCGGGTTTGCGCTGCGGTTTCCGCGGGTGGTCTCCTTTCGGGGCGCGGACAAGCGGCCGGAGGACGCGACGACGGTGAAAGAGATCGCGTCGCTCTTCCGTCAGCAGCGCGAGCGCAAACAACCTGCCTGAGCGACAGGCTACGAGGTGACGGCCGCCGGCACGCGCTCCTGGACTTCGTTCAAGCGCCCGGTCGTGACGTCGTAGACGAATCCGCGTACCCGATCCTTCTTGGGGATGAAGGGGCTGGCCTTTATCCGGGCGATCGACTGCCTGACGTCGTCTTCGAGGTTGGAAAACGCCTCGAGGGCAAACGGCGGCCGGATGCCGGTGTCCTTCTGAATCTGGGCCTTGACCGCGTCGTCGCTGAAGGTCAGCATTCCGCAGTCCGTGTGGTGGATGAGGATCACTTCTTCAGTGCCGAGTAGCCGTTGCGAGATGGCCAGTGACCGGATGGCATCGTCCGTGACCGCGCCGCCGGCGTTGCGGAAGACGTGAGCGTCTCCCTCGTTGAGGCCAAGGATCTTCGAGACGTGGAGGCGGGCATCCATGCAGGCCACGACTGCCAGCTTCTTGGCCGGTGGAAGTGGCAGCTGACCCTTATCGAATCCTCTGGCGTATGCCTCGTTCTTTTGCAGAGCTTCATCTATTGCGCTCATCTGTACCTCCTAATCACGTTCCATTTGCCGTCCCGACGATACTCGAGCGACTAGGAGGGTTAGGTTGACTGATCCGATCCAATAAGTCAAGAAAGATCGGCCAGTCCCACTCTGTACTGGTGGACGGCGATTCTCATGTGAGCGATGTACAGCACAACCGCGATGAGCGAAGCCAGGCCGACCGCCCAACCTGCGGATAGGTTCGCGATGGCGTGAATGGCGAGCGCGACCGACGCACCCACGAGGATGCTGTTGATCGCGGCCACCATGCTGGCGACCGTCAAGAGCACGTTGAGATCGCGGGCGCGTACGCCCATGAACTGCCTCACCGGAGCTGCCGAATCCTGAACCGCGGCGTCGGCAAAAAACATCAAACCGGGCGGCACGAGCCCACGGTAGTAGGCGCGAATACGCTGGATTTCCGCGCGATAGTGGAAGTCCTCGACGCCAGCATTCACCAGGCGCCAGTAGGTGAACTCACCGAGAATCAGGAGTGCCGGCAATATAGCCACCGCGAACGGTCCGAGCACTGTGGCGCCGCGCGTCACGAATCCTAAGGCGATGAGGGAACCCGTGAGCGATGCCAGGTACAGGGCAGCGCGGCTCGCACTCTCCGCCGTGAGCGTGCTGCGAGCTCCCTGAAGAACGAAGTGCTCCGTCGTAAGGGCTGTCATGAATGTCTGCGGTGGCCTTTGGTCTGAATCCATCAGTGAATCCTCCCGTACTCGCGGTCTAGGCTGGCGTCGATCGGATCAGCGGGAATTCTTCGCGAGCGGCGAGGGGAATCGGGGCTCGAGGCTCGGGTCGGAGCGACGGAGCCCGCGCCGACCCCAAAACGTGAGCGAGACCATGCCGATTACGAAGGTCCCGGCCGCGACGAGGACCACGCCGAGCGACGGAAGTCCAATGGCGAGCGCGGCCAGGGCTCCGATCGTGCCCACAACCGATGCGACGATCACGGATAGCATCCCGGGAAGGGTTTGAAGCGTGTGAAGCACCGAGCCCACCCGTCGTCCGGTACTTAGGGTGTAGCCAATGGTCTGGAGGGCGCCGGGCAAGTCGTCGTATCCACCGGTGGTGAAGTAGGGCTCCAGTTCGGGTTGCAAATCCAGGTACGCGCGCCGGAGCCGGTTCATCCCGATCACCCAGCGAAAGTCATCGCCGTTGAGCTGCATCAGCCGGCCGATGGTCGAGATACCGGTGAACACAACAACGGAGAGCAGCGGAATGGCGATCGCGATGAACGCGGGGCCGAAGCGTGAGACCTGCGCGACCAGCGCCAGCGCAATCACGGCGCCCGACAGGACGGATAGGAAGATGGTGACCCGGCTGAGCGATTCGCTGTAGGTCAGGGTGCGGGTCGCCAGCAGACTCCAGTGCTCGGTGGCCAGAATTTGCAGCTTGGCAGCTGCCGCAGGGTCTTTACCGGGTGGCGGCATTTCAGTCGACATCTCTCGGTACCAGCCCTAGCCTACGGGATGTCGGAAGTGTCGCCCTCGTGCGGTTGCCTACGCCTGTCACGGTCCTGTTACAGGCCCAAGACACCCCGAGGTCTTGGGTTGATCAAGTGGTGGGCTTTCACACGTGACCGAGCCCAGTCGTTCCTACAAACTCGATGCGCTGGCCGCCGCCCTCGTTGAGTTGTCCGACGACGCCATCTTCGTCGCGGGCGTCGACGGCCTGATCCAGAGCTGGAATCCGGGCGCGGTCGCCCTGCTAGGCCACACCGTGGAGCACGCCGTCGGGCGTGACGTCTCCATCATGCTGCGACCGGGACGCGAGGAAGCGCTGCGGGCATTCTTCCAGTACGTCCGCACCGGGCAAAAAGTTCGCGAGGTCGAGTCCAGCTTTGTTCGAAGCGACGGGTCGCTCGTGGATGTGCGGATATCGGTTGCGCCCCTCGCCGATACCACCGGAGAGGTGGTCGCGTTTGTGGCCATCTTTCGCGACCTGAGCGAGCGCAAGCGCCAGGAGGAGGCCCTACGCGCCAAGGAAACGAGCTACCAGAAGCTGGTGGAAACCGCCCACGAAGGCATCTGGATGGTTGACGCTGAGGACCGGGCGACGTTCGTCAATCAGCGCATGGCGGACCTCCTCGGCTACACCGTCGAGGAGATCCTCGGGCGCTCGCCCAGCGAGTTCTATTTCTCCGAGGCCGGGCGCCAGGAGCGCGACGAGCACCGCAAACGCTCTCTCGAGGGCATCAAAGAGAGCCGTGAGGTGGTGTACCGCCGTCGCGATGGGGAACCCCTCTGGGCGGTGGTGGCGACGACGCCTATCCTCGGCGAGGGCGAACGGCTGGAAGGCGTCCTGGCGATGGTCACCGACATCACGGCCCGGGTGAAGGCGGAGGAGAATCTGCGTGCCAGCGAGCGGCTCTTTCGCGGCCTGTTCAGCGAGTCGCCGGCAGGCCAGATCCTCTCCTCCTCGGACCGGAAGATCGTGGCAGTCAACCGCGCCTTCTGCGAGATGACAGGCTACACGGAGGCTGAAATTCTCCAGAATGGCTGGGACGCGATCACACCTCCCGATGACCAGGCGGGCATCTTTGCCTCCTTCGAGCGGCTCTGGTCGGGTGAACTCAACGCGATGCAAATGGAGCGACGCTACCTTCGGAAAGATGGGTCCCTGCTCTGGGGGCAGGTCAGCGTCGCCCGGGTGCCCGACGACTCTGGCCGGGCTCGCTACGTCATCGACCAGGTGCAGAACGTCTCCGATCGTAAGCAAGCGCAGCAAGCCCTCGAACACCAGGCGCTGCACGACGCGCTCACCGGTCTCCCCAACCGTGTGCTGGCCCGCGACCGGCTCGACCAGGCGATTCTGCTCGCGCGCCGGCAGCAAACGCGGGTAGCCCTGCTGATCATCGATCTCGACCACTTCAAAGAGGTCAACGACACCTTCGGCCACCAGGCGGGTGACCAGTTACTGCGCCAGGTGGGTGAGCGATTCATGGCTGAGCTCCGCGAGACCGACACGGTGGCCAGGCTCGGCGGTGACGAGTTCGCCATCGTACTGCTTGCCGCCGACGCCGACGCCGCCGGCAAGGTCGCGGTCAAGCTGCTCGCCGCCCTCGAGCGCCCCTTCATCGTCGAAGGCCAGGCCCTCGATGTGGGGGCCAGCATCGGAATCGCGGTCTATCCCGACCATGCCGATTCGGCGGACAGCATGCTTCGCCGAGGGGACATTGCCATGTATGTCGCCAAGCGATCGCGCCGCACGCATGCGATCTACACCCGGGACCACGACGAGCCCGGAGACAGCCGCCTCGCGCTCATGGCGCAGCTGCGGCAGGCGATCAACGACGGAGCGCTGACGCTCCACTACCAACCCATCGCCCGGCTACGCGACGGACGGGTCGAGCGTCTCGAGGCCCTGGTCCGCTGGCAGCGGCCGGGCCATGGTCTCGTCCCGCCCGGCGACTTCATCGCCTTTGCCGAACAGACCGGGTTGATCCAGCCGCTCACCCAATGGGTGCTACAAGCCGCGCTCGCTCAGTGTGGCGAATGGAACCGTGGGGGGCAGCCGGTCGGTGTGGCCGTCAACATCTCGATGCGCAACCTGCTCGATCCCCAGCTCCCGAATAACGTAGCCCAGATCCTGCGCGAAACCGGGGCGAGGCCCGAATGGCTGACCCTCGAGATCACCGAGAGCAGCATCATGGCGGAGTCGCAGCGGACGCTGGAAACCTTGCGGAAGCTGCGAGCGCTCGATGTGCGCCTCTCTATCGACGACTTCGGCACCGGCTATTCGTCGCTGGCGTACCTACATCGGCTGCCGGTCCATGAGATGAAGATCGACCAGTCGTTCATCCGTGGTCTGATCAGCGATGAGATCAGCGGCGCGATCGTCCGCGCCGCAGTCGACCTGGGACACAAACTCAAGCTGGCCGTGGTCGCCGAGGGAATCGAGGACGCCGCCACCTGGCAGCGCGCCCGCGCCGACAACATCGACTACGGCCAGGGCTACTACTTATCGCGACCGGTGCCGGCGGCCGAAGTGACGGCGTGGCTGTCTGCCCCGCCACGCCCTGCACGCGCCGCCGCCTGACCGCTTCCTGACGAAGGCGAGCGGACGGCGTCAGCGCGCGACGAGGTGCAGGTCGATGATCGGCGCCCCGGGCTGCTTCCCCAGCACGATCAGTCCGGTCCCTTCAGCGGGGCCAATCGTCAGGGTTGTCGATTGGTTGATGAAATTCTGGTTGCCGCCGAGCTTTCCCTGCGTGTACCCAGGCAGGCTCCCGACGGCCTTTTCCTTCTGACCTACCGATCCAGCCACGGTCAGATTGCTGTCGGTGAATGGAACCCGTATGGACGCGCCGATGCCGATCGCCGCGTTGAACAGGCTTAGGAGGACGCCGACAGTGAGGACCACCAGAACCGACGCGCAGCCGGCCCCGCATCCCCCGCAGCCAGCTCGGAACCCTCGTCGGCGATCCCTCTCTCCGCTCATTGCCGGAAGCGTATACCCTCCCGATCGTCGGCCCGAGCACCGGGTTGCAATCCGAGTGAGAGCTCGATGACCACCATGCCCAGCGACATCGCCAGCAAGACCGGAAGCTGCTGGAAGATGCCGAGCAGGAGCCCGGCGCCTAGGAAGTACCCGTGGATCATGAGGCGGGGAAGGAGGGGCATAAGCCACGGACGCGGCAGCTGGCCCTCAGTGGTTCGGATCGCGTATCCGGTCAGGACTACGAAGAGCGCCAACGTGAATAGGAAGGTGGGAAAGCCGCCGGTCGGTCCTCCGAAGAATCGCTGCTGCAGGACGATGAATGGAACGAGCGCGACCAGCAGCGTCAGGTACGCGGGGACGGGAACGAGCCATTGCAGCCAGGGCCAGGCAGACCCCGGGCGGCCGTGAGCACGAACCCATCGAGTCCACGCGCTGAAGCCGAAGGCGACAAACAGCCAACCGTAGTAGTTGCCGGCCGGTACGCCGAAGAAGCCCGCGTGCAGCGGGATGTTCCAGTGCCAGAGCCCCTGCCGGATGGCGATCGCGTCGAGCGAGAGATCGAGCAGGATCGCGAACACGGCATCGGCGAAGGGTGCCAGCCGTGGCGGGATGCCGAGCCGGTCCGACATGAACATCGAGGAGGTGATGATCATCGCCCAGGCGAGCGCGATCGCCACGGGGACCGACCCCAGCTTGATGAAGAATCCCTGGTTATAGGCGTACGAACCGAAAATCGTGATGTCGCCCTGCTCGAGAAGCAACCCGAAGGGGACGGCGCTGAGCAGCTCGACGAGACGCTGGCGGCCTCCGGAGCGATAGGCAAATCGCGCGGACAGCACAAACAGGATCAGCATCACGACCTCGACCAGTCCAAAGAGGATGCGTGGCACCGCGTTGAGCCTAAGCCAGCCCGGGCGGTTCGGCCGCTTCAACATGCTGGAGACCGTTTGGAGCAGTCTGCTGAGGGCCGTCAGGTCATTCCCGTAAAACGAAAGGATCCGCGCGAGTTAAGGACTCAGAAGCGGTGGAGAAAGGGGATGCGCGGGGCGATGACGTAATTGAGCTGCACGAGGAAGATCAGGCTGATGCTCACCCAGGTCGGGAAGACGATGCAGGTGGCGGTTGCAATCGCATACAGGGACTGGGCGATGAGGATACGGCCACGCATCAGTGGCGCGACCTCGGGCGTCTCCGACACTTTGAACAGCCCCACTCCAAGCCCATATTGGAGTCCCACCAGCAGCGTCATGCCCAGGAGGACGATATTCAGCCAGTACTCGACGAGCGCCACCCGCAGGGTTGGAAAGCGCGCGAGCAACCCCGTCGAAAAGGGCACCAGGGTAACGGAGAGAAGAAAGGCGAGCTGCAGCCACGTGTAGTTGCGATTGCTTCGCGCCAGCAAGTTGAGCTGGGTGCCCTGGCCAACCCAGAAGATGCCGAGTGTCATGAAACTCATCGCATACACGAGCCCATTCGGCGCGAGTCGCACCAGCTCCTGCCAGAGATCTCCCTCACTCCGAGCGCTCAAGGTTGGGACCGCCAGGCCCAGCACGAGCAGCGTCATGCCGACCGCGAAGATCCCATCCGAGATTCCGGCCAGGCGGTCCAGGTTGGTGCCAGCAAACTCATTGAAGCGGTGCCCGCTCCCTCGGATCAAACTCACTCGGTAAGGATGACAGAGGCTACAGGTCGAAAACCGAGCTCTCGCCGCTCACGTCGTAGACTGGCCGCCCGAGCAAGCTATTCGCGATGATGGCGCTGCGCCAGGCCATCAGGCTGAGGTTGGGATCCGCCACGCCGCGCATCTGCCGGGCGGCATCCTGCGCATAGATCCGCAGCCCGGGTGGGCCGTCCCACTCGACCGAGAAATCGGCACGGACCGGGACGCCGTCGCGGTTCCAGCTGATCCGGTTCGCGAGTGGCTGCATCGCCTCGGGCAAGGCGTAGCTGGAACCGGTTCCGAGCACGGTCACGTCGGCGCGAACGGTGCGGCTAGCGCCCCATCGATCGCGGAGCGCGAGATCGCAACCACGCTCCGTGTGCTGCATGGAGACGACCTCGTGGCCGGGCAGCAAGCTCACGCGCCGACCCGCCGGTTCCAGGAACTCGAGGTCGTAGAGCCGGTCGTAAATGCGCTGCAACAGGCCCTGTGATATGCCGTCACTGGCCAGCTTCTGCTCGGCAAGGAGGGTGTCACGCTGTTCCGGAGTCAGCGTGAAGAAATAATCGCTGTAGACCGGGTTGAAGAGTTCGTTGGTGAAGGGTGACTCGTCCAAAGGGAGGAAGTTTGGTCGATGCGAGATCCATACCAACGTCGCCGGCAGATGCTGGAGATCCAGCAAGAGATGCCAGACAAGCTCGGCGCCACTCTGACCACCTCCCACCACGGCGACCACCCGGTTGGTCACGTCGACGGGATGAAGAAGGTAGTCGTTCGAATGGAACACGCGGTCGCCGACGTTTGAGCGAGCCCAGGACGGAATATTCGGTACGAGTCCGGTGCCGAGCACGATGTTCTTGGTATGGAGCGCCCGGCTATCGACCTGGACCGAAAAGCTCTGCTCGTCGATGACGACCTGGCGTACCTCCGCGCCAAATTCAACGTTCGGCAAGCGGCCGGCCACCCAGTGCAGGTATTGATTGAATTCCAAGCGACTAACAGGCTGGGAGTGGTTGATAAAGCGGTAGAGCCGCTTGTGGGCCCGGAGGAATGCAAGAAAAGAGTACTGACTCGTCGGGTCGACCAGGGTCACGAGGTCTTTCAGGTACGAGACCTGGATGACCGCTTCGGGAAGCAGCAGGCCCGGGTGCCATTCGAAGTCCGCGTTCTTGTCGAAGAAACGGGACTTGAAGCCTGTCGGCGCGAGCAGCGCCGCGAGGCTGAGGTTGAAAGGACCGGCACCCACCCCGACCGCGTCCAGCGTGAAATCAGAGTCCATACCCTTTTCCGCCAGCCCCGAGTCTATGCCTGAGCTCGCTCGATGCCGTCGAGGATGAGATCGAGCCCGTATTCGAACTCGCTCCCATAGCGAAAGCCGGGTTTCATGGCGCGATCAACGGCCATCTCGGCGAGGTGGGGATACTCGCCGGGGCGGAATCCTTCGAGGATGCTTCCAGCTACCTCTTTAACCTCTTGCGGGCTGCTGAACGGCAGCCTCGACTCTGTCATGGTGAACCCGTAGATATAGCCGTCGAGGATTGAGTAGGCGTGAGCCGTCATATCGACCGAGAATCCTGCCGCCCGCAAACTTCCAAGCACCGCGTCGTGATGTCGCAGGTTCGCGGGACCTGGTGTGGCCCGCGACTCCATCAGGGCGATGGCCCACGGGTGGCGCAGGAGAACATGGTGGGCTGAGATCGCCCGCTGACGCATGGCGGTCCGCCAGTCCGCTCCGGTGGGCGGCAGGTCGATCTCGCTGAACACGACATCGATCATGCCGTCCAGCATGTCGTCCTTGTTGCGCACGTGGTTGTAGAGAGACATCGCTTCGACCCCGAGTTTGCCGCCGAGGTGCCGCATGCTGAGTAAATCGATACCGTCTCGGTCGGCGAGGCTGATGGCAGTTCGCAATACTCTGTCCCGGGTCAGGGCCGGGCGGCGCTTTGCGGCTCGTTTCGGTCGTGTGGCCATTCGGGTTACGTACCTCGCCATCTAGCATACACCGTAAGCCCTTGCACACTTACGCTGTATGTGTTAGGATCAGGCTCACAAGCTTACGGTGTAAGCCCAAGAAGGAAGTGGAAGCAATGATTTCGACGGAGATTCGCGCAAGTACGCCCCGAGTGACCACGATGAAGGCGATCGTCCAGGACGTCTACGGCTCGGCAGATGTCCTGAAGGTGAGGGACATCGACACGCCCACGATGGGCGACAGCGAGGTGCTGATTCGAGTTCGTGCGGCCGGTGTCAACGTTGCCGACTGGGCCATCATGAGCGGCCTGCCGTATATTGCCCGCCCGATGTACGGCCTGGGCAAGCCAACGAATCGCGTTCGGGGCACCGATGTGGCAGGAGTGGTTGAGGCCGTCGGCGCCAGCGTGACGCAGTTTCGGCCGGGTGACGAGGTCTTCGGATGGAGCGGGCATCTGGGTGGCGCCTTTGCCGAGTACGCGGCTGTCTCCGAAGACGCGCTGGTGTCCAAGCCGGGCCAGCTCACGTTCGAGCAGGCGGCGGCAGTTCCCATGGCCGCGACCGTCGCCCTTCTGGCGCTTCGCGATCACGGAAAAGTCCAGGCCGGGCAGAAGGTCCTCGTCAACGGCGCCTCGGGAGGCATCGGGACCTTCGCGGTGCAGATTGCGAAGTCGCTCGGAGCGGACGTGACCGCCGTGACCAGCACGAAAAACGTGGACCTGGTCCGATCGATCGGCGCAGACCACGTCGTCGACTACACGAAAGTGGACTTCACGCGCACGGGCCAGCGTTACGACTTCATTCTCGACAACGTGGCGAACCGTTCATTGTCCGACCTCCGGCGCGCGCTCACCCCGAAGGGGACGCTCGTGCCGAACGGCGGGGGGTTCGAGCATCGGTGGGTCGCAAGCGGGGGTCGCCTCATCGGGGCGAAGCTGTCGTTTGCGTTCGGGAGCCAGAACGCGCTGACGTTCATCGCCTCGTCGAAGCAGCAGAACCTGGTTGCTCTGCGGGAACTCATTGAGGCCGGAAAGGTCATACCGGTCATCGATCGAACCTACTCGCTGAGAGAGGTCCCCGAGGCGATCCGGTATCTCGCAAAAGGCCATGCGCGAGGGAAACTCGTCATAACCGTGTGCTAGCGTCGACGGGTGCCCGTGCTCCTGACTCCGGTCCCGCTTCGCGAGCCATCGGCGGCGGCGAGGACGGTCCTGCGGGAGGTCTTCGGCCTGCCCGATTTCCGGCCCGGGCAGGGCGATGTGGTGGCCGCGGGCGAGTCCGGCGCCGACGTCCTTTTTGTCGCCCCGACCGGATCCGGAAAGAGCATTGCCTACTGGGTGCCGGGCATCGTCGCCGGCGATCTGACCATTGTGGTTTCGCCGCTGATCGCCCTCATGGTCGACCAGGTGGCGCGGCTGACGCTGCTGGGCATCCCCGCGGCCTGCATCCACAGCCAGATGACGGCCGAAGAACGTCGTGAGGCGATGATGCGGGCGGCGGCCGGCAAGCTGCGCTTCCTTTACCTGGCGCCGGAGCGGATCGGTGCGAGCGGCTTTCTCGAGGCGCTCGGGCAGCTCAAGGTCGCGCGCGTTGTCGTCGATGAGGCCCATTGCATCTCCAGCTGGGGACACGACTTTCGACCCGACTATCGCCGCCTCGGCGATGCCATCGCTGCCTGCGGCCGGCCGCCGGTCGGCGCGTTTACCGCGACCGCGACGCCTCGTGTGCGCCTCGACATTGTTGCCAGCCTGGGCCTGCGCAACCCGGTTGGGAAAGTTACCGGTTTCGTCCGCGAGAACCTGATGATGTCGGTGGTGCGCTGCCGGGGCAAGGCGGATAAGCGTGACAGTCTGCTGCGGCGCATCCGCCCCGGCGACGGCCGTTCGCTGGTCTACTGCGGCGCCCGCAGGACCGCGACCGAGCTCGCGGCTGAGCTCTCGGACGCGGGCATCGCGACTGGCTCGTACCACGGCGCGCTGGATGGCGATGAGCGGCAGGATGTGTACAGCGAGTTCGCCGCCGGCCGCCTCAAGGTCATCGTCGCGACTTCGGCGTTCGGCATGGGCGTCGATTTTCCCGACATCCGCCAGGTCATCCACTACGACTTCCCCGGCAGCCTCGAGGAGTACTACCAGCAGGCGGGCCGCGCAGGCCGCGACGGCCTACCGTCGGAATGCATCCTGCTCTACAGCGCCCAGGATCGTCAGCTCCAGGAGTTCTTCATCGAGCAGGCGTATCCCGATCGCGACACGGTGCGGGCTGTTTACCGAGAGATGCTTCGCGCCGGCAGCGGCTGGATCGACGACTGGCCGTCGCGGTTGCCCGCGGTCGATGATGGCGCCATCCGCGCCGCGGTTGGTTTACTGGCGCGCAGCGGCGTCGTCGCGCCCGATGGCGCCATCCGCAAGCTGACGGGCGCGCCGGTCGATTTCGATGAGCAGGCGCAGCTCAAGGAACATGCCTATGCACGCGTGAACCAGATCATGGATTACGCGAGTTCCCGTGGCTGTCGCCATGCCCGGATCGCCGACTACTTCGGCGAGGAGGGAGTACCCCGGACCTGCAACTCCTGCGACAACTGTCTCGACCCACGGAGCATCGAGACGATCACCGTCGGTCCGACCGATGTGGAAGCGGCGATCGCGTCGGTCGCCCGCTTCAAGGGTCACCTGGGCGCGGCACGCATCGCGTTGCTCCTGCGCGGACAGCTCGACGCGTGGACGACCTCGAAACCGTGGGTCAAAGACCTTGCCTTTTTCGGGGCACTCAGGGAGTGGGACCTGGAGCGGATCCGAGACCTGGTCTCGACCCTCGTGGAGCTTGGAGTGTTCGTCCGCGGGCACGGCGAGAAGCCGACGCTGTCCGTCACAAAGACCGGCCTGGCGGCTCTGGCCGGTGAGCAGTCGCTGATGGTGGAGCTCGAGGTAAGCCAATCTCGACCCGCCGATAAGCGACGCGGCGCATCGAAGGGTCACACCGCCGGTGAGCTGACCGATGGGGCGTTGCTTCGCTTCGACGCGCTCCGTCAGTGGCGCCTCGATACCGCCAGGTGCGCCAAGCTCCCACCCTACGTGATCTTTCACGACAAGACGTTGGCGGAGATCGCACGCACCCGACCGGCATCGATGGCCGACCTTGGGGCGGTTCCCGGCGTCGGTCCTACCAAGCTCGAGCGATACGGGGCAGCGGTGCTGGCGGCGATCAAGGAACGCTGATTGTCGTTGGCTGGCCGCCCTACCTCAATTGAAGGAGCCACGATCCTGAGCCGGCAGCCGATGTATTCATGTGGATGCTTCGTCTCGGCCGCCCCGCTGGCGTCAGGCGGTGGCGAGGGCGTCGGATACGGCTCGCCGATGGGCGAGCCCGCCCGTGCTTCCGCCGCGACTGTGGTCGCACCGTCACCAGATCCTGCGGTTGGTCCTCTGGGCGAATGTCCCGCCGGTCGGTGTCCTCGTCTTGCTCCACCGTCAGGACCTGAGGAGTCTCCGCCTGGTGGCACTGGTCGTCGCTCTGGCGGTGCTCGGGACATTCATCGGCGGCACCCGATTGCTCCGTGCCACCGTTGTATCGGTCGGCTTGATGACGTGCGCGGGGGTTGCGGCCTATGCGTCGAGCGGACCCCAGCAATTCGCGTACCTGGCGGTCATGACCGCCTCCGTCGCTCTCTACCGAAGCTGGGCGGTGCTCGGTATCGCGTGTGCCTTCGGGATTGGGATCGAGCTCGTTCTTGGAGGCGCTGGGGCCGCGGCCGTTGGCGCCCTGTTCATGCTCATCATCGGGGCCGGCGAGTTGACCGCCTGGTCCATGGACGTCCGCCGGTACCCACTTGAGGAGGGGCCCGATGAAACCCAAGCCGCCAATCGCCTTCGACGAGCCATTCATCAGCGGGAGCTCGTCCTTCATTACCAGCCCAAGTTTGATTTACGGACACGGCGCGTCGTGGGGGTGGAGGCCCTGGTTCGTTGGTCGCCGCCAGGCAAGGAGCTGGTGTTCCCGGACGCCTTCATCGGCGTGGCGGAGCGCGCGGGCATCATGAAACCACTGACGTTTGCGGTCCTCGACCTGGCGCTGCGACAGTTTCGGGAGTGGGATGACCGGGGCTTGACCCTGCCCATGGCGATCAATCTCACGGCGTCGATCCTCGATGACAACGACTTTCCGGTCGAACTGTGCGCGGCACTCGAGGCCGGCTGCGTCTCTCCCGCTGGGATTGCGCTGGAGCTGACCGAGTCGGTCGTGATGGCGAAGCCCGACCGAACGATGGGCATTCTCGAGCGGCTCAGCGCGATGGGGTTTCAGCTCGCTATCGACGACTTCGGCACGGGTTATTCCTCGCTTGCATATCTGGGCCGTTTACCCGTCGATGAAATCAAAATCGACCGTTCCTTCGTCCTGAAAATGAGCACCAACGAAGGGGATCGTACGATCGTGCGGGCGAGCATCGACCTTGCCCACAAGTTCGGGAAGCGGGTCGTGGCCGAAGGCGTCGAAGACACGACCACCCTCCATCTGCTCGAGGAGATGGGCTGCGACCAGGCGCAGGGATATCTCATCAGCCGGCCGCTTCCCGCCGAGCATCTTGCACGCTGGCTCGATAACTGGGTGCCACCAGCACTGCTAGCCGCTTAGTCCGCTGCTTGCGCATGACATCCCCAACTCACGGCTGACGCTTTTCGTTGACGGGTGCAGAATAGGCTTGACCCGGCACGACGGACCGCCGGGAGGATGGCGGTCGTAGTCTTTGTCCACAAGCACGAGGAGGCAAGCTATGGCGGAAGCCAAAACTGCAGTCGCCAACAAGCCGGCGTGGGTCGACCTGGCGACGTCCGATGCCGCGGCGGCCCGCGACTTTTACTCGAAGGTGTTTGGCTGGAAGATCGAGGTCAATCCCGATCCGCAATACGGCGGATACGGGATGGCGAATGTCGCCGGTAAGCAGGTTGCGGGGATTGGACCCAAGCAGTCACCCGAAGCCCCGACCGCATGGTCGGTCTATATCGGTACCGACGATGCCGACGACCTGGCCAAGAAGGTTCAGGCCGCGGACGGGAAGATCGTCGCGCCCCCGTTCGACGTCGGCGATCAGGGCCGTATGGCCGTCTTCCAGGATCCGACCGGAGCGTTCATCTCGACGTGGCAGCCTCGCGCCATGAACGCCCCCTTACCGACGGGCGAAGCCAACACGTTCGGTTGGGCCGAGCTCAGCTCACGCGGCGTCGACAAGGCGATCACGTTCTATCAGAAGGTTTTCGGCTGGAGCACCAAGACCACTCCGATGGGTCCGGACCAACCCGCGTATACAGAGTTCCAGCTCGGCGGCGAGAGCATCGCCGGCGGGCAGGAGATGCAGGCCATGGTTCCGGCACAGGTGCCCAGCTACTGGCTGGTCTATTTCGCCGTTAGCGACGTCGACAAGTCGTTCAAGACCGCAACGCAAGCCGGCGCGAAAGAGATGGTCGCGCCGATGGACTTCCCGGGCGGGCGCTTCGCGATCCTCAGCGACCCGCAGGGCGCAGCGTTCGGGCTCCTCAAGATGGCGCCGCGCTAGACGAACCACGGGTGCGGGCCGGCGCTGCTGCCGGCCCGCAGTTCAGCCGTATGCTGTCAAGCATGGCCAGGGCGGGAGAGCGAGGGGTTGACGCGTATATAGCGGCGGCCCCAAAAACGGTGCAGCCGATGCTCCGAGAACTTCGGCAAGCAATCAGGAGCGCGGCGCCGAAGGCTGAAGAAAAGATCAGCTATCGCATGCCTTTTTACGCGTACCACGGACGTCTGATTTACTTCGCGGCTCACAAGAACCACGTCGGGATGTATCCGATCATCGGACGCGAAAAGGACCTGTACGCCAAAGAGCTGAAGCCCTATCTAGTGGACAAGGCCACGCTTCAATTTCCGATCGGATCGAGGCTACCGATCACCCTGGTGAAGAAAATCGTCAGGGCACGCGCCAAAGCGAACGAGGCAAAGCCTCCGGACAAGCCACCGGCAAGGAAACGGGGTTAGGTCAGATCGTCGGGAACTGGATCCGGTTCGCTCCAGGCGATGACGGCCGCCGGAAGGGTGCCGAGGAGAAGGGCGAACCCGGCCAAGAGCGCGACCTGTTCGGACTGGGTTGATGGCAGCCAGGCGTGAGCCAAGACCGGCGTCACGAAAATGATGTACAAGGCGGGCACGACGATCACCGGACCGAGGATGCGATAGGAAACGGCCTGGGCGTGTTCGCGGATCGCGCGCTGGCGTTCGTCGGCCGGCCGGGTGAACATTGCATGGGCCTCTTTCGCTGAAACTCCCTGGTCGCTGAGGGTTTTCAACTCGCCGCGGGCTGGCTGACGATAGGCTCGAGAGCTGAGACCGTATCGAACGCTTGGAGCGATGAGCCACACCAGGCTCAAGATGAAGGTGGCAACCGCCAGGCCAAATACCGCCAACAGCATCGCACGCGCGGATGAGCCCAGGGTCGCGTGGGAGCGAACGCTGACCAGAATCACCGTTACGGCGTAGGCCGCATAGGTGACGATGATCTGCCGCCGTCGCCAGCGTCGACTCTTTGCTTGCTCCGCGCTTGATGACAGGGGATGGGTCGGCGAGATTGAACTCATGGTCTAGTCGCCTCCTGTGGGTTACGACCGTACAGTTCTTCGCTCAAGGGCTTGAAGGGTCGCAGCGAGAAGATCGCTTCCACCGGGACGCGAAAGAGCTCGCTGATCCGCATGGCCAGCTCGAGGCTGGGGGCGTAATCGCCGCGCTCCAGAAAACCGATCGTCTGGTAGTTGATGTCGAGCGCGTCCGCCAGCTGCTGGCGCGACAGACCGCGGTCAGCCCGGTGGACGGAGAGGCGATTGTAGACGCCTGCCGGGGGCTGCTCGGTGTCACGCTGGGGTCTTGCCATCCCCAATGAATTGTTGCGTATAGACAATAGTTTGTCAAGTCCCATAAGGCTCTATTCTGCAGAACAAAGGCCACTCTTAGCTTCGCGGTTAGCCGCGCCAGCTTATCCGGATGGAGAGCTGCGGCCGTTTCACGCTCGAAGGAGCCCAACGGCGGGCGTCGTTATTAATGTAGAGATGGTTAACACTCACGATGAGCAATCAGGCTCCCTCGATGGGCTGCCGCAAGATAAGTTACCCGACCAGGATGGGGCGGAGGATCTTGACGTTTCCTCGCTCCGGGTCTTCCAGCTGAATGGACGCTTTCTCTACCTGAAGGGGACGACTGACCTGGCCGAGTTCACTGCTGGGGAGAGACGTATTCTGGGGGCGCTGACCCGGCAAGGGGACACGGTGTTTGTCGCCGTCGCCCCCGATCCTGGGCACGTCCGCCTCTGCTATCGCCTGCCCGACCTGGACAATGCCGTTGCCTTCGATGCCGACGGTCTTCGTAGCCTCATCCAGCAGTGGTTCGTCTGGGCGGGTACCGCAGAGAACGCAAGCGCCTAACGGGGCTCGACTCAACCGGTCTAAAAGCACCGTTTAAGGGCCCGAAAACCACGGAATAACTGAATTACAGCCGTGGATGACCAGGAGGTCGTTGGGCGCGTGGGTCTGATCACTGCGCCAATAGCTCCGGGTCGGCTGGGGGAGGTGAAGGTGGCCATTCGCGGTGGTAGCGAGGCGTTCCACGCCTACGCCATGGATCCAAAGGAGGCGATTCCGAAGGGTACCCGTGTCTTCGTCGTGGAGTATTTTCCGCCGCGCACAGTTGTCGTTAGCCTGGCCTGACGGCCGGCATTCTCAGGAGGTAGGTGCGATGGGCGATCCTCTTCTCACCAGCGTCGCGGTGATGGTTGGCATCGTCGTTGCCGTACTCGTCGCGCTCTTTGTGCTTTGGCGAATGATGTGGCGGGTCGCCGAACCGAACGAAGCCCTGGTCATTTCGGGCCTCCATCAGGGGGCACCGAATGGTGTGGGAGAGACTCTCGGTTTCAAAATTGTGACCGGCAAGGGCACGCTCGTGCTCCCAGGCGTCCAGATGGTGCGCCGGCTCTCCCTCGACCTGCGTGAGACCGACCTGCAGGTCGATTGTGTCAGCCAGCAGGGCATTCCGCTCAAAATCCGAGCGGTCGTCATCTACAAGGTCGGCGACGATTACGCATCCATCGCCAATGCCGCACGCCGATTCCTCGATCAGCAGAACCAGATGGACCAGCGCGTGCACAACGTGTTCGCCGGCCACCTGCGGGCGATCGTCGGCAACATGACGGTCGAGGAGATGATCCGCGACCGCGAGAAACTAACGCAACTTACCCGTGAACACGCGGGAACGGAAATGGAGAAGCTCGGCCTGATCATCGATTCCCTGCAAGTCCAGGAGATCGACGACCCGACCGGGTACATCAAGAACATGGCGCGCCCGCATGCCGTCGCCATCGAACGAGAGGCCCGGATCGCGCAGGCCGGGGCCGATCGCGAAGCGACTCAGAAGGAGCAGGAGGCCGAGGCGCTCAAGGCGCAGGCTCGCCGCGACAGCCAGATCAAGCAAGCCGGATACCAGGCTGAGATCGATCAGGCGACGGCTTTGGCCAAGCAGGCCGGACCCCTCTCGGAAGCCACCAACCGGCAGAAGGTCGTGGTCGAAGAAACCAAGGTCGCCGAGCTGGAGGCCCAGCGTGCCGAGCAGCGGCTTTACGTGGAAGTCCGCAAGCCGGCCGATGCCAAGGCATACCAGGAGGTAACGCTTGCCAAGGCTGAACGGGATGCCGCGATCGCGGCGGCGGAAGCCCGCGCGCGGGAGGTCGAGCTTGGCGCGGCCGCCGAGGCCGGCAAGACGAAGACCATCGCCGCGGCGGATGCGGAGCGCGTCCGGCTGGAAGCGACCGCCCATTCAGAACAGACCAGGATGGTCGGACTGGCGGAAGCGGATGCCACGCGCGCAAAGGGACTGGCCGAGGGCGACGCCGTGAAAGCGCGGGGAATGGCCGAGGGCGAGGCCATCAAGGCCCGCGCCGACGCGCTCGCCGAGAACCAGGACGCGGTGATCGGGCAGCAGCTCGCGGAGCGCTGGCCCGAGATCGTCGAAGCGGCGGCCAAGCCGTTTGGCGGAATCGACCAGCTGATCGTGCTCAACGGCGCGAAGGGGCTGTCGGAGACGCTGGCGCAAGCCCTCAGCCAGGGAGCCACGGGTCTGGATCTCGTCCGCGAGCTGCTGGCCGGGAAAAACGGCAAGCGCGCGAACGGTGCGGTGCACACCGAGACTGAGGCAGTGGCCGCGACCGAGACGCCGGCGTCCGATCGCTAACTGACAGGGGCCGGGCCCGATCGCGGGCCCGGCCTTCGCTTGCCTACTCTCCGCTCGAGGCGGGCGGTTTCAGCGAGAGCGGCGACCGGCCGAACCGCTCCTCCAGGAATCGCCCATGTGCCAGCAGGCGGTCCGAGTCGTTCCGGTGAACGTCGTCGACGACCTCGTTCATCTTGTTCTCGAGCAGCGTCAGCTGATCCAACAGGATCTCTTTGGGCGTCTTGCCATCCTGCACCTGATGCCTCGCGGCATAAGCCTTCGGCAGATTGAGGTAGGCCTCGAGCGAGGTGGGAAGGTAGTTGGTGGCAGTGCGCTCGATGACGAACAGCTCGGGCGATCCCGGGGCGAGATTTCCGGAACGCGGGAGAATCCCGAGAATGGTTTGGCGGATCTTCAGTACCTTTGCCATCACTTCCGGCGGAACCTTGCCAGTGATGACTCGCACCTGGGTGTCCAGCGCAAGCTTGACGTTGTTGGGGTCGAAGCCGGTGGTCAGGTTGATGTCCTTGATACCCGGCGTGAGAAGCACCCCGATCAGGTAGAGCCCGACCACGATCACCGGCCAGAGGGCACCGAGAATACCGGTGAAGACCAGGACCAGCCCGACGAGGGCCAGTAGGGACCCGACGATGTTCTTTGGGCCGTACAGGTACCGGATTACGCGATCAGTCATCCCGTCTAAACCTTAAATCGAGCCCTCGCAACCGCGCTTTTCGGCTAACAAGGGCCACGGCAACCTACATATATAGGTGTCGAGTAGTAACCACGGAGACAGTTATGTAGTAGTGGACGGAGAGGCAGCGGGTCGGTGTGAGCCGAACCATCGAGTTGGAGGAGGCGTACCGGGTACTCGACGCGGAGCGGCGGCGCGCTTCGTAAAGCGAGCGAGACTCAGGACGTGACCCTGAAGTCGACGTCCTTGGTCTCGACCGTCCCGGCCGTCCGCCCCGGCGCCGTCTGATAGCTCCAATAGAGGTTCGTGTGGGCGATGACCGCGTCCGGCGGCGGCGCCCCCCAGGCTGTCTGGTCCTCCGTCGTGTGGGCGTCGCTGACAAGGGTCGCGTCGTATCCCCTCACGAAGGCGCCGTGGAGCGTCGAGCGGACGCAGGCGTCGGTCTGTGCGCCGACGACCACGAGCCGGCCGACAGCGAGGTCCGACAGCACGGTCTCAAGGGTGGTGGCCTCGAAGGAGTCGCCGTAATTCTTCTCGACGAGCGGCTCGGCCTCGCCCGGAGTCAACTCGGGGACGATGCGCCAGTCGTCGCTTCCCCTCGCAAGCCCGTTGTCGGAGTGCTGGACCCAGACGACGGGGACCCGTTCCCGCCGCGCCTTCTCGACCAGGCGGCCGACGTTCGCGACGACGGCGTCACGCTCGTGCGCTCCCTTGACGACGCCATTCTGTACGTCGATCACGAGCAGTGCGGTGTTCGGCCGGTTCTGGAGTGTACTCAAGCGCGCGGCTCGAGTTTGATGGTCGTGGATCGCGCCTCAGGGGTCAGCACGCTGTTGAGGATGTTTCCGGCGTATCGGCGGTATTTGGCCCGGTACGCGGCATCAACTTCGGCGTCGATGTCGTGGCCAGCGTCCACGAAGGTCACGTCTTTCTCGGCGCTGCCGGCCCGGATCCGACCTTCGTGCCTCTCCTGTGTGCCACGGAACCAGGCGGCGGTGCTTCCTCGAACGGATCGGACATAGAGGCCGCCGTTGTGGGGTACCACCCAGATGGTCACCGGATTTCGGAGCGTGCCGTCGCGCCGAAGCGAGGCGATCTGAAGCTCTTCTGCTTTTCCGATCTTGGTGAGTTCGTCGCTTGTCCACTTGGTCATCGCTGCGCCTCCTTCGTTCCCATGCGTACAAGCGACTTTATCGCGCGGCGACAGGGGCGCTTCCTGGACTATGTCATTTATCACGAAGGTGAATACGTAGGCCTCGGTGCCGGTTCCTTTGGAGCAACTGGCTGTCAGCTCGCCTTAGTCGTTGCTAGTCGCCCTCGCTGTTATCATCCGCCCTGCCGGCGACAAAGACGAGGCCCTTCGCCGTGAAGGTGATTCCAGGAACCGGCGTCAGTGCGCCAGTATTCAGGTTGAGCGTCGCCAGGTGGTTCGGGCCCGGGTTGGGCGGTGCATTGTTGGCGTTCCCCGGCGTGACGGCCGAAAACGCCGTGCCGACATGGAAATGGCCGCGGACGGCGTACACGTGGTTCTTGCCGTCGGTCGCATAAAGGCCTCCGCGTGAAGCCGTCGCCCACGCTGTGTCGTCGACTGACTGCGTCAGGTTCAGGACGAAGAATTTCTGGTTCGCCCTGCCCGCGTTGCGGACGTAGACCTGCTGCAGCTCGCCCTGGCTATCGAGCATGAAATCACGACCGAATCGTGGCGACGACCCTGGCACGACGGCGTTGGAGTCCGGGTCGCTCAGTGCCAGGCTCACTTGCTGCCCGTTCTGCGGGCTGTCGGTGTTGGCCACCGTGGCGCTGACATTGTCGAAGAAGACCGGTGTCAAGGTCGCGGTCGTCCCTGAAAGCACGGCGCGATAGACGGCGGGCTGCGTGGTGTCACTCGGGTTGGAGGCGCTGATCAGGATCTGACCCCGGTAAATGTGGGGAGCGTCGGTCCCGCCGCCGTGGACGGGTGGGTTGGGGCTGTAGCTGTAGTGAACCAGCTGCGATCCATCTGGGGCCTCGGCCCGGATCGTGTAAAGACTCGTATCCCCGTCTTCGTTGACTGTGGCAATGATCCGGTCATGTGCCGCGTCGGCCGTCATTCCGTCGACTCTGCCGGTCAGCTGCCAGCTGTGAAGGTTGCGGCCGCTCCTCGAGTACTCGACCACGGTGCTTTGCGTGTTTCCGTTCGCGGCGGGCTCACCCTTGGGGCCAACCCCGTTTTGCCAGGCGACGAAGATCGAGCCTCCCATGCTGGTGATATCGTCTGGGGCGCTCAGCGTCGATCCCCCGCTGGCGAACACATGCGCACTCAATCCGGACGCGCCGTTGTTGTCGTCAGCGGAAGCCGGCCCGGCGGCCGCCACCGATCCAAGGGCAGCCAGCCCCATCGCTACCGTAAGCGCGAGGGCGCGAGCAGCAGGTCGTTGCATCAGCTTCCTCCTCCATGTGTCGCCGTGGTTGCTTCTCCAGCCGCCACCGGACGGCGGACCGTTCCCTGGGCCGAAGGCTAATCACAGCGCGTGAAGGGAGGCCGAAATTTCCGTTAAGGGTTGGGTCGATCTCAGTTAATGGTTGGGTGCGAGGGGCCTGAGTCGCTGCGGGTCCGCACTCGGCTCCGGGGTTAGCGCGTGCTCCATTGAAACCAGCGGATGCCGATCCCCGCGAACACGACGGCATAAACCACGCTCGTGAGAAAGGCCAACCACGTGTCCCCGTTCCACGCCGCCGGGTGCATCGCGCCCGCGAGCAACGTCGCCACTGCCCCGCCGGGTGACCAGCGCGCGATGGTCTCAAAGGTGGTGCCAAAGATTGCGGAATGAGCAAACAGGCCGAGAGCGACCAGCGGCAGAAAGCTTAACCGTCCGACGGCGTTGACCGTCTCTGCCGATTTGATGAGCCCGACCAGGGCCTGTCCCACGCCCAGGAAGACGGCCGAGCTGAAAATCACCGCGACGAGGGTCAGGAGGTACGCGGCCGGATCCAGAGAGACGTTCTCGACGACAGCGGCCGCCACGAGGACCACCAGGCTCATTGCCAGCATTGAAACGATCTGAACGGCCAGCTGGCTGACCATGATGGTCCAGGTCGGAGCCGGCGTGACCCGGAGGCGCTGCAAGACGCCCAGCTCGCGGTCCCTGGCGACGGACGCGGTGTAGCCAAGGATGGCAATCAACGCGATGCCGAGCGTAAGAGCCAACGCCACGCTGACGATCGGGCCGCCGAGTTGAGCGCTGCGTTTGGCAGCGGACAGGCCGTAGAGGACGGCGAGCGGCGGAAAGAACGTCAGCAGGAGGGCGCGCCCATTTCGCAACTGAATGGTGACGTCCGCCTGAAGCAGAGATCTGAGGATCCCTGACAACGTCGGAGGTTGAACAGGTGGCGCGCTTGGTTGGCTGCTCATCTCAATCGCGAAGGTCACTTCCGGTTAATCCGATGAAGACATCTTCGAGGGTGACCTGGCCGTGGGCCACCTTGAGCACCCGCGGATCATCTTTGTGCTTCTCGATGAGCCCAGTCGGCGTATCGACCGTGATCAGCTTGCCATTGTCGATGATGGCCACCCGGTGACACACCGCTTGCGCCTCTTCCATGGAGTGTGTCGTCAGGAGGATGCTGCGGCCAAGGTCGCGCAGCCGTTCGATGCGATCCCACAACTGCCGGCGAGCTTGCGGGTCCAGGCCGGCCGTGGGCTCATCGAGGAGCACGAGTGGCGGGCTGTGAATCGTGGCAATCAACAAGGAGACGCGTTTCTGCTGTCCCCCGGAAAGCTGGCTGAAGCGTTTTGACGCCTCTTCCCCCAGGTGAACGCCGGCCAGCAGATCGTCGATTCCGGCCCGGGTGATCTGCACGCCGTACAGCCCCGCGTAGAGCCTGACGATCTCGCGAACCGTGAGGCTGGCCTGGAAGCTCGTCGACTGGAGTTGCACACCCATTCGTGCTTTCGCCGCGGACGGATTTGCTCGAGCGTCGACATCGCCGATCCGGATCGAGCCGGCGTCGGGCTTCAAAAGGCCCTCAATCGCGCTCAGCGTGCTGGTCTTCCCGGCTCCGTTCGGCCCCAGAAGACCAAAGATCTCGCCTTCGTTGATGTCGAGGGACACACCGTCGACGGCCAATTTCGGACCGTAGCTGACGCGGAGACCTTCAACCTGTAGCGCCAATCCGCGCTCGGCCGACTGGCCGGAAGCTGCCACGCTGCTCCGACCTTACACGATGCCCGGGCGCGATGGGCGCGCATAATGACCGGCAGGCGAGGGCAGGATGGAAGGAAAGAGCGATCTGAAGCAGCGTCTGGCGGCGCTGCTTCGTGAGGCGGAGCGGGCCCACGGGGAATACGAGACGTCACTCGGACATCGCGATGACGATTGGCCTGAGTGGTACGCGGCCTTTATCGCAGAACGCCTGGGCGGTCATGTGGCCGCCCAAGGGCCGAGGCAGTAGAAGGCCAGGACCTCAGAGCGGACGATCGGCGTGAGTGACCACGAGGTCGATGCGGCGACGGCGACTCAGTTACCGTAAATGCGGCCACCGCTTGGCGAGGAGGTTGTCCGTCCATAGCGGACGACCAGGGAAAGGACGTAATCCGCTCCTCTCCACTCCAATTTATACCGCACTGGGGGCTTGCCGCAAGCCCCGGGTCGTGCCGCATAATCACGGGTCGCAAGCCAGAACCTACGGAAACGGGAGGAGCGAAATGCGTGCGCTGTTGTCGACGTATCCGGCCGGAGTGTGGTTATGACTGAGCATGCGGTGGTGATCGCCGGCGGAGGCCCGACAGGAATGATGCTGGCGGCCGAGCTGGCCCTGGCTGAGGTTGATGTCGTCATCGTTGAACGACGCGCCACTCCGGATCCCGACCGCTCGCGCGCCGGCGGTCTGCACGCGCGCACCATCGAGGTGCTCGATCAGCGCGGCGTCGCCGACCGGTTTCTCCAGGAGGGGAAGGCGATGCAGATCCAGGGGTTCGGTCGAATCCCCTTGGACATCAGTGATTTCCCCTCCCGCCACAACTACGGGCTCGCCCTCCCGCAGATTCAGACCGAGCGCCTACTGGCCACCTGGGTCAATGAGCTCGGGGTGCCGACCACGCGCGAACGTGAGGTGACAGGGTTCGCCCAGGACGACACCGGCGTCGACGTCGTGCTGTCCGACGGCACGTCGCTCCGGGCGGACTATCTGGTCGGGTGCGACGGGGGCCGCAGTGTGATCCGAAAGGCGGCCGGTATCGAGTTCGCCGGGTGGGATCCGTCGACGAGCTGGCTCATGGCCGAGGTCGAGATGGTCGAGAAGCCGCAGTTCGGCCTGCGTCCGGGCGGTGGGATCGGCCCGGTCGAGGGCGGAGATCGGATTCGGGTCGTCCTGACCGAATCCCAGGTCGAGCACACCAGCGAGCCCACCCTGCAGGATGTCAGCGAGGCACTCATCGCCGCCGACGGGACGGACTACGGCGTGCACAGCCTGAGCTCGGCTTCCCGTTTTACGGACAACACCCGGCAGGCGGCTTCGTATCGCAAGGGGCGCATCCTTCTGGCGGGCGATGCGGCACACGTGCATCCCCCGCTCGGTGGTCAAGGTCTCAACACCGGTGTCCAGGATGCCGTGAACCTGGGGTGGAAGCTGGCCCAGGTGGTCAAGAAGACATCACCCCAGAGCCTGCTGGACACCTACCACGACGAACGGCATCCGGTCGGCGCCCGAGTGCTGCAGAACACCATGGCCCAAGTCGCACTGACCAGCCCCGGCGACCGTCACCAGGCGCTGCGCGACACCATGTCCGAGCTGCTGAGAATGGACGAGCCTCGCAAGCTGCTCGCCGGGATGATGTCCGGCCTGGGCATTCATTACGACCTCGGTAAGGGACACCCGCTGCTCGGGCGCCGCATGCCCGATCTCGACCTGGTCACCGCCGGTGGCACGGTGCGAGTATTCACCCTCCTCCACGACGCCCATGCGGTGTTTCTCAACCTCGGCAAGCCCTGGGGTTTCGACACCTCCCCGTGGGCACACCGAGTGTTGGCGATCGACGCTAAATATGCCGGCAATTGGGAGGTTCCTGTCCTGGGCCACGTAGCGGCCCCCGCTGCGGCGCTCATCAGACCCGATGGATACGTCGCCTGGGTGGGGGACGGCACCGATGCCGGATTGCGCGACGCGCTGACTACCTGGTTTGGATCACCATGACGCGACGCGATGTTTAGGTATTGTGGGATGCGGTCCAGGCGAGGAGGCGGTCGGCGTCCCAGGCGGTCACGACTTTGGCGGGATCCACTCCGGCTTCTGCCGCCTGCTCGCACCCGAGCCCGATCCATTCCAGCTGGCCCGGAGCGTGGGCGTCGGTGTCGATGCTTACGTAACAGCCTGCACCGACCGCCAGGCGGAGCAAGTCGGGGGGAGGGTCGCGCCGCTCGGGGCGGGAGTTGATCTCGACCGCCGTTCCGGTCCTCGCGCACGCCGCGAAAACCTTCTCCGAATCGAACGTCGAGGGCTTGCGACCCCGTCCGACGACGATCCGGCCGGTGCAGTGCCCGAGGATGTCGCTATGGGGGTTCTCGATGGCCCGCACCATCCGCGGGGTCATCTCCGCAGACTCCATTCGCAGCTTGGAGTGGACGCTGGCGACCACCACGTCCAGGCGCTTGAGCAGATGCTCTTCCTGGTCCAGCGTGCCGTCTTCGAGAATGTCGACTTCGATCCCGGTCAGGATCCGGAAAGGAGCGAGCTCGGCATTGAGCTGGTCGACCAGGTCGAGCTGCCGGCGGAGCCGCTCGGCGTCCAGCCCGTTGGCGATAGTCAGGCGGGGGCTGTGGTCGGTCATCGCCAAGTAGGCATGCCCGAGCGATGCGGCCGCTTCCGCCATCACCCTCACCGGGCTGCCGCCGTCGGACCAGTCGGAGTGGCTGTGGCAATCCCCCTTGACGGCGGAGCGCAGCTCGGTGGCCGCCTGGCTCAGAGCCGGCCCGCCTCGGCGCTCGAGCTCCAGCAGGTACCCAGGGGTCTCTCCGGAGAGTGCTTCCGAGATGATCTTGGCGGTGGTCGCACCGACCCCTGGGATCTGAGCCAACCTTCCTGATTCATGTAGCGCTCTCAACTGCACAGGTTCGAGCGCCGCCACCGCCCGAGCCGCCCGGCGGAACGTGCGTACTTTGTAGGACTCCGCTCGCCCCCGCTCCAGCAGATAAGCGATCCTCTCGAGGGCCTCAACCGGCCCGGGCGCTCGGGTCATGGGCTTCACGGTAGCGAAGACCTTCGCTGTGAAGCATCACCCGAATGCGTGGGACGCATCAGCCGAAGGCCCAATGGGACACCTCAGCCGAACTACTACAAAAAGGGTCAGCCGACGGTCGGATTCGAACCGACGACCCGCTGTTTACAAATCAGGCGGCAATTGAATTCAGCAGCGATTTTTCGCTTTCCATGTATTCGTAACGCGTCCATTGAGTGCTGTTAAGTCCATCGGGTTGGCTACAGAATTGGCTACAGAAAACCGAGGCCTAATCTACCTCGCAGCGCGTCGCATCAACCCCCTCGCTGGTGGTCAGCAAGTGCCGGGTCTGACCTCAGCAGCTTCAGGCCGACCAGCCCGAACCATACGGCCAGCAACATGTAGCCGACGGCCAGCAATACTGCGATGAGGGGTTTGGCCGACGAGCCCGTCGCGAAATCACCCACGAGGAGCAGCGCGTTTGCCAGCATGCCGAGGTAGACGACCGCCCTTCCGAGCCATTGGCTCTTGAATATCAGAAACGCGACCACCAGGCCTGCGCCCATCACTGACGAGCGGCCCACCTGACTCGTGATGAGAAGGAGCGCGATCCCGATGAACGGGAGTCCCGCAGCAATGACGGTCAGGATCCTACTAACCCTTCTAAGCACGGGCCAAAGGCTGACAAACGCTACTCCGACGAGAACGAGGACGGCGACGTCGAGCGGATTGAAGACGCGCAGGACGTCTGGTGGCAGTTGGCCGGATCCTGCGTTGATCTCAAACAGAACGACGAGCCAGCTGCGAAGCCCGAGGCCCGGCAGCGAGACCACCGGGCTCAGCAGCCCAGCGATCAAAACCGCGACAACCAGCAGGGCTGCTATCCCACCGATACGAAACAGGGTGTTGGATCGTGGATCCCTCGCCGCACCAGCCACGCTGTCCGTTGGTGAGGAATCGGCAGCTACAGGACGGCTCACTTCATCCATCTGCGCCCAGCCCGCCGGAACACGAGGCTGACCAGCGTGCCGGCAACGATCAGCACCAGCCAGTTGATCATGAGGACGGTCACTTCGACGGCGACCAGGTCATGCCTCAGCAGCCAGAAGCCGACGAAGGCGGCCAGGGCCAGGGGGAAGTTGAGCGCGAAAAGCCGGCGGATGGTCCGCTCAGCTCGCCCGCCGGTGAACACGGGCGCGGCGGCCCAAAAGGCCACGCTCATCATCAAGTAAGCAAGCACCTCCAGCGCGATGAAGAAGCCATGCGGGTCGTACTGCGTGAAGAGGGAGAGACTCTGAGTCTCCCCACTCTGAAGACTGGGAATGACAACGGTGAATTGGACGAAATAGTTGACAAGGATCACGACCGCATAGCTCACGGCGAAGGACAAGGCGATGCGACTGAACGTCTTCTTGGTTTCCGCGGAGTAGCCGTGGATGCACGCTACGAGCACGACGAAGACTGGCGCCAACAGGATTCCGGGAATCAGCCACAGGTAATCGCCCGGAATGAATCGGGCGACATCGACGTAAGGAGGCGGAACGCAAGCAGCGCCGCAGAAGGGTCCGCTCCTTGCAGGAGTCGCGACGGCAGCGACCGCGAAGACGGTAGCGACGACGGTGGTCAGCGCGGCTGCCCAGAAGCCAAGCCGAATCGCGCTCCCACTGGTCGAATCCGGTTCACTCGTGGGTGTCACCGTTGGCCGTACCGTTCGCGTTGCCACGATTCACCTCCTTACGAGGCGCCCGCTCCGGACGGATGCGGCTGCGCTTCCAAAAGATGCTTCAGGCCCGTCCAGATGGCTCGTTCCTGGCGTTCACCCATGCGCCGCACCAACGGCCCGATGAGCTTGTAGAAGCCACGTGGCTCTATCTCCCAGATCCACTTCATCCGCGTGCCCGCAGGAATGGGCTCGAACAGAAGGACTCCCTTGATCTCCAGGTTCGACAGGTGAGTGGTGGACGCGAGTCGCTTCGGTCGATCGTAGGCTGTGTACTCGATGGTCATCTCAGCCACCGGGCCGATGCCCGTCATCACCGATCTGAACTGAGTACCGACCCCGATCGGTCCGGGTGATACTTTCTCGGCACGAGTCATTTGAGGGTTGTATTGAGGCTCGTTGCGCTCATCGGCAACGAAGTCGAACACGTCTTCCGCGGAGCGCCCAATAGTGATGTCGCCTTCTACACGCATGGTTCTCGACCTCCCATCACTCGCTCGCGGGGAGGCAGTTCGCACATTGAGCGCTGCCTCCCGATCGTGCCTTGCCTCAGCTCACCGGCACTCGGGCAAGAGCGGTCTCCGGATGGAGCATTCCGGTGAGCGACACGCCGACACCATAGGTCAGGAAGGCGTCCTGTGGGATGACTTCGATGATGCCTGCGGATTCCCGACGTTCCGGCGGAATCAGCCCGCGCAACTGTTGGGCAACCGGCGACTGCTGGAGCCAGCCGGTCGGGTGGACGGTCGCCATGCCATGAAAACTGATCGTGGCAGGCGGGATGGGGAATAGCAGCGACATCAGGCCGCCACGCCGCACCAGCACGGTCAGCGCCACGTGCCCGTTGGCCGCGATGTGCTTCTCCTTCCAACTGTCGGGCGCAACCGCCAGGTAGAGATGCCGCCCGGCGGTGGCATACACCACACCGGTCGACCTCGGCTCACCGCTCGGTGTGACATAGCTGATCACCGCAAACGATGCCTTTGAAATCGCTCGCCAGATCTCCTCGTTGTCAGTCATGACTGCTCACCTTCTCGCTGAACCGCTATTGCGGCAGTTGCTTCATCTCGCGCTGGATCTGTTCTTCCGTGTAGACGTTCGGCCGATAGGCCGTGTAGCCGTGGATCAACAGCCCCATGCCCCAGCCGGCCATCGGGATGATGGGCCAGAAGAAGCCGGAGAAAAACGGCTTTCCGATCGATGTGAAGGCCCAGATCAGGGTCAGCATGCCGTTGACGCAGACGTAGACGACCAGGTGGACCTTGAACTCATCCTTGGCCTTGATCCGCTTGATCGCGAGCGCTCGCCGCTCCTCTGGCGTCGCCGGCATCGCGGTAATTTCCGAAGTCTCTGCAGTCATGCTATTGCCTGCTCGGTCCGGGTCTGCTCTTGCGTCTGTGATGTCATGGGTAACCTCCTTGCTCCCTTATTGGACCTCGGACTCGGGTCAGCCGCCGGGGCCAGAGGTCGCCCCTCTTCCGGGCCCTAGGGCCCTATGGGGGCAGGCTGGATGGACGGATGCTGGCCACGTGACCAGTCTCACGCTCGTTGGGAGGCTTCAGCGTTCCGTAGGGAATCCGATCGTGACGGCTATCCTTCGCTCGCCGCTGCATCAATTGCTGAGCCGCAACCTCATGCTGCTCACCGTTCGTGGCCGGCGAACCGGCACGTGGCACACTGTCCCCGTCGGCTACGTCCGCCAGAATGGCGCGCTCGATGTTCTGGTGGCCAATCGCCAGGTGAAGGCCTGGTGGCGGAACCTCGAGGGAGGCGCGCCGGTTCAGATCGTCCTCAGGGGACGCACCATCTTCACCAGAGCGGAGGCGCTAACGTTCGAGCGCGACGCGCGATCATTTACCTTCGCCCTGCGCAACTACGTCGCGAAGAACCGGCAAGGTGCTCGCGCAGTTGGAATCCGGGACGTCGAAGATGTGGCCGGGCTCCGATCGGCTGCCCGCAGTGTCGCGATCGTGAAAGTCTACCCACCGATAACCAGACGACCAGCGGGAGACGCGAGCACCTCTGACCGCGCCAGGACCTAGCAAGGTGGCCACGCACTATGACAGGCTCTCGACGCAGGACATCAATAACCTCTGGGCGGACGGCACGGACAGTCCCATGCACATCATCGCGGTGCTGCAACTGGAGCCGGACCCGCTCGTCGACGACAGCGGGCAGCTCAGGCTCGACGAGATCCGCCGTCGGGTCGTTCGCCGTTTGGACAGAGCTCCGCGACTACGGCAGGTCGTCCGAATCGGGAGCTTGCTGACTGGCCCTCCCGTCTGGATCGACGAGGTCGGATTCGATCTCGACCGGCACTTGCGAACCGGATCCATCCCCGCGCCGGGCGGCGAGGGCGAGCTGCTCGAGGTTGTGGCACGGATCGATGAGCAGCGGCTGGACCGGTCCCATGCGCCCTGGGAGATGTGGCTCCTCACCGGCGTACCGAATGGCCGCATCGTGCTCGTCGTGAAGCTGCACCATGTGATGGCCGACGGCCTGGCAGCCGTGCAACTGATGGGATCGCTCTTCGACTTCAACACCGACGGCGACGGGGAGGATGCGGTTGGACCATGGCAGCCGACAACCGCCCCAGAACGATGGGACTTGATACGGGACAACGGGGCGACCAAAGTGCGTCAACTTGGGCGAGCACTCGTCGGCCTTTCCAGGCCGGTGGCCGCATGGCATGCCGTCGTGACGGCGGCCGGCACGTTCCGTTCCGCGATGAGGCAGGCGACAGGGGCACCACGGAGCTCGATCAACCAGCCGATCGGAGCGCGACGCCGGCTGGGCGTCGTCAGGATCTCCCTCGACGCGGCGAAGGCCGTGGCGCACGCTCATGGCGGCAAGGTCAATGACCTGGTGCTGGCTCTGGTCGCGGGCGGCCTGCGCTCCGTGCTCGTGAAACGTGGCGAGCCGACCGACGGCGTCGAGCTCCTGGCGTCGGTTCCCGTGTCGCTGCGACATGACTCGAGAATGGGTAACGAGGTGGGCGCGATCATCGTGCCGCTTGCGATCGCCGTCCCGGACGCGAACGCCCGGCTCGATGCCGTTATGCGTGCGGCGGCGATGGCCAAGCGGTTGCAGAGTGCGGCCACAGGAACGATGGTGTGGTCGCTCCTCGCGCGGACCGGGCTGATCCGAATGCTCAGCCGCCGCCAGCGCTTCGTGAACCTGTTCGTCACCAATGTCGCGGGGCCGCCTATGCCGGTGGACGTCCTTGGCGCCCGGCTGCTCGACGTCATCCCGATCACGCCGATCGCCGGCAACTGCACGCTGAGCTTTGCCGCACTCTCCTACAACGGATGCCTCGCGATCACGGCGGTGGCAGACGCCGATCTCGTACCCGATCTGGACACCGTGATTCAGGGAATGCTGAGCGACTGGGTGACACTGAAAGTGGAGCTGCCTTTGGCGGTGGCGGCGTCATGATTCAGAGCCATTCCAGAGTCGGGTTGGTCCTGGGCGCTGGCGGCGTGCTGGGCGGTGCCTGGCAGGCCGGTGCCCTGCAGGCGCTGAAGCTTCAGACAGGGTGGGACCCACGCGACGCCGACTGCTTCGTCGGGACCTCAGTCGGTTCGTTGATGGCGGCCCTGCTTGCCGCCGGGGTCCTGCCCAATATGGACCTCGTCGAAGCTGCGGCGCATCACATGGCCGCATTCCCCTGGCCGATCCCGGGTTCGTTGGATCTTGGATTCAGCGGCGCGAAGGCACGCGGGCGCCGCAATTGGATCATGACGGTTGCCGGCCTGCTTCCGCGCGGCCCGCTCTCCACGCAGCCCATCCAGGAGAGCGTCAAGCACCGGATTCCTGGAGGCTGGCCCGCTCACCGGCGGCTCTGGATCACCGCCACGGATTACCGCGCCGGTGAGCGCGTCGTGTTCGGGCGGGCACGCGCACCGGCAGCGGACCTCGCCGCCGCCGTCGCGGCGTCTTGCGCGATCCCTGGTGTATACCGGCCGGTCGAGATTGGCGGCCGGCGGTATGTCGACGGCGGTCTGTGTTCGGCCACGAACCTCGACCTGTTGATCGGGCTTGGCCTCGACGTGGCGATCTGCCTCAACCCGATGTCGTCGCCGAGCGTGGCGCCTGGACCGAGGAACCTTGCCGCTCGCTTGCAGGCTGCTGCGGAGCACGCGGCACACCGGAGCTTGATCGCGGAGGCCGTAGCCTTGCGCGCCTCGGGCACGCCGGTTGTGCTGATCGAGCCGGGCCCCGAAGACCTGGCCGCGATGGGTGTCAATCTCATGAGCCGCAAGCGCGCTGATCTCGTGTTCGAAACCGCGGTGCGGACGGTAGCGCACCAGTTGCAATCGGTGCAGCTGATACCAGCGTGAGCGCAAGCCAGAGGGCCGGTGCTCTTCGGGACCTTTGGCCCCTGCCTGGGAAGCGGACGCCGAGGATGCTGTGATCATGGAAACGAAGCGAACGTTTGTCATGGCGGACCCGGTGACCGACCAGGTTCTCTGGGTGTGCTCGGGCGCAGCAGCGGACGGGCGGTGCCCGCACGCGGATCAGCCTCCTTATGTTTGCCAGGGGCTGCGCCTGACCGCCACCCGTGGCACCACTCACGACGGCACCTCCTTCACGGTCGACGAGATGGTGCCCGGCCGCTGCCCGGCCGCCTGGATCGACCAGTCGTAAGCGTTAGGGAGGAAGACAGATGAATAGCCTTGTCGTCTATGAGTCGAAATTCGGAAATACGCAGAAGCTGGCAGAAGTCACCTCGAAGGTGCTGGGCTCGCACGGTCTCGCGCGCATTCTTGAGATCGACGATCCCTACGCATTGCAACTGGACGCGGTTGACCTGCTGATGATCGGCGGACCGACGCAGGCGCATAGCATGAGTCCCGGTATGCGCGTGTACGTGGAGGCGCTCATCGCCCGCGCCCCGGCCGGAATCCGTGCGGTTACATTCGATACCCGGTTGAAGGGCCCGGGTTTGCTGTGGGGCTCTGCCGCGAAGGCGATTGCTGCGCAGCTTCGCCGAGCGGGCTACGAGCTCGTTGCGCCGGCCGAGAGCTTCCTGGTGGAGGGCATGAAGGAGCCGCGGCTGGTTGCGGGTGAGGAACAGCGGGCGCAGGCGTGGGCGGCCGAAATCGGCGCTCAAGTGTCGCAGCAGTATCTGGCGACCGTTTGAATCTGGCGGACGGGGAGCTAGCGGGCGGTTACTCCGGCCAGTTCCTCCGTGGCCGCAACCGCGTCAGGGAGCGCGAAGCGGTGAGTCACAAAGAGGATGCGCCGCTTCGATCCGTATAGATATAGGTATGGCTTCAACCTATCCTGAATCACGAACGGGGAGGTAACGATGAAGGATGACGTGGACCGCCGTGCGGCAACGACACGATTGGGTCGGGCTGTACGGGCCACCGCCGAGACGGCCGTTGCGATGTCACCCCCCAGGCCTCCGGAGCAACATCGCCGGACCAACTGGTTGCGGGACGTCATCCTTGGTGGCCAGGACGGCCTGGTCAATATCCTCGGGATCATCCTCGGTGTGATAGCTGCGGGTGGCTCGACCACGGTCCTGCTGGTAACCGGCTTTGCCGCCGCAATCACCGAGTCGATTTCAATGGGAGCGGTCGGCTACACCTCAACCGTTTCCGAGCGGGATTACTACACGGCGGAACGGGCGCGCGAAGCGAAAGAGATCGACGCTGTTCCCGAAGTCGAGCGTCAGGAGATCCGGGAGATCTACGCGGGGAAGGGCTTCACGGGAGAATTGCTCGAACGCGTCGTCGAGACCATAACGGCGAATCGCGATCGCTGGCTGCAGACCATGATGAACGAGGAGCTACACCTTCAACCTGTCGAGACGCCAGCCATTTTGCGCAGCGCCGTGGTGATCACAGTCGCGACGCTCGTTGGCCATCTGCTGCCGCTGCTTCCCTTCCTGGCGTTATCTCGGACGCCGGCGCTGATTGTTGCCATTGTTCTGAGCGGCCTGGTTCTGTTCGGGGTTGGCGTGTACTCATCGCTGACACTCATCGGCGACTGGCGAAGGAATGGGCTGAACATGGTTGTGATCGGGCTGGGCGCGGCGGCGATCGGATTCTTCGTGGGCCGCCTCTTCCACTCGGCGGGCGCATGAGCACCGGTTGCGCAGCTGGCACACCTACGCCGAAGCGCCACCGGGGTATTTGAACCCGGTTCGTCAGGACGTCGGGCTAAGTGAAGCCGCACAAACCAGGGACCGGGTGATGAAGTGCCCCGCGTCGCCGGCGGGGAGTGAAAAGCCTTCCGGCAGGCCAGGGGCGACGTCGAGGATGAATTCCGGGTGTCCCCAGGCCGCATCCTGCTGGGCGTCGACGTAAAAGGCAGAGCCGCCTACGGTGCCGAGCAGGAGATCGTTATCGCCGACGATCAGCTCGCCGGCCTGAAAACACAGTGGGAGGCTGCCATCGCAGCAGCCTCCCGACTGGACGAACATGAGCGGGCCGCGCTCGGCTTGCATCCGCGCGATCGCCAGGAGAGCGGCCTCCGTGGCCGAGATGCGCGCAACCGAGGTTGACTTGCTCATCGATACTCCTGTTAGAAGAACCCCAGCGCCTTCGGGCTGTAGCTCACCAGCAGGTTCTTGGTCTGCGAGTAGTGCTCGAGCATCATCTGATGCGTCTCCCGTCCGATGCCCGAGATCTTGTAGCCGCCGAACGCCGCGCCGGCCGGATACAGGTGGTAGCAGTTGGTCCAGACACGACCGGCCTGAATGGCGCGGCCCATCCGATACGCCCGGCTGCCATCACGCGTCCAGACACCGGCACCGAGGCCGTACAGGGTGTCGTTGGCGATCGCCAGGGCTTCAGCCTCGTCCTTGAAGGTCGTCACTGCGAGCACCGGCCCGAAGATCTCCTCCTGGAAGACGCGCATCTTGTTGTTGCCCTTGAGCACGGTCGGCTCGAAGTAGTAGCCATCCTTGAACTCGCCGTTGACGCCGGCCCGATGGCCACCCGTCAGAAGCTGGGCGCCTTCTTGCAGACCGATCTCGACGTAGGACGTGACCTTCTGCAATTGCTGCGCGGAGACCTGCGGACCGAGCATGGTCTCAGGATCCAGCGAGTTGCCCTGCTTGATCTGCTTGATCCGCGCCAGGCAGCGCGCCATGAACTTGTCGTAGATCGACTCCTGGATCAGCGCCCGAGAGGGGGCGGTGCAGACTTCGCCTTTGTTGAAGGCGTAGAGCACGAGGCCCTCGATCGCCTTGTCCAGAAACTCATCGTCCTTGTCGAAGACATCGGCAAAGAAGATGTTCGGCGACTTCCCGCCGAGTTCCAGGGTGACCGGGATCAGATTCTGCGCGGCGTACTGCATGATCAGCCGCCCGGTGACGGTCTCGCCCGTGAACGCGATCTTCGCGATCCGCTTGTTGGAGGCGAGCGCCTTGCCGATCTCCGCTCCCGGCCCGTTGACGATGTTGATCACGCCGGCGGGCACAATGTCCTGGACCAGCTCGGCGAACTTCAGAATCGACCACGGCGTCGGAGAAGCCGGCTTGAGGACGACACAGTTCCCGGCGGCAAGCGCAGGAGCCATCTTCCAGGCCGCCATCAGCAGTGGGAAGTTGAAGGGGATGATCTGTCCGACCACACCCAGCGGCTCGTGGAAGTGGTAGGCGATCGTATCCTTGTCGATCTCGGTAAGGGTGCTCTGCAGAGAGCGAGTCGCACCGGCGAAGTAGCGGAAGTGGTCGATGGCCAGCGGTAGGTCAGCCGCCAGGGTCTCGCGGACCGGCTTGCCATTCTCCCAGCTCTCGGCCACCGCGAGCATCTCGAGGTTGGCTTCCATGACGTCGGCGATCTTGTTGAGCACGGCGGCGCGGCCGGCCAGTGACGTCTGGCCCCATGCGACCTTGGCCTTGTGTGCGGCATCAAGGGCGAGTTCGACGTCCGCGGGCGTCGAGGCAGCGACCTCGGTGAACGCCTTGCCCGTGACAGGGGTCACATTGACCGAATACTTTCCCGAGGTCGGCGGCACCCACTTCCCGCCGATGAAGTTGTCGTAGCGGGGCTTGACACTGACGATACTTCCCGGCTGTCCGGGTGGAACGAACGCCCTCGACTTGGGCTTGGTCTCGACGGCGCCATCGGGTTTGATGGTGGCTACAGCCATGGTTAAACCTCCTGAGAGTGAAGTGGACGTACGGGTTCACCCTAGGTGGGTTCGACGATTGCTTACAGGGTCCCATGGCCCTGCTTACTCGTGACTATCGGGCCCCGGTGGTCGTGGCACCGGCGATCGCCAGGCTTGGGGCCATCGGAACTTCGGAGATCAGCAGCACCGGCCCGGTTGCAATGCAGCCATAGTTCATGGCTGACGCTGCCGAGGAGGACTTTCAGTGGTTGCACCAGCGATCTTCGAACTCGCTCTGCATTTCGGCGCGCCATTCCGGATCGAATTGGGGCGGCGGCACGGCGCCGCCGGCGGAGGCGTACCAGACCCGCATATCGATGGCATAGACGGCCACCACCTCCGAGTGCATGCCCCGAGCCATCCGAATTGCCCACTTGAGCGCGAAGCCTGAATGTTCCGAGCCGTCCACTCCGACGACGATCCGAGCGATGCCGCGGGTTTCTGTGGCCATCGTCTCGAGTAGAAGATATCGCTGGCGCTGGTGACGGGACCTTAGTCCCGCTCTGGCTAGCCGAGCAGCCCTTGTCTGCGCACGAGGATGAGCGTTAATGGAGCCATGAAGGGCCTGTTCTCGATGCTGGCGCTCGCGACCGTCGTGTTATTGGCCGCCTGCGGGCAGCAGGCGAGCGGGCCTGGCTCGACGTCACCGACTCCGACCGCCACGGCGTTAGTCAGCCAGACTCCGACACCCACGCCGCAGCCGAGCCTCACACCGTCGCCATCGCCCAGCCCAACCACTTCGGCGAGCCCGGCGTGGCCGCCGGTCGGTTTCACGACCGGTGGGGTCTCCGGCGGGTCGTCGGCCACGATCGTCAACGTCACGGCGGTGCGCGAGGGGGCGCATCCCGGATATGACCGCTTGGTCATCGAGTTCAGCGGGCCGGTACCGAGCTACACGGTTACGCCGCAATCAGCTTCGCGTTTCACGCCCGCACCCAAAGGCGGGACGGTCACGCTCGAGGGAACCAACGGTGTCTTGATCACGGTCCATCACATCAATTGGACCGCCTATGCTGGCCCGACCTCGCTGCGCCCCGAGTTCACCTACCTTCGCGAGGCTCGCCTCATCCAGAACTTCGAGGGTGTCCAGCAATGGGGACTCGGGATTGCCGGTGTCGTGGCGGTGCGCGTCTTCACGCTGACCTCCCCGGCCCGCCTGGTCGTGGACGTCACGACTCCATAGGTTCGGCAGGGGCGCGGGGCGGCCGAGGTGCGTAAAGGGTTCTTTCGGTACGATCCTGTTCCGCCGCTTGCCGAATCGTTCCATCCCGTGATCCGCTACTGGGCGAGGCGTGATCTGCTCGATGATCGCGGGGGCGCGCTGCGGGAGGTCTGGCAGAGCCCGCAGGCTACCGCTCTGCTGCGGCGGCAGCGCCGAGACGGATCATGGGCATACCCGACGGGACGGGCGCATGTCCGCACCGCGATGCAGTACGACCTTCTCGAGACCTATCGGATGCTGGGAGAGCTGGTCGAGAAATTCGGTGTGAACCGGAGGCACCCGGCGCTGCGAAAGGCGGCGGACTACACGTTACGGAGCCAGTCGAAGGACGGCGACCTCCGCGGCATCTATGGTGCCCAATATTCGCCGAACTACACGGCTGCGATCGTCGAGCTGTTGATCAAAGCCGGCTATAGCAACGACGCCCGCGTCGCCCGCAGCTTCACCTGGCTCCTGAAGATCCGGCAGTCCGACGGGGGCTGGGCGATTCCCTTTCGTACCCGGAACATGAACCTCCAGCGCCTGGACGGCCCGACCGTTCCTCCTGATCGCGCCAGGCCTTTCTCGCACCTGGTCACCGGGGTTGTCCTGCGCGCCTTTGCCGCCCACCCTCGCCAGCGCCGTACGTCCGCAGCTCGCCACGCCGCCGGCCTCCTCGCCGGACGCTTGTTCCAGGCAGACGTCTACCCGGACCGAGCCAGTCCAGACTTCTGGACCGGGTTCAGCTTCCCATTCTGGTTTACCGATCTCATCTCAACCCTGGATTCGTTGAGCCGAATCGGCTGGCCGGTTGAGGATGCCAACGTTCAGCGGGCGCTCCGGTGGCTGGCGGATCGCCAGCGGCCCGACGGTCTATTTGATCTCCACCTGTTGCGTGGCAGAGATAGGCATTTGCCCGAATGGCTAGCGCTTGCCCTCTGCAGGGTCGTGAAACGCTTTGGGATGCCGCTGTGATCGTGATGCAACAATGCTGGCATCTGTGCCGGCGGAAAGCTCTGGGAGGCCGCCCTCGCGGAGTGGTGGCGGGTGATCGAGGTCAACCTGCGAGGCGCCGCGCGCGCGGGCTGATCGAACTTGTCCCCGAGGTTCGCTTCGTCACCTACGATATCGGTGTTCCTTTGATGGGTATGCGGAACCCGGAAGTTGCCCGCGCGGTGGTTCCAGTCGAGTTATGGAGGTGAAAGATATGGACAGCGCACGTCACGCAGGAAAGACCGCAATCGTCACCGGCGCGGGAAGTGGAATCGGACGAGCTACCGCTATTCGCCTGAGCCGTGAGGGCGCTCGAGTGATCGGCTGCGACGTCGTCGAAGCCGGTCTGGCTGAAACAAAGTCAGCGATCGAGAAAGCCGGTTTCAAGGCCGGCTTCGTGACCGCCGATGTCACCAGGCAGCAGGATGTCGAGAAGATCTCGGTCGCGGCCGGACCGCACATCGACATCCTCGCCAACGTCGCCGGCATCATGGACCACTTCCTCCCGCTGGGAGACGTCGATGATGCGACGTGGGACAGGGTGCTTGACGTCAACCTGACGGGCGTCATGCGCCTGTCACGCGCGGTGCTTCCTATGATGCTCTCGGCTGGGAAGGGCTCCATCGTCACCGTGGCGTCGGAGGCGTCGCTCGGCGCGGGAGCGGCCGGGGTCGCCTACACCACGTCGAAGCACGGCGTGATTGGGCTCGTGAAGAGCATCGCGTACTTCTACGGACCGCGTGGTATCCGGTCGAACGCCGTGCTGCCCGGAGCGGTGATCACCAACATCGGCACGACCGCCGCCCCAAGGGTGCCGTGGGCCATGGAGCGCGCACAGCTGTCGATGGCGACGATGCCCGCGCCCGCGCAGCCCGATGAGATTGCCGCCGCAATCTCGTGGCTCGCCAGCGATGAGGCATCCAACGTCAACGGCGCGACAATGGCGGCGGACGGCGGGTGGTCAACCGCGTGACCGTCTAGCGTCGAATCCGCAAGGCCTGGCGCCGGTTCGAGTGCCGAGGTCAGATCGACATCAAAGGGAAGGGACCGATGACGACCTACTTCCTGATCGGTCGCCAGAGTAGTCGCGTGCCGAACTGAGAGCAGCATCTGATCCGACCCACATGAAACCTCACGGCGCTGCCCGAGATGAGTCTCCCGCTCAGCAGGCTCAGCGCCGAGCCTCCGCAGCTCGACGCGGGCGCAGATCTCAAGGACTTCGCGGACTTCGGGCGGGTAGCTGGAGAGGGTAGGGGAGAGCGTAGGCAACGAAGACAAGGCAACCTCCGGGGAGAACGCCGCCAAGGCCGAGCTAGGCGAGCTGGCTTGAGACGCGGCAGGTAAGACCAGGTCGGCTCGCCGTGGATCGGGACGATCGGCTCGCCCGACCCCTCATCGACGTAGTGCATGCCGAAGCCCGGCGCGGTCGTGAAGTGCGGCGTAAAGGGAAACGTGCCGTCGAAGGTTTCCTCCGCCGCGATGCCCCCATCCAGGCGACTTAGCGGCGGCTGAGGGCCAGCTCTTCGCGGGCCTGATCGACGATACAGAAGCGCGCCCACGGCTTGGCCTCTAATCGCTCCTCCTCGATCGGCTTGCCGCAGGCTTCGCAGATGCCGTAGGTGCCGGCGTCGAGCCGCCGCAACGCATCGTCGATGTCCTTCAGCTCGGCTTCGGTAATGGTCAGGGTGGTCAGCTCCAGCTCCCGGTCGAATGTCTCGGTGCCGAGTTCTGCTACGCGTTTGTTTACCTCGATGCGGCTCTAGGGCGGGCAGTCGGCGGGTGGCAAGGGTGCCATGGGCGTGACTCCAGGGTGGTCTTCAGCTACGACGTCCGTCGACCTCGACCGTCCAGGGTCAGGGAAGTACGAAGACGACGCCTTCCATGGCCGCCGGATACTCCGAGCTCCCCGGTCTGGCTTGCACACGCTTGAGCTCACTGTTCCAGGTCGCGTGCGCGTCGCAGAAGTACGGATACATGCCGGCCTTATCGAAGGTATAGGATGCGTGGCCGTTGGCCGGGACGACGAACTTGAACTGGACGCTCTCGACGGGGTCGGTCAGGACCGTATGGGCATCGCTGTCAAGGTTGGTCCAGGTGACCTGGGTGCCCTGCTTGACGGCGATGGCGAGCGGCTCGAAGCGGTCGGCGGACGGCATCACGATCTTCGCCTTCCCGGCGGAGAGTGGCAGGCTGCCACCTGCCACAAGGATGATCCCGTACATCGAGATGGGATAGGCGCTGGCTCCCTTCTTGGCCTTGACCAACCCGGTCACCCGATCGTAATCGGAGTGCGCGTCACAGTAGTAGCCATAGATCCCGGGCTGGCTGAACGTCAGTTTGACCGACTTGCCCGACTCGACAAGGAGCTTGAAGTCCACTGGATCGGTCGGCATGGAAACGACGGTATGGGCATCGGTATCTTTGTTGGTGAACGTTACCGTCCCGCCCGCCGCGATCTCGAGGAGGAATGGCTCGAAGCGATCGGCCTGTGGGATCGTGACCGTTGCCGTGCTCGGCAGGCCCGCCGTGCCGCCACTCGTGTCCCTCGACCCCACACTACATGCAGCGAGGATAGCGACCGCGCCCAGCAATGCTAGGGCCGGGGCGCGGCGGCGGGCGTCTGACCGAATATTCATGCGAAGGCTCCTCAGATCGTAATTCAGACGAGTATCCCGGTTGCTGTCCATCTGGTGAGGGGGCCGCTGGTCCCGACCAATGTAGGCCGAAGGTCCCGCCCCCGGTGCCGCGCCTGCCTCCCTAGGGTGCCACGGCGGTCTTGATCGGCAGCACGGCGTCGTAGGAGGTGCTGGCCGTCTCGACGACCACTGTCACGGTCCAGCTCCCGGCCAGCGAGAGCCTGGTGCCCTCCGCGCTGTAGATCCCGTCACCGAGGCCTCGCAGCTCGAGGACGGATTCGCCGAGCTCCGGGCGGGCAGGGAGATCGAACAGCAAGAACAGGCGGGCCCCGCTGACCGGCCTGACCGTCTTGTACTCACGGACCGTCACCGTGAACCGGTTCAGGCCAGGGTAGCCGGGGGCGACCTCAAGCTTCACCCGGACGGCCGCGCCGTAGTCGACGCCTTCCACGACGACATGCGGAAAATTCTGGGCGGCCACCGTTCGCACGAAGCTTGGTGGAGGCAACGTCGTGAGGAACGCGGCGGCAACCATGATCGCCGCCGCCAGCACGAGTTCTCCGCGAGACACCCAGCGCAGCCGCGGGATACCGGCCACGCCCCGTCGCACGTAGCGCCAGCGGTTCGTCGCCGCCAGCGGCGCGATGGTAAAGAAGAGGGCCGTCTTCGCCAGCAGCAACCAGCCGAAGGTTGTCGTGAACAGGTTCGACCAGCTACCGACCTCGTCGATCCCGCGAACCAGCCCGGTCAGAATCATGGCGGCAAAGGCGAAGCCGGCGACCAGGGAGAAGCGCCCCACCGCGCGGGCCTTCTCGATGGTCGGCAAGCCGCGGATCCCGACCAGCACGGCCGCCAGCCCGCCGATCCACACCGCGTAGCTCAACACATGCAACCAGTGGGCCGGGATCATGAGCCAGGCGAGCGGACTAGAGGCGGCGTGGCTCGCGATCGCATTGGCCAGCATGGCGACGGCGCTGAGTCCGGCACAGATTCCGAGCGCCACCCGCCGCGGGGTTCCCTGCAGCCTCCAGGCGGCGAGGACCGCCAGTCCGGCCGCGACGATCGGCAGGACCACGAGTTCCATGCCATGTGCCAGCGACGTGCCAAGGAAGAACGACCAGTCGACGCCCGCATTCTCACGGGCCGCGTCGGCAATCATGATCGCCCCGATCAGGGCAAGCACGTCGCCCACACCGACCACGAGCAACACCGCGAGGGAAAAATCCTGGAGCGCCAGCAGATCGACCCAGGCGCCGCCCAAGAGAAGCCCATAGCCGGCGTCCAGACCCCATCGACCGATGACCCCGAGCGGTGACGGCGGGGCCGCGGGCGATGGGACGGCCAGGGGAATCGGTGGCACCGGCTGGGCGCCGACCGCGAAGGCGAACGCGCCGGTCGCGACATGACCGTCGATCGCGGAAACGGTGCGCCAGCTCACCGTGTACACCCCATCGCCAAGGGGAGGGAGCGTGATGGCGACGGTCGCCGGGGTGCCCGGCACCGCTGACGCCGGTCCACCGGCCACCTGGCGACCGGAGGTGTCGAGGATCTGGACCTGCGAGAGCTTCGGATCCGGCGCCTCGGTGAAGGTGATGATGACCACGCTCGGCGCGTGCGCCAGCCTGGCTCCGTCGGGTGGGTCCGACACGCGCACCAGGGAATGGGCGTCGGCACCGACGCCGAGCGCCAGTGTGGCGCCACCTGCCAGCAGTGCCGCCGTAAGGAACCGCCGCACGCTGGCCGACAAGCGTAGCAGGCGTAGACGCCGCTCGCCTAGACGGAAGGTCCTGAGAGGACAGGGACCAACGCCACTGAGGCCAGTGATATCGTCCGATGCATCATTTGCAGATAGGGCTCTGCGGCCTGCGAGAGAGTAAGGATGTTTGCCCAACATGTGGTTCTTCTTCCGTACAGCTTCGGTACGTCGAGCGTGTCTTGTCGGACCCCCGGCATCCCTGGACGGCCGGGCTGGACGGAGCAGGCGGCGCTGAGCTGCTGGCTCGGGTCGGAGTGAAGGTCGCCGGCGTGCCCGTGTACAAGCACGTGAAGCTTGATCTCGGTCAACCGCCGGTGAGAATCGGCTCCAATCGGATGCTGATGTCGGTCAGTTGGCATACCTCGGGGGGACCGCCGCTTTTCCCCGTTCTCGAGGGCCATATCGAGGTTGAAGGAGCCAGTGCTGAGCAAACGACGCTAAGCCTGAAAGCGAACTACGCGCCGCCACTTGAGGGCTGGGGAGGCTCGTCGACCGGACTCTCCTTCGGGGCCTCGCGCAGGCCACGGTGAAGGATTTCGTGGAGCGGCTTGCTGACGGACTCGATGTCCAAATCCAGAGCTCGTCGCCGCCAGAGGCCCACTGATCAATTCCTGACTTGGAGGTCGACCAAACATGCCGCTCGAGCCGTACAAGATTAAGGTCGTCGAGCCGATCCACCTCCGGCCGCGGCCGGTGCGTGCACAGGCACTGCGCGCCTCTCGGTACAACCTTTTCCGACTGGCCTCCCGCGACGTGTACATCGATCTCCTGACTGATAGCGGCACCGGCGCCATGAGCGTCAAGCAGTGGTCGGCCTTGATGGGCGGCGACGAGGCCTATGCGGGGAGCGCGAGCTTCGATCAGCTGCGCGCGACCGTGCGGGAGATCATGGGATTCGAGTACGTGGTGCCCGCGCACCAGGGGCGCGGCGCTGAGCACATCCTTTTCATGGCCGCGCTCGAGCCCGGGCAGATCGTGCTGAACAACCATCACTTCGACACTACGCGCGCGCACGTCGAAGCGCGGGGCGCGGTGGCCACCGACCTGGGCGGCACCGGGCACGAGAACTTCGACCGCCCCGACCCATTCAAGGGAGACATCGACCTCAACGCGCTCGAGTCCTTTCTCACCCGGTCGGCAGCAAGCGTGGCCATGGTGATGCTCACCGTCACCGACAACACCTTTGGCGGCCAGCCGGTGTCGCTCGCCAACATCCGCGGGGCGGCCGCGATTGCCCGTCGCCATGGCGTCCCCTTCTTCATCGACGCTGCCCGGTTCGCGGAAAACGCCTACTTCATCCAGCAGCGAGAGACCGAATGCCGGAGGTGGAGCATCGAGCGGATCGTCAAGGCAATGTTCGAGGAAGCCGACGGCTGCACCATGAGCGGGAAGAAGGACGCCCTGGCGAACATTGGCGGCTTCGTCGCCCTGCGCAACCCCGAGCTCTACCGCAAAGTCAGCACCCAGGCCATTCTGTTCGAAGGCTTTCCCACCTATGGAGGCCTGGCGGGACGTGACCTGGGCGCCATGGCCCAGGGCCTGCGCGAGGCCCTGGAGGAGAGCTACCTCGAGCACCGCATCGGCCAGGTCGCCTACCTGGGCGAGCGACTCGTTCGCGCCGGCGTGCCGGTCATGCTCCCCTTCGGGGGCCACGCGGTCTATATCGACGCAGCCCGGTTCTTACCCCACCTGGCGCGGCAGGTCTATCCCGGACAGGCGCTGACCATCGCGCTCTACCTGGAGGCGGGAATCCGGACCGTGGAAGTGGGGACGGTGCTGGCCGGCCGTGATCCAAATAGCCACGAGGAACGGCTCCCCGAACTCGACCTGGTCCGCCTCGCCCTGCCCCGCCGCGTCTACACGGACTGTCACCTGGACTACGTCGCCACGGCTTTTCAGGGGATCGCGGCCGAACCCCTGAAGGTTCGCGGCGTCCGGATCACCTACGAAGCCCCGGTCCTGCGCCACTTCACCGCCGAGTTCGCCCTTCTGGTCCCGCCGCGGCGGCAGGCTCCGGCCAAGACCGGCTGACTGATCGGTCAGACGTAAACACGGATGCAGCTGCTTGGGACCGCGCTCTGGGGCGACGGGCGCTCATCGTGGGCATGGGAGCCGCCTTCGTCCTCATCCTCGCCATCCCTGCCGTTAAGCATTTCTTTGCCCTGAATGTCCCCCCGACGATCGTCACCCTCGCGGCCATCGGCATCGTGGCGCTCGCCGGTGCCGTGATCGAATTGGGCTGGCGACTGTCTCGATGGGGAGCAAAGTCCTGAGCGCCGTTTCAATCGTTCGGCTACGGGTATCGGCGCCCGACCTGACCAGCGAGCAGGCACGCCAGCTGCTCGCCGCCGGGCTGGGCTAATCCAGGTTCGGGGAAGTCTCAGGCGTGCGCCTGATGGCCCGCCCGTCCCGTGTACATGTCGAGGCCGCGCACCATGACGAGGAACATGACCACGCACGCCGGGCCGCACACCAGTCCGAAAAGGATCTGCCACCGGCCGATGGTGCTGAGCGAGAGGATGCTCAGCAACGAGGCCCCGATTACCAGAATCGCAACCGCGAACGTGCCGGCCGACATCTCCAGGTTGTGGCGCCACCCATGGCCCCGTAGAGCCATGTAGGCCGTCATGGGCACCGACAGGGCGATGGCGATGGCGAGAATAGATAGCTCTGGTGCCTGCTTCGCCAAGTTTCCATAGCCGACGGA
>Ga0209009_1000026_pt1 | contig 68692 bp, 67 predicted proteins | sample BlaSpr_A8_OM3_M2_FD_187979 | JGI IMG/M metagenome (GOLD analysis project Ga0209009, IMG submission 187979) | Forest soil microbial communities from Thunder Bay, Ontario, Canada - Black Spruce, Ontario site 2_A8_OM3_M2 (SPAdes) (version 2) | ecosystem: Environmental > Terrestrial > Soil > Boreal... | reverse complement strand
CCTGGTGGTGAAAGTCTGATGCTGACCGAGCAGGAGGTGGTCGACCAGTTGACCAGCTTCTATCGAACGATGGACGAGGCCGTCGAGGAACGGGCGCCCGCTTGGCGCCCAGGATTGGGTCGGTTGCGCAACCGTCCATCGTGGCAGGTGCAGTTGATGGCGACGGCAGCGTTGCTGGTTCTGGCCGTCGGGGTGGGACTGCTGATCCGTGAAGCGCGGCTTATCAAGGCACCATCACCTGTTACCTCGCCCGTGCCCCGATCGGGCTCCGCGCTGGTGATCAATGCCGAAAACCAATTCATGCCGGTCGGCCTCCTCGGCGCTCGAGATGGCTGGCAATTGAGTGCCGGCCACCTCAGCGTCTCGCGGAATGGCGGCGTTACGTGGCAGGAGATCACGCCGAGTGGCACGCAGTCCGGGGATGGCTGTTGCCTGGTGTTTTTCCTCGACGCTCAGCACGGATGGGCCGGCGGAGCATGGTCGCCATCGTCGCCGACGGTGAAGATTTTCCGAACGCTCGACGGTGGTACCAGCTGGACAAAGGTCGGCGAGGCCGGTCCAACGTCGAGCGGGCCGTGCTGCCCCACCATGGACTTCATCGACCTGAATCATGGGTGGATCATTTACAACGACAGCACGAGCTTCGCGGTCGGTGCCGGGTTCACAGGAAAGCTCTTGCAAACAATTGATGGCGGCGCGCACTGGACGGCCCTTCCCGATCTGCCAGCGGTTGCGGCTCAGCGCCCCTTCTTCCAGAACACGTCGCTGCACTTCGTTGACAGCCACACGGGATGGTACGTCGGGTGGAATGACCAGATCAGCCAGCATCTGTTCATGACGCAGGACGGCGGCCAGTCCTGGTCGGAACAACGCGTGCCGGTTCCCTCAGCCGAAAGCGCCCAGTCGAGATACATGGCGGTGCCGTCATTCCTCGGCACCAACCGATTTGTCCTGCCCATTACTACCGCCGATGGCCACGTCTTCGTCGATGTCTCCAATGATGGCGGCCGCATCTGGAAGCTCGACCCCGCGATGTCGGCCGTGTTTCCCAAAAACGGCAGGCCGCTCGCCAGCGTCGGGATGGCGGCGCCGAGCTATGTTGGCAACGGCGTCGTCGCACTCGTCGTAGGCCCCGACCTGGAGCTCAATACCGGAGGTGGGTGGAAAACGATCACACCGGCCGGAGCTACCGGCGGCATCTACGACGTCCAGTTCGCGAATCCGCGGGTCGGCTGGGCGCTGATGGGACACCAGTGTCAGATCTGCGCCTATACGCAATACGAGCTGAAGAAGACAACCGACGGCGGACGCACCTGGATTGACGTTCGTTCCTAACCTCCGCTAGGCGGCGCGGCGGCGCCTCGCCGAGGGCGGTATCCTGAAACGCTGCGCCCATGAAAACCGCCGAACGCAGTCTGCTTACGCCCGAGCTGGTGGCCCGCTATCCGCGTCCAGGGATGGCGATCCCGGGCAGGCTTCACTACTCGCCGGATGCGAAATTCGTCACCTACCTGTTCAGCGAGCGCGGTGACCTCGTTCGCGACCTCTGGCGGCTGGACCTGGCCAGCGGTCGAACGGAGCACTGGCTGTCCGCGCCAGGTGAGGCGGTAACCGAGGAAAACATCTCGCGCGAGGAGGTCCTGCGTCGGGAGCGCCTGCGGCTGCGCGAGACCGGGATCACGGATTATTTCTGGGCCGAGAAGGCTAACGTCATGCTGCTGCCGCTGCGCGGCGAGCTCTATCGGTGGGCGGACGGGGCCATCACGCAGATGACCGGCGCCGGGGTGATCGATCCGAAGATCACCGATGACGGCCGGTCAGTCTTTTTCGTCCGGGATGGGGATGTCTGGACCATTGGTGACGCCGGCGAGCGTCAGCTCACCTCGCATCCTCCAGGTGCCACCAACGGCGTGGCGGAATTCGTCGCCCAGGAGGAGCTCGACCGGCTGAGCGGCTACTGGCCCTCGCCTAAAGGCGACATGGTTGCCTTCGAACAGGTCGACGAGACGAACATCCCGATTTACCCGATCGTGCACCAGGGCAAGGAGCCACTCCAGATCGAGGAGCATCGATACCCTTTCGCCGGCGCCGAGAATGCGAAGGTCAAGCTCGGCGTGGTCTCGGTGGAGTCCGGCGAGACGACCTTCCTGGAGCCTGGCCGCGTCAAAGGTGGGTATCTCGCTCGGGCCGACTGGCACCCGGATGGTCGCCTGCTGGTGCAGTGGCTGTCGCGCGATTGGCGCCAGCTCGAGCTCGTTGCCTACGACGTCAAGACCGGTCACGGTCGCGCGATCCTGGTCGATGATGCCGACCCATGGATCAACCTCCACGACGACCTGCGCGTCGTCGAAGCGACCGGCGAGTTCACCTGGTCGTCCGAGCGAAGCGGCTTTCGACACCTATATCTATACGGACCCGACGGAAGACTGGTCCGCCAGCTGACCACCGGTGAGTGGCCGGCGGAGGCGACGGTCGCATTGGACGAGAAAACCCGCGAGCTTTATTTCGTCGGCTGGCGAACGAGCCCGCTCGAGCGCCACCTATTCCGCGTCTCGCTCGAGGGTGGAGAGCCGGAGCAGCTGACGTCGGAGCCGGGTATGCATGCTGTCGTGATCGCCCCGGACTTCTCGAGCTTTATCGATGTGTGGGATAACCGGGAGCACCCACCCAGCATCACGGTGCGGAGCATGACGGGGGCGACCCAACACGTCCTCCACGCATCAACCCCAGTTGAGCTAGACCTCCCACCACCGGAGCTGCACCGATTTCGAACTCACGACGGCGTCGAACTACACGCGGCGGTGTACCGCCCTCATTCCCCTCCCCCGCGCGCGGGGGATCAGGGTGGGGGCCGTGCGCCGGTGATCGTGGAGGTGTACGGCGGTCCGGGTCCGCAGATGGTGAATGACAGCTGGGTCCAGACCGTCGATCTGCGGGCCCAATGGCTGGCGCAGCACGGCTTCGTCGTCCTCAAGGTCGATAACCGCGGCTCGGCGCGGCGTGGCTTGGCGTTCGAGGCGCCAATCAACCGTCGCATGGGCCAGATCGAAGTCAAGGACCAGGTCGAAGGCGTGCGCTGGCTTGGCACCCTCGGCTTCGCCGATATCTCGCGCGTCGGCATCTACGGCTGGAGCTACGGGGGCTTCATGACGTTGATGGCGCTCGTCACGGCGCCAGATGTCTTCAAAGCCGGCGTCGCCGGTGCACCGGTCACCTTTTATGAGGGTTACGACACGGCCTACACCGAGAAGTACATGGGGACCCCACAGGACAATCCCGAAGGCTACCGGCTCGGCTCGCCGCTGACCTATGCCGATCAGCTGCGCGCACCGCTGCTTTTGGTGCATGGCATGATCGACGAGAACGTCCACTTTCGACATACCGCCCGACTGATGCAGGCGCTGATCGATGCGGGCAAGCCCTTCGAGTCGCTGATCTATCCAAACGAGCGGCACATGCCGCGCTCGGAGAAGGATCGGGTCGATATGGAACGACGCCTGCTCGAATTCTTCCAGCGCAACCTGTGAGGAAAAAACGAAAGATCAGGGCGCTCGTCTTCGACTTCGACGGGCTGATCGTCGACACTGAAGTCCCGATCTTCCGAGCCTGGCAACGGATCTATCGGGAGCATGGTCAGGAATTGCCGCTCGATCGCTGGCTGACGATCATCGGCACCTCATCCGGTTCATTCGACCCGGTGCAGGAGCTCGGGGACCGGATCGGCGAGCACCTCGACGAAGCGGCGCTGGACACGTTGGAACGCCTCTACTATGCCGAGTCGACCGCCCTGCAGCAGCTGCTGCCCGGGGTGGCCGAGTACTTGGCGGTCGCGCACCGGCTCGGGCTCAAAACGGCGATCGCGTCCAGCTCGACCCGCAAGTGGGTCATGGAACATCTCGAGCGTTTCGGCATCGGCGGCCGGTTCGATGCCATCGTTTGTCGAGAAGACGTGAAACGCACGAAGCCGGATCCCGAGCTCTACCGGACGGCGTTGCAGCGACTCGAGGTGCAGCCTGGCGAGGCGATCGCGTTGGAGGACTCCACCAATGGGATCCACGCCGCAAAAGCGGCCGGGCTCTACTGCGTCGTGGTACCCAACCTTCTAACCGTCGACCTCGATCTCACCGAGGCGGACCTGCGCCTCTTGTCCCTCGAGGCGATGCCGCTACCGGCGCTGCTCGAGGCGGTCAACGGCACCAAGCCGTCATGAAGCGCTGGACGAACCTGGCGCTCTTCGTGCTGCTGGGCCTTGCCTTCACGACCGGATGGGTCGCGTTCTTTTACAGCACGGCTCCGTCACGGGCGTCGCTGATTATCCATGCGGTCAGCGGCTATGCGATCGTCGCGCTGACGCCATGGAAGGCGGTCATCGCGGCGCACGGCATTCAGCGACGGCGTCCGGGCTGGTGGGCGTCGTTGGTGTTCACCGCACTGGTGACCGTCTCTGTGATCGCCGGCATCCTGCATTCGACCGGCCTCCTGCTGGGCGCGGGGCCGTTCAGCGCAATGGAGGTCCATGTCGGAACCGCGCTGGCCGCGATTCCATTTGTGGTCTGGCATGTGATCGCCCGCCGCATCCCGGTGCGTGCCGTTGATCTCTCGCGTCGGAGTCTTCTTCGTGCCGGCACGCTGGCGGCGAGCGCGGGTCTCACCTATGGCGCGGGCGAACTCGCGGTCCGGCTGCTCAGCCTGCCCGGCGCCAGGCGGCGCCTGACCGGATCCTATGAATCGGGCTCGCTCCAACCGGCGCAGTTGCCGGTGACGCAGTGGCTCTTCGACCCTGTGCCGTCCATCGATGCCGCAGCCTGGCGGTTGACGCTCCGATCGGGGAATAGGGTGCGGGATTGGACATACGCCGAGCTCCTCGCGTTCGACGACCGGGTGCAGGCGACCCTTGATTGCACCGGCGGTTTCTACTCGACCCAGGACTGGTCCGGGGTCTGGCTCAGCAGCTTAGTTTCTCCCTCCCCCGCTCGCGGGGGAGGGCAGGGTGGGGGCTCGAGCGTCAGCCTCCATGTCAGGTCGCTGACGGGATACGATCGCCGCTTCGCCATCGAGGAGGCGGGTCGCCTGTTGATCGCGACCAGGCTCGGCGGGATGCCGCTCGACCCGGGTCACGGCTTCCCGGTTCGGATCGTCGCACCCGACCGGCGCGGCTACTGGTGGGTCAAATGGGTGACCGCGATCACGATCGACGAGCTGCCTGCGTGGTTTCAGCTGCCGTTCCCGATTCAATAACCCGCTTCGGCGATTCCGTCCGCAATGGCGCCCACGGGGGACCAAGGACCGGTGAGCGGCCCTGCAGGATGTCATCCATGCGCTGTCGCACAACCGGCAGCGCCTCGGGATGCGGGATGACGTAGAAGCGTTGCTCGTGAATCGCCTCGACGACGGTGGCCGCGATGTCGGCTGGCGGCGTTCCCGCCGCAACCAGTCCCCTGATGTACTCGATCGCGGCCGTGGCCTGCGGGGTTCGCTCACGCTCGGTGGAGAGGTACTCGGCGGGACGATTACGAACGGAGTCACTGATGTTCGTCCGCACCCAGGCGGGGCAGAGGACCGACACGCCCACGTTCGCGCCGCGGATCTGGAGCGACACCTGGAGAGACTCCGACAAGGCCACCACCGCGTGCTTGGTCACGCTGTAGACACCCATCGAGCCCGGCGCCGAGGTGTTCAGGCCAGCCATCGAGGCGGTATTGACGATGTGTCCTTCCTCTTGCTCGAGGAGAATCGGGGTGAAGGCGCGCATGCCATTGATGACACCCCACAGGTTGACCCCCAACACCCATTCCCAATCCGCGTGGCTCATTTCCCAGAATGCCGCACCCGACGTCGCGCCCACGCCGGCGTTGTTGCAGACGACATGGACGCCGCCGAATGCCGTTCGTGCTTCTTGGGCAAGCCGGTCGACCTGATCAGCTTTGGACACGTCGGTCGGCACGGCAAGAACCTCGGCGCCTGCCATCCGCAGGGAACGCTCGGCCCGGCCCAGCGCGTCGACCTCCACATCCGCGAGGACCACCTTCATCCCCTCAGCGGCGAAGCGCTCGGCAAGGCCGAGGCCGATACCGCTTGCGGCCCCGGTGACGACGGCAACCCGACCTTTTAAGGATTTCATTGCGTGGCCTCCAGCGCTTGAGAATGGACTCTTGAGCCTTCCGATTCTAGGTCGATGTCGATCTGGTCGGAAGCCGTTCGTATAGAGGGTGAGAAGCCGGCATCGTCCCGGCGGTAAATATCACGGAGGAGCTTCAATGACCAGAGTCGTTGTCTTCATGAATCTATCCCTCGACGGCGTCATGCAGGCGCCAGGCCGCCCCGATGAGGACGTCCGTGGCGGCTTCGCCTACGGCGGCTGGGCGATCCCTTACGCCGATCCGACCATGGGCAAGGTGGCCGCAGAAAGCATGGCCACCACCGGTGCCCTGCTCTTTGGGCGTCGCACCTATGAGGACTTCTACAACGTGTGGCCTCACCGGAAGGACAACCCCTTCACCGAGGTCCTCAACAACACCCGAAAATACGTCGCGTCAACGACACTGAAGGAGCCGCTGCCGTGGGGCAACTCGACGCTCCTCAAAGGCGACGCAGCGAACGCGGTGGCCGAACTCAAGGCGGGGCCGGGCAAGGATATTGTGGTGCTCGGCAGCGGCACGCTGCTGCAAACGCTGATGGCTCACAACCTGATCGATGAATACGTGCTCCAGATCCACCCGCTCGTTCTCGGATCGGGAAGCCGTCTCTTTAACGACGGTCCGTTCGCCAGCCTCCGGCTCGTCGGTGCCACCACGACGACGACCACTGGCGTGGTGATCGCGACCTACCAGCCGACCGAAGCGGCGACGGCGCAGTCGAAGGCCGGCGCGGAGCCCGCGGTATCGTCAAGGAGGAAAACAAGATGAAGCAGTACCTGCTCGCGATCAACCAACCCGACGGGCCACCTCCGCCAACATTGGACATGGAGAAGATCAATCGGGACGCCAGCGCCGTGATTGGTGAGATGAAGGCCGCCGGCGCGTGGGTCTTCAACGGCGCCTTGCACCCTGCGAGTACCGCCACCGTTGTGCGGATCCAGGCCGGCGAGGTGCTGACCACCGACGGTCCGTACGCCGAGAGCAAGGAACACATCGGCGGATTCGCGATCATCAAAGCCCCCGATCTCGACGCCGCGCTCGAGTGGAGTCACAAACTTGCTCGGGCGATCCCACTCCCGATCGAGGTTCGGCCATTCGAGGAGGAGGAGGCCGAGGACTGATACCAGGCGCGCCGGGCCTCGCAGCCTCCGAGATTGAACATGTATTCCGCCAGGAGTACGGTCGCGCCGTCGCTGTCCTGGTTCGGGTCTTCGGCGACATCGACGTTGCCGAGGAAGCGGTCCAGGACGCGTTCACGGCGGCGGTTGAACGGTGGCCGTCGACCGGACTGCCTCCCAGCCCGGCGGGATGGATCATCACGACCGCCCGCAACCGAGCGATCGACCGCTTCCGGCACGAGGCGTCGCGCGTGGACCGGCATGCCCAGGCTGCGCTGCTGCACGCCGGCAGCCAGCCGGCGGAGGAGGGCGCGGTGCGCGACGATCAGCTCCGCCTGATCTTCACCTGCTGCCACCCCGCTCTCGCGCCGGGCGTTCAGGTTGCGCTGACGCTCCGGCTCCTCGGAGGGCTCACCACGGCCGAGATCGCGCGCGCCTTCCTGGTACCGGAACCGACCATGGCCCAACGGCTCGTCCGGGCCAAGGGCAAGATTCGCGACGCGAGGATCCCTTACCGGGTCCCCAGCGAGGCCGACCTCCCGGGCCGCCGTCGGGCCGTGCTGGCCGTCATCTACTTGATCTTCAACGAGGGCTACACGGCAAGCGCGGGCGACCGACTTGTCCGAGAGGACCTCTGCCGCGAGGCCGTCCGCCTCGGTCGGCTGTTGGCCGGACTCATGCCCGACGAACCGGAAGTCAAAGGGCTGCTGGCGCTGATGCTGCTCGTCGAGTCACGTCGGGCATCCCGAACAAACGCGGCCGGCGACCTCGTGCTCCTCGCCGATCAGGACCGCGGCCTGTGGGATCGCGGCCTCATCGCCGAAGGCCAGACAATTGTCCGAGAATGCCTCGAGCGCAATCAGCCTGGTCCGTATCAGATCCAGGCGGCAATCCAGGCCGTCCACAGCGACGCGCCGTCGGCGGCAGCCACCGACTGGTGGCAGGTCCTGCAGCTGTACAACCAGCTCCTGGCGGTCGCCCCCAGCCCGGTCGTGGCTCTCAACCGCGCGGTCGCGGTGGCGGAGGTCGAGGGACCGGATGCGGCGCTGACGCTGGTCGACGGCCTCGACCTCGGTGGCTACTACCTGTTCCACGCCATCCGCGCCGACCTGCTGCGACGGCTGGGCCGTAACGCCGATTCGGCGCTCGCGTATGCAGCAGCCATCTCCAAGACCGACAACGAGACCGAGCGCGAATTCTTGGAGCGGAGCCGCCAGGCCCTCACCCGCGTCGATCCCTGATTGCACGGCGGCGAACCTGGGTGCATACTCCGGTGCAGGCGATGGAACCGATCGTGCTCTTCAGCATTCAATTCACGCTGAGCTTGTTGGCGTATTTGCTTATCGCATTCTGGTATGTCGTACCCCGCCTGTCGCGACTGCCGCGCGAGCTTGCCCTGGTGCCACTGCTGTGGGTCCATGCCTTCCGCACCATCGGCGGGACGATCCTGGCTCCGGGCGCGGTCGGCGCCGGTGTCCCGATGGAATTCCGGACCATGATCGGATACGGCGACTTGATCACGGCCTTCCTCGCCCTGGTGGCATTGGCCGCGCTTCGCGTCCGCTTCTCAGGTGCAATCGCGTTGGTCTGGCTGATGGTCATCGTCGGGCTGCTCGACACGGTGAACGCGATCATTCAATCGATGCGATTCAACGTGTTCACCTATGCGCTTGGCATCAATTGGGTGATCGTGACGATCTATGTACCGGCGTTGCTGGTCAGCAGCCTCCTGATCTTCATGCAACTGCTCGGTCGCAAGCGCTCCGCGACCAGCCTCTAGAGTCGGCGGTCCTCGGCAAGAGCTGCCGTCCTGGTGGCAGCTGCCGTCTGCGCCGCAGCAATCCGAAGTTACCGTCTGTGAAATTTGCGCCTGTACTATTCATCGCTGGGTGACTTCGTGGCGCACGGCCATGCCCCTCTTGACAACCGTTGTAGCGGGTCTACAGTTAATTTCGTTGCGGAGGATCGACCGCTTCAGGAGGGGCTCGAGGGGCATCGTTCGATTAATCGGGTAGATGTGCACAACACAGGCCCACGCGACTGCCGTACTCCAATCATTGTCGTTAAAGCCGTTTAGCGGCGGAGGGTAGGGAATGCCAGGCTGGTACATCCACATGGACGTGGCCCGCAAGACTTTGCAGTCTCTCAGTTCGAGTTCTGCCGCGCCCGTCTTTGCAAGCGGTGGTCCTTCGATTGCCGACATACAGAATGTCCTGACAGCCGACACCAAGGCCTATGCCGCGCTCGGCTCGCTCGGACCCGACCTCTTCTTTTTCCTTCCCGACTTTAAGCCTCCGCTTGGCCAGGGTCTCTGGGGGGTCGCCAACTTTATCAAGGATGTGTATACGAAATGGGACGAGGAGTTCCTGATTCCCTACGAGTTCTACATTCTGCCTGATGCGCTCAACGCTACAGACATCCTGAATGCGCTTACCGGTGGCCTATCGAATCAGATTACGAACATCTTCACCAAAGCCTTCAACCTGATACTCGACAGTGCACTTGCCTTGGTGTTCAGCCAGTACGACGTCTTTGGCCTGCTGGGCAGTGGCGTGATCGCCGGATACGACGAGAAGACTTTTTTCTGGAGCGACATGTTCCACTATCGGAAGACGTACGAGTTCGCGCGACACCTCTGGACGAAGGCGACCGAGGCCCAGAATGACCGCTTCAAGGCTTTTGCCCTGGGGTGGATGAGTCACCTCGCCACCGACGTGACCGGACATGCGTTTATTAACGAGAAGTGTGGTGGACCTTATCGCTTGCACTGGCAGCGGCATCACCTAATTGAGAACCACTCGGATGCGAAGGTCTACGACAGCGAGTACGGAACCAGGAGTCGTTACCAGATGCTTTCGTGTTCCGCCCTCCACCTATGGATCGCCTTTGACAAGAACACAGGTGCTTCTGCCAAGGATTTCTTCAAAGTCCAGCCAGGCGACAACTACGACGACAGTGACAACGCGCAAGGCATTCTCAGCCGCAAACAGGCGTGGGACGCCGATCCAAAGCTTCCGGATGACCTCGCCCAATTCCTCGCCGAGGCGATCAAAGAGTTCTACGTCGGGATTTCGGCGGGGCCAAACGGTCAGGTTGCAGATCACCCGACCATCATCAACGACATCGAGCCACTAAGCGGCGGCTTTCCTGACGCAGCCGCGATCACCACGACGTATTGGTGGGTGTTTGAGTACCTGAAGTTTGTGACGACCGACTTTTTCAAATTTCGCAAGCCCGAACTGAAAGTCTTCAACTTCGCCCCGTTTCCGTCACCACCGGGATCCGGATCAAATGATCCACCGCCCGAGAGTTCAAGTGACCCCTGGGAGGATGTTCTCGAGGTGCTCGCCTGGATCTTCTATCTCGGCGAGGTCATCGCCTGGGGTCTAGCGAACTTAGTGGATGTGGTTACCGGCCCACTAACCTACCCGATTCGAGAATTCCTTTACGACCATCTTGAGCTGCCGCTTTACAACGCTTGGATGGCTCTCCATCTCTATCTGGCCCGAAGTGGGTTTGTGATGCCGCTTCAAAATGAGATTGACCCCGCCCTTATGACACTTGGTCAGGGTGAGAAGGTAGACCTCTTCAACCTGCTGGCGGCATTACTCAACGACCTTTCCGGCGGCCTATTGTCGGGGATTACCGGGAACCCGCCCGTGACGACACCAACCGTCGAGCAGTCTGGCTCCGACCGGGATCAAGAGATCTACCCAAAAAATGTGGTCGTCGACCCTCCCGGCTACATCGAACAGGCGATTAATTCTTTGCTGCAGATCGGTTTCCACGTGGATCGAACCTGCGGTGCCAGCGAGACGCCCAGTGAGTTTCGACGACCGTGGCAGTGGCCCGACTTGGACGAGCAGGGTGATCCAGTGCCGTCCGAATTTCTTCACGGTCGTGCAAGCCCATACAAGTCTGGGCAAGATGCTCTGGAACTGATTTCCACGGTGCATGGGGACGCCAAGGCCCGTGCGGCCTTCGAGGCGGCAGGCTCGGAACAGATCACTCGAAGCGTTACCCAGAGTTTCTTGCCCAAGGGTTTGAATCTCGGTTCGCCCGTAGACTACAGCGCGTATTTGATCGCCCGCCTCACCCGCAACGATCCTGGAGCGATTGCCAATTTCAATCTCGACGCCGATCGTGGGTATGGATACTTGTGCTGGGATTGGTTACGGTCACAAACGCTGGCCGCGACCCCCTCGTCTTATCAGAACAGTCCGAACGTTGGTCAACACATCTATCAAGCGCCCGTGAAACCTGGATTTGGATGGTGCGAGCTCGACCTGAATCCGGGCGCGCCGCCTGCCGGGGATCCGAACCGGCCTTCCGTGGCTGTCCCGCCCGAACCTGTGCGCATTCGCTACATCGATCGAGAGAACAAGTTCGCATGAGCGACGAGCCGCGCAATTCCGGATTAGCGGGGAAGAAGGCAGTTCCCCGCCCACGACCACCGAAGGAGACGCTTCGACCACCACGCAATCCGATCTTCGACCGTGCTCCTAAGCCCCACACCCCGATTGACCCGGCGCAAATCGACAAGTTAAGGAAGGAGCTCCCTGCGCTAATTCGAAAGCTCGAAGGCGGGCGTGGTCAGCGCTTCTATCCCTATCTACTCGTGCGATCCTTTCCCGGAGACGGCGGGGCTCGACCAATACCGCCGGGACAAACTCATAGCTGTGACATCTGGGTGGCCCAAGGAGAGCCGGCCAACGCGCCTGCGATTCCGCCAGTCCAGTGGGACCCCGATACGGATCAGCCAAGGCCACATACGATGTATGCCCATGTCTGGAACATCGGGCATGCCCCCGTTGTCGGCGCCAAAGTGGAGTTCTTCGTCGAGAACATCACAGAGGGAGCCGCTCGCAAGTTCATCGACGCCGTTCGAGTCGACCTCGCAAGCCGGCTCGCGCCAAGTGCTTGCCACAAGCTCGTCAAATGCCCCTCGCCGTTCATCGTGACGATGAATTGGCAGGCACTCTACATTCGCGTGTCGGGCATCGGCGACAACCTCAACGACCCGAACTCCTTCGATCCAGTCACTGACCGCCACGTCGCTCGCGCGGATATCGAGCCGTTCTAATCGCTCAACAACCGGGTGGGAAAGCGCTTCGACCTAGCTTGTTCGTCCTCTGTGACCATTGTGTCGATTTGAGCCTGGCCCGTTCGATGTGCTAGTAGGCAAGCTCAAAATTCACAGGAGGAAGACATGAGACTGGTTGCAACCGAATACCTCTCGCTCGATGGCGTGTTCGAGGAGCCGGGTCGCTGGTCAGGCCCCTTCTTCAATGACGAGGCCGGACAGTTCAAATGGGCTGAGCTGCAGGCAAGCGACGCATTGCTCCTCGGACGCAAGACCTACGAGGGGTTCTCGGCTGCCTGGCCCAACATGAAGGGAACCGGAGATTTCGGCGAAAAGATGAACACCATGACCAAGTACGTGGTCTCGTCGACGCTGGACATTGTCGACTGGCCTGGTTCGAAGTTGGTAAAAGGGAATCTGGTGGAAGAGATCCGCCGGCTGAAGCGGGAGCCGGGTCACGACCTCCTGCTCTCCGGCAGCGGGCAGCTCTTCAACGCGCTGATGCAGGAGAATCTGATCGATCTGTACCGGTTGATGGTGCACCCGGTCGTCCTCGGGTCGGGCAAACGGCTTTTCACTGAGAGCAACGCCAGGAGGGTCCTAGACCTCACCGAGACCAAGAGGTTCAGCTCGGGCATCGTCGTCATGGAATTCAGGCCGGCCAAGACGCAATAGCCCCCTGCAACCCCGGCGACGGACGTGTAGGGTTGTTCCTTGCAATCCGGGGTCGTAGAAGAGAGGAGGGTAGCGATGATCGATACCGTTTCCCGCATTACCGTCGACCAGGTCGACCAGGCGAACGCGAGCGGGCGGACGCCCGTCGTGTTCATCCACGGCCTTTGGCTGCTGCCAAGCAGCTGGGACCGTTGGGCCGCGGTCTTCGAAGAGGCCGGCTACGCGCCGCTGACGCCAGGATGGCCAGATGACCCGCCGACCGTGGAGGAGGCGAAAGCGCACCCAGAGGTCTTCGCGCACAAGACGATTGCGCAGGTGGCTGATCACTACGCCGACGTCATCGGGCAGCTGAAAACAAAGCCGGTCGTGATCGGACATTCGTTCGGCGGTCTGCTGACGCAGATCATCGCCGGTCGTGGTCTCGCGGCCGTATCGGTTGCCATCGACCCCGCTCCCTTCCGCGGCGTTTTGCCACTCCCACTCTCGGCCTTGAAGTCCGCATCGCCGGTCTTGGGCAACCCGCTCAACCGTAACCGCGCGATTCCGCTCACCTACGACCAGTTCCGCTACGCCTTCGCCAACGCGGTCAGCGAGGATGAGGCCAAGGAGCTGTACGAGACCTTCTCGGTGCCGACGTCTGGCGTACCACTCTTTCAGGCGGCGGCAGCCAACCTAAATCCCTGGACGGAGGCAAAGGTCGACACCAAGAACCCCGACCGCGGACCGCTACTGATCATTTCCGGCGGGAAAGACCACACGGTCCCGCCATCGATCGCAAACGCCTCCTACCAGCAGCAGCTGCACAACGAGGGCGTGACCGAGATCGTCGAGATACCCGATCGTGGCCATGCGCTCGTCATCGACCGCGGCTGGCGCGAGGTCGCCGATAAGGCGCTGGCATTCGTGAAGCGTTTTGTCCCGGCGGCGAAGAAAGACTAGCCGGTAACGTCCCACCAGAGAGTCGTAAGCGCGCGCGGCTCTGGAGACAATCGCCAGAGTCCGTCGCGCTCCGTCGCGTGCTGGAGAACGATGGCGCGGACCTCATCCTGCCGATCAGGATCGAGGCACACCGTTCGCCGCATCCAGGAGACCAGTTCGTCGAGGCTGGGAAAGCCACCGCGCTGCTGCGATTCCCACAGTTCGACGTTCGGCTCGATCCCGGCTTCGCGTATCACGGCGACCGCATCCTCCGAGGTCGGCCCTTCCGGCCGATCGAGGTTCCAGAAATGGCGCCACAGCTCCCGTTCCAGGGGTCGATTCCGTGGATGGGAGCGGGTGATCTCGACCACGACGCGCCGCTCCGCTGCGTCGTTTAGCGCCCTCACGAACGGCACGAGATCGGGCACGTTGTAAAGGACATGGCCGCAGATGACTACCGTGGCGCGTCCCGCCTGGGGTGCGACTTCGGGCCACCGACCAAGGATGGTGAGGTCCGCCGGATTGTTCTCGAGCATGGCGGGCGAGCTATCGACGGCGATGATCCGTTGCGCCGGCGGGCGGAGCGGTAGCGACATGGCGCAACGACCGGCGCCCACGTCGAGCACATCGCCTCCTCCCGTCAGTGACTCGAGGGCACGACGATGCGATCGCGAAATGTTGGACTGCTTGCTCTCGAACAGCGCGACAGGAAGGGCCCACGGATCGTTGCGGGCTTGGGCCAGGATGCGATCAGGAATCGCCCACGATGTCAGCGCCTCCCTCCAGCGCGTCGCGGCATCCGGTGGCTGGCTCACTGGCCGGTTAGCAGTTCACTAAGCTCAGAGGTGGCGGAGTGGTCGCGCACGCCGCGGGCAGAACGCCGTACTTAATCGAATATTTTGTCTTAGATCCGGAAGATCCCAACGAAGCGACATAGAAGATCTGGCGATCTCCCTTGGTGAATCCGTAGGAGTTGCCAGCCGCAGTTTCAATCTCGCGTAACTGCCAGCCCTGGCCGAGCAGGCGAGTTTTGTACCAGGCATAGATCTGATCCATCTCTTTATCCGATGTAAGTACGACTTGAGCATAAGCGGCACTGTGACCAATGTCGATGCCGGAATCTTCACTCACGCCGGATTTCGAAACGATTTGCGAACCGGGAAAGTAAAGTTGGGCTTCAGGCGTGGCAGCCAGCTGCTCATATGTCGTTTGGCCGCAACCCTCCAGGCTTATCGCGGTGGCGCCGAGGATGGCGACCATGGCGATAGGTCGCAGCCGGCAAATCATGCCATCCACGACTCCGATACTAGCCAGCCTACCCCCCCTGCGATCGGCGCTTCACGAAGTCGTAACGGGGTGTCGCCGAATCGGTCACCCGCCCGGCCGCAGGCTTGCCTTGCCGGCTGCTCAGCGAGCGTTAACTGGTGAGAGCCGTAGTTTCTCGGTCGACAGCAATCAGTGTTTCTGAGCTGCTTGGTGCGTGATGTCGGGCAGCCGCTCAAACGCGTAGTAGACCGCGAGAGCCGCGCAGACGACGACGACGGCGATCGGGCTGAACTGGCTGAGCGGAATGCAAGCCAGGTATACGACCGAGCCGACCGAGAAGCGCGGCCATGCGCGCATGGCTGCTTGCCGGTCCACGTTTGGAGCCAGTAAGTGGGGATGCGTCAGTGCGTATATCCAAACCGCGCCAAAAAAGAGCGCGATAACCGACGCGTTGATCGCATAAAGGCCCGCGGCGGTGTTGGCGTCGGTCGGCACCAGGATATTGGCACCAAGCTCGGCGGTGGAGAAGGGGATGAAAACTATCGCCATCAAGAGAAGCAAGTTCAGGAACAGAAGGGGGCGATCCAGGCGGGCGATGCGCTCGAACAAGCCATGGTGGTTCATCCACATCACCCCGATCGTGAGAAAGCTCGCCACATAGGCGGCGTATTTCGGCCAGGCCGCCAGCAACGCGGCCAGCAATCCGCCCGGTGCGCGCTTGTCGATCGTGATATTGAAGATCAACAGGGTGGCCGCCACCGCGAAAACGCCGTCGCTAAACGCCTCGACGCGCCCTTTACTCATGGCGCATCGAGGATAGCGGCTAGTGCGGTCGGTGCAGCACCAGGAACCGACCGGCTTCCATCCAGGCGACCGCGATGCCCAGTGGGACGAGCAGGAGTTCGACCGGGATTGCCGTGGTCAGGGCCCGGCCCGGGGTGATCGTCGGGAGCGACTCGCCCATCAAGAGTGCGATGGAGAGTGAGAGACCGGCGGCAGCCAGTCCGGCGAGCGCCGCGACGAGCGCGACCGGTGCCTCATAGCCATGCTCGATGCCGAGTTTCCCGGAAAAGCGGCGACGTCCGACTTCCAGCGCGCCGAGCAGCAGCACGATGCCCAGGGCGAGTTCGGTGTACTTGGTCAATCCGGCGAAGAACGCAATGTTTGGCTGGACGAGCGTGTGGATCAGGCCGGCAAGCAGGCCGTTCTGCGTCCCGGGGCTGGCGTCGACGAAGGCCTTGAAGTTACGAACGAAGTTGGGATCGGCGAGCTTGTTGAGGCCGGAGAGGGTGAACTCGATGCCGAGGGCGGCCTGGATCAACGCCGAGGCGGCGAGCGCGGTGTTGCCACTCGCTGGCAGGCGGCGGATCGTAACGTTGCGCGCCGCGGACTGGACCGGTCGCTCCATGGTGTTCATACCTGTATTCATGCCCACCGGTTGGTCGCCCGTGACCTGAGAACCGCATCGGGACGACCTGATGGGCTATCGCGTCGTTTCGTGCTCCGCCGGCCGGGATCGAAAGGCGAGGTAGAGGCTCACGTCGTAAACCAGCTTGAGGGTGCCGGCGACGAAAAAGGGCAGCCCGAGGAGAGCACCCTGGATGGCCGCACCCGAGAATAAGGGCCCGGCGGACTGGCCGAGTCCACGCACAAGTCCCGTGAAGGCCACGGCGCCCGCGCGCTCGGCGGGCGGCACGATCGACACGATGTATGCCTGGCGGGCCGGGACGTCCATTTGCGACAGGCTGAACCGCGCCAGCAGCAGGCCGATTGCCCAGGGGAGCGACGGACTGAACGGGACCAGCAGCAGCAGGATGTTGCTGGGGATGTGAGTGAACACCATGGTGCGGATCAGGCCGATGCGGTTGGCGAGGCGCCCGGAGACCTCGTAGGAGATCGCCTGCATCACCGCGATGGCGGCGAACGCGGGACCGAGGACGTTGGCCGGAGCGCCGAACCGGACATGGAGCCAGTACGCGATCACGGCATTGACGACCAGCCCGCCTCCGATGGCGTCGATCGCGAAGAGCGCCGACAGCGGCGCCAGGGCGCGGATCTGCGCCGCGGAAAGAGCGGCTGCCCGAACCGGCGCCTCGGCACGAGGGGAGAGGGAGATCGCGAGGACGGCAGTGATCAGGCCGATGACGGCATAAGCCGCGAAGAGGACGCGGCCGCGATTGAGATCGGTCGCGGTCCCTGCGAGCAAGGCACCCGCGGCAGCGGCGAGCCCGCCCGTCAGCGAATAGCGCGCGAAGGCGATGTTGCGCCGGCGCGGTTCGACGGATTCAGCGAGTGCCGCTTGCTCGATCGATGCGAAGGGCCCCAGGTCGACGCTCGCGGCGCCCAGCATGCCGGTAACCGCGGCGAGGCCGAGGAGGAGCGGTGAGTTCGCGAGGGCCAGGTCGACCCCCGTTAGTGCCATCAGCAAACCCGCCAGCGCGAGCGTGTTGCGACGGCCGATGCGTGCCGAGAGGGTCGCCGCGATGACCCCGGCGAATGCCGCGCTCAGCAACCCGATGCTGAGGACGAGGCCGATGACGCTGGCCGTCAGGCCGTGCCGCTCGAGATGGAGGCCAACCAAAACGGCCGCCATACCGAAGCCGAAGGCGCGCAGGAGGCGGGCAGCCAGGATGAGCGCGAAGTCGCGGGTCATCGCGGACGAACGCTAGCAAAGTCTTAAGATGGGCGCCTTAGGAGGGGATCCAATGGCACAGGCGCTCGCCGTGGAAACCCACGGCCTGAGCAAGCGATATTCGACGGGCGTGATGGCCGTCAACGACCTCAGCCTGTTGGTCAAAACGGGTGAGGTCTACGGCTTCCTGGGGCCAAACGGCGCGGGCAAGACGACGACGTTGCGCATGTTGTCGGGGCTGCTGCATCCAACCTCAGGCACGGCCATCGTCGCGGGCGCCGCTCCGGGCAGTCCCGCGAGCCTGGCTCGGGTGGGCGCCATGGTCGAGACCCCCGCGTTTTATCCCTACCTTTCAGGGCGCGACAACCTGCGGGTCGTGGCACGCTACGCGAGCGTCAGCACGTCACGGATCGACCCGGTGCTGAAGCAGGTCGACCTGACCGATCGGGCTGGCTACAAGTTCCGTACCTACTCCACTGGCATGAAGCAGCGCCTCGGCGTCGCCGCGGCGTTGCTGAAGGATCCGGATCTGCTGATCCTGGATGAGCCGACCAGCGGGCTCGATCCGCAGGGAACCGTGGAAATGCGCGCGCTGATCGCCGATCTTCGCCGCGAGGGCCGGACGGTGCTCCTTTCCAGCCACCTCCTCAACGAGGTCGAGCTCACCTGCGATCGGGTCGGCGTGATCGCCAAGGGCCAGCTGGTGGCGGAAGGCACGGTCGATGAGTTACGGGCCCGAAGCGGTGGGCGCACACTCCTGATCCGCGCGACACCATTGGAGCAGGCCCGCCGGCTGCTCGAGTCGCTCCTCAAACCGGACCAGGTGAAGGTCGTGGACGATGCGTTGGTCCTCTCCGTGGATCCGTCGCAGGCCGCGTCGATCAACCGGCGGCTCGTCTCCGATGGCGTGGACGTGAGCGAGCTTCGCGTCTCCGAGCAATCGCTCGAGGCAGTGTTCCTGGAACTGACGGAACCCCCCCACGTTGGCCCGGCCCAACCCGGGGAGGGACATACATGATCGCGAGCCTCCGCGCCGAGAACCTGAAAACACGGAAACGCTGGGCGAACTGGATCCTGTTCGGCATTCTGCTTGCCTGGATCGTCCTGCTGACCTACCTGACGCTCTACCTGGTGCTCCGGCTGAGCCCACACAGCATCCAGGGGCCGGTACCGGCAAGCGTCCTCAAGCGGCGTCTCTTTCCGGAAAACTATGTGCCAACCCTTCTCAACGCGGCCGGGAGCATCGGAGCCGCGATCCTGCTGATTTTCGGTGCATTGAGCACCGCCAGCGAGTATGGATGGCTGACGGTGCAAACGATCCTGATCCAAAAGCCGACGCGGTTGGCGGTGCTCGGTGGCAAGCTTCTCGTGGTCGGGATGACGACCGTTCTGGTCAGCCTGGCGCTGCTCGGGGTCACAGCCCTCGCCTCCTATGTCGTCGTGACCATCGACAACAGCTCCAGCACCTGGCCGTCATGGGAAGTAACGCTGAAGGCGTTTGGGGCGCTCGTCCTCGAACTCCTTGTCTGGACCTCGTTGGGAGCGTTCGTTGGGATCGCCTTCCGAAGCGCAGCGGCGGCGATTGGCGGCGGGCTGGTCTATCTCTTCGTGGTCGAGGCACTGCTCGGCAGCCTGTTTCGCACCACCCCGGTGGTGAAAGAGATCCTCAAATTCCTGCCTGGCATCAACGCCGGTGCCATCAACGCCACCTTTCCGGTAACCATCCGGGACGCGAGTGCCACGACGCAGCTTGTCAGTGCCGGTCGTGGGATGGTCACGTTGGTGATCTGGCTGGCCATCTTCACGATCAGCAGCCTGCTGATCTTCCAGCAGCGCGACGTTGGTGGGAGCTAGCCGAAGAACGAACACGTCCTCAGTGTCCTCTCATGAAATTGCGCGATGCTGGCCTTGGTGCTGAAGCGCCTTGCGACGGTGATCGCGACGGCCCTGGCGTCGGTGATCATTCCGGCCGCCGCCTTCCCAACCATGACCGTCGACCCCGCCCCACCGACGTTGAATCCCCCGCTGGTCGGCTTCTCCTTCAGCCCGGTCGCTCTCCCTCCCGGAATTGATCCGGAGCAGGCATTGGCCACGCTGCTCGCGAAGCTCCAGCCGGACGTGGTTCGGCTGCCGATCTACTGGGGCACCGTGGCACCGACCCCCACCTCGCTCGACTACACAGATGTCGACCGGTTGATCGCGATCATCGAGGCGCACAACAGTAAGAAGGGCTCCCGCCACACCCAGGTCGTGCTGGTCGTCGGTGCCCGCAACCTCGTCTATCCGGAAGTCCACCTGCCCGATTGGCTGAACACCAGCAACGTCCACACCATCGACAAATTGCTGAAGACCGCAAGCTATCGCAGCTACCTGGAGACCACGTATCGCCGTTACGCGTCACTGTCATTGCTCCGGGCCTGGCAAGTTGAAAACGAGCCGCTCGACAATGCGAGCCTCAACAATCTGACCAACGGGGCGATCCCGGCATCCACGATCCGGTCGGAGATCGACCTGCTTCGCTCGATCGATCTGGTGCACGAGGTGATCGTGACGACCTTCAACTCGTCCCACGTCACCCTGGACGCCCGGGCGGCGAGCCCACTCGCCTGGCTCTACGCCCACCTGCCGGGAGCCAGGCCCGCCGGGCACCCGGCGCAGGCCCTGACGTTGGGAGATACGCTCGGCCTTGACCTGTATGTCGTCACCGAGTCCACGCCGCTGGACGTCGTCACACCCAGCACCCGAATCGCGTGGAAAGAGGAAACGCTGGACTACTGGCAAGGGCAGGCTCACAGTCATGGTCGCGCGCTCTGGGTTACGGAGATGCAGGCCTCACCATGGATCGGGACGACCGGCTTCACCCTCGACGACCTGCTCTCGAGCGCGCTCGCCTACCGCGGCCACGGGGTCAGCGCCTACCTGCTGTGGGGCGTCGAGGATTGGCTGGATTCGCCGGAGTGGATGGCGACCGGGGTGACGGCGATCGGTCTATTGCGGGGCGGCCGCCCGAGCTCGAACTCTTAGCACATTCTTAAGCCCGATTCAGGCCTGCTTTAAGTCGATGTGGCATGGTTGCGACCATCGCCAACACCAGGCACAGTCGCCTCATCGGGACGCTGCTGGCAGCGGTCCTGCTGGCGACTGCCTGTCAACCCGTGAGCCAGGTGACGCCTGGTCCGAAAGCCAGCGGCACCGATGCATCGGCCAACCCTACGCCGAGCCCGACGCCGGCCGCAAAGCACGTGTTCGTGATCGTGCTCGAGAACACGTCCTACCAGCTGGCCTTGCAGCAGCCGTACATCGCCAGCGTCGCCAAGCAGTACGCGGTGGCTACGAGCTATAGCTCGGTGGCGAACCCGAGCCTGCCCAATTATTTGGCGATGACATCCGGGTCGACGTGGGGAATTCGGGACGACGGGTACCATCGGCTGCCGGCAAGCGGGGTCGGCGACCAGCTGACGGCTGCCGGCATCTCATGGAAGGCGTACACGGAGGGGTTCACGGGCGATTGCTTCAACAGCCCGTATCCCTACGCGCTGAAGCACAATCCCTTCGCCTATTACGGCGGCGCTTGCCCGGCAAACGTGGTGCCGATGACCGACCTCGCGACCGACCTGACCGGCGACACCCCGCAACTGTCATGGATCACACCCGGCCTCTGCAACGACGGCCACGACTGTGGCGTCCGGGCCGCAGACCGCTGGCTCTCGCAGGTGGTCCCGCAGATTACGAGCTCGCCGGCATGGCAGAAAAATGGGGTGCTCTTCATCACCTGGGATGAGTCGAGCGCCGGAGACAACCGGGTCGCCCTGTTGGTGGTTTCGCCGTCGCTTCGCGGCCCGATTGCCACGCCGCTGGACCACTTCTCGCTGTCCGCCACGATCAGCGACCAGCTGGGTGTGGCGCGGCTCGGGGACGCCCAACAGGCGACCTCGCTATCGACGCAATTGGGAGCATAAAGCTGATATAATCGATATCAGATTATGCGAACCGGTGGCGCGTGATCCACTATTCGCACTTCGCGACGCAGGGCGCCGCCCGGGGACCGCTGCTGATCGCGATTGGAAGCCTGATCCTGATCGCCGGCATGCTCGGCGATCCACAGGCTGGGGCCGGCACGACCGCGGCGGCCGAAATTGCCACCAGTGAGCAGCGGAGCATCTCAGCCCCGATCGTCGGATTCGGCCGCAGGCCGGCGGTCACGCCACACCTCGGCCTGGCTCTCTTCAACCGGGATCGGGCAGCCGCGGGCCTGCCCCTGCTGAGCGAATCGCGGATGCTCGATGCCATCGCCGCCACCCGTGTGCAGCAAATGACCGTGGATGGGCTTACCCATGTGCGTCCGGGCAGCACCGTGATGGCCGTGACCCAGCTGCTCAAGGCAGACGGCGTGACCTACAGCTGGGATGGCGAGAACATCTTTTGGGCGGGCGGGCCGCCCTTCGACGATGCGATGGCATCGGCGGAGGCCTGGTGGATGAACTCGCCGGAACACCGCAACAACATCCTCGGTCCACATTTTCGTCAGGTCGGGATCGGTACCGCCATCGACGGCGGAAAGATGTACATCTCAACCGTCTTTACTGATTAGGAAGGCAGGCAGTATCATTTGGCTGTGGTTGAGACAGCCTCCCAAACCGCCCTGCAGCAGACCGGCGTCCGGCTCACGCCGCAGCGGCTCGCGATTGCCGCGGTGCTGGCGCAGACCGGGAAAGAGACCTCGGCGCAGGAACTGTACGAGCGGGTGCGCAAGAAGCATGCCTACATCGGGCGCGCGACCGTCTTTCGCTCGCTCGACACGCTGGTCAGTGCCGGCCTTGCCCAACGGTTGGAGCGGCCCGGGCATATTTCCGCCTACGTCTGGTGTGAGCCCGGGCATCATCACCACTTGATCTGCACCACCTGCCGTACGGTCGAAGACCTGGGGGAGGAGGCCGTCGCCCCGCTCGCCGAGACCATCGCTCGCCAGCGCGGCTTTCGAGTCGACCACGCGACGCTCGACTTCTACGGCGAGTGCCGGACCTGCTCCTCACGCCACGCCAAAGGCCGGCCCGCCGCGCGCCGCGCGTTGACGTCGCTCAACACCCGCGCCAGGATGTAGCTCCAGAACGCGATCGTCGTGATGAAGAACCCGACGGGGTAGGGGAGGTAGTAGGCGACCGTCAAACCTGCCCAGGTGAAGAGCACCGCCAGAATCGCGGCCAGCAACACCCCACGGCTGGGCCGAGTCGTGAAGCGCTCGGCAATGGCGGCGGGCGCGACGATCAGCGCGAAGATCAAAAGCACGCCGACCACCTGCACCGCCTCGGAGACGGCGACGGCGAGGACGACCATGAAGGCGATCGAGAGACCGCGTACCGGCACGCCCTTGGCTTCGGCGACCTCTTCGTCGAGTGTGGCGAACAGGAGCGGGCGGTAGACGGCGAGCACCAGGAGGACGGTCAAGACCCCGGCGACAAAGGTCGCGACGACGTCCTGGCTGGTGATGCCAAAGATTTGACCGAACAGGATGCCGATCGCCAGGTTGGCCGATCCCTTATAGAGTCGGGTGAAGAGGAGACCGAGGCCGAGCGACCATGCCATCACGAGGCCAATCGTCACGTCGCGGCCACGAAGCCGCTGGCCGAGGGCGCCCATGACGGCGCCGGCCGACATGGTAAAGACCAGCAATCCGACGATCGGCGCCACTCCCGTAAGGACGGCGCCGGTGGCACCGGCGAAGCCGATGTGTGAGAGCGCATGGGCGGCAAAGGAAAGACCGCGCAGGACCACGAAATACCCGATGACGCCGGCCGAAAGGGCGACGATCGTTCCCGCCTCGTACGCATGCTGCATGAAGGCGTAACGAAAGAGCTCCTGCCCGTCTCGGACCAGGTCCCAGCCGAAATATGGCGCCGCGGCGAGATAAGACTCAGGCATCGTGATGCGCGCTTTCGGCCTCCAGGCCCACGACGAACATGTGGCCGTGACTGTCGTGGAGCACCTCGATCGGCGCATCGTAGAGCCGGCTCAGCTGTTCGGTGGTGATGACCTCGGCCGGCTTGCCGATCGCCACGCCACCATGCGCGACGTAGAGCACGCGATCGACGACGGGCAGCAGCGGGTTGATGTCGTGGGCGATGAGCAGCACGGTGAGGCCGTTCGCTCGGGCCAGTTCCGCAACAAGCTCCGCGATCACGATCTGGTTGCGGAGGTCGAGGCTGGCCAGGGGCTCGTCGAGGAGCAGCATCTGCGGCTTGCCGGCAAGCGCCTGGGCCAGCAGCAAGCGCTGCTGCTCCCCACCCGAGAGCCGCCCGATCGGGCGATCCGCGTAGGCCTGCGCCTGCACCGACTGGATCGCCTGGTCGACGCGCAGGTGATTGCCGGTGGCATTTCCGAAGGCCACGCCCCAGTGGTCGCCGTCGATGCCGAGGTGGACAAAGTCCCGACCTCGGACCGGCAGGTCGCGGTCGATATTGCGGCGCTGGGGGACGTAGCCGACGTCGGCATTGCCCCGGTGCGGATGCTTCCCGAGCACTTCGAGGCTACCTGCTGCGGGCGGCAAAAGACCGAGGACCAGCCGCAGAAGGGTGGACTTCCCGCTGCCGTTCGGGCCCAGCACGGCGACGAATTCTCCGGTGTTCACGGTGAATCTGGCGTCTCGCCAGATCAGCCGGTCCGCGTAAGCCGCGGCCAGGCCATCGGCGACGATGGCGGGAGTGCTCGAACGACCCATGCTGCGTTATTGTCGGCCTAGCGCGGCCTGCAAAGCATTCAGCTGTTTGGTCTGCCAGTCCTGGAAGGAGGCGGTCGTCGGCTGGACCGTTTCCGAGATCCCGACCACCCGGATGCCGTTCTTCGCGGCGAGCTGCTTGAGATTTTCGGTGATGGGCGTCGAGGTTTGTGAGTTGTAGACCAGCACCTTGATCAGGTGCTGGGAGACCTGATTCTGGAACTCGGCCACGGTTTGCGCCGGTGGGTCGCTGCCTTCGGAGATCGCCTGCATGAATTCCGGGGGCGATATCAGGTTGACCCCGAGCGCCTGACCCATGTAGACGAAGATGCTTTCGGTCGAGCCAACCGTGACGCCGGCCGAGGTGGATCGGATCTGCGCGATCGCGTCATGGTATGGCATCAGCGCGCTTCGCAATGCCTCGCGCTGCTGGCTGAAATAGGCCGAGTCCGCCGAGTCGAGCGCCTGGTAGTCGGCGGTGATCCGGTCGGCGACCGTGTCGACCCATGCGGGGTTGTACCAAAAGTGCGGGTTGTCGCCGGGCTTCTTGTTGAGCAGGTCGGCAACCGTGAACACCTTCCGGCTCGAGCTGGGGTTGGCCGAGAGCAGCTTCTGTCCCCAATCGTCGTAGCCGGCGCCGTTGAGGATGACGTAATCGGCGGTCGCGAACGCTCGCGCATCGGTCGCGCTGCTCTCGTACTCGTGCGGATCCGTATTCGGGTTGTTGACGATGCTGGTCACCGTGACGTGCGTGCCACCCAGCTGGGTCGCCAGACTGCCCCAGAAGTTCTCGCCCGCCACCACCTGCAGCGTCGTACCGGAGCCGGTGCCGGCGGGGGGCGCGCCGCACGCCGCCAGCGCGACCGATAGGAGAATGCCGAGGAGCAGCGTCTTGATAACCCACGTCATTTGATACTGAGTATCATACCGGACTTGTACGACGGAGGCAGCTCGCGGCGCACTCGCCCTTAAGTACGTGGGCTCGTGTGCTCGCACGAGCCGCCTCCGCCGCACGTCCTGTTACGCCCGAAAGGGCGGCTTCGCAAACTCGGAGTCTTCACAACGTGTGGCTAAAGACCTATGGTGGGGATAGACGTTTCGGTGCGGATTCTCAGAAAGGAGGTGCAGGGTGTACTTAGGCGGAGGCGGATTGTTGATCGTCCTCGGGATTGTTGCGCTGATCCTCGGCTGGACCTTGATTGGGATCATCCTGATCATCCTCGGTCTCTTCGGCGGCGGGTTCGGCTTCTACAACAGTCGTCGCGGCGGCGGACCCTAAGCGGCTATCCCTTCACACCCGGCGGCTGCAGAGGTAGCAGCCGCCGGGTTTTTGTTTTATTGGCCCGGTAGCACCCCGCGCGGGATGTAACTGAGCACGCACGGTAGCCCGTTGACCGTCAGCTGGGCGTCGGTGACGGTGTAGGGGTTGAACGACCGGAATCGGCAGGTCGGCCAGCCGGCGGCGAGCGTCGGTTGCAGCGACTGGGTGCCGGGGAGGAAGTAGTTCTGGCCAACCTGGTCGACGCCGGCCGGCTTGCCGTACCACTCGTCGGGGTGCCCCGCCAGCGCCTGCACCATGAACTGATGCCAGATGGGAGCAGCGCCCACGATGCCGGTGGAGTTGTTGGCCAGCGGGTGGTTGTCGGGATTGCCGACCCACACCGCCGCCGCGAGGCTCGGCGTGAAGCCGACGGTCCAGTTGTCGCGGAAGTCCTGGGTGGTGCCGGTCTTGGCCGCCACGTGACGTCCCGGAAGGGTTAGGTCGCCACCGCAACCGAATTCGAGACAGCGGTTGCGATCGTCCGACATGATCGAGTTCACAATAAAGGCCACCTGCTGGCTGACCGCGCGGAACTCATTCTTGGCCGGGTCGTACTTGAACTGGGTGCGGCCCAGCCCATCCTGGATGAGGGTCACCGGGGCGGGACGGTGACGCATCCCGAGGTCCGAGAGTGTCGAAGCCGCCGTCACCATGTCGAGCGGTGAGACCTCGTAGCCACCCAGCGTCAGACTGATTCCGTAGTGGCTGTCTGGCTTGTTGAGGCTGGTGATACCCATGCGTCGGGCTGTGTCCAGTACCGCGGGGATGCCGATGGTCAGCTCGGTTTTGATGGCCGGGATGTTGAGCGAGTTGCCCATCGCCACTTTGAGCGGGACGGTGCCGTGAGACTTCTTGTCGTAGTTCAGAGGGGCATAGGGTTTGAGGCCGTCGGTGCCACCGCCCAGCGGAAACACCATCGGCTGGTCCAGGATCGGGCTGACCATGTTCAGCCTGCGGCTCTCGATCGCCGCGGTGTAGGTCAACATTTTGAACGAGGACCCCGGCTGCCGAGTGGTTGTCGTTGCCATGTTGATCTGGCCGCCCGGACGGTAGTAGTCGGCGCCGCCCACCATCGCCAGCACCTCGCCGTTCTTTGGATCCATCGCCACCAGGGCGCCGTCGTGGAAGTCGTAGTAGCCGCCCTTGGCATTGATCTGGTTGCTGACGATGGTCTCGGCCAGGTGCTGCAGATTGAGATCGAGCGTGGTGTACACGCGGTAGCCCTTGCGATCGCTGGGGCGAATATGGAATTGCGTATCGAGGACCTGCAGGACGTAATCAACGAAATGGGGCGCCTGCAGCTGGTTGGTCGGATAGAAGAAGTCGAGCTTCTCCTGCTTGGCGGCGATCGCCTGCTCCTCGGTGATCATCTTTTGCGTCACCATGGCGTCGAGCACTTCGGCCTGGCGCAGCTTGGCTCGGGCCGGGTTGATGAGCGGGCTGTTGTCGGTTGGCGCTTGCGGCAACCCGGCGAGCATGGCCGCCTGCGCCAGCGTCAGGTTGTGCGAGGTGGTGTGGAAGAAGCCGCGCGCCGCAGCCTCGGCTCCGTAACTCTGCGCGCCGTAATAGATGGTGTTGAGGTACAGCTCGAGGATCTGATCCTTCGAGTAGCGGCCATTGAGGTCGACCGCGAGCACCGCCTCCCGGATCTTGCGCTGGATGGTGGGCGGTGGGTTCGGACCGATGAAAACCTGCTTGACGAGTTGCTGGCTGATCGTGCTTCCGCCCTGCGCGATGTGGTGATGGGAGTAATCGGCAACGGCCGCCCGCGCGATGCCAGCGATGTCGATCCCGTTGTTCTTATAGAAAGTCTTGTCCTCGATGGCGACCGTGGCCTGCTTGAGGAACGGGGTGATCGTTGTCAGCGGCACGACGATCCGATGGTCGCCGTGATCACCGATGTCGGCGATCAGGTTGCCATGGCGGTCGAAGATCAGCATGTCCTGGTGGAGGCCGCTGGCGGACAGGCCGTCCACCGCCGGGAGGTTGCCCATCGTTTCAGCCGCGACGGCCGGAATCGCCATCAACGGGAGCAGTAACACGATCAGCCCGATCAGGATGACGGCGCGTCGGGCCCTGGTCCGGCGCTGACTCTCGCGGAGCAGCCGCAGCCGGCGTTGGAAGAGGTAGCGGGAGCGACGCCGGCGCGGCATCAGGCGGCGGCCAGCGATTGGGACCATGTCCGGTACAGCATCACCAAAGATGATAACGGATATGTAGGGAATGATGTCAAGACCGGGATCAGTCGTAGAGTGGACGGATGAGGTTCGTCCGCGCGCTCGCCCGCCCGATGCTCGCCGGGCCCTTCATCGCCGGCGGCATAGGCGTGCTCGGCAATCCGGAGCCCCGTGCGAAGCTGGCAAAGCCCGTCGTCGACAGGGTCGCGGCCGTCGTCCCGTTCGCGCCCACGGACCCGAAGACGGCCGTGATGCTAAATGCCGTGCTTCACATCGGCGCGGGTAGCATGCTGGCGGCCGGGATCCTGCCGCGCCTCGCCGCCCTGGCACTGGCGACCTCCCTGGTGCCGACGACCCTCGCCGCGCACCGATTCTGGGAGCAGGAGGACCCGGCGCAACGGTCGAGGCACCGGGTCGAATTCCTCAAGAACAGCGCCATCCTTGGTGGCCTGCTGGTCGTAGCACTCGATTAATGACCCCGCTCCGGTGTGGAGAAGCGGGCGCGAGGATGCTCGTGATGGAACATCTCGCCACGTTTGCAGGTTGTTCAGACCGAGTGCGAAGCGGAAACTCAGGGAGGCGTAAGCATGGCAAAAGCGCTTGAAGACCGGGTCATCCCACAAATACCGGATCGGCCGGCCAAAGACGGCCTCCTTTTCGAACCCACCCAGCGGCGTGTTCGCGTGCTGCTCGGAGGCATCACGGTTGCCGATTCGCGAGCCGTGATGCTCATGCTCGAGAACAAGCGGCTCGCGATCTATTACTTCCCGGTGAAAGACGTTCGCCTCGATCTGTTTGTGCCCACCAGCTTTACGAGCAGCCATACGGGCAAGGGCCAGGCCACCTTTTACTCCGTGAAAGTCGCTGACCGCGTCGCTGAGAAGGCAGCCTGGCGGTACCTTCAGCCGGAGCGCGCGGAACTGAAGGACTACGTGGCCTTCTACTGGGACAAGATGGACGCCTGGTTCGAGGAGGACGACGAAGTCTTCGTCCATCCGCGCGATCCATACCATCGCGTCGACGTCGTCAACAGCTCGCGGCACGTCAAGATCGTCGTCGGGGGTGAGGTTGTCGCCGAGACAACCCGGCCGCGGCTGCTGTTCGAGACCGGCCTCCCGACCCGTTATTACATTCCCAAGCTCGACGTCCGGCTGGATTTGCTGACGGCAACTAACACAACTACCCGCTGCCCCTATAAGGGCAAGGCGTCCTACTGGTCCGTCAATATCAACGGGAAGGAGTTCACCGATATCGTCTGGGCCTACCCGGCGCCGATTCCGGAATGCCCGAAGATCGAGAACCTGCTTTGCTTTTACGACGAGAAGGTCGACGCCGTCTACGTGGACGGCGAGCTACAGCCGAAGCCCGTTACGCCCTGGTCCTGACTTGAAAAATTCCCTCCCCCTCTGGGGGAGGGCAGGGTGGGGGCCCGCTAGCCGACTCGCCGCAAGGCGTAATCCCCACCATAACGACGTTGATCTCTAATGGGATTGTAACGGTGCTGACCAGACTGGTCGTCGTCGGCGCCGGGATCGCCTTGACTGCCTGCGGAGGATGACGTCCAAGGAACTTCTCAGCCACGCGGAATCTCACCTGTACTATCCGGGCTCGCGGGTCACGAGTAGGGCGGTGGGTGCTGAGGATCAAGGGCTCGATACCGGCCGCATTGCCGCGGGGACGACGGTGACGCTGGCGGAATCGGCGCCGATGGCAAAGATTTACGGCTGGTACGAAACCGAGCTAGCGTCTCGCGGCTGGAAGCTCCGGCAAACCGAAACCATCAACGGATACGAGCTGTTCACCAAGGGGACTAGCGAAGTTTTTCAGCTTTCACCAGGCCGCGACGCAGGGACCTACATCATGTTTTACTCAATCCGGCCGGCTCAATGTAGGACGACGGATCCGATGCCCATCGATCGCGCATTTGGGAACTGTTGAGATCGAGCTCAGAGTTCCCTGTAGCGAAAGCAGCTGACCAGGTGATCGTTCACCAGGCCGGTTCCCTGCATGAAGGCGTAGCAGATCGTCGGACCCACGAAGTTCGCCCCGCGCGCGATCAAGTCCTTGCTTAGCGCCTGAGCTTCCGCCGTTTGGCCCGGGATGTCGGCCATTGCCTTCCAGCGATTTTGCTTTGGCCGGCCCCCGACAAACGACCATACATAAGCATCGAAGCTGCGCTGCTCGGCGGCGATCGACTTAACCACGCGCGCATTTTTGATGGCACTTTCGATCTTCCGTCGATTGCGCACGATGCTGCTCAGGCCCATCAGGCGCTCGACACTCGCATCGTTGAATCGGGCGACCGCCGCCGGATCGAACCCCTTGAACGCCGTCCGGTAGGCATCACGTTTGCGCAGGATGGTCATCCAGCTGAGCCCGGCCTGAGCACCTTCGAGCACCAGGAACTCGAAGAGCACGCGATCGTCATGGACAGGCACGCCCCACTCGCGATCGTGGTAGTCGCGCATCAAGGGATCGACCTCCGCCCAACCGCATCGTGTAATGGCCACTGCTTATAGTGGCATCGTGCCACAGTCGCCGCCCTGGTTCTTCGAGCCGAAGGGCCGTTACGACGAACACCTCGTCGAGAGCGAGGCGCTCAAGGGCAATCCGCTGAAGGATCCGCATCAGCGCCCGCTCTGGGTCTACCTGCCCCCCGGCTACGATGCCGAGCCGCAGCGCCAGTATCCCAGCATTTACGTCATCCAGGGGTTGACCGGCCAGATCGACATGTGGCGAAACCGAACGCCTTTTCGGCGCAACTTTCCTGAGCTGGCCGACGCCCAATTCGCCGCCGGCGGTGCACCGCCGTGCATCCTTATATATGTCGACTGCTGGACCTCGATCGGCGGCAGCCAGTATCTCGACTCACCGGGCACGGGCAAGTATCACACCTACCTCTGCAATGACATCGTCCCGTGGGTGGACCGGCATTACCGCACGCTTCCGGAGGCGCGTCACCGCGGCATCATGGGCAAATCCAGCGGAGGCTATGGGGCGATGGTGACGCCGATGCTAAGACCCGATCTTTTCGGCGGGCTGGCGACGCATGCCGGCGACGCGCTCTTTGAGTTGTCCTACGCGAACGCCTTCGGCAAGTCGGTCCGAACCCTGCGTGACCACTACCACAGCTCCTTCGCGGAGTTCTGGAAGGATTTCCGCAGCCGGCCGGCGTTCAGCAGAGACGGGGATGGAGAGCTCCTCAACGACTGGTGTATGGCAGCCTGCTATTCCACCGATGACGACGGCACGGTCCGTATGCCCTACGACACCACGACGGGCCAGATGATTCCCGAAGTCTGGGAGCGCTGGCTTCGCTGGGACCCTGTCCGCATGGTGCCACACCATTCCGATGCGCTCCGCAAGATGCGCGCCATCTACATCGATGCGGGCAAACGCGACCAGTACTTTCTCGACCTCGGCGCCGAGGGCTTTCGCCGGGCTCTGGCGGCCATCGGGGTGAGCGACGTCTTCTTCGAACTCTTCGACGCCACCCACGATGCGATCGAGTACCGCTACCCGATCGCCGTTAAGTACCTCGCCGAGCGGTTGACGCCCTAACGCCCGAAGCCCTGGGTACCGCCGCCGAGGGAGCCGATCCACGGGCTTACGTCAATCTGCCAGAAGCAGTTGGTCGCGACTTTGGCCGTCCAATCCCCGGCGCCGAGGAACGTCGGCCCGTCCTGGCTAATCGGACCGATATCGCCGCCGGGCGGCGACGCGACCCCGACGCCGTCACCCAGGTGCTCAGCACCACCACCGCTTCGGACGAGATCACCGGAGTAACGGGCACACGGCGTGACGGACCATTTGACGTGGTAGATGCCGGCAACAGGAATCTGAAAGTGAAGGTCCGTACTCAAGTTGCCGAGGCTGACATCTACGGTCGGCGCCTTTGTCGGGATTAGAGGCTTCAATGGTGCCTCGTTGCTGAGCATGTAGTTGAGGATTTGCTCGACGTCCCAGGCGCAACCGGTTCCGCTGGCGGAAACTTTAAGTCGATAGGAGCCGGATGATAGCTCCTGTTGAACCATGGTTGGCACCATCTGCGAGGTAACTGCGCCGGGCGGTCCGCTGCCTTGCGCTCGTTGTGAGCCGTCATCAACCACGGCGTTCCCACTCTGATCGAGCAGTGCGACGCTTTTGACGCAGTTGGGTGGGTCGGAATGCGAAAAGAAGGTATAGCGTCCGTGCGGGAGGGGCAGCGGGTTGACTGTCATGCTGCCGACGCCCGCGGTCGTGGCGTAATTGACGTCCAACTGCTGACCCTTGACTGAGTCCTGGCACGCGCCCACCAGGCCGGCCAACGCGCAGCAGGCGATCGCCCGCCACAGCCCCCGCATTCCGCAAATGTACCTGCCGGAAAGGGGGAGGGGCACAGGGGACACTCGCCGAACGTCCGGGTCGCGGACTGGCCGTTCGGGCGAAGTGGCCGAACCACCTTCAGCCGTAGCGTGAGAGGCATCGAAGTATCGAGTCACAAAGGAGCAAATCAGATACCATGGCGACTCTCAAAGATCTTTCGGATGACATCGCAAACCTCGTCGAGAAGGCGAGCAAGAGCGTAGTCCGAGTCGACGCTCGTCGCGGGCGCGCCGGCACGGGCATCGTTTGGGACAGCGGCCTCGTGCTGACGGCCAACCATGTCGTAGAGCAGGAAGACGAAATCCAGGTCGTGGTCGATGACAAGAGCACTAAGGCAACCCTGGTCGGGCGCGACCCGGCGACCGACCTCGCGCTGCTCAAGGTCGACGGGTTATCCGCCCCGGCGATGCCCCGGGCCAAAGTGGAAGACCTGAAGCTGGGACAGATCGTCCTGGCGATCGGCCGAGCGGGCAGTCTGAAGGCGACCTTCGGGACCATCAGCGCGGTTTCGTCCTCGTGGCGCGGCTGGCGCGGCAGCGAGATCGAGCACCTGATCCAAACCAACGCGCCTCTCTACCCCGGATTCAGTGGTGGGCCGTTGGTCGATGTCGACGGGCGAGCGGTCGGCATGAATAGCTGGGTGTTCGGGCGAGGCGACGGGCGGGCGGTTGCCATGGACGTCGCGGAGCGCGTGGTGGCCAGCCTGAAAGCGGACGGACGGATCCGGCGTCCCTACCTGGGCATCGGGACGCAGGAAGTGCCCCTGCCTGAGGCGGTGAAGGCCAAGGCAAAGCAGGACACCGGTCTGCTGATCGTCGCCGTGGAGCCGCAGAGTCCGGCGGACAAGGCCGGCCTGATGCAAGGCGACACACTGGTGGCCCTCAACGGCACCACGACAAATAGCCTCGAAGACCTGTACGCCGGGCTGCGCAAGGCCAAAGTCGGCGGCACCCAGACGGTCAAGGTCGTTCGCGCGGGCGAACTCAAGGAACTCCAGGTCACCGTCGGCGAAGCGGGGAAGTAAGTAGCCCCCACCCTGACCCTCCCCCGCGAGCGGGGGAGGGGAATGGGTGGAAACGGTCGTGTCGCAGTCCGATCAACGACTGCGCAAGGGCCTTCAGGATTCTGCGGTCGAATGGTTGCCTTAATAGCCGGCCGAAACGGCACAGATGGCAAACAACCGTCGCCTCTTGATCGCGCTCACCGGGTGGGCCGGATTCAGCCTGTTCGTCGCCGCGTGGCTGCTCTTCAGCTGGGGTGGCGTCATTACCGCCGAGCGATTCGATGACATCACCGAGTTCGTCATCGCGTTTCTGGCGGCTGCGGCCTGCGCCTACACCGCGGCTCAGCATCAGGGCCGCACCCGCGTTGCCTGGGCGCTGATCGCCGCCTCCGCGTTCTCCTGGGGGGCGGGCCAGGTGGTCTGGTCGTACTACGAGCTCCTCAAGGGTCACCAGGTGCCCTTCCCCTCCCTGGCCGACCTCGGCTATCTGACCGCGATGCCACTGGCGATTGCGGGGGTGCTATGTTTCCCGGCCGCGCCCTCGAGGGCCGTGTCGGTCGCCCGGACCGTCCTCGATGGGCTGCTGATCGCGGCCTCCTTCCTGATCCTCAGTTGGGCAACCGTCCTCGGCGCCGTCTATCGAGCGGGCTCGGACGGCGTGATCGGCAACCTGATCGGGCTCGCCTATCCCATCGGCGACGTGCTGATCGGCACCATGGTCGTGATCCTCGCCGCCCGCGCCCCCAGGGTGACCCGTCTGCCGCTGTATCTGCTGGCCGGCGGGCTCGTCGCCAATCTGCTGGCAGACAGCGGCTTTTTCTATCTGACGGCAACCAACCAGTACGGGGCGAGCAATGCGATCGACGTGGGCTGGGTCGCTGGCTTCTTGCTGATCGCCATCGCCGCGCTTCGAGCGGCCTCGACGCCGGCGCTCCATGCGGAGGCAGAAGGTCCGGTGGGTCGCGCGGGTCTTCTGCTGCCCTATCTGCCGGTCGCGGCTGCGGCGCTGGTCGCGGGCATCGAAGAGGCACGGCCCGCCGGGCTCGACCCGGTGGTCTTCTGGAGCCTGCTGATGGTCATCGCCCTGGTCGTGGTGCGCCAATTCCTGACACTGAGCGACAACCTGGCGCTCAACCGGCAGCTCGCGATCAACGCCGCGGAGCTGACCAAGGGCCATGAACATTTCCGTTCCCTGGTCCAGAACTCCTCCGATGTCATCACGCAGATCGACCGCGACGGGTTGATCCGTTACCAGAGTGGCTCGGTAGAGCGGATCCTCGGCTACGCCGACGCCGAGCTCGTCGGTACGCCATTCGGAGACCTCGTCCACGATGACGACCGGCTGCAGGTCCTGCGCAAGATCGATGAGGCGATCAACATCGAGGGCCTTCCGCTCGCGCTCGAATGCCGGCTTCGACGGAAGGACGACTCGTACTGCCCCACCGAAGTCACGATTACCAACCTACTCAGCGTGCCCGCGGTCCGTGGTCTCATCCTCAACACCCGTGACGTGAGTGAGCGAAAGACGCTCGAGGAGAAGCTCACGCACCAGGCGTTCCACGATCCACTGACGGACCTGCCCAACCGAGCCGCGTTCCGGATCCACCTGGACCATGCGCTTTACGGTGACCGTGAGGGCAGGATCGCCGTGCTCTTCCTCGACCTCGACGACTTTAAGGCGGTCAACGACACGCAAGGGCACGACATCGGCGACAAGTTACTGGCCGCCGTTGGCGCGCGGATCGCCTCGACGCTCCGACCGGGTGACACTGTGGCTCGGCTCGGTGGCGATGAGTTCGCGGTGCTCCTCAAGAACATGGAGGAGGAACAGATCGCCGCCCGGGTGGCGGAGCGCATCACCCGGCAGTTCATCGCGCCGTTCGGCATCGGCGGAAAGCAGATTGCGATCCATGCCAGCATCGGGATCGCCGGACTGGTATCGGGCCAGGAGGCGGCAGAGGAGCTGATCCGCAACGCGGATGTCGCGATGTATATCGCCAAATCGAAAGGCAAGGCCCGCTACGTGGAGTACGACGCGTCGCTCGCCAGTGCGGCGCTTCACCTCCTGGAGCTGGAGGCCGACATGCCGCGCGCCCTGGCCGAGAAACAGTTCGTACTGCATTACCAGCCGGTCGTGATGCTCGAGTCCGGTGCGATCCACAGCGCCGAGGCGCTCCTGCGATGGAATCATCCGGCGCGTGGCTTGCTCGCGGCTCCGGACTTCCTCGCCGTCGCCGAGCGCACCGGCATGATCGTCGAGCTTGGTCGCTGGGCGCTCCAGCAAGCAGCGCGCGACGCGCGGCGCTGGCAAGTGCGCTATCCCTCGACGCCACTGATGGGGATCAGCGTCAACCTCTACGGGCGGCAGCTGCAACGGCCCGAGCTGGTGCCGGAGGTGATGGACGCGGTCGACGCCGCCGGGCTCGACCCGCAGTCCCTGATCCTCGAGCTGACCGAGAGCGTTTTGATGGCGGACGGCCAGCCGGCTGCCCAGGTGCTGCAGGAGCTTCGCGAGCGGGGCTTTCGCCTGGCGCTGGACGACTTCGGCGCTGGCTACTCATCGCTGGGGCGCCTGCGCGATTTCTCGGTCGACATCCTCAAGATGGACCGGTCGTTTGTGGCCGGGATCGGAAATGGCCTGACGGACGGCGCCATCCTCCGCGCCATCATCGGGATCGCGAACACCCTTGGCCTGATGACGATCGCGGACGGGGTCGAGCGGCCGGAACAGCTTGCCGCGCTCAACGCCATGGGCTGCCACGCCGGCCAGGGTGTCTACCTGTCGCAAACGGTCGACTTCGAGGGAATGGAGGCGTTGCTGGCGTCGTGCATCCAGTCCGGCTCCGGTCGCCAGTTGCCCCCAACCTGGCGGCAGACCGCTTGACTTCCGTTCGCGCCACAATGCGTGGATGCGCTCAGATGCTCGCGGCGGGGCTGCGTTGGCCGCGCTTGCCGCTCTCCTCGTGGTTGGCGGCTGCGACAGCAGCGCGCGGCCGAACGAGCCGAGCCTGCCGGCGCCAAGCATCATCAGCGAGCCGGTTCAGCTATCCGCAGGGTGCGCGCAGCAGGCGCAGTCGTCCCGCCGGCCCGGCGAGCCTTCGGTAGCGACGCAGCCCGGCAATCCCCGCCAACTGGTTGCCGGCTGGCTCGAAAATCAATCGCCTGATCATGTCGGCATCACGGTCGCGCTGAGCCATGACGGTGGTGCGAGCTGGAGCCGATCGCCCCTGCCGGGACTCCTGACCTGTGACGGCGGTCACTACGTCCACGCCAGCGATCCGTGGGTGTCGATTGGCAGCGACGGCGTTGTCTACGTCGCATCGCTGGGGACGAGGGCGCCGACCTCGACCGGCACGCCGCACGACATCGTCGTCAGTGTTTCCCGCGATCATGGCACCAGTTGGGAGACTCCCGTCGTCCTCGAAAGCGCGACCGCGCCGCCGGCACAGCCGGACAAAGAGGCGATCCTCGCCGACCCCAGGCGTCCGGGCACGGCGTATGCCGTGTGGGTCACCTACCAGGTGACGGCGGGCGTCGACCCATCGGTCGACCGGGTGATGTTTTCGCGGACAAAGGACGGCGGCCGCACCTGGTCGAGTCCGAGCCCGATTTACAGCGGCAACGATGAGGCGCAGGAGAATCAGCTGCTGATGACCGCCGGAGGCGTTCTCGTCGACGTCTTCGTCGAAGGTTCGTCCTTGCCGGGAACCCCGCACCCGCCGCCGTTGCCGGTGAAGATCCGCGTCATTCGGTCGACCGACCAGGGGCAGACCTGGTCGGCGCCAATCGATGCAACACAGTTCACGTACACCAACGCGGTCGATCCAGGGACGGGAAGCCAGCTCCGCTTCTTCGGTCAGGACATCACGGCGGCTGCGGCGGGCAATGCGCTCTACGTGGCCTGGTTCGAAGATCACGCCGAGTTCTCCAGCATCCTGGTGGCGCGATCCGAGGATGCAGGACTTCACTGGCGTGCGCCGCAGGTCGTGATACGCGAGAAAGCCGAGGCGTTTTTGCCGACGCTCGCGGTGGCCGGCGACGGCACGGTCGGACTGCTCTGGTTCGACTTTCGGCACTTCACGCCCAAGAGCGCCACGTTGACCACGGATGTATGGTTCAGCAGCTCGCGTGATCGCGGCCTCCACTGGACCGAAAAACACGCGGCCGGACCGTTCGACCTTCGATCCGCACCGCAGGTCCGATTCGGACCCTTTCTCGGCGACTACATGGGGCTGGGCGGGTTACCGGACGGCTTCGCGGCCGTCTTCGTCCAGGCGAAGCCGCAGAGCCGCAACGGCCCGACTGATGTGTTCTTCTCCCACATTCATAACTAGGCCGGCTTTCGTCCGAAGAAGTTGGTGCCGATCGCGCCCATGACGAGCGTTCCGTCCTGATTGCGCACCTCACCGCGCCACTTCACGATCCCCATGTTGGGGCGGCTGTTCGAGGCGCGCGTTTCCAGCACCTCGATGCGCGCGGTCAGAGTGTCGCCCGGCCGGACCGGCGCGGGCCATCGCAGCTCCTCCATCCCGGGCGAGCCGAGGCTGGTGGTCTGCGCCAGCAAGTTGCGAACCAGCAATCGCATGAACAGCCCGCCGGTATGCCAGCCGCTCGCAATCAGGCCACCGTAGATGGTGAAGCTCGCCGCATTGGGATCGAGGTGCATCGGCTGCGGATCGTACTGACGCGCAAACTCGATGATGTCCGGCTGACTGACCTGCACGCTGCCCAGGTCGATCACCTCACCGACGTGGAAGTCCTCGAAGTAGCGGGTCAGTGGCGAAGCGTCCGTTCAAGCTGGTCGAGATGAATCTCCAGGTGGGCGCAAAGCGGCAACTGGGCGATCTCTGCAGCGCTCATGGAAAAATCCTCGTAGAGCACGGCGCGCCGCTGCATCGCCGCGGCGTCGGCCGACCGGAGATACGCAATCGTCCGCTGATGGTCGCGCTGGACCATGTCCAGCAGTTGGTTCGGCGGCAGCGTCCGCAGCTGTTCACCAGCTGGGTCACGACTCTTGACCGCTTCGAGCAGCTCTATCTGAGAAAGCTTGCCCGAGCCCACCCGGTAGACGACGGTCCCATAGAACTTGGAGAGCACGGCGATATGGGCGAGGATGTCGTGCCCGGTCCACTCTGACCCGTTCCCGCTGGCCGAGGAGGGAATGTCTCTGACCAACTCGGCAAGGCGCGCAGAGTCCGCCTCGAGGCGGTCGGCCAACTGGCGCCGCTCGTAATCGACGGCTTCCTCGAGGAACGCGCGCATATCGCGTTCGGTAAACGCTGGGCTCTCAATCCGCACCCGCTGAGTGTACGTCTGTCAGGTAGCCTGTCCGGGTGGCTTCACCGGTGTCGACTAACCGACAAACTCGTCCCTATGGCTCGTGGCGCTCGCCGATCACGGCCGACGCCATTGTCGCTGGCGTCATCGGTCTCGGCCAGATCCAGTTGGATGGCGACGACCTGTATTGGGTCGAGCAGCGTCCGGCCGAGGCCGGCCGCAACGTCGTCGTCCGACGCCGCGCCGGCGGAGCCATCGAGGACGTCACGCCGCCTGAGTACAACGCCCGCACCCGGGTTCACGAGTACGGCGGTGGCGCCTATCTCGCGCACCGGGGAACAGTGTGGTTTGCAAACTACAAGGATCAACGGCTCTATCGGCAGGACCCAGGCCGGCCGCCGGTGGCGATCACGCCGGCGAAGGATATCCGCCACGCCGACCTGGTGCTCGACGAGCGCCGGAACCGGCTGATCGCCGTTCGCGAAGACCACAGCACTGACGCGACCTCGGCCGTCAACACCATTGTCAGTCTCGCCACTTCTTCCGCCCCCTCTGGGGGAGGGTCCGAGAGGACGCTGGTGGAGGGCAACGACTTCTACTCGAGCCCGCGGCTCAGTCCAACTGGATCGCACCTGGCGTGGCTCACCTGGAATCACCCGAACATGCCATGGGACGGGAACGAGCTGTGGGTAGCCTCGCTCACCGACGACGGCGGCCTGACCGCGCCCCGCAAAGTCGCGGGCGGCGAACAGGAATCGATCTTTCAGCCGACCTGGTCGTCTGACGGCGTCCTCTATTTCGTCTCTGATCGAACCAACTGGTGGAACCTCTACCGCTGGCAGGGCGAGCTCGTCGAACCCGTCGTCCAGTTACCGGCCGAGCTCGGGACAACCTCGTGGCTGTTCGGGATGAGCACCTATGCGTTCGAGTCGGAGCGCCGTATCGTTTGCCAGGTACGGTCCAACGGCCTGGCCAGGCTGGTCGCCGTCGACCCGCAGAGCAAGCGCCTGCAAAATGTCGACACACCTTACACGGCGTTCGCGCCCTTCATTCAGTCACACGCTGGTAAAGCGTTCACGATCGCCGGCTCGCCGACACAAATGCCGGCCCTGGTCGCCGTTGATCTGAACAGCTCCCGGGTCGACGTGATCCGGCGGTCCGGCGACGTGGCCGTAGCGCCAACCTATCTTTCAGTGCCCGAGACGATCGAGTTTCCGACTACCGGCGCCCTCACCGCCCATGCGTTTTTCTACCCGCCGGTGAATCCCGATTACACAGCGCCGGCGGCTGAGCTGCCGCCCTTGATCGTCTACGTGCATGGCGGACCGACAGGTGCCGTCTCGAATGCGCTCAACCTTGACGATCAATACTGGACGACCCGCGGCTTCGCCTATCTGGTGGTCAACTACGGCGGGAGCTCGGGGTTCGGCCGTGATTACCGGCAGCGCCTCAATAGGCAGTGGGGCATCGTGGACGTCGACGACAGCGTCAACGCCGCTCGATACGTGGTCGACCGCGGGCTGGCTGATGGCAACCGGGTGGCGATTACGGGCGGGAGTGCTGGCGGCTACACAGTTCTGCGAGCGTTAACCTCGACGCACTTCTTCAAAGCCGGAGCCAGCCATTTTGGCATCAGCGACCTGGAAGTCTTTCACACTGACACGCACAAGTTTGAGTCGATGTACGATCAGGGCCTGATCGGCCGCTGGCCCGAGGAACGGCACATTTATCGAGAGCGCTCTGCAATCCACTTCCTCGATCGGATCACGGCACCGGTCATCCTCTTCCAAGGCCTGGAGGACAAGATCGTGCCGCCAAATCAGGCCGAGCTGATCGTGTCGGCCCTCCGAAAGAAAGGGTTGCCGGTGGCCTATGTCGCCTTCGAGGGCGAGCAGCACGGCTTCCGGATCGCCAAGAACATCAAGCGCTCCCTCGAAGGCGAGCTCTATTTCTACTCCCAGGTCTTCGGCTTCTTGCTGGCCGACCCGGTCGAACCGGTGCCGATCGACAATCTCAAGCAGACTGCTGGAACGACGTAAGCTCGGCCGCACCACGCTGGAGGTGCCGGTGATCGGCATGGGCACCTGGCAGACCTTCGATACGACGGCCGACCGCACGCCCATCGTCGACGAGGCCCTGGCCGCCGGTATCAACCTCTTCGATTCGTCGCCGATGTACGGGCGAGCGGAGGACACGCTGGCCAAAGCGTTGGAGGGTCGGCGAGACCAGGGGATCATCGCCACCAAGATCTGGACGAGTAGCCCAGCGGAGGGCCGGCAACAGGCCGAGCATGCACTCCGGCTGTTTGGGCGGGTCGAGATTTACCAGGTTCACAACCTCGTCAATTGGAAAGCGCAACTCAAGATGCTCGAAGCCCTGAAAGGGGAGGGGAAGGTGCTGGCGGTCGGCGCGACCCACTATGATCCGGGCGCCTTCGATGACCTGTGCGATGTGATGCGCACCGGTCGGCTCGACATGATCCAGGTTCCCTACAACCCGCGTCGCCGCGAGGCGGAGCGTCGAGTCTTCCCGCTGGCCGCTGAGCTGGGACTGGGTGTGCTCGTCCACAGCCCGCTGCGCAACGGCGTCCTCGACAAGCCGCCAAGCCCGCAGGAGATCAAGGCCTTCGGTGTGAAGACCTGGGCGCAGGCCATCCTCAAGTGGATCGCCAGCGATCAGCGCGTCAGCTCGGTGCTATCGGCGACCAAGACGCCGGGCCGTCCCACCGAAAACGCGCAAGCCGGTGACCCGCCCTGGTTCGACTCGGATCAGCGCGAGCGGCTCATGCCCTTATTGGGGTGAAATAAGGTCATGAAGCGCGAACGCACGTCCGTCTGGATCGACGGCATCGAGCGCCATCTCGAGGATTTAAGGGAGAACGCATACGAGGGTGCGTCGGGAACGGATCGACAGGCCCGCTACGTGGCGGCCTTCGCGCTGCTCGCGCCGGTCGCGGTTGACGTGCTGCAACAGGTCAATGCGTCGCTTCTGCGTCAGACAGGGGAGGTCTCGGTCCGGCCACCTGGACCCGACGGCGGTGGCGGATCGATCGGGTCATGGTTGCTGACCTGGCCGGAGCTCTCGAAGTCGACGAGTCGATTCACGGGCGAGCGACTCCACCCGGTGACCATCAGCGCCGTCTTTCCGCCGGGCTTCACGCACCCTCACCTCGTCGCTGGCGGACCCGTCAATCCGCGTGCCGCGTCGCTGAACGCCTGGCCGATGCAGGTGACGTCACCGGAGGACGCCGAGCAACAGCGCCCCGTCCTCTGGGCGATCGCCACCGCCGAGGTGCACGACCGGATCTATCAGTCGAATTGGAGAATTATTCCGCAGTAGGCGCCAGCCGGGGCAACGAGGGGTTTCACGCGGAGGGTGAGGAAGGCGTCCATCACCGATTCACCATCATGCTGAATTCCGGCAGATCAAATCCATATATCCGAACGCCCACACGCTCGATCGACCGCTCGTACAGACCGATGCACATGTACGAGGGCGCCTGGTGATCTCTAGTGTCGAAGCACATCTGCGTCGTTATGGACTGACCAGGCGCGATCGGTTCAGAGGTCGGCTTAAAGCTGGCGTCACAAACCTCATGAAAAAGGTTGTCTGCGAGGTGGGGATGCGGAAGCGGCGTTTCCATTGCGTCCGAGTGCACCATGACGGCAAGTGGGAAGTCGCAATTGTCGACTGGTAATTGAATCGTCGCGGCGCTGGCGTTCTTAAGCTCCACTTGCAGCACCGTGACATCGTCGTTCCCGAGGCGCAAGTTCTGGATGCGAGTGGTCGCGAGCAGGGCGTCGGTCACGTTTGCCGTCCGAACATATTGCCCGTCCATCGGTGACATCAAGTCACCGGGGCCGAAGGCAGCAAAGAGATTGTCGTTGACGATCTTGAAATTCAGCTCAGGAAGCGTCTGGTCGTAGAAGGCCCCACCGATCGTGTAGTGCCCTGGCTGGAGGATTCTGAAGGGGATGCCCGAACAACGAACGGACTCTTTCACGATGCCATAGCAGGCGTCACCCGTTATGGTCGCTCCGGGGCTGAGCGTGCGCTTCAGAGGATACGACTGCATAAGAGGACAGAGATAGTCGGCGCGCCACATCAACCGGCCCTTTGAATCCCGAACAACCGGTCTAATGGCGCTGCAGTAGATCTCCTTCAGGACAACGGGCAGCGGCCTGAGGTTCCGAATAGCCACGTGGAGATTCACCGTTTGACTGGTGTTGATGCGAGTGGGCGACAGGGTGGCGGTGAGTTCGAGTCCCCAGGAGCGGCTAATCGCAGACGAGTGATCGGTGTTGGAGGAGCCAAAGTTTGAAGCAAGAACTAGCGAGCTAGCCGCTCCAGCTAAGAGGACTCCCCCGAGTATCAGCGCCTTTCGTCGCATCAGTTGCATAACGGCCGTAACAACCCCGCACTTGTGAGACATATTCGCGAAGAATTCCCCGCGCGCCGGGCCGGGAGAAGTTTGGCCCCACAGCGGATTGGGGTCAGTTAGCCGCCGAGATAGGCCTTCTGCACCTCGGGGTTTCGTCGTAACGCCGCGCCTGTTCCGCTAAGAAGAATGCGGCCGGTCTCGACGACATAGGCGCGATCCGCGATCTCGAGCGCGCGGAGCGCGTTCTGTTCGACCAGCAGGATGGTGACGCCCTCGCTGTGAATTCGCTGGATGACCTCGAAGACGCTGTCGACCATTTGCGGCGCGAGCCCCAACGACGGCTCATCCAGAAGCAACAGCCGGGGGTGCGCCAGCAGTCCGCGGGCGATCGCCAGGATCTGCTGCTCGCCGCCGGACAGCTGTCCCGCGGGAAGGTTGTGCCGCTGACCCAGGATCGGGAACTGCTTCATCAGGTCGGCGATCTCGCGATGCGCTGCGCCGCGGTCGCGACGCGCCCATGCGCCCAACTCCATGTTTTCGCGGACGGTGAGCCGGGCCAGGATCTCGCGGCCCTCGGGCACCTGTGCGAGACCGGCACGAACGATCTTGTCTGGTGCCGCCGTCGTGAGATCGAGGTCGCCGAACCGGGCGATCCCGGCGTGCGGCCGCAGCACCCCCGAGAGGGTGTTCAAGATGGTGGACTTTCCGGCGCCGTTGGCACCGATGAGGGCGACGATTTCACCTTTCCCGACACCAAACGAGACGCCGCGAACCGCCTTGATCGCGCCGTAGGAAACCTCGAGATCGCGCACCTCGAGCAGGGGAGAGGCGGGCTCGGTCGACGCTGCCGGCTTCGAAGGGGCGGCGACGTCCATCTCTTCCGAACCTGGGACGTGGCTCGCGCTCTCTGGCGCGTGGCTACCGAGGTATGCCGTCACCACGGCGGGATCATTGGATACCGTCGCCGGCGGTCCGTCAGCGATCTTGCGACCGAAGTTGAGCACCACGATCCGCTGGCACACGCCCATCACGAGGCGCATGTCGTGGTCGATCAGCAGGACGGTCAAACCATCCGCATTGAGTTGCTGGATCAACTCTCGCACCCGGTCTTTCTCGGCAGGGTTCATGCCGGCCGCCGGTTCATCGAGAATCAGGAGCTTCGGCTTCAGCGCCAGGGCGCGCGCCACTTCGAGGCGGCGCTGATCGCCGTATGACAACGTCGATGCGCGGCGATCGCCATGCCGGTCCGGATTCAGGCCGACGGTCTGAAGCAGCTCGCGGGCTTCCTTAAGCCGCTGGTCATCCAGGCGCATCAGCGGTCGCAGCGGGAGTAGTTGTTGCAAGGTATCGTCCCGCCGTCGGGTATGCATGCCGATCAGGACGTTCTCGATGGCGGTCAGGTTGCGATAGAGTCGAAGCGTCTGGAAGGTCCGGGCAATGCCGAGGCCGGCGATGGCGTGGGGTGGGCGCCGTGCCAGCTCAAGAGCCCCCACCCTGCCCTCCCCCGCACGCGCGGGAGGGGAACTCGAAGGGTGAAGGCGAATGCTGCCGCTCTGCGAGCGGATATAGCCGGTCACGAGGTTGACGAGCGTGGTCTTGCCCGCGCCGTTGGGCCCGATCAACCCGAAGATCGTGCCTTGTTCGACCTCGAGGGACACGCCGTCGACGGCGTGCACGCCACCGAAGTGACGCCGGACGTCAGTGAGCTGCAGCAGGGCGCTCACGCGCTTTCCAACGGATCCACCAGCGTGGCCGGATGATGGCGAGGCCGCCGCGGCCGACGATGCCCTGCGGCCGGAAGATGATCACGAGGATCAGGATGACGCCGTTGACGACGTCTCGATAGGACGCAAACTGGCGCACGATTTCGGGCAGGGCAGTGAGAAAGACCGCTCCCACGATGGGGCCGAACACGTTGGTTGTCCCGCCGACAACCGCAAAGGTGAGGATCTGAATGGTCCGGGTGATGCCGTACTCCGTAGGGTCGACGAAGAAATTGATGTGGGTTTCCAGCGCGCCCGCGTACCCGGCGAGCACGGCGCTGATGATGAAGGCAATCATCTTGTAGAGGGGGACGTTGATCCCGTTGCTCGAGGCGGCCAACTCGTCCTCACGGATCGCGGACCATGCCTGGCCGAGCCTGGTGCGGGTAAGCCGCCAAACCAGGTATGCGAGGATTGGCAGCGAGATCAGGATCGGGACGATGCCGCCCAGCGGATCAGCGCTGGGATTCTTGAGGCCCTGACCTTCGCCCGTGATCGGGACATTGAGGATGACGCCAAGGCGCAGCGCTTCGACGAAGCCGATCGTCGCGATCGCCAGGAAGACGCCGCGCAGCCGCAGCACCGGCAGGCCGACCACTACGCTGACCAGACCGGCCAGCAGGGCGCCCGCGAGCATGTTGACTGGGAGCGGCGTCGGCAGATACAGGTTCATGATGACGGTGGTGTAGGCGCCGATCGCCATGAAACCGGCATTTGCGAGCGTCAGCTGGCCGGAATAGAAGGTCACGAATATCGCGATGGCCAGGATCGCGTTGATGCCGATCTGAGCGATCAGCAGCTCGTGCTGGTTATAGAAGCCGACCGGATTGGTGAAGAGTTGGATGAAGAAGTCCACGTGTGACCTAGCTCGGCACTAGAGACGTTCTCGCAACCGGGCGCCAAAAAGTCCCTGCGGTCGCAGCACCAGCACCAGGAAGAGCGCCGCAAAGGCCACCCCAGCCTCGACGTTGCTACCGAAGCGCACGAACGCAAGGACCTCGATCAGTCCCAGCAGGTAGCCGCCCAGAACAGCGCCTGGGATGCTGCCCATGCCGCCAAGAACGATGACAGCGAGACCCTTCAGCTCAACCTGGTCGCGCCCGATGTACGGCCCGATGTCCGAGATGGCCAGCCCGAAGAGAAGCCCGGCGAGGCCACCAAGCGCGGAGGAAAGGAAAAGGGTCGAGGCGAAGATGCGATCGACGTTGATACCTAGCAAGGTGGCGGCACGCCGGTTTTCGGCCACGGCGCGCAGGGCTCGGCCGATCTGCGTGTAGCGAATGACGTACCCCAGCACCAGCATCAGCACCACCGAGGTGATGAGGATGCCGAGCTTGGTGCCCTCGATGGTGAGGCCTCCGAGGTGGTAGGTCGGGTTCGGAACGGTTCCCGCGGGGAAGCGCACCGAGTTGGCGCCGTCCTGCCACAGCCAGCCAAACAGGGTGCCGGGCGTGGCCTGCTCGACAATGGCGACGAAGATCAGCGCCAGCCCGATGGTCGAGATCAGGGCCGAAATCGGCGGCGCGTTCCGCCGGCGCAGCGGGCGAAGCGCGACGAACTCGATCAGCAGGCCGAGGAGGCCGCAGACGAAGACGGCGATGATAGCGGCGGGCAGAAACGGCATTCCGTGCAGCGCAACGAGCGAGTAGGTGATGACCGCGCCCAGCATGAAGACCGCGCTGTGCGCGAGGTTCAGCACGTCGAGCACGCCGAAGACGAGTGTGTAACCGACGGCGAACAGCGCGTAGATCGACCCAATAAAGATCGCGTTGAGGACCTGTTGGGTCAACGCGTTCTAGCTAGGCTTTACCGATGCCAGCAGGTTGAACCCACCTTTGCCATCCATCAGGATCACCCAGACGGTCTGCTTGACGTCGTGCGTGCTGGTGAACTGGAACGGGCCCAGCGGTGTCTGGATGTTGACCGTCTCCATCGCGTCGCGGAGCTTGGTACGGTCGCCCGCGACATCGGTGAAGGTCAGGTTGGCCCGCTTGGCCGCGTCGGCCAGGATCAGGATCGCCGCATAGCCTTGCGCGGCGAATTGGTCCGGATCGCTGCTGTATTTGGTCCGGTAGGCCTTCACGAACTCAGCGTTGGACGGGAAGGTGTTGTCCAGGTACCAGGCGCTGCCGCTCTCGGCGCCCGCTCCGGCGGCTCCGGCTTGCTTCGACACCTTCGCGGTGTTGAAGCCATTGCCGCCCAGGAACTGGCCAGTAAAGCCCTGCTTGCGTGCCTCGATCATGATCGTGGCCGGGATGCCGCCGAGGCTGGTGATGAACATCACGTCCGGCTTCTTTGCGAGGGCCTTGGTCACGGGCGCGGAAAAGTCGGCCGTGGTCTTGGAGAACGCGACGGTATCCACGAGGTCGATGCCGTACTGGCCAACCGTGTTCTGAACAATCTTTCCGCCGTCCGATGAGAATTTGTCATCGTTTGCGACCATCAGGACGCCGGTCTTAGGATGCGCTTTGGCCGCATAGATCTTGATGTTGGTGGGGATGGCCGTCTCCTCGCCGAGGCTATCCCGGAAGACGTATTTGCATGGGACGGTCGACGGGGCGTTGCAGTTGGGCACGATGTTGATACCCGTGGTGCTCACCGCGAGAATCGGGATTTTGAAGGTCTCCGCCAGCGGATGCACGGCGACGGCCGAGTTCGAGAGGGTGGGGCCAAGGAGAGCGAGTAGCTGCCCTCCCTGAATCAGGGTCTGCGCCACCTGCGCGGACTGGGCCTTGTCCGAAGCGTCATCCTTGGTGTCGAGCGAGATCTTCGCGCCGTTGACGCCGCCCGAGTTGTTGATGATCTCGACGGCCAGGTCCGCGCCATTCTTGGAGCTCGGACCGTAGACGCCGCCGGCGCCGGTCAGCGAGAGGATGGCGCCGAGCTGGATGGTCTTTCCCTGGTAGGAGGTCGTGGCACTGCCCCCGGTCGAGGTCGTACCGCCGCAGGCAGCCAAAATGAGTGCCAACGCGATCGTGATTCCACGAGCCCCGCTTCTCATCAACCTCTCACTCCTTTCTCTCCCTAAGGAATCTGCGCACAGCTTAGCCTGTTTACGCGGGCTTACGCGGCGGGCTCTCCTTCGGGTCCGGCGCGGGCCGCTGCGCCTTTCTCGCCTTCTCGAAGCAGGAGCGGCAGAGCTTGAGAGCGGTCAGCGGTCCACGCTCGGCGAAGACCCGACGCCCGCAGTAGGTGCAGATGAACTCTTGCTTGGGCATCGGTGCCTAGCCCCTCGCGCCGAGTTGGCGCAACAGTTGCCTCCCGGCCGGATCCTTGAGCTGCTGGGGCCGGTTGGTCAGGTAGGCGATGAAGGTCTCGAAGTCGAGGTCGTATCGACGTCCGCCATGTCGCAGTTCGACGTGGTCGCCCTCAACCTCGGCATCGACCGGTTCGCCCTCCTCGTGTGCGGCGAAGAGGCCGAAGGCGACGCGCCAGCGCAACTGTGCCTGGCGTTCGCGCGGCGTCATCGGGACCTCGATGTCATCGGCATGAATCGCGTATTCGCGCGCCAGGTGCCAGACCTCCAATCGGAGCGGATAAGGGCCGACGCTGGTCTGGATCCGGGCATCGAGGCCGAGGGCGCCCCAGCTCCGGCGGACGCGCTCCTGGCGCGCCTCCCATTCTTGCAGCACCTCCAGCGGGGGCATCGCCCGCCGCACGCGAACGCCGCGGGCGTTCCAGCCCGTGAGCCCACCGCTCGCTGACGGCAGACCGTCCAGGGTGTCGTCGAGGCAGGCCTGGTTGTAGACCTCGTCCGTGCTGAGGTGGGCGACAACGTCCTTGACGCTCCAGCCTCGACAGAGACTGCGCGCCGACCATCCGCGCTGGTCGAGACCGCGCAGGTGAGCCCGAAGCCGCCGGATCTCGCGGTCATAGGCCGGGAACGGGTTAGCGCTTCTTGGGCCGAGGACTTTTGGACTTGCCGTGGGTGGCCTTTGGATTGGCCGGTTGCTTGACGTCCCGCGGCCCTTCGATCGCACCCAGGGCGGCCAGCGCGATGTTGGTTTCAGCCGACGACGTTTCGGTGGCCAGTTCCGCTCCCTCGAAGAACCGCGCTTCGAGTTCCTCCCCGATGCGCTCGATCACGTTCTCGCGTTTGGGCTTTTTTGCAGGTGCCCTTTTTGGCGCGCCCTTCTTGGCCATCAGACCAATTCTAGGATGACGTCGCGGGTGACGCAGATGGCGTCGGCGTCGGCGCCGGCGTATTGCTCGGGGCCGGGGTCGGACTCGGCGTTATCCCGCTTGGGACGATTGACGGGAGCGGCGACACCAGGTCGCTCGGGGACGGCGATGCGGTGGGGGAGGGCGAGGGCGTCGGCTCCGGCTTGCATTCGGTGCCCGGCAGGTAGAGCTCCTTCTCCGAGCTACTGCTCGAGGCTCCCGACGGCGACGGTGATGGTGAGGGCGAGGATGACGGCGAGACATTGGCGTTGTTCCCGCACGGTGGTCCGTCGATGAGCCCATCAGGACGCTTGAACGGTTCGACGCTGAAGTGCGCTTGCGTCAAGCCGTTGTTGATGAAGTCCTTGAGAACGGAACTGCCGACCATGGTGCCGAACACACCGTTCATATCCTGGTTGCCGGGTCCCGTATGGCCGACCCAGGCGCCGATCACGAGGTTGGGGGCGTAGGCCATCATCCAGGCGTCGCGGTAGTTGTTCGTCGTTCCCGACTTGCCGGCGAAGGGCTTGTTCCAGCCGAGATTCCACTGGCTCGAGTAGTCCTTGAGGATGTAGGTGATCAGGTACGCCTCCTGGGCGCTGATGACCTGCTTGCCTCCGGGCGCGCTTGGCTTGTCGAGCGAGTTGCCATCCCTGTCTTTCACCTCGAGGATGGACACTGGATCGTGCCGGGTCCCCCCGTTGGCGAAGACGCCATAGCCGACGGCGTGGTCCAACAGGCGGACCTCACTCGATCCGATCGCCGTCGTCACTTCGCTCTTGAGCGGGGTGGTAATTCCCATGTCGTGGGCAAAATTGACGACGCTGTCGACACCGGCGGCCTGCATCGTTTCGAGGGCCGGGATGTTCCGGGAAAGCAGCAGCGCCTGGTGCGCGGTGATCATGCCCATGTCGCGGAAGTCGAAGTCATGGAACTGGCCGCCGGCGAAATGACGAGACGTGTCGTCGAGCAGGTTGCCCATCGTGAGTTTGTGCGAGCGGAACGCCTGCTCGTAGGCATACGGCTTGAACGACGAACCCGGTTGCCGTAGGGCGGTCACGACATTGAACTGGCCCTTGATGTCGTTGTTGAGGTAATCGGCTGAACCCACCATGGCGAGGATTTCGCCTGTCTTGGGGTCCATCGCCAGGAAGTCACCGTTGTCGGCACCCAGCGGCCCCAACTTCTTCTGCCCGACGGCCACCGCCTGCTCGGCGGCCTTCTGCAAGTTGAGGTCGAGCGTGGTCTTCACCGAGAAGCCGCCCTTGTTCACCGCTGATGGGCCATAGGTGCTTTCCAGCTGCTCGAAGACATAGTCGACGAAATGCGGGGCCAGGCTGCTCCGGTTCTCCTTGAAGACCAGGTTGAGTGGTTCGTTCTTCGCCTGCTCGGCCTGGACGGTAGTGATCATTCCGTTGTTGACCATGGCATCGAGCACCACCGCCTGCCGCGCCAGCGCCCGATCCTTGTGCAGGGCCGGGTCGAAATAGGTGGGGCCGTTCGGCAGGCCGGCGAGCAGCGCGGCCTCCCCGAGGGTCAAGTCCTTGGCATGCTTGCCGAAGTAAACCTCGGAGGCAGCCTCCACGCCGGTGGCCCGGTGCCCGTAATAGATGCTGTTGAGGTACAGGCCGAGGATCTCGTCCTTGGTGTACTTGGATTCCAGCGCGGTCGCCACCATCGCCTCGCGCAGTTTGCGCAAGATCGTCTTCTTTGGCGATTGCAGGATCGAGATCTTTGCCAGTTGCTCGGTGATCGTGCTGGCACCTTGCGAGGGGCGGCGGGCGATGACATCGATGACGCCGGCTTTGATAACGCGACCCCAGTCCACGCCATGGTGCTGGTAGAAGTGTTTGTCCTCCACGGCGATGGTCGCGTTGATGAGGTTGGGACTGATCTCGCCCTTCAACTTGACCGGGATGACGCGCACGCCCTCGGCGTTCCGCTGCTCGATCAGCTGGTTGTTCCGGTCGACGATCTGGATGTCGCCTGCCGCCAGGTCCAGGCGGCTCGGATCGGGCAGGGTGGCGAAGGCATAGCCGAAGGTGCCGAGGATCAGCAGCAAGATCAGCGCCAGGACGATCCCAACAACCATCATCCAGTTGCGCCGGATCTTGAGCCACTCAAGCCGATCCCGGAACCACCCGTTCGACCGTGCCGCCGACGCACGCCGCCGGGGCGCGGGCGAGGGCTGGGGATCCTCAGGCGTCTCCGGGCGCGGGCCGGTGACGGGCCCACCCTTAGGTGGAGTCGGTTCGCGGCTGCTTATCGCTTCTTCGACGCGGCCGCGCGCTCGCGTTCGTTCGGGGTGCTCGAGCCGCTAACCAGCCGGCGTGCATAGCCGGCCGCCAGCGCCGTGAGCGCAGCCTCGGCGGCGCTGACCAGCAGGCGTCGCCCGATACTCTCCTTGGATTGGACTTCGACTTTTGTTTTGCCATCCGCCTTGCCGATGCGCCGTTGCGCCGATGCCCAGGCCTGGGCGTCGTTGCGGAAGTCGTCTAACCGCTCGCGCAGGTCGTTCAATTTGAGCTTGCGGACGAGCCGCTCCGCGGGCGACCGGCGACGTCGCGTGCGATAGCCGAACACGGCAAAGCCGGTGACCCCGAGGATCACCGCACCGATCGCGAACTGAAGGGCGCGGTTGGTCTGGAGTTGCGTCTTGACATCAAGGTTGCGCTTGGCACGCAGCTGCAACGCCTCCAGCGTTTGCCCGAGGTGGGCGCGGGTCTGCTCTACTTCCCGTTTCGCTTCAGAACTTGTTTGGCCCACTCGGCATCCTCCTTTAGCGTGGTCATCGTCTTGGGCGGCGCTCCGACCTTCAGGTTGCCCTTGCCTATCAGCCCGAGGATGATGGCAAGAACCAGGAACAGCGCCGTCTCGATTCCGGCGACCAGCGCGTGGGCCGGAATGACCAGCGCGATCGTGACCAGCAGCATGATGAAGAAGAGCAGGCCGCAAAACGCCGCGATCCCGAGAAACACCGCCGCCTTGAGATTGCTGACGAGCATCTCCTTGATTTCGATCTTGGCCAGCTGAATTTCCTGCTGCACGAGGCGCACCGTGTCCTCGACAGCGAGCCGGGCAAGATCGATCAGGCCACGCTGGCCGTTTCCATTGGTCGCGTTTGCCGAATTCGTGGCCGGAGCCCGGGGAGCAGAATCCATTACGCCCTCCATCCTTCCTTCTTCCTTGAGCGCCGCTGATCGATACTAAGCTGTAAACATTATAGTGGGTATGTTGGCTAAACTGCCAACCACAGAGAACATTCCCGGCGGGTTGCCGCAGGCGGTCGCAATCTTTGCCCGAAAGGGCAGCGATTTCACTTGACGTCGCCCTCGGGGGCGCAGAAACTCTCATCGAATCCTAATCGGGCTCATTCGGGCGTTTAACGACCCAGGAGAGGAGAGATGAGAAGCCGCCACCTGATACTGCCTGCCGTCGCGCTCGCCTCGCTCGTCGCCAACATGTTCGCTGGAGCCCTCTCTGCCGGGGCGAGCTCCGGCCCACGGACATACCTCATCGGTGTCGATGCTGCGGGCCCGACCGGCCATAACTTCGAGTACGTCGACTTTTTCCCTCGTGGCCAGGTGCTACCGACCGATCCCCAGGCGGTGGTGAGCAACGGGGCCGTCTTGGACTTCCGCTACAACTTCGGGTCGCTTGACGGTCTGCACACGGCAACACTTCTTCCGTTTGGCGAAACGCCCGGCCAGGCCTGGCAGCAGCAGCCCCTGGTGACGGGAGACGAGCAAGAATCAGCGCCGCCACCCAACGTTATCTTCAACTCGAGCGTGCTCTTTCAAAACCCGGCGAACTGTGGCGACGCCGCCAACCCTTGCCTCTACACGGGCGCCGCAGAAGTCAACTCTGGTGCGCTGCCGGCATTTACGCCCAGCGCAGACTTCTTCGTCAAGATCAGTCTGCCCACGAAGAAACCGGCCACGGTGCGCTACGTCTGCCTGATCCATCCTGGGATGCAGGGCAACCTCAAGGTGGTGCCTGGCACCGGCGCAAGTCCAGCCGCCTTTGCCTCCAATGCAGGCACCCAGTTGGCGGCCGATACCGCTGGTGCATTCGCCGCTGAGAGCCAGGTGAACACCACCGCGATCAACCCGAACGGAGACGGCACGAACACCGTCACGATGACGGCCGGCACCGCCACGCAGTTCGTCGAAGTCGTGGAGATGCTGCCCCGGAACGTGGCCGTTCACCCGGGTGACACGGTTAAGTGGGTCACGTTGACGCAAAAGGATCCGCACACGGTCAGCTTCCCTGACCTGCAAGAAAGCTTCAGCCCGCAGGATCCGATCCAACCGGCATGCGAGGGGGCCACTGGCGACACGCCCGCAACCGGGCCACCACCCGGGTTTGGCTGCGCGAGCAGCCCGGTGGAATTTACCGTCGATCTCTTCCCTCAGGGGCCGACGCAGATCTCCGACTCCAGCACGCGGGCGAGCTCAGGGATCATCGCAACCTTCGGGGGGCTGCCGGATCGGTACAGCTTCTCGTTCCCCAATGTGGGAACCTTCTCCTACCAATGCCGGATCCACGACCACATGAGCGGCACGATTACGGTTGCGGGGTGACACGGCTCAAACGCCAATAATGAGAGTGTGATCTGGCCGATCCCGGGCGTCCGGGGCGCGCAAGGGTACGCCCAACGGAGCGACCACGGCCTCGCCGTCATCGACCCCGGCTACACGGGCAGTTCCCGTGCGGTCCTTCAGTTGGTGAAGGAGCAGGCCCTGGGTCCGATCGACTGGGTGATCCTGACGCACCACCACATCGACCATGCCGGGGCGGCGTTCGCCCTCTGCCAGGCGACCGGCGCGCGGCTGGCGCTGCACCGCGACGACGCGCCGTACCTGCGGCGTGGCCGGCCGCGCAACCGCATGACGTTGTGGGGCATGGCCGAGCGGTTGCCGGCATGGCTCGCGAGTTACGTCATCGCTACGGCGGCCGGTGAGGCCCGGCTCCTCGAGGATGGCGACGTGATCTCCGGGCTGACCGTGGTGCATGGCCCCGGCCATACGCCGGGCAGCATCTGTCTCCACTCTCGATCGGAATCCGCGCTGTTTCTCGGAGACGTGCTGAACAACGAACGTGGGATCCGCACGCCACCATGGACGGTCAATCATTCGCACCGGCGCGCCAGGCTCGCGCCGCAGCGGCTCGAGGGGTTGCGTTTCGAGCAGGCCTATTTCGGCCACGGACCCTCGATCCTTACTGGTGCGGACCAGCAGGTGCGCACGTTCCTGACGCGTCGCCGGCTAGTGCCGGCCGACCCGGCGATCCTAGCGCAGGAGGTTTCGGCCGTCGACCGGGCCGAGGTCGACGCCGAGTAGCGGAGCCACCGTCGGTGCCCAATCGGCGAGATGAGGGCGCCGCGCGGCGATCGCGCCGGCGATCCTGCTGACCGCTGGGTCCCCGCCGCCCACCAGCGCGACGGTGCGGGCGGTAATCGGTGCACCGTGGAAGCCACTGGTGGGATACCTGGGCGCCGCGGCGATGCGCCCCGGTTTCAACCCCGCGATCAGGAGGGAGTCGTTCGAGCGCACCCAGGTCTCGACCCCGTCGATGCGCAGCAGCGCCGCGCCCGCCTTCTCCGGATCCACACCGGGTTCGAGGTGGATGAGCGCCGAACCACCACCCGGGATGTAGGCGTCCCACAATCCATTGGTGCCATTGACCATTGGGTCGACCGGCGGCGATGCGTCCCGCGGGTGCATGTCGTGATCCGAAACGATCACGATGACCGTGTCCGCCCAGCGGCTGGCCAGCGCATCGAGCACCGTGCCGACTAACTGATCGGTTCCCCGATAGCAGGCGCGGGCCGCCTCGCTTTCTGGGCCGTGGTCGTGTCCGATCGTGTCGGCTTCGTTGACATGGCCGAAGACGAACCCCAGTGTCGTGTCGTCGATCGCGTCGAGGAGATGGGGGAGGACAGCGGCATTCACCGGATAACCGTGCGCGTCGATAGGCGTCCCGCGCGGGATGACGCCGTCCGGCGGCCATCGACGGTCGGCCGAGCCGGTGCAGAGCAGGCCGCGGTCGTCGGCAACGATGGCGCCGTTTCGTACCCCGGCCGCGCGGCAAGCGTCAAAGATGGCCGGTACCCGCGGCGTCTCGGCGCCGGCCCACTCGGGTAGCTTCGCAAACCGCCAGGAGGTGGTCAGCACGCCGTGCGTTGCCGGTTTGCAGCCCGTAAGCAGGGAGCAAAATCCAGGGTCGGTCGACGAGGGGAGGTCCGTCACGCCACCGTCGGGTGCCCGACCGCCTCGTCTGGCCAGGTCCCACAGCCGCGGCGTCAGCTCCGGGCCGATGGCGCGATGGGGGAAGCCGTCGAGGCCGAGCATCACCACGCGTGTCACCGGCCTATTCTGACGTGCGTGCTGCCGCCAGACTTCCGGCGCGCGCTCGACGGCGCCGATACGCTCCTGGTCAGCTCGCGCGAAGCCGGGCGCGAACGGGCGGTGCACACCTGGTTCATCGTGACTCCGGACGGTGACCTCTACCTGTTCAATTACGCATACGCGATTCGCGTCGCGCGTTGGCGCAACGATCCCTGGGTTCGATTAACCGTCCCCAGGGGTGGGCCATCGGTCGTGGGAACGGTGCAATTCATCGATCCCGTTGACGTCGATGCGACGGTTCAAGAGCTGGTGGTGGAGCGATGGGGGATGTGGGGTGCGACCACGCCCGAGGGTCTGCGACGGATGCTTCGAGATCGCTCGCACGTTCTGGTTCGGGTCGAGGTAGCGTAGACAAATGCTCGGCTTGATCGGCGTTCCCTCGAGCGCCGGCGCGCACGGCCCGGGTCAGGAGAAGGCGCCGTCCGCGCTGCGCCAGGCCGGGTTGCTCGGCGCGCTGCGCGAAGCCGGACTTACGGTCGAGGACTTGGGCGATCTGCCGGTCACGCGCTTCGAGCCCGACCCAGCCAATCGCAAGAAACAGAGCCTTTCACGCGTGGTCGCGGTCGCGCAACAGGTCGCCGATCGGGTAGCCACGGCCGTTGATCGCGGGCTGGTTCCGCTCGTGCTCGGCGGCGACTGCAGCATCACACTCGGCGTCGTCGCCGGATTACTGCGCCGGCAACCCGACCTCGGATTGATCTACTTCGACGGCGACGCCGACCTGACCACACCGGACACGACCCACTCCGGCATCTTCGACTCGATGGGGGTGGCGCATCTGATCGGTAAAGGCGCTCCCGAGCTGGCCCGCATCGGCCCACGATTTCCGCTCCTCACGCCGGATCGGATCGCCTTATTTGGCTTTCAACCCTATGAGGTCGAGCCCCGGGAAGTTCTCCTGCTCGACGAGTCCGCGATACCCCAGTACCCGGTCACGTCGCTAGGCGACAGGCCGATTGAACGGGCGGCCGAAGCGCTGGCGCGTCTCGAGGAGAGCGCCCGGGGGATCGCGGTTCATTTCGACGTCGACGTGATGGATTCCGCCGAGATCCCACTGGCGAACTGGCCGCACTACGACGCGCTCGGCTTCGGCGACGCGATGCGCTGCCTGCGGGTCTTCGTCGGATCACCAAAACTGGCCGCGCTGGTGGTCACCGAGATCAACCCCGACCACGACCCGGACGGCTTACTGGTGCGACGGTTTGTCGATGCGTTCGCCGACGCGCTGCGTCCGGTCGCGGCGAACGCGGCGCGCCGCTAGCAGCCCGAGGCCCAGCAGCAGCAGCACGGCTCCGACCGGGAGCGTGGGTAGGCGGCCTTCCCACACCGCGGCCACTCCTCCACCACCCGGCGCGAGGGCGCGGACCGGCGGACTGGTTGCAGCGACCGCCGTCACGATCACCGACCCCGTCATGCTCGGATGAATGGCGCAGTGATAGGTGAAGGTCCCGGCGGTCGGGAAGGAGATGGCGGCGCTTGTCGCGCCTGATGCGATGTTGCCCGTGTTCCAGGCCCCGGTGTCGGAGGTCGCGGTGTGCGTCGGGGCGGTGCTATTCGTCCAGGTGACCGTCGAGCCCACCGTGACCTGGATCGGTTTCGGGCTGAAGCACCAGGGCGTGGTTCCGGCGCAGTTGATGATCTGAGCCGACGTGTTGGCGGCGCTCGCTGCAAGCGGCGCAAGCAGCCACCCCGGAACGACGATGGCAATGGCAAGTAAGAGGCGTCTCATCGACGGTGGTTACGGGCACGCGTTACACGCCATTTAACTTTTCGAGGATCGCGGCATGGAGCAGGCCGTTGGTGGCCACGGCGTTGCCGCCTTCGTAGGTTCGCTGTCCCGTGAAGTCCGTGAGGCGCCCACCGGCTTCCTCGACGACGATCAGGGGCGCGGCCAGGTCCCATGAATAGAGCTCGGGTTCGAACATCACCTCACCCGCGCCTTCCGCGACCAGCGCATAGCCCCAGAAATCGCCGAAGCCGCGATCGCGCCACGCCGCGCCGGTCACCGCGTCGAAGCCGCGCTCCTTGCCGACTGCGACGAAGGCAGAGCGCGAGGCATAGAAGACCTGGGCGTCCTGCAGCTCCGAGACGGCCGACACCTGGAGCCGCCGCTTGCCCGACCAGGCGCCGCCGCCACGCACAGCATGCCAGCGCTCGCGCATCGCCGGCGCCGAGATTACTCCCAGCTCCATCACGCCGGCACGCTCGAGCGCGATCAGCGTGGCGAACACCGGCGCGCCTCGCATGTAGTTGTGGGTGCCGTCGATCGGATCGATGATCCATCGGGTGTCCTGGTTCGACGTGCGATCGCCGAATTCCTCCGCCAGCACCCCGTGCGTGGGGTATCGCTTTCCGATCCGTTCACGCAGCTCCAGCTCGATGGCGGTGTCCGCCTGGGTCACGAAGGTCCGGTCGGGTTTCCGGTCCACCCGTGGCGCCTTGCGGAAGTGCCGCATCGAGATGCGATCGGCGGCGTCGGCAAGCTCGAGGGCAAAGGTCGTAAGCTCAGTGCGCTCGGTCATGATCGGATCCGCTCGCCGGTCGGGTCGTAGAGCGGCTCACTCGCGACCGTTGCCGGTACCCAGCGGCCGAACACCTGCACGTCGACTCGGTTTCCCGGGGTGCACGCGGGCGGCAGGTAGGCATAGGCGATGCTGCGATCGATGGTGAAGCCGTAGCCACCGCTGGTGACGCGGCCGGCAACTTCGTTGTTGACCCGGACGGGCTCCCCACCGAGTGCGATCGCGTCACCATCGTCGAGAAGCAGCGGCCGCAGGCGCCGCGTGATCCCATTTGCCTTCGCCTTGATCAGCGCCTCCTTCCCGATGAAATCGACCTCCTTGTTGAGTCGAACTGCGAAACCGAGGCCGGCCTCATACGGACTGTCCTCAGGCGTGATGTCGCTGCTCCAGACCCGATAGCCCTTTTCCAGGCGCATGGTATCGATCGCGCGATAGCCGCCCGCCACCATACCAAGCCGCGTGCCGGCCGACCAGAGCGCGTCCCAGAGGGCGAGTCCGTCCTTCGTCGCGCAGTAGAGTTCCCAGCCGAGCTCTCCCACGTAGGTGACGCGAAGCGCGAGGCATGCCACGGGCCCGAGAGCGATCCGCCGCGCGGTCAGGTACGGGAACGCGTCATTCGACAGGTCGCCGTCGGTCAGTGGCTGGACGATGTCGCGGGCTCGCGGCCCCCAGATGCCAAGGCAGGCGTGCTCGGCGGTCACGTCGTCGATGACAACGGAGCCGTCCTCCGGCTGATGCTTGCGCATCCAGCCCAGGTCATGGTTGCCGAAGGCGGTCCCGGTGACGATGAAGAACCGCTCCGCGTCGAGCCGGGTCACCGTGAAGTCGCACTCGATCCCGCCGCGGCGGTTGAGCATCTGCGTGTAGGTAATGCTGCCGACGGGCCGGTCCATCTCGTTGTCGCAAAGATATTGAAGGAAGCCGAGCGCGCCCGGGCCGCTGATCTCGATCTTGCTGAAAGAGGTTTCGTCGAAGAGGCCGGCGCGTTCTCGGGTCGCACGGTGCTCGGCGGCGATGGCCGCTGACCAGTGATGACCGGCCCATCCCGCCGGGCGCGTTAGCGCAGTGGCTTCGGCGTTCGGCTCGAACCAGTTGGGCCGCTCCCATCCCGATTTTTCGCCAAAGCTGGCGCCGAGCTCTAGGAGGCGCCGGTAGGTGGGGGAGACGCGCAACGGGCGCCCGGCCTGGCGCTCTTCGTTGGGATAGTGGATGTCGTAGTAGGTCGAATAAACCTCGACGGTACGGACCAAGGTGTAGTCACGATTCCGATAGGGTGCGCCGAAACGCCGCAGGTCCATCTTCCAGAGATCCAGGCTCGGCTCGCCGTCGATGATCCACTCGGCCATCGCCTGGCCCATGCCGCCGGCGCCCGCGATCCCATGGGCGCAGAAACCGGCCGCGACGTAAAAGCCGCGAACGGTCGACTCGCCGAGCACGAACTCATTGTCGGGCGTAAAGCCTTCGGGCCCATTGATCAACTTCACGACCTCGCCGCGCTCGAGCGCAGGCACCCGCGTGATCGCGTTGTTCGATAGGGGCTCAAAGCGCGGCCAGTCCTCCGGCAGCAGGCGATTGTTGAAGTCCGGGGCGATGCCATCCAGGCCGAAGGGGGAAGGATCGCGCTCGTAGCCGCCCATCACCAGCCCGCCCGCATCCCGACGGAAGTACACGAGACGGTCCGGATCGCGCATCGTCGGCAGGTCTTCCGGAATCGGCTCGGCGATCCGGGCAAGCAAGTACTGGTGCGCCATGGGGACGATGGGGACGGTGATGCCGGCCATCACGGCGATTTCGGGAGCGTACATCCCGCCGGCGTTGACGACCACCTCGGCTTCAATGGGGCCCTGCTCGGTCTCGACGCCGCGGACGCGGCCGTGATCGGTTTTGATCGCGGTGACCCGCACGCCCTCGCAGATGCGCGCGCCGCCGCGCCGTGCCCCTTCGGCGAGCGCCAGGGCCAACCCGCTTGGGTCGAGGTAACCGTCGGTTGGGATGAAGGCGGCCCCAAGCACGCCGCCCATCGTCATCAGCGGGAAGCGCCGCAGCGCCTCCTCCGGACTGACGAGCTCGAGCGGCAGACCGAAGCTCGTCGCCCAACCGGCCTGGCGCTCCAGCTCTTCCATCCGCTCGGGTGACGAGGCCAGCCGAAGACTTCCAACCTCGCGCCAGCCGATGTCAACACCGGTCTCCTCTGCGAGCCGTCGGTAGAGCGCGACGCTGTCCATCATCAGTCGCGTCAGTGGCAGGCTGGATCGAAGCTGACCGACGAGGCCCGCCGAATGGAACGTCGACCCGCTGGTCAGCTGGGCGCGCTCCAGTAATACGACGTCGCGCCAGCCGCGCTGGACGAGGTGGTAGGCGATGCTGGTGCCACTGACGCCACCGCCGATGATGACGACGCGCGCGCGTTTGGGCAGCGTCACCCGGCGGCCTGTTGCAGCCAAGCGTCGTAGCGCGGATCGCCGGCGGAGGTCAGTAACCGGTCGAAGTGCTTGCCCGCATAACCGGCGAAATCGAAGTCGAGCTCGGAAATGGCTTGTTGGAGCACGCCCCACATCGCCTCGCGGTAGTCCGACATGAGGCGCATGAGGCGGAGCCGGGCGTGTTGGCCACTGGTGGTACGGCCGAAATACGCAGACAACAGCCGGCCCTCATCTTCCTCGGAGAGCTGGTGGTTGACGGCGAAATTCCCGAAGTCGAAGAAGCGATCGCCCATCCCGGCGTATTCCCAGTCGACGATCCGAATCGACGCTCCGTCATCGATGAAGTTCGCGTTCAGCAGATCGTTGTGGCAGAGGACGGCGGGCTCCTGCCGCAATGCGCGCTCGATATCGAAGGCGATCGGCCGGGCCCGCTCGTGGGCGGCCGGCAAATGGCCGCCGTGCCGGGTGGCGGTCAGCGCGTACGCCTCCACCACGCGGAACGGTGAGAACCCGGCCGCAATCTTTCCGGCCTGGTGAATCCGTCGCAGCGATTGCGCGATCCGCTCCAGCATGACGGGCTGGTGGACCGCCTCGTCGGTGACCGGTCGCCCCTCGATGAAGCGAGTCACGAGCACACCCTCCGGTTCGATGAAGGCCACCACCTCCGGGCCTATGCCGCAAGCGGCAGCCAGCCGGCTCGCCTGGTGCTCGAGTCCGCGATCGATGCCGAGCAGGCTGCCAGTCTGCGCTGGGATGCGCACGACGAAGCTATCGCCATCGACCACGACGCGGTAATTCCGATTCGTGATGCCGCCGCCGAGCGGCTCAACCGTTCGCGAGCGCCCCGCCCAACCCGGCACCCGATCCATGACGCCCGCGCTGAGGAGTTCCAGCTCCATGGGTCATAGCGTATCGCTGCTAGGCTGGCTAACATCGCTGCCCAGTCGCAAGCCCAGCGTTATCGGCAGATCAGCCGGGTCCTCGCCCGTCATGGTCTCGGCTTCTTCATCAGCGTGGTGGGGCTGGAGCGCTTCGTCCCCTTCCAACGGATCTTCAATCGCGGCTACGAGCAGCCGCTCTCGCGCCCGGAGCACGTCCGCCGCGCCCTCGAGGAGCTCGGCCCAACCTTCATCAAGCTGGGTCAGATCGTCTCGACCCGCGCCGACCTGTTGCCCATCGCCTACCAGGTCGAATTGGCGAAGCTCCAGGACGCGGCACCGCCGCTGAAAACCAGCGTTGTGACCTCGGTCATCGAGTCGGAATTCGGCAGTCCGGTGGATGAGGTGTTCGGCAGTTTCGATCCGGTGCCGCTGGCGGCGGCCTCCATCGGCCAGGTCCATGCCGCCACGTTGCGAGACGGCACCTCGGTGGTCGTGAAGGTGCAGCGGCCGGGGGTGATCGATCAGATCGAGCAGGACCTGCAGATCCTCCGCACCCTGGCGGCGAACGCCAGCCGCCGCTGGCCGGTGGCCGAGGAGTATGACGTCGTCGGCCTGGTGCACGAGTTTGCCCACACGCTGAGGGCCGAGACGGATTACATCCAGGAAGGCCGCAACGCCGAGCGCTTCAGCGCCAATTTCGGCGGTGACGACTCGGTCTACTTCCCGCGCGTGTTCTGGGAAGAGACGACGAATCGCGTCCTGACGTTGGAGCGGATTGGTGGAATCAAGGTCGACGACCTCGCCGCGCTCGAAGCCGCCGGGCTTGATCGAAGTCGAATTGCCGCGAATGGCGCCCGGATGGTGCTCAAGATGGTGTTCAGGGACCGGTTCTTCCACGCGGACCCTCATCCCGGGAACTTCTTCATCCAGCCGGGGGAGCGGATCGGCGTTGTCGACTTCGGCATGGTCGGCTCCGTGGGCCCCCGCGTCCAGGAACAGCTGGTGTGGACGTTACTCGCGTTCACGAGCGAGGACGCGGACCGCCAGGTTGATGCGCTCTACGAGCTGGGTGTCGCCGGCCGCCACATCGACCGGGCCGCGTTGAAACGGGACGTCGAGCATTTGCGCGCCCGCTACTACGGCCGCCCGGTGGGGGAGATCGCGGTTCGGCCGGTGGTCAATGACGTCCTCGGGGTGGTGCGCCGCCACCGGCTGCACCTTCCGGCCGGCTACGCCCTGCTACTCAAGACGGTGCTGATGCATGAGAACCTCGTGACCCGGCTCGATCCAAGCTTCGAGTTCACCGCCGTCCTGGTCCCCTATGCCCGCGGCATGATGGCCCGCCATTTCTCGCCGTTGGGTTGGGGGAAGTCGGTTGGCCAGGCCGGGATCGACCTGGCGCGGCTCGGGCTGGAACTGCCGCAGCAGGTGCGGCGACTGCTGAGCTCGCTGGAGCGGGGCGACACGGAATTTGCCATCCGTCCGTCGGGATTCGAACCGCTCTTACGACGGCTCGAGCGCATCGCCAACCGGATGGTGTTGGGCATCCTTGCCGCGGCCTTCGTGGTCGCGCTCGCCGTGCTGCTGTCGGCGTACCACGTCCGCAGCGATCCGCAGACCGCAGCCATCCTGATCGCAGGTTTCGTACTAGCGAGCGTGCTCGGTGTCTACGTCGCCTGGAGCATCCTTCGCTCCGGCAGGCCCTAATTAGAAGAGCGGAAGAAACGATCCGTTGCCCACCGCCACGCTGTTGGCGGCGCCGCTGCTGTCGATGATGGTCAGGGTCCCAACGCCATGTTGGTCGTACGCCCCGATAGCGAGCTTGCTGCCCCCAGGCTGGGCGATCACCCGGACGGTGAAGGGCGACGGGCAGCCGCAGTGGTTCCATACCACGTGATGGTCTTGCCAGCGGATGACTTCCGCGCCCGTAAGTCCGCTACTGCCCTGGATCCCACCGGCAACCATCGAGCCATCCCACGAGAAACCCCGGACGCTGATGCCGGTCAGCTGGGCCACCACGTTTCCACTCGGCAGCTCGCGGATCAGGGTTGTCGGGCTGGCGGCGGGGCTGGCGGCCAGTTGCTCGGCGACGTATCGCCCATCGTGACTCGCGACCAGGCTGGCGAGGGGGTTGGGATAGCTCCGCGTGTAGAGGACGCTACCGTCGGTCAACGAGATCAACGACAGGCTCCATACATAGCCATTGGACTCGGCTACGACGATGGCGCGCCCACTCAGCCCACTACATCCCGCGAGCTGTGGGGTTTGCATGGTTCCGGGGGTGACCGAAATCGGGCCGACGGTGTGTACGCTCCCGTCGAGCGGCATCATCACAAGGCGGTACGGCGCTGACGTCGTCTGACGGCCGATCCCGCAAAACTGGGCGCTATCGTCCGTCCACACAGATGCCGCCGAGCCGGCGATGGAACCCACGCGGTTGCCGTCGGCGTCATAGACCCAGGTGCTCGGCGTCATCGAGTCGTAGATGTGCAGCCCATCCGGAGCCTGCATCGTGCCGACCCATCTCAGGCTCTTGACCCGCTGCCCGTTCCAGTCGATGCCGTTCTCGCCATTGCCGCTCACACCGTTCTGGCCGCTGTACCAGATGAGATCCGGCGTCGGGGGAGGCGGGGACGTCGTGGAGATTACCGGGGTGGGCCTCGGCGTGGCGGAGATCGCCGGCGTTGGTGTTATCGCCGCCAGCGAGCCGGTTCGGAACGACCAGCGAACCTTGATCTGCTTGTGCTCACCCTTGCCGGTCCAGCTGTCCTGATCGAGCTCGATATGGTAGAGGCTGTTGTTGCGAAGCCCGCTGTAGGGCAGGACAAACGTCGTTCCCTCCCAGCGCCCGGGTCCGAGCGCGACGCCAACGGGCGGCTCGAACTTGATGCTCGGATCCTGGCTCGGCCGGCTGATGTAATCGGCGCGAAGCTCGCCGTCCACTGGCACGTTCGTGGCCCCGTCCGGAGGGCTCACGGCGCGAATATTGGCGGCCGCCATGGTCGCCGCGACTCCGCCTTGCTGGGCGCGCAGGACCAAGACGAACCCGCCGACCGCGAGCGCAAAGACCAGTACCAGGATGGCGCCGGCCACCTGTTTGGCCCAGTTTTTCATGCGCCCGAGTAACGGCGGAGCCTTAGAAAAGGTGCGTCAGGCGGCGCCGCAGGAGCTTGGTGCCGCCCGGGTCGTGGTAGGGGGGAACGAGCCCCCGCATCCGGGTCTCGGCCAGCGTGACCAGGGACTCGACCGTCTGCCCGTCGCTCTCGATGGGCTCGCCAACGATGAGGCGCACCGGCTTTCGCAGCCAGAGATCCTGGGTCCCGGACAACGCGACCGGTAGGACGGGCACATGGTTGTCTGTCGCGAAATGGGCGAAGCCCTTCTTGAACGGCCCCACCTCACCTTCCTTTTTGCCGTAGTTGCCTTCCGGGTACAGGGCGATGACCCCACCGCGCTGCAAGCACTGGTTCGCGTGGTGGAAGAGCACGGTGTCCGGGTGGGACTTGCGGTTGACCGGGATGAACCCGCCGACACTCTTGACCATGGCCCATTGGAATTTGCGCGTCACCAGGATGGTCGTGTCGCCAAGAAAATGCACCCGCGGCTCGATCGGAAAGGTCGCCAGGATGGCGAAGGAGTCGAGCCAGTTCAGATGGTTGGCGATCAGCACGTAGTTGCGGTCGGCGGGAACGTGCTCGCGCCCCTCAACCGTGATGCGGAAGAGCGAATGGAGCAGGGGCACCGCCCACAAGCGCAGCGCTCGATAGGCCCACGTGGCCTGCCGTTGCACCGGGAGAAGATCGGCGGGCGGCTGAGCCGGCGCCTGCATTTGCAGTATGTAACGGTAGGGGCTGGGAATCCGTCACGGAGGGGACGAATTATTTGATCGGGGCGCCCTGCTCCTGGAGGACACCGAGGATCATCCCTTCACTCTGTTCACGCGCTTTGCGATACGAATCGGCTGAAGAGGCGTCGCCGCTCTTCGCCGTCTCGCGCAGCAGGCGGTCGAGCTCCTCATCGAACAGCGTCGACACGAGCTCGGGCGAGTGGGTGACCTCGCGGCCGGTGGCGTCGGAGACCTTGACCTGGTGCAGTGTCCGCTGGGCGATCATGTAGCGGTAGATGCGGTCGGTCGCCAGGTCTTCCATGTAGCCATCGAGCAAGCTCGCTCCCTTACCGTTGAGCACGCCATGTCGATACCGGATGACGGTTCGGACCGCGTCCCGCGTGCCCCGCAAGGTGCGCTTGCCGACACCCTGCGGGCTGGGCCGCAGGTCACGGTGGATATCGGCGTCTTTCCGCCGGGCCTGCACCTGGTTGGGATAAGGAAACTGGTTGACGGCGATCTCGTTCTGATCGGGGTGGCCGGTCCAGGCGCCGTCCATCAAGCTGTTCGCCTCGTTTTTCTTGTCCTGCTCGAGCACCTTGAGCGCGCGGGCATTGAGCTCGGCATCCTCGCGGCTCGGATAGAGCGCCGTCATCCCGCCGATCGCCAGCATCCCGCGCTTGTGGCAGACCTCGGGCATGACCTCCCGCAACGCCTGGAAGAAGGCGACGTCGTGCGGGATGGTGTTTCGGTCGGGGATCACCCAGTTCGGATCCTGCAGGGTGAAGTCGATCAGGCTGGCCATGTAATCCCAGCGGCCCAGGTTGAGGCCCATCATGTGCTCGCGCAGGTTGTAGGCGAACTCTTCCATCTGGTAGGCGATCGGATGTGACTCCACCAGCGCCATACATTTGATGTAGTCCTGCGGCCAGCCCCGCGCCTGCGCGATGGCGCGGAACAGGTCTCGCCACCAGAGCGCTTCGTCGGCCGACTCCGACTTCGGGATGTAGATCGACAGGGGATGCTTGAGGCGCGCCGGGTCGACCTGGTAGGCGACCATGGCGACGTCGAAGAGGGGCGCCGCCATGCGCTCGCCCTTGATGACGCCGGCTTGCTCGAGGTGCAGGCCGCGTGGCCGGGTGAAGGTCACGGTCTTGCTCTGGTTGATCGACATCTCGCGGTCGCGTTTTTTGTCGTGGTAGGTCAGCTCGCCGCGAAGCGCCGCAATGATGTTGGCAATCCCGCCCGTGATGTTGGGCCAGGCGTTGGCCACCGAGTCCTCGAGGTCCAGCATCACGCCGGGTGCGCCGGAATTGAGCATCTTCACGACCAGCTCGCCATCGTCGGCGGGGCCGGTCATCTGGTTGCGCTGGTCCTGGCACCAACCGGGGAGCGCGACTTTCCAGCTGCCGGTGGTCGCCTCCGAGGGTGGGAGGTGGTTGGGGAGATGACCGCGATGGGCCTCGGCTAGCACCTGCCGGCGGCGGGCCGCAAGCTCCTGCTGTCGCGGGGTGAACGCCCGGTGCAGCGGGACGAGAAACTCGTAGAAGCCGCGCGGAAGGTCGCGGGCGGGATCGAGGTCTGGCGGCGCCTGATTGATCGGTGGATCGGTCGACAAGACGGGTTTCATGCCGTAGCTGACTGTAGCAGCGACGCGCCGCTACTCAGAGGATGGGTTTGGGGCTGGTCAGGCGGCTTTGGTACCGCGCCGCTCGTGCTCGCGCCGCTCGCCCCGAAGGGTCACCTGGACCGGCGAGTTTCGATAGATGTAGCCGCGAGTGATCGCCTGCTTGATCTGCCGCCAGCTGGCTTCCCGAAGCCAGCGGCGCTCGACGACCAGCTCGACCCCGGCGAGGAACAGGTGCTCGCTGGTCAGGGTGGCCGTGGTATCGGGCCGCTGGGCCTGCCGAACGGTCTCGAGGTCGAGCCCGGGCATCAGCCAGTCGGTCGGGATCTCGAGAGAGGCGTCGGCGGTCTCGTTGGTCCGGCCGGTATGGCTCGCCATATAAGAGGGAACCTGAAAAGGCCGCCAGTCTTGCTAGGCGGGTTCGGTGACAGCCGGGAGGTCGATCTCGAAGACGGAGCCCTCGCCGGGCTGGCTGTCGACCTCGACCCGCCCGCCGTGGCCCTCGACCACCTGCCGAACCAGGTAAAGCCCGATCCCGGTGCCGACCACGTTCTGCAGCTGCGGAGTCTCAACCCGGTAGAACTTTTCGAACAGCCGCGTCCGGGCGGCGGCCGGGATGCCGATCCCATGGTCTCTGACGACCAGGTGGACCTTGCCATTCTGGCGATTGCCGCTCACCTCGATGCGCGGCGGTCCCTCGCTGAACTTGACCGCGTTTTGCAGCAGGTTATCGACGGCGGTGGCGAGTCGCTCCGGGTCACCCAGCACCGTGAGGGGTGCCGGTGCCAGGTCCACCTCGAGCGTGCCTTGCTTCAGCTCCACCTGGGGCCGGACCCGGTCAACGGCATCGCTGACCACGCGCCGCAGGTCGACCGCGGCCATCTGTGGCGGGGCGGCGCCGTCCTCCAGCCGGGCCAGCAGCAGCATCCGCTCGACGTACGCGCGCATCTCACTCGACTTGTCCAACAGGGTGTGAAGCGCTTGCTGGGCAAGCGGTGGCATTGCGCCGAGGGATCCCTCTTCGAGGAGCGAGGCATAGCCGCGAATGACGGTCAGCGGCGTTCGCAGCTCGTGGGAGGCGATCTGCATGAACTCGCGTCGCGCGCGCTCCAGCTCCACCAGCGCCTCGGCACGACCGCGCTCTCGCTCGAGGGCCTGCCGGGTGTCGAGCGCGATGGCGGCCTGGGCCGCGATCAGCTGCAATCGACGGAGCTGCTCGGGGCGCAACCAGCGCGGCCGCCGCCAGTGCAGCGCGACGAAGCCGACGAGTCGCTGGCCCGCCCGCATCGGCAGGAAGACGCTCGCCTTGGCGCCGGCCAGCTTGGTGCCGCGCTGCGCCCACTCCGGCAACTTCGCATCCGTTTGCGGGTCGGCGACATACACGGTCACTTTCGGATCGGCAAGCCACGCGACGTCGGCTGCCGACAGGGCCTCACCGGTGGGCGCGTCTTCCGCCGGCCACAGCCGGCCTCCGGTGGCCCCGACGTGGTAGCGTCCATCCGCCTGAAGCACGCGCAGGGTCGCCAGGTCCGATTGGCCGAGGTCGTCGAAACCCTCCAGGATCCGCCCGTCGATTTCTGCGTCCCCGTCCGGGCCATCCCCCGGCTGCAGGGCCTCGATCGTCGCCAATGCCTTGATGGTCTGCTCCGCCTCGGCATATTGCTCGGCGTTGGCCAGGGCCAGCGCCGTTTGCGCCGCGATCGACTCCATCAGTCGCATGTCGTCCGTGCTCAGTGATCCAATGCCCAACCGCGCCAACGACAGTACGCCGAAGAGCCGACCCCGCGTCACCATCGGGACGCTCAGGATGCTCTCCTCGATCGGAGCGGTGCCCGCCGGGTAGACCATGCGCGAGTCCCGGCTGGCGTCCGGAACCAGCAGCGAGTGCTGCGTCTTGGCGGCGATTCCGGTGATCCCCTCGCCGAGGGAAAGCGTCATCAGGTGCCAGTCGATGTCGGTGTATGGGTCGGCCCGCGCCACCGATTTGACCAGCACCAGGCGCTCGGCCGCCTCG
>Ga0209009_1000025_pt1 | contig 69282 bp, 63 predicted proteins | sample BlaSpr_A8_OM3_M2_FD_187979 | JGI IMG/M metagenome (GOLD analysis project Ga0209009, IMG submission 187979) | Forest soil microbial communities from Thunder Bay, Ontario, Canada - Black Spruce, Ontario site 2_A8_OM3_M2 (SPAdes) (version 2) | ecosystem: Environmental > Terrestrial > Soil > Boreal... | reverse complement strand
CGAACAGCCCAACCCTTGGGACCTACTCCAGCCCCAGGATGCGACGAGCCGACATCGAGGTGCCAAACCTTGCCGTCGATGTGAACTCTTGGGCAAGATAAGCCTGTTATCCCCGGGGTAGCTTTTGTCCGTTGAGCGCCAGCCTTTCCATTCAGGGCTGGCGGATCACTAAGCCCGACTTTCGTCCCTGTTCGGCTTGTATGCCTCACAGTCAAGCTCCCTTGTGCCTTTACACTCTTTAGGCCTGATTTCCATCCAGGCTGAGGGAACCTTTGGGCGCCTCCGTTACGCTTTAGGAGGCGACCGCCCCAGTCAAACTGCCCACCTGCCACGGTCTGCACGCCCGATCAGGGCGCACGTTAGATCTAAGACCAACTAAGGCTGGTATTCCAAGGGTGACTCCGCCAAGGCTAGCGCCCTGACTTCACAGTCTCCCAGCTATCCTCTACATAGCAAGCCCCAGATCAGTGACAGGATGCAGTAAAGCTCCACGGGGTCTTTCCGTCCTGTTGCGGGTAACCTGTATCTTCACAGGTGTTTCAGTTTCGCCGAGTCCATGCTCGAGACAGCAGCTAAGTCGTTACGCCATTCGTGCGGGTCGGAACTTACCCGACAAGGAATTTCGCTACCTTAGGACCGTTATAGTTACGGCCGCCGTTTACCGGGGCTTCAATTCAAGGCTTGCACCTATCCTCTTAACCTTCCGGCACCGGGCAGGCGTCAGCCCCTATACATCAGCTTCCGCTTTAGCAGAGACCTGTGTTTTTAGTAAACAGTCGCTTAGCCCAATTCTCTGCGGCCCAGCCAGGCTTCGGGAGTAAATCCCTACACCCAACCGGGCTCCCCTTATCCCGAAGTTACGGGGAGATTTTGCCGAGTTCCTTAAGCATGGTTCTCTCGATCGCCTTGGAATCCTCTTCCCACCTACCTGCGTCGGTTTGCGGTACGGTCACCTGCGTTCTGGCTAGAGGTTTTTCTTGGAAGCGTGGGATTGGCCACTTCACCTTCTTGCGAAGGCTCCTATTCGCGTCTCGGCGTTGAATGCCAGCCGGATTTGCCTGGCTGACCGCCTACCTGCTTGACCGGGCACATCCGATCGCCCGGATGGCCTACCCTTCTCCGTTGCCCCATTGCTCATAACGAACACGAGGTGGTTCAGGAGTGATGACCTGATGTCCTATCGTCTACGCATTTCTGCCTCGACTTAGGTCCGACTGACCCTGGGACGATTAACGTTGCCCAGGAAACCTTAGGTTTACGGCGAACACGTTTCTCACGCGTTTCTCGCTACTTGTTCCGGCATTCGCACTTCCGTCCACTCCACCAGTCCTCACGATCTGACTTCACTGCGGACGGAACGCTCCTCTACCTACCGGTCCTTGCGGACTCGGTACCGAAGCTTCGGTAACAGGCTTGAGCCCCGATCATTGTCGGCGCATCATCACTCGACCAGTGAGCTATTACGCACTCTTTAAATGGTAGCTGCTTCTGAGCTAACATCCTGGTTGTCTGAGCGACAATACATCCTTTACCACTTAGCCTGTACTTTGGGACCTTAGCTGTCGGTCTAGGCTCTTTCCTTCTCGACCACGGAGCTTAGCCCCCGTAGTCTCACTGCCGTTGGAATATCTGTCGCCATTCGGAGTTTGGTTGGGTTTGGTAACGAGGTGATCGCCCCTAGCCCATTCAGTGCTCTACCTGCGCCAGACTCATCAACGACGCTGTACCTAAATACATTTCGAGGAGAACCAGCTATTTCCAAGTTCGATTGGCATTTCACCTCTATCCCCAGTTCATCCACTCCGTTTTCAACCGAAGTTGGTTCGGTCCTCCACGCGGTTTTACCCGCGTTTCGACCTGACCAGGGATAGGTCACTTGGTTTCGGGTCTACTCAGCGCGACTACCACCGGCTTGCGCCGGCCTCGCCCTATTCAGACTTGCTTTCGCTACGGCTCCGGGTTTGAACCCCTTAACCTCGCCACGCTGAAGTAACTCGCCGGATCATTATTCAAAAGGCACGCAATCAGGCATTCCAGCCGCTTACGCAACTGGCATAGCCCTCTCACCGCTTGTAAGCACACGGTTTCAGGTACTCTTTCACTCGGCTTCCGCCGGACTTTTCACCTTTCCCTCACGGTACTAGTTCACTATCGGTCACCAGGAGTGTTTAGCCTTGCGGGATGGTCCCCGCGGCTTCCCACAGAATTCCACGTGTTCCGTGGTACTTACGAACTCCGCTCGAAGTCCAGTCCACTTTCGCCTACCGGGCTGTCACCGCCTATGGCGGCCCTTTCCAGGGACCTTCGGCTAGCGGCTGGTTTTGTAACTTCGACGCCATCCAGCAGGATGGCCTGCGGCTCGTACAACTCCCACATCGCAACGGCTGCTGCCTATCACGCGATGCGAGTTTAGGCTGTTCCCTTTTCGCTCGCCACTACTAAGGGAATCGTTTCTTTTCCTCGGCCTACTAAGATGTTTCAGTTCGGCCGGTGCCCTCTACCGGGCCTATGTGTTCAGCCCGGAGTGCCTGGAGATTAGTCCAGGCGGGTTGCCCCATTCGGGAATCCTCGGATTAACGTTTGCACTCAACTACCCGAGGCTTATCGCAGAGTTCTACGCCCTTCATCGGCTCCTGGTGCCAAGGCATCCACCGTGCGCTCTTTGTAGCTTGACCCATCTATCAACACTGCTCAACGCCGATAGCGGACGTGTGGCCGCCATCGAGTTTCGCAAGGGTCTATTGCGCGTGTTCTGCTTGGTTACCCTAAATTACTTTCTTCGCTATTCAGTTTTGAAGGTACGTGTCGCGGCGCGGGGCGGGGCATCCGCTGATGCCCACCGGGCGGCGCCTTCTAACACATGGAGATGACCAGATTCGAACTGGCGACCCCCTGCTTGCAAAGCAGGTGCTCTCCCAGCTGAGCTACATCCCCAAGGGGATCTCTTCACTTGAGATCGTCATCGTTTGGCCGGCAACATCGCGCTCGGGCACCAGCGGCGGCTGATAAGAATGGGCCTTTGTGGAATCGAACCACAGACCTCGCGGTTATCAGCCGCGCGCTCTAACCATCTGAGCTAAAGGCCCAGGTGCCAGGTGAGCGGACGTGCGGCCGTACCTTAACGATTGAAGGAGTGGACGGACCCCCGGATAGGCAGTCGCGGGACTAACGTTCCGGATTCCCACCGGTTACTGTTCGACCTTCCCCTCGCGATCGAGGGATCCCACCAACTCGTACCGTTACTCTTCACCCGCGCGCGCTGCGCGGACTACTCTTGGCGGCCGTGGCGGCAGTTGCTGTCGAACTGAATTGACTCCTCCCGCCGTCGGCTTGCGCCGGCGACGTTTGGCTCCTTAAAGGAGGTGATCCAGCCGCACCTTCCGGTACGGCTACCTTGTTACGACTTCACCCCTCTTGCTGGGCACACCTTGGGCACCGCCGTCCCTATTCGGGTTCAGCAAGTGACTTCAGGTGCACCAAACTCAAGTGGTGTGACGGGCGGTGTGTACAAGGCCCGGGAACATATTCACCGCAGTATGCTGACCTGCGGTTACTAGCAACTCCGTCTTCATGCAGGCGAGTTGCAGCCTGCAATCTGAACTGAGACCGGTTTTAAGGGATTAGCTCCACCTCGCGGTGTGGCAACCCGTTGTACCGGCCATTGTAGCATGTGTGTAGCCCGGGGCATAAAGGGCATGATGACTTGACGTCATCCCCACCTTCCTCTGGGTTTCTCCCAGCAGTCTGGTTAGAAAAATTTAACTAACCACAGGGGTTGCGCTCGTTGCGGGACTTAACCCAACACCTCACGGCACGAGCTGACGACAGCCATGCACCACCTGTGCAGCGATCCCTTGCGGGAGGACCGTATCTCTACGGCTTTCCACTGCATGTCAAACCCCGGTAAGGTTCTTCGGGTTGCATCGAATTAAACCACATGCTCCGCTGCTTGTGCGGGCCCCCGTCAATTCCTTTGAGTTTCAACCTTGCGGCCGTACTCCCCAGGCGGTTCACTTAATGCGTTAGCTGCGGCACTGATGGCGTCAATACCACCAACACCTAGTGAACATTGTTTAGGGCTAGGACTACCGGGGTATCTAATCCCGTTCGCTCCCCTAGCTTTCGCGCCTCAGCGTCAGTTACGAGCTAGCAAGCCGCCTTCGCCACTGGTGTTCCTTGCAATATCTACGCATTTCACTACTACACTGCAAATTCCACTTGCCTCTCTCGCACTCAAGCCCCGCAGTATTGGACGCAGTTTCGAGGTTGAGCCTCGAACTTTCACAACCAACTTACGGAACCGCCTACGCGCTCTTTACGCCCAGTAAATCCGGATAACGCTCGCCCCCTACGTATTACCGCGGCTGCTGGCACGTAGTTAGCCGGGGCTTCCTCAGGTGGTACCGTCAGATCTTCGTCCCACCCAACAGAGGTTTACATCCCTAGAGACTTCATCCCTCACGCGGCGTTGCTCCGTCAGGCTTTCGCCCATTGCGGAAAATTCCTCACTGCTGCCTCCCGTAGGAGTCTGGGCCGTGTCTCAGTCCCAGTGTGGCTGTCCGTCCTCTCAGACCAGCTACCCATCAAAGCCTTGGTGGGCCGTTACCTCACCAACTAGCTAATAGGCCGCGGGCCCATCTGAGAGCGTCTTGCGACTTTAGTTGTCAGATGATGCCATCCGACAACCACATGCAGTATTAGCTCTGCTTTCGCAGGGTTATTCTGCACTCTCAGGCAGGTTGCCCACGTGTTACTCACCCGTCCGCCACTAGCGCTAGCCACCCTTGCGGGCAGCTAACACCCGTTCGACTTGCATGTGTCAGGCACGCCGCCAGCGTTAATCCTGAGCCAGGATCAAACTCTCCGTAAAAAACCTCGACCCACCAGGGCTGAGGTTAAAGAATCGAATTGGGGTCCCTACGACATTTCGAAGGGCCTTCTCGGAGAAGTCCGTTCCACTCTTCAATTGTTAAGGTGCTCGCCTGGCCCTGAGCGGCGCGGGATCTCCTCCCGCCTCTCGGGCAGCCTGAGAATGATACCCCATCGGGCATTGCACTTGTCAAGAAGCTGCAGGCGCCTCCTCAGCCTACCCCTGCCGCGTGGCCGTTAAACCGGCCGGCGACGAGCGCTACCTGATCGGCGGCAGGTGCTCGAGCTCGTCCGCCGCCAGGTCGGTGTAGACCCGCCGGGTTGTGATCTTCGGGATCCGGTCTGCCCTGACCTCCACCTTGTGACCGCCCCGAGCGAGCTTCAGCACGATGCCGTGGAAGATGTCGTCCTTCTTGTCGCCCAGCAGCTCCTCCATGCGGCCGATCTCTTCCCCGGACTCCCCCACCACGGGCGCCTTTTCCGGCATGGCCAGCCAGGCAACCTCCCGCTCCTCGTCGAGCTCGTTCCCATCCATTAGAACGCTCGCCTCCCCGAGAAGGCCCTGGCCAGGGTGAGCTCGTCCGCATACTCCAGCTCGCCGCCGACCGGCAACCCGTGGGCCAGCCGTGAGGTTTTGACTTGAAGCGGCGCCAGTTGCTCGGCCAGGTAGGCCGCCGTCGCCTCCCCTTCCATGTCCGGATCTGTGGCCAGGATCACCTCAGAGACCGGATCACGCCGCAGCCGCGCGACGAGTTCCGCAATCTTCAGCTCAGCCGGGCCGACCCCGTCGATTGGAGAGAGCGCACCATGTAGCACGTGGTACAGCCCGTGGTACTCGCCCGTCCGCTCGATCGCCAGCACGTCCAGCGGTTCCTCCACGACGCACAGCACCCCCCGATCGCGCCGCGACGACATACAAATCGCGCAACGCGCGCCCTCGGCAATAAAGAAGCACTCGTCGCAAAATCGAATGCGCGCCTTGACCTCGACCAGGGCCGACGCCAGCCGGTCGACCGACTCGCGCGGCGTGCGCAATATATAGAAGGATAGGCGCTGCGCCGTCTTGGGCCCGATCCCCGGCAAGCGTCCGAGCTCTTCCATCACCCGCGTCAGCGCCGCCGGAACGTCGGCCACGACCCTACCCCAGCAAGCCGGGCGGTAGTCCGATTCCTGCCGTGACGGCGCCCATCTCCTTGCTCGCGAGCTCGCGCGCCTTGTCCATGGCGTCGTTGACCGCGGCCAGCACCAGGTCCTGCAGCATGTCGACATCGGCCGGGTCGATGACTTCGGGCTTGAGCGTGACCGACAGCACTTTCTGGTGACCGTTGGCGACCACCTCCACCACCCCGCCGCCCGCCGTCCCCGTGACGGTCTTGTTGCCCAGGTCCTCCTGGATCTTCGCCATCTTGGCCTGCATCTGCTGGAGCTGCTTGAGCATCTTGAACTGCTGACCCATCAGCCTCTCCCTCGCGGCGTGACCCGCAAATTGGTTGCATCGAACCGGTTCATCGCCTCTTTCACCAGCGGGTCGTCGGCGATCGATGCCGAGGCGCGTACCGGAGCCGGCGCCGCGCTGACCGGCTTCTTGTCCTCGGCCACCAGCTCGACGCGGGCTTCCGGCCCGAAGACCTCACGCACGGCGGTGAGCAGCGTCTCCCGGTTCTTCACCCCGTTCATCAGCTCAGCGTGCGCGGGATAGCGAAATTCGATGCGCACCAGGCCGTCGGTCGCGCCGGCCAGCCGCGCCTCCATCAGCAGGCTGCCAACCGGCTTCGGCAATTTTTGTTTCAAGGCGTCCCAGCGCGCGTCCGGACCGAGCACGGCAGGCTCGGCGTCCATCGCCGGCTCGATCAATCGCTCACCCCCCACCGCTTCGCCGATCGGCGCCGCCACCGGCACCACCGCATGAACCGGTTGGGTCATGTTCGACAGCAACGTGACCTCCAAGAGCAGCCGCGCGTCGGCTCCCTTGCGCAGCTCCGGTTCCATCTCCATCAGGCCCTTCCAGAGGCCGAGCAACGCATTCCGCCCAGCCGCGCGCCCGATCCGTTCCAACCCCGCCGACGCGGCGCCGCCCAGACTTTCCGCATCCCGATAGCCGACCGACAGCAGGGCGGCCTCGCGGATGGCGCCGAGCAGCCCTCGGACCAGTTGCCGCACGTCGCCACCGGCGTCATAAAACCGCTGGAGCTCGTTCAGCGTCTGCGCCGCGTCGCCCTCGGTCGCGTAAGCCAGCAACCGAACCAGCGTGTCCGGGTCGGCGAGGCCGAGTAGCTCATGCGTTTTTTGCACGGTCAGCTCCTCGCCACCCTGCGAGATCAGCTGGTCAAGCAGGGTGATCCCATCCCGCATGCTGCCGCGTGCCAGCCGTGCGAGGAGGGCGAGGCTCTGTGGGTCAACCTTGACCTGCTCGTGTTCGACGATCGACGCCAGGTGCGCGGCGATCGACCCGGTCTCGATTCGCCGGAAGTCAAACCGCTGGCATCGAGACGCCACCGTCAGTGGAATCTTGTGGGGCTCGGTCGTGGCCAGCACGAAGACCACGTGGGCGGGCGGTTCCTCCAGCGTCTTCAGCAGCGCGTTGAACGCCTCGGTCGTCAACATGTGCGCCTCGTCGATGATGTAAATCTTCGCCTTCAGCACCGCCGGCAAATACTTGACCCGCTCGCGCAAATCGCGGATCTCATCGATACCGCGGTTGGATGCCGCGTCGATCTCGATCAGGTCGACAGCGGCTCCGCTGGCGATCTCGACGCAGTTCGCGCAAACCCCACAGGGCTCAGCTCCCTTCCGATTCAGGCAGTTGATCGCCTTGGCGAGGATGCGCGCCGTCGATGTCTTTCCGGTTCCCCTAACCCCCGAGAACAGGTAGGCGTGCGCCACACGGCCCTGTTCCACGGCGTTCTTCAGGGTCTGGGCAATCGCATCCTGCCCGACGAGGTCGCCAAACGTCTGCGACCGGTACTTGAGGTAAAGGGTCTGGTACGCCATCGGCTGCCTCGACAATTCTACGGGCCTGCCTCCCATCCAACCGTCCGCGTTACGGCACGGGCGCGACCAGGCAGGTCGGCCCGCAGGTGATGCGCTGGGTCTGCGGCTTGGGCGCGGTCCTCGGCAACGCCGCCATCCAGGGCGGCCTCAACCGCTAGCGGGCAAACCCCGACGGCCGCTTCCGTCACCATAGGCGGAGATGGAAACGCCGACCCGGTGGCGAGAGCTATTTCAGCAGGGCCGCGGCAGATTGACAACTGGCATCCTTCTCGTCGAGTTCCTGGTCGCCGTCGAGTCGCTCGTCGTGATCGCGATCATGCCGGCCGCGCGACGCGACCTCGGCGGCATCGAGTTCTACGGGCTGGTCTTTGCCGGGTTCTCCCTGGCAGCCCTCGTGCTCTCACCGATCGCCGGACGAGCCGCCGACCGGCGCGGTCCCGCCCAACCCTTCCTTCTCTTTGGAACGCTCTTCATCCTCGGGACCGTGTTATGCGGACTCGCGCCATCGATGCCGTTACTGGCCCTCGCACGGATCGTCCAGGGCGGCGGCGCCGGCGGCGCCTACACGGTTGCGCTCGCCGCCGTCACGAGAATCTACCCTGAGTCCGGCCGCGCCCGGGTGCTCGCGTTGCTCGCCGGTGCGTGGATCGTGCCCGGCTTGTTGGGTCCGTCCTACGGGGCGTTGATGGCGAGCACGTTGGGCTGGCGGTGGGCCTTCTTCTCGATCCTTCCGCTCATCGTCGTCGCCATCGCGCTCACGATGCCGGCGTTGCGCAAGTTACCCCCGGCTGCACAACCGTCTGACCTGTCTATCCGATGGCCGCTGGAGCTCGCTGCCGGCGTCGCCGCGTTGATCGGTGGCCTCTCGTTCCTTTCGTGGCTCAGCCTCCCGCTTGTGGCCGCGGGCGCTTGGCTCACCTGGTCGGCGCTGAGCCATATCCTTCCACCGGGCTCGCTGCAGGCGCGACCGGGGCCCCCGGCCGCCGTGATGGCGATCTTTCTGTTGATCCTCGCGTTCATCTGCGCCGACTACTTCATTCCGCTGATGCTGACGGGTGTCCGCAACCGCTCGCTCGCTGAAGCCGGCCTGGTGATCACGCTCGGCACCGTCAGCTGGTCGATCGGCACCTGGTGGCAGTCCCGGGCGGTCGTCCGGATGTCACCGGTCACACTGGTGCGTCTGGGTGCGGCGATTCTGACGGTTGCGATCGTCGGCATCATGGCCACGCTCGCAGGCGCACCTCTCGCGATCTCGTACGTCGCCTGGTTCGTCGCGGGCTTTGGTATGGGCATCGCCTACCCGACTGCCTACCTTGTCATCATGCAGGGGGCCGATTCGGTCGGCGCGGGGGCGGCGGTCAGTTCCGAACAGGTGGCCGAGCGCCTCGCACTCGCGCTTGGCGGTGGGCTCGGCGGTGTCTGCGTGGCGCTCGCGACCGGACTCCACGCGTCGCTCGCGGCCGGACTCGCCGGGGCATTCGGTCTCGCGTTTCTGGCGGCGTTGGCGAGCGTTGTGCTGGCATCGAGGCTTGCGTCGACGACAGCGACGCTCGCTGCGCACACAGGTCGAGCACCGTAAGCCCTATCTCATTTTTTGGATGTCCGATTTCCGCTAGCCAAACCTTGCTGCGCCCGTCAGAATGGACACCAGTGTTTGATTCCCTCGATTTCGAGCGCTGCTATCGCGCGGTGGAAAGCCGCGACGCCCGCTTCGACGGTTGGTTCATCACCGCCGTCAAGACGACCGGGATCTATTGCCGGCCGAGCTGCCCGACGCCGGTGCGTCCCAAACGCGAGAACGTCCGCTTCTACCCCACCGCTGCCGCCGCACAGCTCGCCGGTTTCCGCGCCTGTAAGCGCTGCCGCCCGGATGCGTCGCCCGGCTCGCCCGAGTGGAACGTGCGCGGTGACCTCGTCGGCCGCGCGATGCGCCTGATTGCCGAGGGCATCGTCGACCGCGACGGCGTCACGGGCCTCGCCCACCGGCTCGCCGTCAGCGAGCGTCACCTCCACCGCCTGCTGCTCAACGAACTCGGCGCTGGTCCGCTTTCGATCGCCCGCGCGCAGCGGGCCCAGACCGCACGCATCTTGATCGAGACGACAGATCTGCCCTTTACGGACGTCGCGTTCGCCGCCGGCTTCGACAGCGTGCGCCAGTTCAACGACACGGTCCGGGAAGTCTTCGCGCTGACGCCGACCGCACTGCGCCTCGCCGGCCGGCGTCGCGGCGACATCGTCGAAGGGGCGTTGACCCTTCGTCTTGCCTATCGTCCACCGCTCGATTGGGCGACGCTAACCAGCTGGCTCCGTACCCGAGCCGTGCCCGGCATCGCCGAGGCGAATGGTCAGGTCTATCGCCGCACGTTACGCCTGCCCCACGGCGCCGCGATTGTGAGCCTCGAACCAGTCAACGGCCACATCCAGTGCACGCTGAGGCTCGAATCGATGTCCGACCTGACAATAGCGGTTCGGCAATGCCGTCGCTTGCTCGACCTCGACGCCGACCCGTTGAGCGTCGTCGAGGTGCTCTCCAAAGATCGGCGTCTTTCGTCGATCGTCAAGAAGCGCCCGGGTTTGCGTGCGCCGGGCGCGGTCGACGGTACCGAGCTCGCCATCCAGGCGGTTCTCGGCCAGCAGGTTTCTCTCGCCGCCGCGCGCACGCTGGCGTCGCGTCTCGTGACGGCGCACGGCGACCTCATCAAGATCGCCGATCCGACATTGACGCACGTCTTCCCTGCGGCCGATGCGATCGCCGAGGCAGACCTGTCGCGACTCGGCGTCCCCGCCACCCGACGGGCGACGCTTCAGGCACTCACGGGCGCGATCGCGGGCGGTCGCCTCACGCTCGATCCTGGTGCTGACCGTGCCGAGACTTACCAGAAGCTGCTGGGCCTACCCGGGGTCGGCGAATGGACGGCGGGCTACATCATGATGCGCGCGCTCGGCGATCCGGACACGTTTCTGCCGAGCGACCTCGGCATCAAGAAGGCCGGTGCGCGACTCGGCCTCGGCAACAACGCACGCGCGATTTCCGAACATGCCGCTGCCTGGCGTCCCTGGCGGACGTATGCGACGCACCAACTGTGGGCGACACTCGCCCCAACGATGAAGGAGGCTTCATGATGCAAACGAAACCCACGTTGCACAGCACGACTCACCCGACGCCCGTCGGCGTCCTCACGCTGGTCGCCTCGGATCGCGGCCTCCGCGCCGTCCTCTGGCCGAAAGTCTCACCGCAGCGCGCAGGCATCATCCCGCGCCCGCATCGCAACCCGGACCATACGATCCTGCAGAGGACCGTCCAGCAGCTGGATGAATACTTCGCCGGCTCACGCACGAGTTTCGATCTGCCGCTCGACCTCGAGGGAACGCGCTTCCAGCTTGCCGCCTGGTGGTCGTTGGCCGACATCCCATTTGGTGCCACCACCACCTATGGTCGTCAGGCGGCCGCGCTCGGTATCCCAACCGCTGCGCGCGCGGTGGGCGCCGCGAATGGGGCCAATCCCGTCTGCATCGTCCTGCCCTGCCACCGTGTCATCGGCGCCAATGGATCGCTGACCGGCTTCGGCGGCGGACTGCCCGTCAAGCAATGGTTGCTCGACCACGAGGCGCATATCCTTTCGACCCTTACTATCGTTTCGACGCCCCCATGGCCGCTACGCCAACCCGTTCAGACGCGCTTATCCATGCCCGTGGCCTGACCAAATACTTCGGCAACCTGGTCGCGGTTGACGCCGTCGACTTCGACGTCGATCGCGGCGAGGCGTTCGGGTTTCTCGGCCCCAATGGCGCGGGCAAGACCTCGACCATGCGGATGATCGGCTGTGTGTCTCCCGTTTCGGGCGGCACCCTTCGCGTCCTTGGCATGGACCCGGCCGTCGACGGTCCCCGAATTCGGGCCCGGCTGGGCGTCGTCCCGCAGGCAGACACGCTGGATCGCGAGCTGCGAGTTGCCGAGAACCTCTACACGTACGCTCGCTACTTCGACATCTCCGGCCCGCTCGCGCGCAAGCGAACCGCGGAGCTGCTCGATTTCGTGCAGCTCGGCGACCGCGCCGACGACGAGGTCGAACCGCTCTCCGGCGGCATGAAGCGCCGTCTCGCGATCGCCCGCGCGCTGATCAGCGAGCCCGAGCTCCTCCTGCTCGATGAGCCGACCACCGGTCTCGATCCCCAGGCTCGGCATATGGTGTGGGACCGTCTCTACCGCCTCAAACAGCGCGGCGTCACGATCGTGCTGACCACCCATTACATGGACGAGGCGGAGCAGCTCTGCGATCGGCTGGTCGTCATGGACAAGGCCAAGATCGTCGCGTCGGGATCACCGCGCGAATTGATCGAGCGATACGCCACCCGCGAAGTTCTCGAGCTGCGCTTTGCGATCGACGCCGCACCTGCGCTCGATGGCAAGCTCGAGGGGCTCGCGGATCGCGTGGAAGTCCTGCCGGATCGCGTCCTCATCTACACGGACGACGGCGACGCGGCCGCCGCGGCGATTCATCAACGGGGCCTCCGCCCTGAGAGCACGCTGGTCCGCCGCAGCACCCTGGAGGATGTCTTCCTGCACATCACCGGCCGCCGCTTGATCGAGTGAGGGCGCGGGATTGAATGGCGCGCTCAAAGTGCTGGCGCACCACCTGCGCCTCTACCGGCGCGTGTGGAAGGGTTCGGTCTTCGTGTCGTTCGTCTCGCCGGTTCTCTACCTCGCTTCGATTGGCGTCGGGCTCGGCAGCCTGGTGTCGCGGGGACCGGCGCACACCGTAGGGGGCATCTCCTATGTCGCCTTCATTGCCCCAGGATTGCTGGCCGCGACCGCCATGACGACGGCGTCCTCTGAAACGACGTTTCCGATCATGTCGCGGGTGTACTGGATGCGCACCTACGATGCCATGCTCGCCTCACCGCTTCGGGTTCGCGACCTGGTGGCCGGCGAGGTTCTATGGCTGACATTTCGGCTGGCATTGGTTTCGCTGATCTTCTTTCTGGTGATGGCGGCCTTTCAGACGGTGCACTCCATTGGGGCGGTCTTTGCCATCCCGGTCGCCATGTTGAGCGGCCTGGCCTTCGGGACTCCTGTCATGGCATGGGCGGCAAAACAGCGAACCGATACCCCGTTTGCCTTGCTGTTTCGCTTCGTGGTCACGCCACTCTTCATCCTTGGTGGGACCTTCTTTCCTATCGATCGACTTCCCCGGCTGGTTGAGGGCATCGCCTGGCTGACGCCGCTCGCCCATGGCGTGGCGCTGACCCGCGCTCTCACCACCGGCAACGCCGCATCGATGGCGACGCTCGGACATGTGGTGGTCCTCGCTGCCTACGCGGCCGTCGGAATCGCAGCAGCCATGGTCACGTTCAGGCAGGAGCTCGCCCGATGATCGCCGTGCTCGGCATGCGACGGCGCCTGCAACAGCCCGCCGCGCACCGTGCGGCACGCCTCGTCGAGCGCGACGCGACCCTCTACCGGCGCAACTGGCTCGTCATCATTTCCGGCTTCATCGAGCCGTTGTTGTACCTGCTTGGAATCGGCTTCGGCGTTGGTTCGCTCGTCGGTTCGGTCGTGACCCAGGGGGGTCACCAGTTTCGCTATGCGGTCTTCGTCGCGCCGGCACTGATGGCAACCTCGGCGATGAACGGCGCCATCACCGAAACCGCGTTCAACTTCTTCCACAAATTGAAATACGTCAAGCTCTACGACGCGGTGCTGTCCACTCCGCTTGGGGTGGCCGACATCGCGCTCGGCGAAATCACCTGGGCACTGTTCCGCGGCACCGCCTATGCGCTTGCCTTCATCGTCATCATGGCAGCGCTCGGCCTGGTCGCCAGTCCGTGGGCGATCCTGGCGCTGCCGGCCGCCATGCTCATCGGCTTCACCTTCGCCGCGCTGGGTACGGCCACCGCGACCTTCGTCCGCAACTGGCAGGACTTTGATCTGGTGCTGGTCGTGCTGATCCCCCTCTTCCTTTTCTCAGGAACCTTCTACCCGATCAGCCTTTACCCGGGATGGCTACAACTGATCGTGCAGGTGACGCCCCTCTATCACGGCGTCGACCTGCTTCGAAGCCTGACGACCGGCTCGATTGGGCCCTGGCTCCTGCTCGACGTCGGGTACCTGGTCGTCTTGAGTCTCGCCGGCCTCGTGCTCGCCACCGCCCGCCTCGAACGCCTGCTGCTGAAGTAGCCACCGCACCGAGGCTTGTAGCCGTTACATTTACAAGGGCATGCATCCCGCAAACAACCTGACCCGCGAGGAAGCCCGCCAGCGGGCCCAGTTGATTCACACCCCCCTCTACGACATCTCTCTCGACCTCACCAGAGATAGCGACACCTTCGCCTGCGAGGCCACGATCCATTTCCTGTGTCAGGAACCTGGTGCCAACAGCTTCATCGATTTCCTGGCCCCTTCAGTCGACAGCTGCGAGCTCAACGGCGAGGAAGTCCCCAAAGAGGCCTTCGACGGGGCGCGCATCACGCTCCAGAACCTGCGCGAGGCAAACGAACTCCACGTCATCGGGACCTGCGAATACCAGAACGTCGGCGCGGGACTCTGTAAGTTCACCGACCCGGTCGATCACAAGACATACCTGCACTCGCAATTCGAGACCTTCGACGCGCACCGGATGTTTCCCTGCTTCGACCAGCCGGACCTGAAGGCGAGCTTTACCTTCACCGTGCTGGCCCCCACCGACTGGGTGGTGGTCTCGAACAACCCGGGGCAGGCCCAGCAGGTCACTGGCAAAGAGAACGTCAAACGCTGGACCTTCGGGGCCACCCCCAAGATGTCGTCCTATCTGACGGCGATCGTCGCAGGTCCGTACCACGGCGTGCGCGACCGGCACGGCGACATCGACCTCGGCATCTTCTGTCGCCAGTCGCTGGCCCAGTATCTCGATCCCGAGGAGATCTTCACCATCACCAAGCAGGGGCTCGACTTTTACGGCGAGGCGTACAAGTACCCCTACCCGTTCCAGAAGTACGACCAGCTCTTCGTCCCCGAGTTCAGCGCCGGCGCCATGGAAAACATCGGCTGCGTCACCTTCAACGAAGCGATGCTCTATCGCTCCAAGGTGACCGAGGCCGTCCGCGAGGACCGCGCCAATGCGATCTTGCACGAGATGGCGCACATGTGGTTCGGCGACCTCGTCACCATGCGCTGGTGGGACGACCTCTGGCTGAACGAGAGCTTCGCCACCTTCATGTCGGTGCTCTGCCAGGTGGAGGCGACGCGCTTCAAGAACGGGTGGGTGACGTTTGCCAACCAGTACAAAGCGGGCGCCCGCCGCCAGGACCAGCTCCCAACGACCCACCCCATCGCCGCGGACGTGCCCGACATCCAGTCCGTCTACCTGAATTTCGACGCCATCACCTACAACAAGGGGGCCTGCGTGCTCCGCCAACTCGTCGCCTACGTCGGCCAGGACACGTTCCTTCGCGGCGTGCAGCGCTACGTCAAGCAGCGTCAATATTCGAACGCCAGCCTCGCCGACTTCCTCTCCGATGTCGAAGCCGGCTCGGGACGCGACCTCAAAGCCTGGTCCAAGCTCTGGCTGGAGACGGCCGGCCTCAATACGTTGCGGCCGGTGGCAACCTCGCAAAGCGACACCATCGGGTCGCTCGACATCAAGCAGGAGGCGCCTGCCGCGCACCCGACGATCCGTCCGCATCGGCTCGCGATCGGCCTCTACGACCGCACGTCCGATGGTCTGCAACTCCGCCGGCGGGTCGAGCTCGATGTCGCCGACGAGAACACTGAGGTCGCCGAGCTCGTCGGCGAGCGGCTGGCCGACCTCACGCTCGTCAATGACCTGGATCTGACCTATGCAAAGATCCGGCTCGACGAGCGGTCGCTGGCTACGGCAATCGACCACCTCGCCGAACTCAAGGACCCCCTGGCGCGTGCGATCACGTGGGCGGCGCTCTGGGACATGCTCCGCGACGGCGAGATCCCGGCCCGGCGCTATTTGCCGCTGATCCTTAAGAATATCCACGGCGAAACGGACATTGGCGTCGTCCAGGACCTGCTGGCGCAGGCGTCCTCGGCCGTCTGGGTGTATGGCGATCCGAAAAACGCCGATGCGGCGCTGAAGAGCCTCGCCAATCACGCGCTCACGGCACTCGACGGCGCGCCGGCCGGCAGCGATCTCCAACTCACCTGGGCGCACGCCTTCATCAGCGCGGCGCGCTCACCCGAGCATATTTCGATAATCCGCGGCTTGCTGGATGGCATCAAGGTCTTCACCGGCCTCAAGGTCGACACCGACCTTCGCTGGTCGATCGTCAGTGCGCTGGCCGGTGTTGGCGCCGACGATGGGCTGATCGATGCCGAGTTGAAACGCGATCCCACCGACGAGGGTCAGCGTTACGCCGCGGCGGCACGTGCCGCGCGCCCGACCCCGGAAGCCAAGGAGCAGGTGTGGGCGGCGCTTATAGAGGACTTCACGCTCCCCCTGGCCACGATGCGCTCGATGATGCGCGGGTTTCACCGCTTCGACCAGCGACGGCTGCTCCAGGCGTACAGCGGGCGCTATTTCCAGGCGCTGGCAAACATCTGGAAGGAGCGTGACATCGAGATCGCACTCGCCTTCATCCGAATGATGTATCCCACCGTCGTCGTGGGCGATGAGACGGTCACGGCGACCGACCAGTATCTTGCCGCCGACAACGTACCCGGGCCTGTGCGGCGAATCCTGCTCGAGGGCAAGGACAACATGCTTCGGGCGATGCGCGGCCGCGCCGCCGACGCCGCCGCAGCCGAAACGGTCGCGTCGCAACGGTAGACTCCACCACCGCGAATTTCCCCTCCCCCGCTCGCGCGCGAGGGCAGGATGGGGGCTCTCTCAATTTTCCCTCCCCCTCTGGGGGAGGGCAGGGTGGGGGCTCATTGCTCGACCGCCACTGCTTCGCCGCGAACGCCGCGGACGATGTTCATAACATCCTCCGATGCATCAGTCGCGCTTTATGGCGTGACAAAAGCGGAATGGCACGCCCATCATCCTGGGGCCGAGTCTCGCTAAAGGAGCTCGGCCGCCTGCCGGGCAATCACGGCGTCTTCGCGGGCTTCGATCCGCAGGAGCGCAACCACGCTCCCTGGTGGGCTGATCACGGCGTCGTTTCGGACGTCTGTGGCGGCGACCGCCCCCAGTCCGAGCGGCCCGAGTCGCCGGACGATCGCCGACCGCGCCGACCCCGAGCGTTCGCCGATTCCACCCGTAAAGACCAGCGCATCGAGGCGCGGCAGCGCCGTGGCTATCGCGGCGATCCCCGCCGCCGCCCGACTGACGAACATATCGATGGCAAGACGGGCTCGCTGGTTCCCATCTCCGGCGGCCTTCTCGAGCTCGCGCATCCCGACGGCCCGTCCGGACACGCCGACTAGCCCGGATTCGTGATCGAGGGCCGTTTCCAGCTCCTGCCGGCCCGCCCTACGCGTGCGCCACATATATAGAAGGATGCCGGGGTCGATGGAGCCGGAGCGGGTGCCCATCATCAGGCCCTCCATCGGCGTCAGCCCCATCGAGGTGGCGACCGACCGTCCGCCGAGCACGGCCGTCACCGAACAGCCGCTTCCGAGGTGAGCGACCACCAGCCCGAGCTCACCGGCCGGCCGGCCCAGCAGTTCCGCTGCGCGACCCGTCGACCATTCGACCGACAGGCCGTGGAAGCCGAAGCGTCGGATGCCGTACTCGCGATGCCAGCGCCATGGCACCGGGTAGAGGTACTGCTCCTCGCTCAGCGTCGCGTGAAAGGCGGTGTCGAAGGCGGCGACTTGCGGAATCCCCGGCAGGGCCACCTGGGCAGCACGGATGGTGGCCGCGGCTACCAGGTTGTGCAGCGGCGCGAACTCGGCCAGCCCTTCGATGCCCTTCAAGACCCGGTCGTTGACCCGCACCGCCGAGCGAAACTTGGTCCCGCCATGCACCACGCGGTGCCCAACAGCCTCAACCGGAAATCCCCTCCCCCGCTCGCGGGGGAGGGTCAGGGAGGGGGCGGCCACCCCTAATTTCTCCAGGAGCGACCGGACGGTCCGCTCCAGCCCTTTCGTCCGAGTGGCATCGGTCCCCAGCGACACCTCGTCTTTCGCGATAGCGGCGAGATCGACGCTGTCGACGATGCTGCCCTTGAGCGAGCTCGAGCCAACGTTCAGGACAAGGACGTTCAGTAGGGCCAGGTCCAGTCGCGCACGTCTGGCACATCCTCGCCGTGATCCCGGGTGTATTGCCGGTGCCGGAGCCGTTCGTCCACCATGTGCTGCCGGACGTGTCCGGCGCGCGCGCCCAGTCCCGGAACCCGGTCGATGACATCGATCACGAGGTGGAACCGGTCCAGGTCATTGAGCATCACCATGTCGAACGGCGTCGTCGTCGTGCCCTCTTCCTTGTATCCCCGGACGTGCAGGTTGCCGTGGTTGGTCCGCCGGTAGGTCAGGCGATGGATCAGCCACGGATATCCGTGATAGGCGAAGATCACCGGCCGGTCCGTCGTGAAGAGCGCGTCGAACTCGGCGTCGGAAAGGCCATGCGGATGCTCGGACTTGGGCTGGAGCTTCATCAGGTCCACCACGTTGATAACCCGGACCTTGAGATCGGGCAGGTGCTTGCGCAAAAGATCGGTTGCGGCCAGCGTTTCCAGCGTGGGGATGTCGCCGGCGCAGGCCATCACCACGTCCGGCTCGCCGGTGTCGTTGCTGGCCCAGTCCCAGATCCCGATGCCACGGGTGCAATGGACGATCGCCTCGTCCATCGGAAGGTAGTTGAGCGATCGCTGCTTGCCGGCGACGATCACGTTGACGTACTGCCGACTCTTCAGGCAGTGGTCCGCGATCGAGAGCAGGCAGTTCGTGTCGGGCGCCAGGTAGACCCGGACCACCTCGGCCTTTTTGTTCAGCACGACGTCGATGAAGCCCGGGTCCTGGTGGGTGAAGCCGTTATGGTCCTGGCGCCAGACATGCGAGCTCAGCAGGTAATTGAACGATGGAATCGGCCGGCGCCACGAAATACGGTTGGTCACCTCGAGCCACTTCGCGTGCTGATTGAACATCGAATCGACGATATGAATGAACGCCTCGTAGCAGTTGAACAGGCCGTGCCGGCCAGTCAATGTGTAGCCCTCGAGCCAGCCCTGGCAGAGGTGCTCGCTCAGCACTTCCATCACCCTGCCGTCAGGTGCGAGGTGATCATCGATCGGCAGCGTCTCCGCCATCCATGCCCGGTTGGTCACATCGAAGACAGCGCTCAGCCGGTTCGAGACCGTTTCATCCGGTCCCATCAAGCGGAAGTTCCGCGGATTGTTGGCGATGATGTCGCGCAGATACCGTCCCAGGACCTTCGTCGCTTCGTCAAACGTCGTGCCCGGCTTGTCGACCTTCACGGCATAGTCGCGAAAGTCCGGTAAGCGTAGCTCCTGGGTGAGCTCGCCGCCGTTCGTGTGCGGATTCGCGCTCATCCGCCGCTGGCCCGTCGGTGCCAGTGCCGCCAGCTCGGCCTTGAACGACCCGCCCTCGTCGAAGAGCTCTTCCGAATGGTAGCTACGCAGCCATTCCTCCAGGATCCGTAAATGTTCCGGCTTCGTCATGTCGTCGACCGGGACCTGGTGGGCGCGCCAGGTTCCCTCGACCGGCAACCCGTCAACGACCTTGGGTCCGGTCCAACCCTTCGGCGTTCGCATCACGATCATCGGCCAGAGGGGACGCGTTGCGCGCTTCTTCTTGCGTGCCGCGCCCTGGATCTCGTCGATCTCGTCGAGCACCAGCTCCAGCAGGGCCGCCATGCGCTGGTGCATCTCCATCGGATCGTCGCCGGCGATGATGTACGGCGTATAGCCGTAGCCCTCGAGGAGTTGGCGCAGCTCGCTTTCCGGGATTCGCGCCAGGACCGTGGGGTTCGCGATCTTCCAGCCATTCAAATGAAGGATCGGAAGCACAGCGCCGTCCGTGATCGGATCGAGGAACTTGTTCGAGTGCCAGCTCGCGGCGAGCGGTCCCGTCTCCGCCTCGCCGTCGCCGACGACGCAGAAGACCTTGAGGTCCGGGTTGTCGAAGGCGGCGCCGTACGCGTGAGTCAGCGCATACCCCAATTCGCCCCCTTCGTGAATCGATCCGGGCGTCTCGGGTGCGTCGTGGCTTGGGATCCCGCCGGGGAACGAGAATTGCCGGAAGAGTTTTTGCAAGCCGACCGCATCGCGGCTGATCGCCGGGTAAATCTCGCTGTAGGTGCCCTCGAGATACGCGTTCGCGACCATCCCAGGGCCACCGTGACCGGGCCCGCAAATGTAGATCGCGTCGAGATCGCGCGCCTTGATCAGCCGGTTCAGGTGCGTATAAAGGAAATTCAGTCCGGGCGTTGTGCCCCAGTGGCCCAGCAGGCGCGGCTTGATGTGCTTGACCTGCAGCGGCTCGCGTAACAGAGGATTGTCGAGCAGATAGATCTGGCCGACCGAAAGATAATTGGCCGCACGCCAATAGGCATCCAATTTCTTGAGTTCGTCCTCGTTCAGCGGCCCTTCAGAAAGCGCGGCAGCCGGCCCAGGCTCAGTTTGCATACCCCTCACGATAACGTGACAGCCCTCCGGGGTGAATTGTGGCGATCAGCCCATAGACTGGCCTCGGGATGAGGAAATCTGTATCGAAACGCAAGCCGACCTCGGCGCAGAAACGCAAGCCAGCTCCGAAGCCGAAGCCGAAGCCAAGTCCGAAGCCGACGCCGTCGCCCACACCATCACCAGGGCCAACCCCGAAGGGCCCGATTCAGCACGTGGTGATCATCGTCAAGGAGAACCACGCGTTCGACAACTACTTCGGCCGCTTTCCGGGCGCTGATGGCGATCCAAGTCTCGCGACCGCGCCCGATCCGCCGTCCGCCGACCATCCCCACGACCACGCGGCCTGGCTTAAGCGCGCCACCGGCGCCGCCAAAGAACAGTACGGCCAGGCGAACATCCCGAACTACTGGCGCTACGCGCAGCAATACACCCTCTGCGATAAGTACTTCACCGCGGTTGCCGGCCCATCGACGCCGAACCACTTGATGCTGGTCGCGGCCGACTCGCCGATCATCAATAACCCGCACTACCGCGACCCGATCAACATGCAACCACCGTTCAACCTGCCGTCGCTCCCGGCCAATCTCGAGAAGGCCGGCCTGACCTGGCGCAACTACGGCGGCTACGCGCAGGGATACATCACGGCCCTGAAGGGCAGCAAAAACAACGTCAAGGCATCGCAATTCGCGACAGATGCAGCAGCCGGAAAACTTCCGACCGTGTCATGGCTCTACGGACCAACCGGGATGAGCGAGCACCCTGTCGAATCGGTGCAGGCGGGCCAGAAATGGACGGCGCAACAGGTGGACGCGATCGTCAAGGGTGGGCTCTGGCCCAACACGGTCATCTTCATCACATGGGACGACTGGGGGGGTTGGTACGACCACGTCACGCCGCCACTCGTCGAAAAATGGACAGATGGCACCCAATTCACCTATGGGACCCGGGTGGGATGCTTGGTCTTGAGCCCGTACGCGAAGGCCGCTTACATCTCGCACACAGAGCACTCGCATGTCAGCCTCGTGAAGTTCTGCGAGAAGACCTGCGGCCTGCCTTCGATCAACGCCCGCGACAAGGCAGCTGACGACATGTCCGACTGTTTCGACTTCACCCAGAAGCCGCTGGCTTCACCCGGGCCCGCCGTCTAAGCTCACTCCGTTGCGTCTGCCTTCTAGCCTCGAGGCGCTTTCCAGCTAGGGCGACAAGCTCGTTTCAAGTCGACGTTTCCACTCACCCGGCCCGTTTAATACTTCGTGCCTGGCCTCGAACCGATCCTCGCCGCGGCCGTCCTGGCTGCCATCGCACTGGCGCTCATCGTGGCCGGCCTGGCCGGCTTCCGGTTGGCCAAGCACCGCGCCACGCCGCAACGCAAGGCTCTGCAAACCATCAGCGAGTTGACGCCCGAAAACTTGAGGCAGCGAGCTCCGGAGACCGACGACAAACTGGCTCGTGCCGCGTTGGTCCGGCTTTGGGCGTTGACCGAGCCAGTTGTTGCCCGGCAGCGGCAGCTGCTGGAACAAAACGGCGAGTTACAGCGCCGCTACGGCCAGGCGCGAGCGCTGATCGATCTCATGGCCGAATTCAACGAAGTCATGCAGCTGGCCGCGGTCCTCGATCGCCTGAGCACCGGCCTCAGTCGGTTCTTCGCCGGCGATGGGGTTGCGATCTGGATCCGCGCGCCCCAGGGCGGCTTCGAACTGGCGGTGAAGGTCGCGGAGGACTTTCCGAGCTCGCTCAATCCGCACGACCGTTGGGTCGCCACCGTGATGGCGGGCGATGCCGGGCTGATCCTTCCCTTCTGGCTCGACCGCGAAATGCCCTGCATGGCGGCGCCCTTACTCGATGCCCAGGGTGAGCGCATCGGGATCGTGGCACTCACGTCACGCCGGCGTCCTGCCTATACGGCCGAGGACGGTGCATTCTTGCGGACCGTTATCGGCCACGCATCGCTGGCGATCCAGAACGCCACGATGTACGAGTTCATTGACACCCTTTCGCGGATCGATCCGCTGACCGGCCTTGCCAACCGGCGTGAATTCGACCGGCTCCTAATTCAGGAAGTCGCTCGGTCACGCCAGTCCGGGCAGTCGTTCTCGTTGATCATGGCCGACCTCGACCACTTCAAGCAGGTCAACGACCGATTCGGTCACCAGGAGGGGGACCGCGCCCTGCAGCAGATAGGCCGCCTGATTCAGCAGGTGCCGAAGCGCGCGGCCGATGCCGCCTTCCGGATCGGCGGCGAGGAGTTTGCCGTGCTGATGGGAAACACCGACAAGACGGGAGCCGTGGGGCTGTCGGAAACGCTTCGCGGCGTGACCGAAGGGGCCAGGTTCCTCCCCACCGGCGAACCGGTGACGATCAGCCTCGGTGTTGCAACCTTCCCCGGCGACGGCCAGGACGCTGCCACTCTGGTCGCGGCCGCCGATCGGGCGCTCTACCAGGCGAAGGCCGGCGGCCGGAATCGCGTCGCGGCCGCCTGAACGCCACCTCACCCCCGCTGCCCGCTGGCGGCGTCTAACGCATTGGACGGCCAGAAAGCCGCCAAATCCGACGGACTCATAGGAGGAAAACCGTAATGTTCTCGAGGTTTCGACCCCAGCCGCGATCGATCCTGGTAGCCCTGGCGTTGAGCGCAGCCGCCCTCACCTTGATTCCCGCCCTGCCAGCGTTGGCTGCCGATCTTGGCCCATTCACCTGCAATGACAAGTCCGGGGGCGTCGCCGGCGCGTCGGCGACCGTCTACGACATCAGGATCGCGCACCACAATGGTTACGACCGGCTGGTGATCGGCTTCCCGACCTCCAACACCATGCCGGAATACCAGCTCACCCGGCAGGCAACGGCGACCTTCGTGCGCGACGCCAGCGGGCAGCCCGTCACCCTCGATGGCTCGGCCGGCATCCGAGCCGTGCTTCGGAATGCCGATATTACCCCTGGCGCGCCGACGGACCTCAAGCCCGGCCTTCCGGCCATCCGAGAACTGGCGCAGATCGGTAACTTCGAGCGGGTCGTCAGTTACGGGATCGGGCTCGCGACCCCGGCGTGCTTCCGCGTGCTCGAGCTGAGCGGACCGACTCGCCTGGTGATCGACGTACAGACCACGGCTGATGCCCCTGCCGCAACCCTGGCGCCATCAGCAGCCCCGAGCCAGTCGATGGCCGCGAGCCAGCCGACGGCCCCGTCCAATCTCGCCGCGACCGGCCACCCGTCGCAGCCCGCCCAACCGGCCGGGTTCCCGATGGTGGCCGTAATCCTGGGACTCCTGGCGCTGACCGCGGGATTGGCCGTGACCGGCATTAGGCGGTTCGCGAGGAAATGACCCGTTCACGACCCTCGGGGCGTCGATACCATAGGCATGCTCATGGATCCGACGCTCGGGCGCGTGATCGAGCGCTGGCGGGCCGGCGATCGCGAGGCCTTTGAAGAGGTAATGGATCGCTACGGCCTGCAGCTGTTGCGAACCGCCCGGCTCATCCTTCGCGACCCGTCCTTGGCCGAGGACGCCATCCAGGAAACGTTTCTCAAGGCCTGGCAGCGGATCGGCAGCTTGCGCGACGAAGATCCCGGACCCTGGCTGACAAGAATCGCCATGAATGAAAGCATCTCGTTGTACCGGCGGCGGCATCGGTTCCAGACGCTCACCGAGCGGTTCGGGCGCCTGGGCGGTACCAGGCACGAGGTTCCCAGCGAGGAGCGCCTCGACCTGGCTCGCGCGCTCGACCAGCTGACGCCGGAGCAACGGGCGGCCGTCGCCCTTCATTACTACCAGGATCTGAGCGTCGAGGAGACGGCGCGAATCATCAGGGTCCCGGTGGACACCGTGAAGTCACGCTTGAAGACCGCACTGCGCCGCTTGCGTGAGGTGACTGGTGCTGGGGAGGCGTTCGCATGAGTGACGACTTCGAGAAGAAGCTACGCGAACACCTGCACAGTGAGGCGCAGGAGACCCGCGAGTTTCCGCGCCGGTTGCGGGGCCGGATTCGTGACGGGATCGCACCGCGTACTCGCGCCGGTATCGCGCCGCAACTCGCTCTGGCCGGTGCCCTGGTGCTGGTCGCCGTCGCGGTGCTGGCGTTCCGGAATCCCACGATCATCAGCGTGGTCACAACCGGCATCAAGCAATTCGTTCAGCCGAGCCCGTCGCCCACACCGCAGCCGTTTCTCTGCCGGGACCAATCGGGAGGTTCCGGCGGACTGACCGCGACCCTGACGAATATCCGTCCCGGATCGCACGCTGGCGACGGCTACGACCGGGTGGTGTTCGACTTCAACGGCGGCGTTCCCTCCTGGGACCTCACGCGACAGGAGTCGGCGATCTTCACGCGCGACGCCAGTGGCCAGCAGGTGACACTCGACGGTAGCGCCGGCCTGAAGGTGGTATTCCGCGATGCGGCCCTGGCCGGCGCGGTTCCAACCGACGTGACGCCGCGCTTTTCGTCGATTCGCGAGATCGCGCAGTTGGGTAACTTCGAGCGCGTGGTGACCTACGGCATCGGTCTTTCATCTTCGCAATGCGTGCGCGTGCTGCCGCTCAGCAACCCATCGCGGCTGGCGATCGACGTCGCCACCAGCGGCTCGGCCTCGACGACGGCGGCGCCGACTCCACTCCCGACCCTCTCACCGTCCGGTACCGACCTCGGCGCGTTCAGTTGCGTCGACCACAGTGGCGGTGCGGACAACGGTCTAGCGATGCAGCTGACCGTGGTGCGGGTTGCGCATCAGCCCGGTTTTGACCGGATCGTCTTCGAATTCGCGCCGCAGCCTGGCAGCACCGCGCACCTTCCCGCCTACACGGTGTCGCGCCAGGCTTCCGCTCAATTCGTCAAGGATCCCAGCGGCCAGCCCGTAACGATGCGCGGCTCGTCCGGCCTGCGCATCGTCTTCCATGGTGCGAGCGTCTCCCCGACGTACACGGGCAGCCGGGACCAGACGCCAAGCCTTCCCGTCGTCCAGGAGGTCGAGCAACTCGGCGACTTCGAGGCGGTCCTCAGCTGGGGCGCCGGTTTGTCGCGGGCATCCTGCCTCCGGACGCTCGAGCTCGCCAATCCCACCCGGTTGGTGATCGACGTCCAGACCCCCTGAGCCCCGGAGTTTAAGTCTGGACTAAGCCCGCCGGGACCGGTCCGTGTCGAAAGCAAGGCAAGGTCGAGCCGTCTCGTTACATCTGCCGGTGATTCGCCCCCGGCTCTCGCCAACCCGGTCGGCCGTCATTTTCACGATCAATGCGATCGGGATCTCCTGGTTGTGCTGGCTCCCCCTGGTCGCAGCCGAGCACGGGATCGGGCCGGTCCGGCCGTCACTCGCGCCGTTATTGATCGTGCTGGGGACATTTGGCCCCTTCTTTGCTGCCGTCGGAATGGTCGCGCGGGCGTCGGGGTTCCGTGGCGTAGGGGCGTTCCTCGCCCAGGCCTTCCGCTGGCGGGTCGGCATCCAGTGGTACGCGGCTGCGCTCCTCGCGCCCGCCTTGATCCGGATTGTGGTTCTCTACGTTCACGTTTTGAAAGGCGGCACCGTCCCCGACCTGTCGGATGCCACCCGTTGGCTCGCCGTCCCTTCGACCTTTTTTCTGGTCCTGCTCATCGGCGGACCGACTGGCGAGGAGTTTGGCTGGCGCGGCTTTCTCCTTCAACGCGTCCAGCCGGTCTTTGGAATGCTGGGCGCCTCGCTCGTCATCGGGGTGATTTCGACGCTGTGGCATCTACCGCTGTTTTGGATCCCGGGCACGGCCCAGAGCCACCTGCCCTTCGCAATCTTCGCGGTACGCACGGTGGCCCTCTCGATCATTTCGACCTGGCTGTACAACGGGACCCGGAGGAGCCTGCTCTTCGTCCTTCTCTTCCACGCCTCGCTGAACACCTGGCCCAACACCGTCTACATCATCGAGGCGGAAGGGGCCATCGGCCCCTACCTCAGCACGACGATCATTTATACAGGCTGGGCGCTGCAATTGTTCATCCTGGGCCTGCTCAAGGGCCGAGGCGACCGCCGCCAACCCGCGGAGACAAAACCGGCCGTCGCTGCCTGACCGTCAACCGCGCGAGTGATGGCCTCACTCGCGGGGAGGATTCGCAGCAGGGTGTACGTCGTTACGCTTGTATCCATGGATACGCGCCCCCGTGGATGGGGCTGGATCGGGCGGCTGCAGCCGCGTACCTTCGATCGCGTGCTGGTTGGCTTCCTCCTCTCTATCGGTCTGATCAATGCCGTCCTCGACCTTCATTTCGCCGAGCGCGAACTTCGATTCCCGTTCGGTTCTCCAACCGGCATGGCCCTCCCCTTCGTTGTCGGCCTTGCCCTGTTGCTGGTGCAAGTCGTTCCGTTGCTCTGGCGACGAAGCCATCCGAGCGTCGTTCTCTTGTTGGTCGCGGCCGCCTTCGCCGCGAGGGTCCTGCTGGGTTTCAATCCGGGCATCGCCGGGTTCGGCCTCCTGGTCGCGATGTACAGCGTTGCCGCCTACGAGGCGAGGGCGCGTCGGCTGCTTTTTCTGGTCGTCGCAAGCGTGGGCTTTGCGGCGGGCTTCGTCGTCTTCGGCGTTACCGGCAACCCACGGTCGTTCGCCATCACGGTCCCAAGCCTGATTTTTGTTGCCGCCTGGCTGATTGGTGATTACCTTCGGACGCGTCGCGCCTACGTCGCCGAATTGGAGGAGCGTGCCGCGCGGCTCGAGCGGGAGCGTGACCAGGACCGCCGGCTCGCGGCCGACGAGGAGCGGACGCGCATCGCTCGCGAGCTGCACGACGTGGTCGCCCACGATGTCAGCGTGATCGCGATCCAGGCCGGGGCCGCTCGCGCGGTCCAGGCAAGCAAGCCGGAGGCCGCTGCCCAAGCGCTTGGTCTGATCGAAACGACGGCGCGCGAGACGCTCATCGAACTGAATCGGCTGCTGGGCGTTCTGCGGAGCGGCAATGGTGCCAGTCCCGATCGCAGCCCGCAGCCCGGCATCGGCCAGCTGCCGGGCCTGGTTGAGGGTCTGCGCGCCGCCGGGCTCGAGGTCGACGCCCGAGTCGAGGGCGAGCCGCGCCCCCTCCCGCCGGCCGTCGACCTGTCCGCGTATCGAATCGTGCAGGAGGCGACCACCAATGTCCTCAAACACGCCCGCGCGCGGCGCGTCGACATCCGCGTCCACTACGCGGACTCGACGCTCGGACTCGACATCCGCGACGACGGCGCCGGCGACGGGAGCGACCCGGCCTCCTCGTCTGGCCACGGGTTGATCGGCATGCGCGAGCGGGTCGCGCTGTTCGGCGGCAAGTTTCATGCCGGACGCAATCGCGCCGGCGGATTCTCCGTCCACGTCCGCCTCCCGCTAGAAAATCCCTCCCCCCTCGCGAGCGATGGCGCCTAATAACCCCTCCCCCGCTCGCGGGGGAGGGCAGGGTAGGGGCTTAATCCGCGTCCTCATCGTCGACGACCAGGCCCTGATCCGCGCGGGCTTTCGCATGATCCTCGAGGCGCAACCGGATCTCGAAGTGGTCGGCGAGGCCGCCGACGGATCGGCAGCCATCGACGCCGTCCGCACCCTCCGGCCGGACGTTGTCCTGATGGACATTCGCATGCCGGGCGTCGACGGCATCGAGGCGACGCGCCGGATCACCGAGGCCGGCGTTCCGAGCAAGATCGTCATCTTGACCACCTACGATCTCGACGAATACGTCTTCGACGCGCTGGCTGCCGGCGCGAGCGGTTTCCTGCTCAAACACGTCCCGCCCGAAGAACTCGTTCGGGGCGTGCGGGTCGCCGCCAGCGGCGAGGCCCTCCTGGCCCCCTCGATCACGAAGCGCCTGATCGAGGAATTCGCAAAACATCGGGCACCCGTCCGCGCCGGCGGGACCGACCTCAATACCCTGACCGATCGCGAACAGGAAGTTATCCGCCTCCTGGCGCGCGGCATGTCCAACCCCGAGATCGCGCGCGAGTTGAAGGTCGGCGAGGCCACCGTCAAGACCCACGTCGCCCACGTGCTCGACAAGCTCGGCCTCCGTGACCGCGTCCAGGCGGTGATCTTCGCCTACGAGGTTGGGCTGATCAAACCCGGCGCAAGCTAGCCCCTCCACCATGCGGCGGATCGCGGCTCCGCCGAAAAGGGGACCCAAAGATCGGGCGCGCAGATGACGACAGCGTGATTCATCGCCCCTACCGTTAACCCCACAGACCGTTTCCTGAAGGAGATAGCTACATGGCATCAACCGACAACGTCATTACGACCCACAAGCTGACCAAGCGATACGGCCCGTCGATCACGGCCGTCGATAGCCTCGACCTCGAGGTGCGGCGTGGCGAGGTCTTTGGTTTCCTCGGCCCGAACGGTGCCGGCAAGACGACGACCCTGCGGATGTTGCTCGGTCTGATCCGCCCCACCTCGGGGTCCGCAATCATCGCGGAGCACCGCCCGGGCGATCCCGAAGGACTGCGGCGCATCGGCTCGCTCGTCGAGTCACCGGCGTTCTGGCCATATCTCTCGGGCCGCGAAAACCTCAAGATCGTGGCGGATTACGCCGGCCTTCCCCACACTCGCGTCAACGCGGCACTCGAAGAAGTCGACTTGCTCGACCGCGCCAAAGATCGCTTCGGCACCTATTCCATGGGCATGAAGCAGCGCCTGGCCGTCGCGGCCGCTCTGATCAAGGATCCCGAGCTGTTGATCCTCGACGAGCCGACCAACGGTCTCGACCCGCAGGGGGTCGTCGAGATGCGCAGTCTGATCCGCGGGCTCGGCACCGGGGATCGGACTGTCCTGCTCTCTAGCCACCTGCTCAACGAGGTCCAGCAGATCAGCGACCGCGTCGCGATCATTCGCAAGGGCAAGCTGGTAGCGCAGGGTACCGTCCACGAGCTGCGCGGCGAATCGGCCATCGTGGTCCGGGCGACACCCATCGATGCCGCCCGTCGCCAGCTGGATCGCATGCTCGGCGCGGCCGCCGTTAGCGGCGTTGACGGCACGCTGCGGCTCGCCGTCGACCCGAACCGGGCCGCCGATATCAACGAGGCGCTGGTTGGCGCCGGCATCAAAGTCAGCGAGTTGCGTGCGGTCGAACGAACCCTCGAGGAAGTCTTCCTCACACTCACAGGAGAAGGAGAAGCGGCATGATCAACAGTTTCAAAGCGGAATGGCGGAAATTGCGGCAACGGCCGGCCGTATGGGTCCTCGGCGGCATCATGCTCGTCGCCCTCATCCTCTTCGGCTACGCGTTTAACTGGATCCAACTCTCGTTTCCCTCGGCGAAGTTTCACCCCGAGGGAGGGCTGACGATCGCGCAGCTGAAGACCGCGCTCTACCCGATCAACTTCGTCAAGAACTCCCTTGAGGGCGTCGGCATCGTCGGCAGCATCCTGACCTTGATCCTTGGCGCGCTTGTCGTCGGCAGTGAATTTGGTTGGGGCACCGTCAAAACGGCCTACACACAGCGGCCCGGGCGACTGCAAACGCTTGGCGGACAGGTGGCTGTCGTCAGCGTGATCGCGGCCATCTTTACCGTGGCCTTCTATGCAGTCGCGGCGCTGGCCAGCCTCGGGATTGCGCTCGGCGATGGCGCGACCATCACCTGGCCTGCAACAATCGACATCCTCAAGGCGCTGGGCGCGACCTGGCTCATTTTCGAGTCCTGGAGCCTCTTCGGCATGACGCTCGCCTTTCTCTTCCGGCAGTCTGCCATGGCGATCGGCATCGGCCTGGCCTATGTGCTGGCGATCGAGGGCATCCTCTTCCGGCTGCTCGGCGGCTTCGATGCTGCGTGGGTGACGACTATCGAAAAGTTCTTCCTCGGCCAGAACGCGGCGGCCTTGATCAGGTCGTTCGGCCAGCCGTTCCCGAACCCTGGACAGGCGGCGCCAATTGTGACCGCAGGGGTCGCCGTTCTGGTTTTGGTCGCATACTCCCTCGTCTTCGCCGGCGTGACGTCGGTGGTCGTGCGCACTCGCGACGTCAACTAACCCTCCTCTTCCCCAACTCCATCGACATTTCCCTCCCCCGCTCGCGGGGGAGGGCGCAATCGCCCCACGCCTCGAGGATCGGATTCTCTAGCGGCGGACCCTCGCCCCGAAGAAGATGGGCACTTCTGTGTAGACGGGCTGCTCGGCAGCGAGCAGCGGGGAGGCTCGTGGCTCATCTACCGCCTCCAACCGAAAGCCTATGGCGGTCAGTGAATTCAGGTAAGTGCCGAGGGGCCGGTGATAGTGCCCGGCCCTCCTGACCCCATGCGGATTGGATGACCTCCAAAAGCGTTCTTCGATGTAGCCATTGACAAGACGTGCTGGCCGGCCCCCGGCTCCAGGTTGCGTCGTGGCCTCGGGGGCAAGGAAGCACGGATGGCCGATGACGAAGACGAACCATCCGCCGGGTCTCAGTACGCGGTGAACGGAACTCAGCGTCGCGGTGAGGTCCGGGATGTCCATCAAGGCAAGCTGGCAGGTGACCCCATCGAAGGACTCATCTGCACACCTGGAGAGCTGCTGGGCATCGTCAACGACATAGGAGATGGGTGCCATCGGCTCCGTTCGCGAGGCGGCGATGTCAATCATCTCGCGAGAGGAGTCGATGCCAACAACGCTCGCTGCTCCGGCCTGAAGGACGGCACGGGTGGCAAGACCCTGGCCACACGCGATGTCCAGGACCCTGGCGCCGGCCACGGCCGGTAGCAGGCCGAGCAGGCACAATACCGCCGTTTCGTGTGGGCCACTGCCCCGACTGATCATCTGGTCGTACCAGGCGGCGGTTTCTGCCCAGGTCGGGCCGGCGGCGTCGTGCACCGGCAGAGCATAGCTCGCCCCTACGGCCCGTTAGATGCAAACGTAGGTGTCGACGGGTTCGCGGTCCTGATATCGTCCCGCCCGGATGCAGTCACAGCCTGCGGCCTGGCGAAGCCCGCCCGGCTGGCGGCCCCCGTGCTTTTAGCGCGGAAACGGACGAACCGGCACTTCATCGCGGCCATCATCGCGGCTGCATTGCTGACGACCGTCTTCGGCTTGTGGGTCACGTTTCGATTCGGGGGGATCACGCTCACCGAGCGGATCGACGATATTGGCGAAGCGTTCGTCGCCTTCGCGGCCGCGATCGCGTGTCTGGCAGCCGCGCGGCGGCGTGTGGGGCGGTCTCGACAGGCCTGGTTGCTGATGGCGGGGTCGGCCCTCGTGTGGTCCGCAGGCGAGGCGGTCTGGTCTTACTACGAGGTCGGGCTCGGAAAGCAGGTCCCCTTTCCGTCGCTTGCCGATGCTGGATTCCTGGGAGCCGTCCCGCTTGCTGTTGCCGGGGTTCTATTCTTCAGGGCCGGGACGCCTCGAACCCTAACGCGTTTGGCGGCTGTGCTGGACGGATCGATCATCGCCGGGTCACTGCTCGCCGTAAGCTGGACGACCATTCTCGAAACCATCTCCCGGGCTGGCGGAGACAGCCCGATTGCGCAGACGATCAGTCTGGCCTATCCGATCAGCGACGTCGTGATTCTGACGATGCTGCTGCTTCTGCTGGCCAGCAGAGTCCCCGGCCCGGATCGGGTCGGTCTTTTCCTGCTCATTGGTGGCCTGCTGGCGAACCTTCTCGCCGATAGTGGGTTTGCCTACCTCACCACCGTGAATTCGTATGGCCCGGCTCAGCCAATCGATACCGGCTGGGTGGCGGGCTATTTTCTGATTTCGCTGGCGGCCTTCCGCGCCTGGCAGATCCCCGTCGGAATTCCACGACAAACCGAACAACTGCAGACCGGCTGGCGGCTCCTCCTCCTGTACGTCCCCATGGCGGCCGCCGCCATCGCGTCAATCGCCGATCGCCTGGCAACCGGCTCAGTCGATGATTTCCTGTTCTTCGACCTTGTCATCGTCGCCGTGCTGGTGGTCACCCGTCAGTTCATCATGCTGGCCGACAACGCCAGGCTGAATCACAGGCTGGAGGAACAGAGGGCCGCCCTGCAGAAGCGTGAGGAGCATCTGCGGTCGCTCGTCGCACACTCGTCTGACGTCGCCACGCTCGCTGACAGCTACGGCGTCATTCGATTTCAGAGCGCATCGGTCGAGCGGATTTTTGCTTACGCGCCTGGAGAACTGGTGGGAACGCGGCTTGTCGACCTGGCGTTTGTCTCCGACCGGCCCGCGCTTCTGAGCTGTCTGAGCGACGCGCTGAAGGCTTCCGCCCATCCAGCGTCAGTGACCTGCCAGCTTCGCCACAAGCTGGGTACCTGGACGCATTGCGAGCTGACGATCACGAACCTGCTGTACCTGCCGAGTGTCGAGGGTTTGGTCGTCAACATCCGCGACGTCAGCGACCGAAAGCAGTTGGAAGAAAAGGTCACCCATCAAGCCGGTCACGACCCGTTGACCAACCTGGCCAATCGATCGACGTTTCGGCTTGCGCTGGAGCACGCCGTGCGAGCCACCGAACCCAAGCAGAGGGTTTGCGTTCTGATGGTCGACGTCGACGATTTCAAAAGCGTCAACGTCGCGCTCGGTAGCGAAGTCGGCGACCAGTTACTGGCGGCTGTCGGCGCACGGCTGGAGCAGTTTGTCGGGCCGGATGCGGTCCTGGCTCGGCTACGAAGCGACGAGTTCGCTATCCTCCTTCCCAACAGCGCTTTCGGAGAGGCAGACGATCTCGCCGAGCGCATCGTCGTCCAGTTCGCCGCGCCGTTTCGGGCCGGTGAGACCGAAGTCTCCCTGCCGGTGAGCGTCGGTGGTGCAGGGTTCGTCTCCGGCGAGGGAGCCGGAAGTGACTTGATGCGGAACGCCGACCTCGCGCTCCGTGCGGCGAAGGGAAAAGGGAAGGCCCGGTATCAACGGTATGAGCCCGGCATGCGAATCCCGCACATGCCGGCTGACGCGGCATAGTTCATCGCGACCCCTCTTGGTCCTTTCCGACCCTAGCTCCGGTAGACAAGCAACGGCACCAGTTGCTCGGCGGGCGTCAACGAGCCGTGGTGGCCGTTGAGGCGGGCCTGGGCCGGGTCGACGTCCCGTTGAACAATCCCGACCCGGCTGAATGCGGCCGCCACCACGTCGCCGATTCTTTCCCTGGCCTTGTCGCTAACCGTCGGCCCGAAGATCCCGGTGGCAATCGCCTCGTCGCGGGTCCACACCCACATCCGGTCCCCGAGGATCGATCGCCAGGCGTTGACGACATCGTCGGCGGCGCCAGCCACCGTCCGCACGTACCGAGCGCGTGCCTCTCCGGCCAGCAACGTCACGCCAGCGGCCAGGTCGGGATGGTCGGCAAGGTCGAGCCGCTCGTTGGGATGGAGATCGACCATGCCGTGGTCGCCGGTGACCACCAGCGTCGTGTCGGCCGGCAGTTGCTCCGCGAGTGTCCGAATCGCCTGATCGACCGCGACCAGCTCATCCCGCCAGGCTTGCGAGGCGACTCCCTCGACGTGACCGGCGGCGTCAAGGCATGAGTGGTAGCCATAGACGAACGCAGGCCAGGCGTCGAGCCGCCGCAGCGCCGCCTGCTGGACCGCCTCCAGCGACTCCGCGGCGTGGAACCGCTGCCCGCGGCCGATGGCCCGGCTCAGCCCGGAACTTTTATGAAGGGCGGGGCCGAGGTAATGGATCGGCACACCCGCCGCGGCGGCCCGCTCCGGCAGCGTTAGCTGCGGCTGGAACGCTTCCGGCACCACCACCTCCCGTAGGTCCACCCGAGGGCCGAGCCCGTACAGCGACCAGGTCAACGTATTGAAGGCTCGGTCGTACCCAGGCAGCGCCATGGTGTAACCGATAAGTCCGTGCTCGCCCGGCGGTAGCCCGGTCGCCAGCGAGCTCAGGCTGGCTGCCGTTGTCGCCGGAAACCCCGCCGTCAAGGGCTCGCGGGCGATCGAATTCAGGAACGGCGCGGCCTCTGGGTTCTGGCTCAGGAGCTCCCAACCGAGGCCGTCCACCAGCAGAAGGCACACGCGGGAAACCGGCTCAATCGCAAAAACATTCGCAAAACCGGCCACCCCGAGGGCGCTCAGCAGAGATGGCAACAGCTCGTCGAGCGAACGGACGCCGTACCGCGGCAGCGGCGGTTCCCGACGAGTTGTGACCGTCGTACCGCTCAATCTACGGCGTCCTAGGTGATTGGTGAGCTAGACCGATCTTGGTCACCGGCGGTACCACGATTTGTTTGACTTTCACAGAGCTGTTTTGTATACAGTAGGGAGTGCCCAAGACCAACCAGCCACGGCGCCCTGAGCTCCCAGCCAGCGGGCGCCAACCCACCGCACCGGGCACCAACGGGTCCCGCGTGGACGGCCCTAACCGGCGAAAAACAAATGGCATCTCCCCAGACGATTCCGAGCTGATTCTGGCGGTCCTGCGGGAGCTGAAAAAGGGCAACTTCTCCGTCCGGATGCCGCTGACGTCGAATGGGACTTACGCCAAGATCGCGGCCGAGATCAACGGCATCATTGAGCTCAATGAGCGCAACGCCAAGAACCTGTCGGGCGTGGCGCGCGTCATCGGCGCGGTGGCCGAGGGCGATCTGTTCCAGACCATGGACCTGGAGTTGGACGGCCGCCCCTTGGAGGGCCAGTTCCTGCGGACGGCTCGCACTGTCAATGCGATGGTCCAGCAGCTTCGCTCCTTCACCTCCGAAGTCACCCGCGTCGCTGAGGAGGTCGGGACCCAGGGCAAGCTCGGCGGCCAGGCCCAGGTCAAGGGCGCGGCTGGCGTGTGGAAGGACCTGACCGACAATGTCAACTTGATGGCTGCCAACCTGACCGCCCAGGTGCGCAACATCGCCGACGTCACCACCGCCGTCGCCAATGGCGACCTGTCGAAGAAGATCACGGTGGACGTCCGCGGCGAGATCCTCGAGCTGAAAAACACCATCAATGTCATGGTCGACCAGCTCAACGCCTTCGCCTCGGAAGTCACCCGCGTCGCCCGTGAGGTCGGTACCGAAGGCAAGCTCGGCGGCCAGGCGCAGGTGCGCGGCATCGGCGGCGTCTGGAAAGACCTGACCGACAACGTGAACTTCATGGCGAGCAACCTCACGGCCCAGGTGCGCAACATCGCCGACGTGACGACGGCGGTCCAGCGAGGCGACCTCTCCAAGAAAATCACGGTGGAAGTTCAGGGCGAGATCCTGGAGCTGAAGAACACCATCAACGTCATGGTCGACCAGCTCAACGCCTTTGCCCGAGAGGTCACGCGCGTCGCGCGCGAGGTCGGTACCGAGGGGAAGCTCGGTGGCCAGGCGGAGGTGCAAGGGGTCGCTGGTGTCTGGAAGGATCTCACCGACAACGTTAACTACATGGCCGGCAACCTCACCGCACAGGTGCGCAACATCGCCGAGGTGACGACCGCCGTCGCCGAGGGTGACCTCTCGAAGAAGATCACGGTGGACGTCCGCGGCGAGATTCTCCAGCTGAAGAACACCATCAACTCAATGGTGGATCAGCTGAACGCCTTCGCCGGCGAGGTCACGCGCGTGGCGCGCGAAGTCGGCACCGAGGGCCGGCTCGGCGGTCAGGCGAGCGTCCCCGGTGCATCGGGGACCTGGAAGGACCTGACGCTCCAGGTCAACCAGCTCGCCGCCAACCTGACGACCCAGGTGCGCAACATCGCCGAGGTAACCACCGCGGTGCAGCGGGGCGACCTTTCCAAGAAGATCACCGTCGAGGTGCAGGGCGAGATCCTCGAGCTCAAGAACACCATCAACGTCATGGTCGATCAGCTCAACGCCTTCGCCTCCGAAGTCACGCGCGTCGCGCGCGAGGTCGGCACGGAGGGCCGCCTGGGCGGCCAGGCCCACGTCCCCGGTGCGTCCGGAACCTGGAAGAACCTCACCGACAACGTCAACTCGATGGCAGGCAACCTCACTGCTCAGGTGCGCAACATCGCCGAGGTGACGACGGCCGTCGCCCGCGGCGACCTGTCGAAGAAGATCACAGTCGACGTCAAGGGCGAGATCCTGGAGTTGAAGGACACGATCAACGTCATGGTCGATCAGCTCAACGCCTTCGCCTCTGAGGTCACGCGTGTTGCCCGCGAGGTCGGTACCGAGGGTCGGCTCGGCGGTCAAGCCCAGGTCCGCGGCGTCGTCGGCATCTGGAAGGACCTGACCGACAACGTCAACTTCATGGCCGGCAACCTGACCGCCCACGTGCGCAACATCGCCGAAGTCACGACCGCGGTCGCCAACGGCGACCTGTCGAAAAAGATCACGGTCGACGTCCGTGGTGAGATCCTCGACCTGAAGAACACCATCAACGGCATGGTCGACCAGCTCAACGCCTTCGCGGGCGAGGTCACCCGCGTGGCGCGCGAGGTCGGTACCGAAGGCCGCCTGGGCGGCCAGGCCTATGTGCTGGGCGCCTCCGGCACCTGGAAGGACCTCACCGACAACGTCAACCAGCTCGCCGCCAACCTTACGACCCAGGTCCGCAACATCGCCGAGGTCACCACCGCGGTGCAAAAGGGCGACCTCTCCAAGAAGATCACGGTCGAGGTCAAAGGCGAGGTCCTGGAGCTCAAGAACACCATCAACGTCATGGTCGACCAGCTGAACGCCTTCGCCTCGGAAGTCACCCGCGTTGCTCGCGAGGTCGGTACGGAAGGCAACTTGGGCGGTCAGGCCCAGGTCAAAGGCGTGGCCGGCACCTGGAAAGACCTGACCGACAGCGTCAACCTGATGGCCGGTAACCTGACCGACCAGGTGCGCGGTATCGCCCGCGTCGTGACCGCCGTTGCGAACGGCGACCTGCGGCGCAAAGTCGTCTTCGAAGCCAAGGGCGAGATCGCGGCCCTCGCCGACACCATCAACGAAATGACCGATACGCTGGCGATCTTTGCCGAGCAGGTCACCACCGTCGCCCGAAAAGTCGGCGTCGAGGGCGAGCTGGGCGGCCAGGCGAGCGTCCCCGGCGCCGCGGGCACCTGGAAGGACCTGACCGACAACGTCAACCAGCTGGCCGCCAACCTCACCGGCCAGGTGCGGGCGATCGCCGAAGTGACGACCGCCGTCACCGAGGGCGACCTCACCCGTTCGGTCCGGGTCGAGGCCAGCGGTGAGGTGGCTCTGCTGAGCGGCAAGATCAACGAGATGATCCGCAACCTCAAAGAGACGACCCAGAAGAACATGGAGCAGGACTGGCTCAAGACCAACATCGCCAAGCACACCCGAATGCTGCAGGGTCAGCGCGACCTGCGCACCGTGGCGGACCTGATCCTCAAGGAGGTTGCCCCGCTGGTCTCGGCGCAGTACGGCGCCTTCTACATCGTCGACACCGGAGACACCGAGGAGCCGACGCTTCGCATGGCGGCCGGCTACGCCATCAGCGAGAGCGATAGCGCCGGCAAGGCCTTCCGCTGGGGTGAGGGCCTGGTCGGCCAGTGTGCCCGCGATGCCCGTCGGATCCTGCTGACCACCGTGCCCGCCGGCTACATCGGCATCCGCTCAGGCCTGGGCGAAGCGGCCCCCAACAGCATCGTGGTGCTGCCGGTGCTCTTCGAGGGGCGGGTCAAAGCCGTGGTCGAACTGGCCTCGGTGCAGCCGTTCAATGAGACGCACCTCGACTTCCTCGATCAACTCACCGACGGCATCGGCGTCGTCCTCAACACGATCGAGGCCAACATGCGCACCGAAGAGCTGCTCAAGCAGTCGCAGATCCTCTTCGCCGAAGCCCAGGAGGCGAGCAAGAGCAAGAGCGCGTTCCTCAGCATGGCCGCGCACGAATTGCGCACGCCGCTCTCGGTCATCACCGGCTACCTGTCGATGCTCCAGGACGGGACCCTCACGCCCGACAAGTGGGAGCGCCCGCTGCGGGTCCTGATCGGTAAGGCCACCGAGCTGAACAGCATCGTCGATGACCTGCTGACCGCCGCCCGCATCGAGGGCGGCACGGTACCGACGGATACCAAGACGCTCGACTTGCGCGAGATGGCTCGGCAGGCGATCGCCCGCGCCGAGGCCCGGGCCGGTCTGCTCCGTGCAGAGATGACCTACAGCGAGCCAGATGAGCCGGTCGCGGTCAACGCCGACCGTGAGCAGCTGGCTCGAATCATCGACAACCTCATTAACAATGCGCTGACCTACAGCGCGGGACGGCCATGGGTCAGGCTGACGGTCGTCAACGACGACGGCCCAGCGCTGATCATCGAGGACCACGGGGTCGGCATTCCACGCGACAAGCACGACAAGATCTTCGAGCGCTTTTTCCGGATCGACGATCCGGGCCTCGGACCGCAGCCCGGCACGGGTCTCGGTCTTTTCATCAGCCGCGAGTTGGCCGACCGCCATGGCGGCTCACTCACCCTCGAGCAGAGCGAGGTCGGCCAGGGCAGCACCTTCGTCGTCCGCCTTCCCCCTGCGTCCGGCGTACACGCCGCAACGCTGCTCTCTCCAGCTCCGGTTCTAGAAGCCAGCACCACCTAATCCCCTCTCATTCACGGGGAGGTCAGGGTGGGGGCCGAATCCCTAGAAGGATTTCGGCGGCGCTGCGGAGAACAGTGAGATCGCCTGCTTGACTTCCGTGCTGCCGCACTTTGGGCAGGCATGCTCCTTCTCACGCTCTGCGTAACTGCCCATCACTTCGAACACATCGCCGCATTTCGAGCACTTGAACTCGTAAATCGGCATGGCGCTCAACCTCCTGGAACCTCGCACCGTTCGGCCGCCTACAAGACCACTCTATTCCCCTTCCCCTCTGGGGGAGGGCAGTGTGGGAGCTAGCGCGAGCGCGAACGCAAGTACCCCAAGTACACCGCCAACGACCGGTCGCACTCCTCCGACTCCAGCTTTCAGGTGGATAACCGTAAGACCGACGCTGCCGGCGGCGACCAGTCCCGCGAGCCCGAGCGTCACGGTGCGCGCTCCACGTCGCTCACCTCGCGCGTAGCGCAGCGTTGCCACTCCGAGGAGTGCGGCCCAAGCAAGAAGCCCAACGACCGAACCCGCCGCGCGGCCAGGCGCATCTGTGAACATCGTGCCTCGCGTAGCCAGGAATTCTGCGACGTCGGCAGTGCCGGCTAAGGAAACGCCGATCAAGGCAATGAGCGCCCCTCTGGCCGACTGGCGCGCGACCGTGGTCACCTATCCATCCTCCCACAGGCCTACTGAAAACCAGCCTCTCCCGGAGCAGGAGGACGCAAAACCGGTCGTTGACCTGATATGCGTCAACATCCCGGGCCACCGATCCGTATGCCGGGAGCTGGCGTCCGAGCGACGCCCAGCTCGGCTGGATCATCGAAAATCGACTCGACGAGGCATATGTCCTCTCGTGGCCCGGGCAGCTCGAGACGTGGGTGCCGGTCCACGACACCGGCGGCTACGATCGCGCTCGCGCACCCGTGGGCAGCTACGACTTCCGGCTGGATCAGATCAAGGGCGCCGGGTTGGTGCCGATCATCGAGCCCGAGGTCGACATCCACAGCCCTGAGAAGGGCGAGGCGGAGGATTTGCTCAAGGAGAATATCGCGGACCAGTTGGGCCACCTCAGATCCGAGCAAGCCGTCATGCTGAAGCTCTCGCTGCCGGACGTCGACGACTTCTACGCCGATCTGGTGAGCCACCCGAACGTCTTGCGAGTTGCGGCGCTGTCCGGCGGCTACGGCCGCGGGAGGCAGACATCCGCCTGGCCGCAAATCACGGCATGATCGCCAGCTTCTCGCGCGCTCTGACCGAGGGGCTGTCGGTCCACCAGAGCGATAAGGAGTTCGACGCCATCCTCAAGCACTCGATCGAGAGCATCCTCGAAGCGTCGCTGACGTAGCCTCGCGGCAATGGGTTCTAGGCCCGGGTCATGACCGCGAAATCGTCGCGAGCCAGGCCTGGGCTTCACCAAAGGTGGTCTCGAAGGCCGACGGCTCGATGGAATTGACGCGCCAGCCATCGCCAAAGACCGCTCGGATCTCGGCCTGGGTTACCCGGCGCGGCCCCCAATCGCCTGGCTGGTGATCGCTGAAGCACATCAGGAAATAGGTGCCGCCGCTCCGAACGACGCGCCCGAGGCTTTCCCTGAAGCGGGGACGCTCGTCGTCGGAGAACACATGAAACAGGCCGGAATCAATGACGGTGTCGAACGGTCGCTTTGGTGTTGGGAGGTTGAGCGCGTCCCCGACCTCAAACGACGCGTTGAGAGCACGCCGTTTGGACTTGGCCCGAGCCTTCTTGATCGCGGTCGGCGCGCCGTCGACGCCTGCCGCCGCATAGCCGTGCTCGGCCAGGTAGAGGACGTTTTCGCCGGTCCCGCACCCGATGTCGAGCACCGACCCCGTGATCTGGCCTGTCTCGGCAAGCCGCACGATCTCGGGCTGTGGACGGCCAATATCCCACGGGGGCGTTCCGAGGTAGGCAGATTCGAACGAGTTTGCGGGCATGATCAATCGGTCACCGTAGTCTAGTCAGTGATGGCGGAGCCCACGGTTGCAAGAAGCGCCGCAGCCTTCGCCCAGGCGATTCAGGACGTCGGCCTTATGTCAGAGGAGTAAACCGCCATGAAAGCAAAGCAGTTCTTTTTTCCCGGTTCGCACCCGGCCGGGGTGGAACCGCCACGGGAGATGGTCAAAGTCGACGATCAGTTGATGCAGCAGCTGAAGGCCAGGGCGGCGAAGCTGCCGATTGAAGGTGAGCTTGCTTCGTTTGCCGGCGCAACCGGGTGGCTCAATTCCGACCCGTTGTCGCCGGCTGATCTACGGGGGAAAGTCGTTCTCGTCGACTTCTGGACCTTTACGTGCGTCAACTGGCTGCGGACGTTTCCGTACGTTCGTGCCTGGGCTGAGAAATACGGCGACAAAGGCCTGGTGGTGATCGGCGTCCACACGCCGGAATTTCCATTTGAGGGAGATATCGACAACGTCCGCAGGCAAGCAAAAGCACTGGGGGTCGACTACCCAATCGCGGTCGACACCAACTACGGTGTCTGGCGGGCGTTCGACAACAACTACTGGCCGGCGCTCTATCTCGCGGATGCCCAGGGACGGATCCGAGCCCATCACTTCGGCGAGGGCGCCTACGAGATGTCGGAGATGATCCTTCAGCAGTTGCTCGCGGACGCGGGATTCAGCGGATTCCGTGATGACCTGGTCACGGTCCAACCGGAGGGAACCGAAGTTGCCTCCGAATGGAGCACCCTGGAGTCGGGAGAGACTTACACCGGCTATGAGCAGGCGGAAGGTTTTGCCTCGCCCGGTGGTGCTGTCGCGAACAAGCCTCGCACGTACGCCGTTCCCAGCCGCCTGAACGTGAACGATTGGGCCCTGTCGGGGGATTGGACGATCACGGGGCGTGCAGCCGTTCTCAACCAGGCGAACGGGCGTATCGCCTTTCGCTTTCATGCCCGTGACGTCAACCTCGTTATGGGACCGCCCAAAGGTGCCGCTTCGGTTCGGTTTCGCGTTTTTATCGACGGCGGGGCTGTTGGCGCAGCCCACGGAAGCGACGTTGACGGCCAGGGGCAGGGAACTGCGGATGATCAGCGGCTCTACCAACTGATCCGCCAGCAGGGCAGCGTCGAGGATCGCACCTTCGAGATCGAATTCCTCGACGCTGGGGCTGAAGCCTACTGCTTTACGTTCGGTTAGATTTCATAGCGACCCCACCGCACGCCTTCGTCGCGGTGATGCCGTTTCCCACCGCAATCATGGGCCGTTACGGCGATCAGCCGGCCACACCGACGGGTCTCCAATGCCCACTGATCACCCCACCCGAACGCCTGTCTCGCGCACGATCGCATCGTTGACGGGCGGTAGCGGCTCCGTCAGCTCGAGCGCCGGCTCCGGTGTTTTGTCGCTGTCCTCTTTGAAATCCTTCCCGGCCGAGGCCGGTCGGGTCATCGGCTCGAGGTTGAAGACCTCCAGCTTCAGATACAGTTCCGCATCCTCCCAGGGTTTCTTGTCCTTGATCAGCTTGAGGATCTGCGCGCTCTTCGCTACGGCGTCAGTCGCGCCCGGCAGACGGCTGAGTTTCTCCACGTCCGATCCCTTTCCGGAGGGCAGCTTGTCGTACGCGTCGTGCTTCTTGTGGCTCTGATGGACGTACGAATGGAAGGAGACGACGCCACCCTTGTGGCCGCCTGCCTCGGCCGTGCGCTCGGTGTGCCCTGACGCGTAGGAGTCCTGGATCATGTGCATGAGACTGCCCGCGGCACGCTTGGTTGCATCGCCGACCTCCGCGACCTGGAACAGGTCATTGATGGTGAACTGCTTCTGCTTGGGGAAGAGTTCGACAAACCCCGGCACCGTGACCGCACCCAGGCGGGTGGTCACCGGAATCTCGCCGATGGCCACCTTGTAGGTGAATTCCGCCCACATCATCATGTGCGCCCGCGTCACCGATGCTTTCTCCATGTCCGCCGCCATGCCGTGCAGAAATTGCAGGTCGCCGAAATGGCTGCGCGCGAGAAGCTCCGCGTCCGGCCCGAACTGCTCACCCTTGCCAGCGCGCTTTTCGAAGGCGCTGAAGTGCCGGTACCACTGCAGACCCGACGAGTAGTCGTCCGTCCGTTTCTTGTTCTTGTCGAACAGCTCCCCCTGCGGGTCGTCGTTCCACATGGCGCCGCGAGCGTACTCCCAGGCTTCCTTGTCCGAGTACTTGGCCTTGGGTCCGATCATGCCGGCCTGCTTCAGGGCCTCCTGCGTGATCGTCTCGTGGACCGGGTCATTGATGTCGAACGGTCCCTCGATCTCGTACCGCTGCACGGCGAGCGGTCTCCGACTCTGTGGACTGAGCAGGGAGGCGACGGCAGCGTTGCCCACCGTGCGCTGCAGGTGGAGGACGGCCGCCGGTGTCAGGAAACCGCCGCCCGGCTCCACAAACGCGTGTGGGGTCGCCCCCTTTGCGTCGGAGCGTGCAGGAACAGGCCGCTCCGCCGAGGGCCCGAGATCGGCGTCGCGGGTTCGCATCCTCTCAGTTGATCAGACTCCAGCGGGCGCGGCCCGTCAACGCCTCGCGGAGGAGGATTCCGGGTAGCGAGGTGTGCCCGAATGGGCATTCGGGATCTAACCTAAGTCACGGATCGCCACCATGCGATCTGGAATGTCTGATGAATTCACGCTCGGAGACGTCCTGGGCGAGGCTCGCACCTATCTCTGGCTCGCCGGCTTGGCCTTCCTATTTGGAGTGATTTTCCTGCTGGCCGAGTTGCGCTCGCCAGACCTCGTGATCTGGACTGGGCGCTGTGTCCCGGCTTTCTTTGATGGAGGGGTGGCGCATTACACCGTGGGCGGTCAACAATTCACCGCCGATAATCCGCCGTTGCTGGATCGGTCACCGCGCACGGTCACCGTCTGCTACTACGCGAGCGAGCCTGTAAATGGGTACATCGCGCGTCCGGCCGCCTATTGGGTCGAGGGAGGCCTTATCGGGGGACCGGTCGCGCTGGCGCTCGTTCTCGCCGCGGTCGGAATCTTGAGGGGCGCACGCCGCCTGCGCAGCGCACCAGGGCTTCCGCCGCTGCCGAGATTTGAAAATTGACCGCGCACCCCTCCTCGTTGTAACGCCGCCCGGGCACGCAACGCGGACCACTCAGGCCCGGTGGGCTGCGGCGCCCCCGGCACCCCGCTTACTGCTGCTTCCTTCCGGACCTGACAGGGTTCACGGAACCAGGTCGCGCAGGACCAGGCCATCAACGCAGTCGCACGAAACGACGCTCCGGACAGCGCACCCCTCAAAGGGGAGTTCGACCCCGCTGTAGCGGATTGCGGGTACAGGGCACCGCTAACTCCCCGTCTAGCGCGATCGAGGTCATTCTACCCGCCCCTCGCCAGATCACTAGCTGATTTACGGCGCCGGCTCGCGCGGTGGCCGGAAGCGCAGCAGCGACCAGGCACCGAGCCAGCCGATGAGCGCCCCAAACGCCATCGCCAGTGCGAGGTCAAGACCAAGCGTCAGGATCAGGCTGCCGAGGTCCGACGACGCCTGCTGCTCCGTCGGACTCAGGCGATTGAACGCTGCCCGGCCAACAGGAAGGTAAGACAGGATGAGCGCGGCCAGGACGGTGCGGAACAGCTCGCTGATCCCGCCGGCAATCGCTCCCATGGGCACCGCCGGGCCGACCCCTTTTGTCGACGCAGCGAGCTTGCGCCCCGCGCCCCCGATGATGAGCAGGCCGAGCGCTGAGGTAACGAAATCCGAGAACACGGTCGGCATCACGTCGTTCGTGGCAAAGACCGACACCAGCCGGACCAGCAACGCAAAGACGCCGGCGATCAGGCCGAAGACCAGCCCTTCTCGAAGCACTAGCCCGATCCGCTCCACTAATTGACTCGGCTGATCAGCTGGCCTCGCAGCTGTCTGATTCGCGTGGCGTCCTCTGGCTCTGGCCGCACGGCCAGGTACCGGGTGAAATCCGCAAGCGCCTCGGCGTCGTGATGCATCTGAAAGTGGATCATGCCGCGATCCCGCCACTCCGACGTGAGATGCGGGTCGGTCACCATGATCCGGTCACTGGCGCTGAGCGCGCGCGGTAGATCGCCACGCGACAGGTAGAGGCTCTTCAGGTTATTGAGGATGCGCGACAGGATTTGCCGTTTGGTCGAGGGCTCGAGCAACGCGGGCCGCATCTTTACTTCTCCACCGTACATGTCGCTGAGCATCTTCGCGCATTCCTCACGAGTTAGGGTGGTAGCGCTGAAGGCGTCGATGAAAATCTCGCCGGACGAGCCCGGCGCGTACTTGACCAGAAAATGCCCCGGCATGCCAACCCCGCGAACCGGCAGGCCGGCCCTCTCCCCCACCGCCACGTACAGCACGGCGAGCGTGATCGGGATCCCGACCCGCCGATCGATGACCTCGTTGAGGAAGCTGTTGCGCGGGTCGTAGTACTCCTCCCGGTTTCCTTTGAACTGCAGCTCCTCGAACATGTAGGTGTTCGTCTTCTCGACCACGCGGGCCGGCTCAACCTCGGCTCGGATCCGCTGCTTCAGCTCCGTGCCCATGCGGGCGATTTGGTTGAGGTACACCCCGGGGCGAAGCTCCGGGTACTCCTCGGCCGCGATCAGCAGGGCGGCCTCGGCGAGGTCCAGGTCCTTCTCCGGCGTTTGCAGCAGGCGCGTCAGCGCGTCGCGTGCCTCGGCCGGCGTCATCGCCACATAGTGTAGAGGGGAACTTTTCGGCTCACCTATCCTGACGGCATGCCGCTACCGGAGCGCGTCTTCGTGATCGTGGTCGAGTCCGAAGGCGGTCGCGACCCCGAGCGCATGCCCTTGCTCAGCCCGACCGGGCCATCCGGCAGCCGGCCCACGCCCGCCTTCAGCAGCATGCTGCTGGCCACCACCTTCCTCAGCCAGGCCCAGCAACTCGGGTACTTCGTCAAGCTCGACTACATCTTTCCGGCCGATGGCCGGCGCCTCGGCGAGGACTTTCCCGAGTACCAGGTCCAGCTGGACCCCAGCCCCCAGGCGTTTTTCGGCGAACCCCCGGCCGTTTAGGCCGGCACAAGCTCGCCGACCCCTTGAGCGTTACATGCGCGTCATCATGCCCCGCTTCAGCCATCGGCTGGCCCTGAAGATCGTGCTACCCTTCGCCGCCCTGACCCTGGCCATCGGCGCCGTGGGCACCTTGACCGCCACCGGCGAGCTGAACGCCCGCAGCCAGGAGGCCTTTGACAACCAGCTGGTTCACGATGGCTTCGTCACCCAGTCGATGGTCGTGGCAGGCGACACCGATCGGCGGGCGATCCTCCGCCTGCTGGCAAACGGGTCCGGGCTCAGCCAGAACTGGGACAAAACCGCGGCGCTGACGGCCTGGCTGGAGCGAGCGCTCACGATTCATCCCAACGTGCTTGTCGAGGCGATCGATACCTCTGGCCGTGAGATCGTGGGGGTGGTCGGCCACGGCGCGCTCGCGGACACGGTCACGCAGAGGCATGACCTGAGCAGCTGGCCGGGCGTCACCAACATGCTGAGCGGCGGCGTGACCACGCTCGACGTCGTCGCCTCCGCGCCGAGGCCCGCGGTGTTCACCGGACAGCTGGTGCACAGCGCGACCGGCACCTTACTCGGTGCCATCCTCGTTGGCGATTACCTCGACGACCGAGCCTCGACCATCAAGGCCTCGCTGCACGACGACATCACCTACTACGACGTCAACGGCCAGGTGCTGGGCACGTCATCCAGCCTCCCGCCGGCCCAGTGGTCCACTCTCGCCCTCGACTCGGCTACCCGTAGCCGCGTGACGCCGACCAGCGTCGTCGAGTTGTCCCGCACCGCGGGCGGCCCCGGCACCGAGATCCTATCGCCGTGGACGGCTCGCGCCGCGAACCTCGGATACGTGGGGACGACTGCCTCGAGTGCCGGCTTGCTGGCCGACACCAACCAGCTGCGCATCATCCTGGTTACCTTGTTTCTCGCCGGCGTCCTGTTCACGCTCGCGATCGGCATCTGGCTGGCACGTCGCATCACCCGCCCGGTGCATCGGCTGGTCGAGGCGACCCGCCTGGTCAGCGCCGGTGACCTCGAACACCAGGCGCCGGTCACGACCAAAGACGAGATCGGGGAGCTCACCGATTCCTTCAACCAGATGACGCGCAGCCTGAAGGACAAGAGCGCCTCATTGAAGGTCACCATGATGCAGCTTCAGGACACCTACCTGATGACGATCGAGGCGCTGGCGGCGGCGGTCGAGGCCCGCGATCCGTACACCCACGGCCACACGCAGCGGGTCGAGGAGTACGCCGTCATCATGGCCCGGGCGCTCGGTTGCGACGAGGCGGAGGTCAGTGCCATCCGCCGCGCCAGCGTCCTGCACGACATCGGCAAAATCGGTATCGAGGATACGATCCTGCGCAAGCAAGGCCGGCTCGAACCCGAGGAAGAGCTGCGCATGCAACGCCACCCGGTGATCGGGGTCGACATGCTCAAGGGCATCGATTTTCTCGATCCGGTGCTGGCGCTGATCCGCAATCATCACGAACGCTGGGACGGCAATGGCTATCCCGATCAGCTGCGGGAGGACGAGATTCCGCTCGGCGCCCGTATCCTGGCCGTGGCCGATGCGCTGGACGCGATGACCTCCGACCGGCCCTATCGCGCGGCCCGCACCTTCGAGTACGCGAAGACCGAGATTCTCAAAGGCTCGGCGACCCACTTCGACCCCGAGGTCGTCACGGCCTTCATCAGGAGCCAGCGCGCCATCGAGGACCTGCTCCGCGAGGCGGCCGAGGAAGAGATCGAGGACCATCCGGAGCCGGATGACCTTGGCGGCTGGCGGCTCCACGTCGCCGGCCGCTAGCCGATCATTTGATCAGGCCCGGCAATAACGAGGGCAGAATCGACGGAACCGGCAGGATGCTGGGGAGCGGCAGAGGCAGCAGGGGGGTCGGCGTCGGCGTGGGTAGGGGTAGTGGTAGCGGCGTGGGCGACGGTGTCGGCACCGGGAGCGGCCCCGGGGTTGGCGTCGGCAAAGGCAGCGGCGCCGGCGTCGGCGTCGGCAAAGGCAGCGGCCTCGGCGTCGGTGTCAGGGCCGTAACCCCTGTTGGCGTGGGCGTGGGCGTCGTCGTGAAGGCCGTCGCTCCCCGGTTGCCGGTCGCGTCATTCTGCGCGTCCAGCAGGAGTTTTTTCATAAGCGGCGCCGGCCTCGCAATGATGTCCCCGGCGTAGCTGGCCAGGCCGAGCCCGTGGACGTTGACACCGATCACGTCCACACCCAGGATGCCCGAGGCAACGGTGGCCGCCGCCCAGAACACCAGGCCGAAGAGGGGAAGCAGGGCGATGATGCCCAGGTTGCGGATGATCCGTTTCATGCCGCCTCCGGTTCGAGGCTGATCACAGCCAGCCGGCCCATGGTCCGGAGGACCTGCTCGATCCCGCGCCGCCGGGCGAGGAAGGCGGTGACGACATCCGGGTCGAACTGCAGGCCGGACTCGGCGCGGATAGCGGCGATCACCGAATCGGAGCTGAGTCCCTGGCGGTACGGCCGGTCAGAGGTCAGCGCGTCGAAGACGTCGGCCACCGACAGAATTCGTACCGCCAACGGGATGGCGGCACCCCGCAAACCGGTCGGATATCCGGTCCCGTCCCAGCGTTCGTGGTGGTAGAGAACGCCAGGCAGGCTCGGCTGCAAGAAGCGCAGACCCTTGAGCATGTCGTGACCGATTCGCGGATGCTCGCGCATGTCGTCCGCCTCGGCGTCGCTCAGCGGCCCCGCCTTGCGCAGCACTTTGTCCTCCACACCGATCTTTCCAATGTCGTGCAGCAGCGCCCCGCGGCGGAGCGCCTCGCGATCGCTAGCCGAAAGGTGCATCTCGTCGGCGATCTCGAGGCTGATCGCGGCAACGCGGGCGGAGTGACCGAAGGTCGAAGAGTCGCGCGCGTCGATGGCGCGGGCAAGCGCCTCCATGCTGGCGAAGGTCGTTTCCTCGAGGGCGGCGGTCTTCTCCTCCAGGCTGGCCGTCATCTCGTTGAAGGTCTGAGCCAGGTAGCCGATTTCATCGCGTGAGGCGACCCGGGCGCGATGTCGCAGGTCGCCGGCGGACACGGCCCGCATCGAGCGCACCAGTTGGTCGATCGGCCGGGTCAGCAAGGATGCCGTCGCCGTCCCGACCAGCAGCGTCAGCAAGGCGGCGCCCGTAAAGATCAGGGTGAGAATCAGGCGAACCTGTGTCACCGAGCTCAGCAGCGCGTCGGCATTCAGCTGGACCGCGAGGAATCCGAACTGGATGCCGCGCATCGTCCAGGTGCTGAGCAGAGCGCCGTACGAGTGACCGGCGTCGGTGTGGTTGACGGGGACGGTGTTTTGTGGCGACAGCCGTTGGCGCACCGCATCGGTGATGACCGGCGGGCTGGTCAGCGCACTCGCCAGCCGCACGCCGGACAGGTCATAAAACGCCGAGTCTTGAATTCCCGCGGCGATTTCGACGAGCGCCTGGCCGAGCATGACCGCGCCCACGATTCGGTTGTCGGTGGTGCGGACCGCTCCGACCCAGTAGAGCACTGGTTGCGAACTCTGGTTGGACAGAAAGAGCCGCCGCTGGCCGGCGACCGGATCTGGCTCGTCGGCCAGCACTTTGCGGACCGTCGGCTCGGCCGCGAAGGCGGAGCCCTCCGCGACGTCGACCTGGGGTAGCCCGGTCCGGGTGCCATGAATGCGGAGGACTTCTTTCCCGCTCAGGTCGAGGACCCGAAGCTGGATGCTTGCCGTCGTGACGTTGGCGGCGATTGGCAGCAGCAGCTGCGTGAGGTTCGCGACATTACCGACAGCGAGCGATTCCGGCACCCCAACCGTGTCGGTCGCGAGCCGCAGCTCGGCCAATCGGGCCGCCTCCGTTTGCGCAACCGCTTGGTTGGCGAGCTCGCTGCTGTGGAGAAGGTTCGCATCAAATGCCGCGGTGGCGGCATCGTTCAGGCGTGCCGTCACCACGCCGCTGCCGATGACCCCGACGAAGACCAGCAGCACCGCAAACGGGACGATGATCTTGAACCGGATGGGAAGCCACATTGCGCCTCCCCGATGATCTGGCCGCCGTGTTGCGCCGACCGTTGCGTTGGTCCGTGCGGCGTGTGATTGGGCTATTCGGCAACCTGGGTGCCGCCGACCGGCCCATGGCGGCTGGGCCTCTCGTCCCTCCCCCTCTGGGGGAAGGTCAGGGTGGGGGTAGTTAGCCTTTGGCCTTGGCCGACTCCCAGAAGGCCAGACCCTTTCGAAGTCGCTCCATCTCCGCCTCGAGGAACGGGAGGTCGACCCCGCCAAGCTCCTTCTGCGTATCGGGAACTTCTTGGATGTGCTCCCGCGTCCGGCCCAGGAGCTGTTCCTTGAAGCGGATCAGGTCCGCATAGACCGCGCGCCAGTGCGCGATATCGTGCGCGTCGTAGTTCTGGCGGTTTTCGCCCTCCATCAACCGGGTGAAGTCCACGATCCGTTTCAGGAAATCGGGCGGTTCCATCGACGACCCATCATAGGGGTTGTTTAAGCCTCTTTCGAGTGGGTACGACCGATCAAATGGTTTCCGATGCTGAGCTTCTCGACGCCTACTCCCGAGCCGTCATCTCGGTCGTCGAACTGGTGGGGCCGGCGGTGGTCGGGGTCAGTGGTGTTGGAACAGGGATGCTCATCACGCCCGACGGCTACGCGCTCACCAACAGCCACGTCGCCAGCGCGGTCAAGTCATACGAGCTGACGCTGCGTGACGGCAGTGTGCTCAAGGCCGAACTGGTCGGACAGGATCCCCACACCGATCTCGCCGTTTTGCGGGCGTCGGGCACGGGCCTGCCCCATGCTCGGTTGGGCGATTCCGGGCAGCTCCAGGTCGGTCAGCTGGTGGTGGCGATCGGCCATCCCTTCGGCTTTCAGTCGACCGTCACGACGGGCGTCATCAGCGCCCTGGGCCGCACCATGCGCTCGCAGAGCGGCCGCACCATCGAAAACATCATCCAGACGGATGCCGCGCTCAACCCGGGAAATTCCGGCGGCCCGTTGGTCGACACGCGCGGCCAGGTGGTCGGCATCAACACGGCGATCATCGCGATGGCGCAGGGAATCTGCTTCGCCGTGCCGAGCAATACCGCCCAGCGCGTCGTCTCATTGCTGATCCGGGACGGCCGCGTGATTCGCTCCTACCTCGGCATCACGGGTGAAACCTGGCCAATCCACCGCCGCGTCAACCGCTACTACCAGCTCGACCAGGACAGCGGGGTGCGAGTGGCTCGGCTCGATGCGAATGGGCCGGCACAAGCCGCCGGGCTCAAGAGAGAAGACGTTCTCGTCGCCCTGGCGAATCACTCGATAAAGGGCGTGGACGACCTCCAGCATTTCCTCACCGACTGGCCGGTCGGCATCCCGGCCGAAGCGCAGGTGCTGCGCGGCACCGAGCTGGTCAAGCGCACCATCATCCCCACCGAACTCAGAAGCTAGCCCCTCAAGGCCGCCCCGATCGCTATCACGCCGAACCCGACGAGGGCGATGCCGGAGGCCAGGCCGAACGCGCGAATGATCGCTGGCGTGAGGCGCTCGCGAATTCTGCTCGCGGTGCCGGTCAGGAGAACCCACCAAACGACCGACCCGAGCCACACACCCACGACCAGCGCGAGCGCCGGTCCCCAGCCGCCCGTGACATGGAGACCCAACCCGGCGAAGACGGCGGTGAACGACAGGATCGTCGACGGATTGCTAAGCGTCAATACAACCATCAAGGCATAGCTGCCAAGCTCTCGCTCGCCCTCTCCCCCCGACACTCCTTCCCTTATGACCCCTCCCCCTTTGGGGGAGGGCAGGGTGGGGGCTCCAACGCGATTACTAAAGATGGTTCGAATCCCAATAATCAGGATGGCGATCCCGCCGGCTAATCCGATCCAGCGGCGTTGCCCGATTAGAAGACTGGTGACGGCCGCGACGCCGAAGGCGGCCAGCGCGGCATAGGTGGCATCGCCGGTGGCGACGCCCAGGCCGGAAACGAAGCCGCTACGCCAGCCGCGAGCGAGCGTGCGTCGAAGGACCAGGAAGAAGATCGGTCCAGGTGACAACGCGATCGGGAACCCGACCAGGAATCCGAGCGCCAGCGCCCTGGCCATCCTCGCTCACGCGCCCAATCCTATGGCAAATAGGCGAGGGGCGCCCGCAGGCGCCCCTCTGTGAACGTTTTCGTCGAGCTTATGGAGTCGGGTCGGCGTAGGCACCGCCGAAGATGTCGCTGTTGCCCCAGGTCGGAGGGCAATCCGTGAGGGGCGCCGGTGCAGTCGGATTGGTCCCAGCCTCGATCCCGGCGCGGTAGGTATCGATAGCGGGGCAGTCGGCCGCGTTGCGCGTGTCGTTCCATACCGCGGCGCCATACGTGCGGGTCGCGGTCGCGTACACGTAATCGCCAAGGAATTCGGCGGTTAGCCCATTCTGGCTCGAGCCCCTAGGATCGCCAACAACGCCGCGGTTCAACTCACCAAAGGCTCCTGGAGCACCGCCGGCCCCAATGTCCGCATGCTTGACGACACCCTGCAGCTGACGTATCGAGGTCGTATCCGTCCGATACGGAGTCAGGAAGGCGTCATAGGTCAGGTACGCATCCGTGCCGTTCGGCGAAATCGCGATCGCCGTGTAGATTGGCCGGTCCGGACTCGAGGACACAGCCGTCGCCGCTGACCACGTCAGGCCCTGGTCGGTCGAGTAGCTGAGCATTGACTTTTCGTTGTTCAAGCCATCGCGCGCGTCCGACCAGTTGAGCAGCAGCTCGTTGGTCGCATCAGCGCCGGTGGGTGACCCGTTGGCAATGTCCACGCTTGGCGCGGCAGCGAGGTCGGCGCGCGCACCGGCGATGCCATCCATCACGGGCCGGCCCAGCGCGGCGTCGAACACGCCCGGCTTGACCACGGGGAACAGGAACCGGAATGGCTCGAACGTCTTGCCGCCGTCGAAGGACCGGGAGAGGAGCTCACCAATCCGCTTGTTTGAGCCCGACCCGAGGCCGAAGACATAGACGACGCCGTGGCTGTCGGTCCGGATCGTGCACCCGTCCGGCGGGTTGAACTGGCCGTTATTGACGGCCGAACTGATTTGGAGGCTCGTCCACGTGTTGCCACCGTCGGTCGACTTCAGCAGCATGAGCGGCGCCGGCACGGCGTGCAGGCTCTTCTCCTGGCTACGGAAGGCGGCATTGCAGACATAGACGTTGCCGAAGAAGGGGCTGCTGGCGGCGTTGTCCGCCCAGATCTGCTCCTTATCGCTGAACGTCGTCGACGCCTGGCGGCTCGCGATCACCGGAGCCGACCAGGCGCTGTTGGTACCCGCGGCGGCGGCGGCGAGATTGTCGGTGTGGGAAACGGCGATTCCCTCAAAGCCCTTGAAGGTCTCGTTGCGCTTGGCGAACAGGTTGGAGGTCAGGTTGGCGTAGTAGAGGCGAGAGCCGTTACCCCATGAAAAGACGCCGTTGCTCGGCGCGGGGCCGAAGGCGAGCGCGGGGTCGCCGTCGGAGGTGAGTCCCGCCTCGGCGTAGTTGGGCAGCGTGCCGATCGGGCCCGTGATCGTCGTCCCGGTCCGAGCCGACCGCCCCGTATAGGTCGGTTGCGTCCAGGTGGCTCCGCCGTTGAACGAGAAATAGATGCCGGAGACGCCGATGCCGGGTGTGAATGGGCAGCTGTTCCCACTGCATGGCGCCAGGTCGATTTCGTCGTTGGACCCGGCCGCCAGAACTGACGGGTTGTTCGCGTCGACCGCGATCGCCGGCTCGTTCTGCTTGTTCTGCGGGAATGTCGTCTGCGGACTGCCGTTGCTGACCAGCACATCGCTGGCCGCCACCGCGGGGACGACGCCGGCGACCAGGGCCAATCCGGCGCTGATCACCAACACGCTCTTCTTCGGGCGCCATTGGGTGATAGATCCGATTCGCATCCGTACCTCCTCTCTAACGATGCCTACGTCTCCTTGGTCGGGTACCGGCCGATGCCGCTTGATTCGCACCGTGGTTACACGACCCGGGGAGGATCGCTGCTTCCCCGGGCCCGTTAGTTGTTATGGAACAGCGAGATTTGCGATCACCTGTTGCTGGTAGTGGGCGGGATTCTCCCCGACGGCGCCGCCTGGCGCCCTCGCCCTGGGTGTCCCTAAAGCGTATCTAAACGACCATAGCCCATTAAGATTCGGAAAACAAGGGACATTTTCCGTATGCACAGGTCTGCCGATCTCGGGAAGGCAAAGCCGGCAGAACCTGTTGAAAAGTGAAGCGACCCATCGTTACGGTTGATAACCCGCCGGTGTGACCCAACGAGCCCTTACCGCCGCCCAGTCCAGCCGTTTCCGGAAGGACCTTCGCTCCGTACTAACCGGACCCTTGCGGGCTCGGCCTTCGGGAGCTTATCGATGTCGTTTCCTTCATCGACTGGCTTTCTGACAGGTCGCGGGCGTAGCGTAAAGGCCGGCGGATAGAGCCGCAACTCCAAACTGGGGTTCGCAAACGGATGATCGTTTACCGGCTGGTCGGGGCCCGTCCAGGTTTTGTCACCGTCACAAGGTTCGACACCATTTGTGTTCGGACCTGGCCGTCCACCACGAGTGGCGCCAGGTGCCGTGCCGCGGCGCTGCGCAGCCGGGCAGCAGTGTCTTTGTCGAGTGCGGCGATGGTACTGGCAATCGGCGAGGCGGCCAGGGCCGCAAGCAGCTGCGCTACCCCGCCCTCGTAGGTCACCGGGTGACGGACCAGTGCGACAGAAACGCGGGTAAAGCCCTCGTCCGTGAAAGCGGCCTCAAGTGCTTCCGCGGACGGCCAGCGAAACGGGGCGCCGAATGGCTCGACCTGGTCGGCCGGGAGACACTCGCGGAGCGCCGCATCCACCCCTGCGAAGTTTGGCTGCAGCGCGATCTCGCGCCATACCGCCGCGATGACGCGGCCGCCCGGCTTGAGGGCGCGGTACATCTCTCGGACGGCGGCGGCCCGGTCGGGGAAAAACTGAAGGCCCTGCTGGCAGGTGACGACGTCGAACGCCTCGTCCTTGACCGAAAGGGGCGCGGCCGGCGAAACGACGTACTCGACCGTCGCCGCGCGACTCAAGGCAGGCTTTGCCCTTGCGATCGCGATCATGGCCTCGCTGAAATCGGCGCCAACCACGCGACCCTGCGGGCCCACCTGTTCGGCCGCCATCCGCGCGACCGTTCCGGGGCCGGTGGCAACGTCGAGGACGGCTTCGCCCGGTCGAAGAGCTGCGCGTTCGAGCAGCAGGCGAGCCCACGGGATGAAGATCCGGGGCACGAAGATCTCCTGGTACGTACCGGCGATGCTGCCGACCGAAAAGCAACTGAAGCTGCGCTCTTCAGCCACGGCGATAATGCCTGTCGATAAAGCCCGCGATCCGGTTCGCCGCCTCGACGAGTCGATCCTCGGGCTCGTTCGTAAAGATAAAACGGACGTGATGATCGCCGAAGTCGTCCGCGCCCCAGGCATTCATCGGCGTGATGGCCACGTCTTCCTCTTCCAGCAGGCGGCGGCAAAAGTCACCGGCGGCGACACCAAATGCCTGGATATTCGCGATAAAGAAATAGCCACCGTCCGGAACGACGAGTCGTATGCCATCGATCTTCCGCAGCCGAGTGATCAGCGCGTCGCGACGCCGCTGGTAGGTCTGCACCCACGCCGAAACGTAGTCTTGCGGACCGGCGAGCGCCGCGGTGGCTCCCGCCTCTGAGTAGCCGCTCGCCATGATCCCATTGAAGATGTGGATGTCGTGCACCGGCTGCAGCAATTCACGCGGGCCAACCGCCCAGCCGATCCGCCAGGCCACCATGTTGTAGTTCTTGGTGACGCACCCAACCGTGATGGTCCGCTCTCGGAGACCTGGCAAGGTCGCGGGATTGATCACGGTCTTGCCGTCGTAGATGACCTTGTCGACCGCGCCATTGAAGAGAACGAGCGCATCGTTCTCCACCGCGGCCTCGGCAAGGGCGTCCGTTTCGTCGCGAGTGAAGATCAAGCCGGTTGGCATCGATGGCGACCCGTAAAAGATCACCTTGCAACCCTTCGCCGCCCGCCGAAGGTCCGATGGATCGAGGTGCCAGCCGTTTGCCTCGACCTGGTTGGTGAACACCTGGACCCCGCCCGCCAGGCGCACGCGCTGCGCCATCCCGTTGTAGGTCGGGTTGGTCATCAACACCCGATCACCCTCGTTGACGTAACTCAACAGCACGTCCAGCATCGCCTCGCCGACCCCGGAGGTCACGACGACTTCGCCGTCGGGGTCGTACCGGAGGCCGAGGTCGGCGCGATAGCGTTCGCTGATCGCCTCGCGCAATTCCGGCAGACCGTGAAGAGGCAGATAACTGTTGTAGCGGTCCACTCCGACCGCGTCGCGGGTCGCCTTGATGGCGTGTGCCGGCGGGGCGAGGTCGGTGTCGGCGTTCTCGAGGCGGAAGCTTCCCGGTCGCTCGTCCGCGAGTTCGGCCATGTCGGCCATCGTCATCCGGACCATCGATTGCGCGCGGCGTGACGTTGGCGGTGGCATCAGTACTTGCTGGCTTCGAAGAAATTACCGCACGCTCGGCACTTGCATTGCATCGTCATCACCTGGCTGCCAAACAACGAAATGACGTCTGTGTCGCTGGATCGACAAAACGGGCATCGCGGACCCTCCCTCCCCTCCTGGCGGGCAGCTTCCCCTCCCCCGCTTGCGGGGGAGCGCAGGCCGACCAGTTCCCCTCCCCCGCTTGCGGGGGAGGGCAGGGTGGGGGCGCCGTCGGGGACCGGCTGTTCACGCACCGGCGGGCATGTACCTCTTTTCGGCGAGGCCCTGGAGCACCCCGAGCGTCAGCTCGTCGATGCCGCCCGGGCTGATGCGCCGGCGTGTCGTGTCCCACGCTTTCCAGTCGATGGGAGACGATGTCGGCGCGGCGCCCACCTGCTCATCGAGCCGTCGGCGTAGCTCGCGGACACCCATGCTCAGGATGCCCTTGCCATGCAGGTCATCGACGTCGTCGCCCTCGGGCCCGATCCACACCATGGCGTCGCGCCGCGCTTGCTCAACGGCGGCCGCCGATCGCGACTCACGCAACCAGCTGTGGCCGTGCATCGCATGGTATCGCTCCTCCTGGAGCATCTTCTTGAGACGGCTGCGCAGCACCTCGACATTGCCGCCGGCGAGGGCCTCGATCATGAGCGTGAAGGCATTGTCCAGCACGCCGTTGGCGGCGACGAAGGCCGTCCAGTCCGTCCAGGGTCGATCTAGATACGGGACGTTCGCATAGCTGGAAGGTTCGTCCGGAACGTCGGGCGTCCCGAGCTCGCGCAGTGACCCGTACAGCACGCGGCTGTGCCCGATGTCGTCGAGGCCCATTGCGGCCGCCGCGATATCGGCCTCCAGCGTAGGCGCGGCGATGCACCACTCCGCATAGCGCATGCCGAGCAGCTGCTTGTTGTCGGCGAGGCTCTTGACCAGCGAGTAGAGGCTCAGGCTTCGGCCTCGCCTGGCGCCCAGAGCTGGATGACGGCTGCCTTCGGCACGATCATCATCTCCACCCAGCGCTCCTCGTCATAGGTGGCGCGCGCGTACGCCATCGCCAGCTCGTCGTCGGGTGCCACGACGGCGCCGACCTGCCGCAACGGTTCCAGTCTGGTCTTGCGGGCGAACACCTCGTACTCCTGGACCTCGTCGTGGACGCGCACGAAGCCCATCAGACCGAGAGCCCCCAGGCCCGGAGCGTCTCGCGTCCCTCGGAAGTCATCCGCGACGAAGACCACGGCGGGTCCCACACGACATCGATTGCGACCTCATCGACGCCGGGCTCGGCCAGCAACCGCTCCCGAATGTCGCCGATGATCATCTCGCTCGCGGGGCACCCCATCGCGGTGAACGTCAGTCGCACACGAACCACTCGTTCCTCCAGCGACACGCCGTAGACGACCCCGAGGTCGACCAGGTTGATCGGCATCTCCGGGTCATTGATTTCGGCAAGGGCCGACCAGATCCGCTCTTCCGACGATAGTTCCCTCCCCCGCTCGCGCGGGACGGTCGGGGTGAGGGCGGGGTGGGAGCTCATCGCTGGACCCGGAACTTGCTGAAACTCTCCTGAAAGAGGGCAACCATCTCGGCGTTGCGCGGGCCCCGAGCCCGCCAGCGCGTCAGCACGTCATCCCAGGTGCACGGGTCGTTGACATCCCAGCGCTTTGCTTCCGCGTCGAAGGTGCAGGGGAACGGGTAATCGAGCACGTAATGGCTGTTTTCCTGATGAGCCGGCACCTGGATGCCGATTGATGCCATGAAGGGCACGACCGTCGAGAGCCACTGCTGCCGTAGCTGGTCGTTGGTCAGACCCTTGAGCCGGTAGTCAAGTTGGGCGCTGTGCTGCTTCAGATTGTCCGGGAGCCCGAACCACTCGACGGTCAGCGGAAACATCCAGTCGACCGCCCGCTGGAGTTCTTCCTTGGCGGCGCCGCCGGCCTGGCTGATGCGCTTGCTCCAGTTGCGGCCGTTTCGCAGGTGAAAATTCTCCTCGGCCATGACTTTCACGAGTCCTCGTTTCCACGGGCCGTAGGAGCACTGCTCGTGGATGTCACCAAGGAGACAAAACCCGGCCTGGTCGTACATCGCGTTCGCCACCACCAGCTCGGTCCAGCTTTCGAGCGGCACATCGAACGCGTACGGGTACCGAAACGCCTTGGGATCGCGCTTGAAGATCAGCGCCTCCTGGCTTTCGCCCAGGTCTTCAAGAATGTGATACGCGATGTGCGCGTGCGCCAGCTCATCCTGGATGATGGCAATCCCGGTCATGAAGGCGTTCACGCTGGGCGCCTTGCGGGCCGCCAGGTAGTAGGCGGGGGCAGATATCAGTTCCGTGTCGCCGGAAACGATCAGGGTGTGCTTCAGCTCACGCAGGTAATCCGGCGTCATCTCCGAAACCGACTCGATCAACTCGCCTCGTTTCAGCAGGCCTTCGAACGTCGCAGAGTTGGAGGGCTCCATCGGCTTGATTCTAAGGTGGGGGCATCAGCCCGAGCGCCTCGCGGAGCACGGTACCTTTCGGGCTGTTGTCACCCGGCCCGTCTGGCCGACGGAGCAGGGCGCTGAGCACCGGATCGCGGCTGGCAACGATGGAGCTGACGATGAACCGGTAAAGATCGATCGACTGTGTTCGGTCGAGAAACGACGAGACAAAGTCGGCAAACGCGGACCGGGACACATGACCGAGCACCAGGTCGAAGAGCCCTACCAGGACGGTGGCGTCTTTTTCCTCGCGATACTGCTCGAGGAGGTGGGTTAGCAGCGAAACGGGAAGGCCGGTCAGGCCGCGAAGGCACTCCGCTCGCACCTCGGGCGGACCGCCGCCACTCACCACCAGCGCGTATAGCGGCAGCAGCTGCTCACGCATGCCCAGCAGCCGGGCGGCTGTCACGGCCGGCTCGCCAGACATCTCGTGGGCGTCGCTCAGCAAACGAACGGCGTGAAAGCACGCGAGCGCGGCATCAACGTCGTTCATGGTGCCGAGCGCCGCGGCACGGAGCTCACTGGCGGCATCGAAGCGGCCGATGATCTCAACCGTCCACAGGGCGGTCTCGAGTAACGCGATATCGTCTGTGGTCACGCGCCCGCGAATCGCTCGGACCAGCGCCGTCCGCTGAAAACATCCCGAGTCACGCCGACGAGGCTCGGCATTGAGCGTTTCGTACTTTTGCGCGATGACCTGACGAATTCGGGGATCGGCGCTCTCGCCCAGCATCCCGACGGCCGATGCGATCGCTTCGGGGTTCTTGGCTCGGCCCAGCAGCACCATCCCCAGCTCGACCTGGGCGTCTTTGTCACCCATCCCGCGAGACTAGATCACAGGCGCAATCGCGGGGGCCTGGGGGAAAAAAATTTGCGACCTGCCGTTACGGTTTACAACTCACCGGTGTTACCCAGCGAGCCTTCATCCCGCTGCCCAGCCCAGCCCTTGCGGGCCGAGCCTTCGCCGCCGACAGAACCGGTCGCCTTGCGGCAACCGACTCCCCAGCCCTTTCGGGCCGGGCCCTCGGACCTCACGATCCGAGAGTGGGGGCCTTGCGGCTCCCTCGTCGGCGACCTATTAGAGTCGTTTCCTTCTCTAACTGGCTTTCTGACAGGTCGCAGGGGGAACGTTAGCCCCTGGCCGTAAAAGCCGCAATACGGAACATTCGTTTGCAAACGCCCGCTCGTTTTCTCCTTCATCCGGCCGCGACGCCCCCTCGTATAAGTCGTAACGGGACCTGTAACCAGCCGTGTCTCGTTTTGAAGCTCAGCACCCTTACCGTTTGCGTTATCTGCAGTAGGGACGTGGGCCAGTGAAGGACCCGGATCCAGGTAACGAATTGATGAAAACCAACCGCTGGCGGGGGCGTGCCGGGCAATCGCTTGTCGAGATGGCGATGGTCTTGCCCATCCTGGCCTTCCTGACCTTCGGCCTGGTCGACTTTGGACGCGGTTATTTCTATCAGGTTTCGGTCACCAACGCCGCCCGCGAAGGCGCCCGGGTTGCCATCCTGAACATCTACACCGGCCCGCAGAACCCGAACTGCTCGGTCTCGAACAGCTACGCCACCTGCCCCGTCCAGACGGACGCGAACATCATCACCGCGGTGGGGCACGAACTCACCTACAGCGCGATCGCACCGTTGTCGATCACGATCTGTCCACCCCACGACTCGACCGGCTCCACCGCTGGCTGTCCCGACAGCAGCAACCGAGTCGATAACTGGCTGGCTCAGAACCCCATCAACTACTACGTCACCGTCAACGTGAAGTACGACTTCCAGCTGTACACGCCCATGATGCAGCAGCTGGTTGGGAATCCGATTCACATGAGCGTGTCGGTCCAGATGAGGACGAACTACTGATGGGTTGGCTGCAGCGCAGGCGCAAATCCCGTGGCCAAGCCATGGTCGAGTTCGCCCTTCTTTCCACCCTGCTGTTCCTGCTGATCATGGGCATCTTCGACTTCGGGCGGGCGATCGCCGTTTACATCAACATCGCCGAGGCGGCCCACGAAGGGGCTCGCCAGCTGGTACTGCGCAGCAACTACGCGAGCGCCCCGCCCGACAGCGTGATCGTCAACGCCACCCTGGCCAAGATCGGCGGCGGCGGCATGGTGCTCACGGAGGATCCGTGCCTCGCACTACCCACGCCCTGCACCAGTCCCTCGATGCCGAGCGTGCCGAACACCGGCTTCATCTGGATCTCGCCAAACCGTACGCCGGGGAATCCCCAGGTTACGGTGCGGGTCACTTACCTGTTTTCGCCGATGACCGCGATGATCTCCAACTTGACCGGTACCACGTTCATGATGAGCGCGGGGTCGTCGATGAGGGCGGAGTATTGAGGTGCTGAGCCGCATGCGCCGCCACCGCTCGGGTCAGGCGATTGTCATCATGGCCCTCTCCATGGTCGCGCTCTGTGGCATGCTGGCGCTCGCCATCGATACCGGCCGGCTCTACTTCCAGCGGCGGCTGATGCAGGATGCCGTCGACTCGGGGTCGCTCGCCGGGGCGCAAAGCCTGGTTGGAACCCTATCCAACCCGAACGGGCTACCCAACTATGCCCTCTACTACGCGCTGGACGACACGTTCGCGGTCTTCAGCCAGAACCCCGCCAACAATGATCCGAACTCGTCCTTCTACACCGCCCCGGTGAACAACACGGTCACCGACACGCAGGGCGGCTACACCGTCACGGCAGTGGCGCCGACGGGTTACAACAGCAAACAGGTCCAGGTCACGGTCACATTCAGTGCCACCGCGACCTTCGTGCAGGTGCTCGGCTTCCACCAGATCGGGATCGTCGCCACGGCGACGGCTGAGGCCGGCACCAACGCCAAGACCTACGCCATCTTCGCTTACGGCGGGATCGGCACCGGCAACACGATCAACGTCCAGGGCAGCGGCTTTGCCCAGGTCGACAACGGCCAGGACGGCAACGACTACTGCGCCGGCACGCCCTCAGGTGAAACCATCTCCAACGCGAAGTTCCACTTGCCCACCGGCTACAACGGCATGGTCAACATCAACGGCAACGTCTTCATCAACCAGGCGAACGACAACCAGCACCTTGGCAAGTACTGGGTGGCGCAGCCGCCCTTCGCGACCGGCCAGGACCCCGAGCCGAACTACCTGATCCCGGATACCACGAACGTCACGCCCGTCAACCCCATCCGGGTCAAGATCAACAACCTCAGTGGCGGCCAGTCCGCGACGGTGGGCAACATCACGGTGCACAACACGACCAGTATCGACCACGACTTCTACATCTATTACCCGGGCAAATACACGAACACGGTCACTCTCCCGAGCAACCCCTCGGGTGACGCCGTGAACAGCATGTATGTCTTCGCCAACGGGATCTACTTCTTCACCAACGGCGCCGACCTGATCACGCATGGCGGCTACATTTCCAACACCAGCAGCGGCTTGCCGCACTACGTCGGCAACGTGGGGGCGACCAACCTCCCGGCGGCCGCGGACGGCACCAACGGCGTCGAGTTCGTCTTCGACGGCGGATCGAACTACTCCGCCGACAACTCGGCCAGCGCCACGCCCAACGACTTCAGCTCATTCTTCGTGTCCCCAAGCTTCGTCCCCACCGGTAGCACGCATATCGCCTTCTTCAGCGCCTCGACCAACACCTCCGGTAACCCCTGGAGCGAGACCTTCAACGTCGGCTCCGGCACGGCCAACCGCTACCAGATCTGGGGCACAGTCTTCGACGCCTCGGCGCAGTCGATGACGCTGACTGGCGTCGAGACGGGGCCGCACAACACGACCCCGAGCGACGACGCTAACCCGGGCGGCCCCGGGTCGGCCGGCCAGTACGCGATCACCGGCGAGTTCATCGGCTTCACCCTGGTGCTCGACGACGGCACCCTTCCCGGCAACTCCGCCGGGACCACGCCCACCTGCTCCGGACAGAACGCCGTCTGGACGAACCGCGGTCATCCGGCCCTGCTGGATCAGTTCAACAAGAACTTTGCCCCGGCGCCGGGTGTCAACTCGTTCTTAGTGAAATAGCTTCTCGGCCAGCAGGACGCCCCCCAGAATCGTAAGCGCCACGCCCGCCAACCGCTCCGCGCCTTCGCGGATGCGTTCGCCAATGCGCTGCCCCAGCCGGATCCCGAGCTGGGTCACAACGAACGTCTGGATGCCGATGAGAACCAGGATGACCAGCACGGGAAATTTGAGTAACCCGATGGTGAAGCCGATTGCCAGCTCGTCGATGCTGATGCTGACGCCGAGGCCAAGCACGGCGAGCCCACGGGTGCGGGCCAGCAGACTCAATTGCTGCTCTTCGTCGTCGCCCTGGGAACGCAGCATGAACAGCCCGAGGCCGATCAGGATCGCAATCGCCAGGTAGTCGGCGGCACTGCCCACCGCTCGACCGGCCAGCTTGCCCGCGAAGAACCCGACCAGCGGCATGCCCGCTTCGAAGGCCGTGAAGATCAGGCTGACCCGGGTCCGATCGCTCGCCTTCAGGCCGGCCATGCCGAGCGCGGCGGCGACGGCGAACGTGTCCAGTCCAAGTGGCACGACCAGCCCGGCCAGCGTCAGCCACATCCGGCCAAATTACACTTCGTGCGTGACGGCGCTCGACCTGATTCGCGAAAAGCGGGATGGCCAGGCGCATACCGACGCCGGGATCCAGTTTCTCGTCCGGGGCACGACGGACGGATCCATCCCCGACTATCAGCTCGCCGCCTGGTTGATGGCCGTTCGCCTGCGCGGCATGACCGACACCGAGACGACGGCGTTGACGCTGGCGATGGCGGCGAGCGGCCGGCAGCTCGATCTCTCGTCGATCCCCGGCAGGAAAGTCGACAAGCACTCGACAGGCGGCGTCGGCGACAAAGCCACGCTCGTGGTGGCACCCCTCGTCGCGGCCGCCGGCGTGCCGGTCGCAAAACTTTCCGGCCGCGCGCTGGGCCACAGCGGCGGAACGCTCGACAAGCTCGAGGCCATTCCCGGCTTCCAAGTTAATCTCCCGGTCGAGCGTTTTGTTGACCAGGTCCGTCGCATCGGCATCGCCATCGCCGGCCAAACGTCGGATATGGTCCCCGCCGACCGGGTGCTCTACGCGTTGCGCGACGCCACGGCGACCGTCGATTCCGTGCCGCTGATCGCGAGCAGCGTCATGAGCAAGAAGCTGGCGGCAGGCGCTGACGCGATCTTGATCGATGTCAAGTCCGGCCGTGGTGCGTTCGTTGCTAACGTGGCCGAGGCCGAGGCACTCGCCCATGTACTTGTCCGCATCGGCACGAATGCTGGCCGCGAAACGGTCGCCTTCGTCACCGACATGGAGCAGCCGCTTGGCCGCGCGGTCGGCAACGCGCTCGAGATCAAAGAAGCGATCCAGACGCTGGCCGGTCGCGGTCCCGGCGACCTGGAGGCACTCTCGCTGCGGCTGGGCGCCGAGATGCTGCGCCTCGCCGGTCATCCGCCCACGGATCTACATCGGCTAATGACAAACGGCTCTGCGTTACGCAAACTTTCGGAACTGATCGCGGCGCAGGACGGCGACCCGCGCGTGGTCGATGATCCCGGCCGTCTGCCGGCGGCGCCCGTGCAGCGTCCGGTGATGGCCAAGGTCGCCGGGTTTGTTGCTCGGGCCGACGCGCTCGAGATCGCGCTCGCCGGCAAGTCCCTGGGGGCGGGACGCGATCGTAAAGACGCGCCGATCGATCTTGCCGTCGGCGTCGTGCTAGATAAGAAAATCGGCGACCCGGTCAAGGCCGGCGAGATCCTGGCGGTGATTCACGCCCGCACGGCCGAAGCCGCGCAGAACGTTACAGCGCGGGTTGCGGCGGCCTTCACGGTGGCGAGCCAGGCCCAGCCCCGAGCGCTGCTGCTACGCCGCGTAACGGCAAACGATATTCAGCGGCTCGACACGTAACGCATCCGGCAAGGCCATCGTCCGATGCTGATCTCGTGCATCGGGCTTCCCGCGGTCAGGTTGGCGCCGAATTCGCGATGGTGCTGGCGTTCGTGTTTGCCGTGGGCATCATGAGCGTGCAATTCTTTGGCCTGGCGCTCAGCGCGGCCAAAATCAACCACGCCGCCCAGGAGGCCGCCTATGTCGCGGGTAGCAGCCTGGAAGCCGCGGCCGGCAGCACCACCCCGTGCTGGGCAGTCGGCGGTGGGCTCGCCCATCCGCAGGGCTACGCCGACGCGGCAATCTGCCGGACCGTCCTCGAGAACATTGGCGACCTGAATCCCGACCAGGTGACCCTCTCGGTCTCGCCGACATTGCTCAACCGCACCAAGAATGCACCGATTCACGTGACGATCAGCTACCACCAGCCCGTCACCTCGCCGCTGCTGCGGCTCTTCATGGGCGACACGTTCACGACCAGCAGCGACGCCTGGAGCCAGTAGCGGCGCGTTAAACTCACGTCGGCCATGGGGGACGTGCAGTACCACATTCGTTGCAAGCCGGGTGACGTCGGCGAGGTCGTCCTGCTGCCCGGAGATCCCGGCCGGGTCGAACCGATTGCGAAGCTGCTCGATCGGCCTCGACTGATCGCCCGAAATCGCGAGTACACAACGTACACAGGGGAGCTCGGCCGACGCATGGTCTCGGTCTGCTCGACGGGGATCGGCTCGCCATCGACGGCGATCGCCGTCGAAGAACTGGCGGCCATCGGAGCCAAGACGTTCATCCGCGTCGGCACCACCGGGTCGATCCAGAAGGGCGTGCATTTTTCTGACCTCGTGATCGCCACCGCGGCCGTTCGCGACGAAGGCACGACCCCGAGCTACGCGCCACTCAGTTATCCCGCAGTGGCCGACTTCGAGCTCGCCACCGCGATGCTCGCCGCCGCCCGGGCAGCGAAGCAGGTCGCCCACGCTGGGATCGTCCGCAGCCACGACGCGCTGTACACCGACTTACATGCGTCTCGCATGCCCCGACGCGAGGAGCTCGAATTGGCGCTGCAGGTCTGGAATCGCGCGCACGTGCTGTGCAACGACATGGAGACCTCGACGATCTTTGTGATCTGCGCTTTACGAAATCTTCGAGCGGGGTCGGTTCTGACCGTGGTCAACGAGCCCGGCGAAGAGGCGATCGATCCGGCGCGGGTCGCGGCGCTGGACCTGACGCCGATGTTCCGGGTGGCGCTCAGTGCCGTCCAACAGCCAGTGAAGGCCTGAGCATGGACATCGGCAAGACGCTCTTGGTCCGGACCAGCCTCGAGTGGCGCCGTTGGCTGGCGAAGCATCACGCCGATACGAAAGAAATCTGGGTGGTCTATTACAAGAAGGCCTCCGGCAAATCTGGCATCAGCTATGAAGACTCTGTCCTGGAAGGACTCGCCTACGGTTGGATCGACGGCCTGACCAAATCGATCGACGATGCGACCTACGCCTGCCGTTTCACGCCCCGGCGACCCGGCAGCAACTGGTCGGCCTCGAACGTCGCCCGCGTCAAGAAGCTGCTCGCCGAAGGCCGTATGGCTGAGCCCGGTCTGGCCACGCTCCCCGAAAGCCTCCGCTCGACCAAATCCCTCCCCCGTTCACGGGTCTCATCTCCCCTCCCCCGCTCGCGGGGGAGGGTCAGGGAGGGGGCATGACTCTGCACGTTGTCGAGCATCCACTCGTCGCGCATTACTTGACCCGGCTGCGCGACCGCGAGACGACCCCGGATGAGTTCCGCGAAGCGTCGGACAAGATTATTACCCTGTTGCTTTACGAGGCGACCCGCGACCTGCGCACTCGGACCTATCGCATGCAGACGCCACTGGAAGAAACAACCGGCTACGCGATCGGCGACCGGGTCGTCGCGGTCCCCATCCTACGGGCCGGTCTCGGGCTGGTCGGACCGGTGCTCGAGCTGCTGCCGCATGTGACCGTCGGCTACATCGGCCTGGAACGCGACGAGCGAACGGCCGTGGCTTCCCGTTATTACGTCAAGCTGCCGCCGGATATCGCCGGCAAAGCCGTCATGATCCTCGACCCGATGCTGGCCACCGGCGGCACGGCGACCAAAGCCGTCGACATCATGAAGGAATACCAGCCGGCGAGCGTTCGCCTAGTGTGCGTCGTGGCAGCTCCCGAGGGGATCCAGGCGCTGCAGGCAGCGCATCCGGACGTCCAGATTTTCACAGCGGCGCGGGATCGCGAGCTGAACGCCCAGAAGTACATCATGCCCGGGCTGGGCGACTACGGCGATCGCCTCTTCGGTACCTGACCGCCGGCGTCCTGATCCTGGTCGTCTGCCTGTTGCTGTTGGTCCAGGCGGGCGCGAGCGTCGCGCACCGACCGGCGACGCCCGTCCCGTCGGCTTGCACCGTTCTGTTCCGGGTCGGCTTCGTGACCGACGTGGCCGGCCTCGATTCCGGTGCTGGCGCGGCCGGCTGGCGCGGCGTTCGTGACGGTCTACGCGGCCTGCCCTGCGCCCATGCGGACGCGGCCGTGGCCAAGCGCCCGTCGGACTATCGCCAGTTACTGCAGGCCTATGCCGGCTACGACCTCGTGATCGCCGGCAGCTTCTTACTGACTGACCCTGTTATCGACGTCGCACGGGCCAACCCGGGGACGCACTTCATTCTTGTCGATCCGATCGTCGCGCCGACTGCGCAGGCCAACCTGGCCGTGCTGACTTTCCGCGATGACCAGGCCGCGTATCTCGCCGGTGCGCTGGCCGCCATGGTCACAAAAACCGGCGTTATCGCCGGCGTCTACGGACCTGGCGGCGCCGCGGACCGGCGCAATCGCTTTGGCTTCGAGCACGGCGCCGCCTACGTCAGGCCTGGTGTGCGCGTGCTCGGTGCCTTCCAGCCGGCTGCCGATGGGCTGCCCTACGCCAACCCGGGATGGGGCGCGGCGCAAGCCCGCGCCTTCGCGGGTCAAGGCGCCGACGTAATCTTCGGCACGGGCGGGTCCACCGGCAAGGGAGCATTGCGGGGCGCGGCCCAAGCCGGGAGCCGGTGCATCGGCACCGATGATTTGTCACCGGACCCGGCCATCGACTGCCTGCTGGCGAGCGCGATCAAGCACGTGGACCATGGCGTCGCCCTGATGGTGGCCGATTCGGCTGCCGGCCAGTGGGCCGGTGGCACACGCACCGTTGGGCTTGCCGAAGGGGCCGTCGAGCTCGCTCCGGTCCAGCATGAGCTGCTTCCGGGGCAACTGGGCAAGCTAGAGACCATAGCGGCTGGGCTGGCCGCAGGCGCGCTGGCGACCGGCGCGTAAATACAAAAGTTTCCAACAATTAGCTGCTACAATCGCCCGGTTCGTGGGGTCTCAGCATTACTGAAGGGGATGACGCATGAGGAAACCATCCGTTCGTTTGTTTGGTCTCGGCATCGGTCTGATGCTGGCGGTCGTTTTGGCGGCGTGCGGCAGCAGTGCCGGCACCGGCGCGACGCCGACGCCAAAACTTATCAAGGTCGGCCTGGTCACGGATACAGGCGGACTGAACGACAAGAGCTTCAACCACCTGGCGGCGCTCGGTCTGAGTAAGGCCGCGTCCACAGGAAATATCTGTTCGAGCCTGACCTGTGCGGGCCAGCTCGGCGTACAGGGTGACGTAACTGAATCGCACGCCAACTCGGACTACGTGCCCAACCTGACGAACTACGCCACCCGAGGCTATGACCTTGTCATCGGCGTCGGCTTCCTCATGGCCGAGTCGATCGGCACGGTGTCGGGCAACTTCCCGAATATCCATTTCGCGATCATCGACGGTGTCGGCACCGACTCGAAAGGCACCGACCTTAAGCACGCCAACGTCGTTGGCCTGCTGTTCAAGGAGCAGGAAGCGGGCGCGCTCGTGGGCACGATTGCCGGCGTCCTGGAAAAAGACAATGCTGGCGCAAAGAAGAAAAACACCATCGGCTCGATCGGTGGCATCAAGATCCCGCCGGTGGATCATTACATTGCGGGCTACCAGTGGGCCGCCAAGCAGGTGAACCCAACGGTCAAAACGCTCAACGGCTACTCGAATAACTTCTCCGACCCGACCAAGTGCGCCGGGATCGCCGACAACCAGATATCGAGTGGCGCCGACATCCTGTTCCAGGTGGCGGGCGGCTGCGGCAACGGCGTGCTGACCGAGGCTGGAAAGGCGGGCGTCTGGAGCATCGGTGTTGATGCCGACCAGGGTGGCGTGGACAAGTCCGTCATTGCCAGCGCGCTCAAGCGCGTCGACGTGGCGACCCTTACGGCCATCAAGTCGGTCAAAGACAACACGTTCACGGGCGGCGTCACGCTCTTCGGACTCGCCAACGACGGCGTCGGGTATCAGGCCGACAACGGGACGTTACCGGCGGATGTGATGACCGCGCTGACCGACATGACCTCGAAGATCAAATCCGGCGCCGTGACCGTGCCGGACACGGTTCCCTAGAAATTCGCCAAAACTCGCGTTAGAGTGAAGCGGCCAGATGGCCGCAGCAGCTAAGCGCAGCGCCCGGCAGGAGCCGCCGCAGATCGTCAAGAGTCTGCGGGGGACCGGCCGGGCGCTGGCTGTTCCGGCCGGCTCGGTCCTCCTGGCCTTCGCCGCGGGCGCCGTCATCGTCGCGGTTACGGGCGGCGACCCGTTGAAGGCCTACCAGGCCCTGGCCTGCGGCGGGTTCGGCCTCTTCTGCTTCGG
>Ga0209009_1000024_pt1 | contig 74640 bp, 78 predicted proteins | sample BlaSpr_A8_OM3_M2_FD_187979 | JGI IMG/M metagenome (GOLD analysis project Ga0209009, IMG submission 187979) | Forest soil microbial communities from Thunder Bay, Ontario, Canada - Black Spruce, Ontario site 2_A8_OM3_M2 (SPAdes) (version 2) | ecosystem: Environmental > Terrestrial > Soil > Boreal... | reverse complement strand
TGGGGGGTTTGCACCTGGTCCAGGGCATCCTGATGGTGCTGCTGTCGTCGAGCTTCGCCCTGCCGCTGGTGGCCAACTTCCTGTACTTCAACCCGCAGACGAAACGCTTGGTCCCCCAGCCGGAGACGCTCGTCAATGTCCGGCTGGGCCCGGCGATCGCGGCCTTTCTATTCCTTTCCGCGATCGCTCACTTCGCGGTTGCCTCGCCCTGGCTCTATCCGTGGTACGCGCGTAACGTTCGCCGGGGAATCAACCCGGCCCGGTGGATCGAGTACTCGTTGAGCTCGTCGCTGATGATCGTCCTGATTGCGATGCTGGTCGGGATCTACGACATCGCGGCGGTGGTCGCGATCTTCGGCGTGAACGCCTCGATGATCCTCTTCGGCTGGGCCATGGAGCGCTACAACCTGGGTCGCCCCTCGGTCGACTGGCTCGCCTACTGGTTTGGCGTTCTGGCAGGCGCCGTCCCCTGGATTGCGATCGGCATCTACCTCTTCGGGGCCGGGACCGGCAGCAGCAGCCGTCCGCCAACCTTCGTCTATTTCATCTACCTCTCGCTCTTCGCCTTTTTCAACGTCTTCGCCCTGAACATGGTCTTTCAGTACCGTCGACTCGGGCCCTGGAAAAATGTGCTGTTCGGCGAGCGCGTGTACATGATCCTCAGCCTGGTGGCCAAGTCGGCTCTGGCCTGGCAGGTGTTCGCCGGCACCCTGCGGCCGATGTAGCGGCGGGTCGCGTGATCCCGCAGGCTTTTACGGTCGCCGTCACCGGCGCAAGCGGATTCGTCGGCCAGAACCTGGTCATCGAGCTGCGGGCGCGAGGCTTTTCGGTGCGTGCCCTGTCTCGCAATCCCCATAAGCTCGAGTGGGCTCGATCGCTGGGTGCCGAGGCGGTCCGGGCCGATGTCTTCAGCGCCTCCAGCATCGTGGCTGCACTCGACGGCGTCGACGCCGCGTACTACCTGGTCCATTCGATGGAGCCAGGGGTTCCCAGCGATTATGCCGGACGCGATCGAGAAGCGGCGCAGAATTTTGCCCGGGCGGCCAAGCAGGCCGGCGTACGCCGCATCATCTATTTGGGCGGCCTCGGCCGAACCGGCCTCAGCCGGCATCTCGCCTCCCGTGCCGAGGTTGGCCAAATCCTGGAGGCGGAAGGGCCGCCCCTGACCATCATCGGAGCCGGCATCATTCTTGGCGCCGGAGGGGCCTCCTTCCAGATGCTGCGGGATCTCACCAAGCGATTGCCGGTGATGGTCACGCCGCGCTGGGTCGGGACACGCACGCAACCCGTGGCGCTGGATGACACGATCAACTGCCTGGTCGGAGTCCTTGACCATCCGGAAACGGCGGGCCAGCGTTTCGACATCGGCACGCCGGAAGTCGTGACCTATGCCCAGCTGATGCAGACCGTGGCAGCCATCTCCGATCACCGATCTCCCCTGATCGTGCCGGTCCCGGTCCTGACCCCGAGGTTGAGCTCCTACTGGGTGGACTTCGTCACCTCAGTTCCGCACGCATTGGCCCGTCCATTGATCCTGGGCCTCTCGACGGAAGCGGTCGCTGAACGGCCGGACCGGATGCCGGCACTGCTCGGTCTGCGGCCAACGCCGCTCGCCGATGCGATCGCGCTCGCCCTGGGTCCCGAAGCCGCCGATATCGAAACGGATCTGCTGGTTCGGGGCGGGGCGATCCGCTCGATCCAACGCCTCTCGTTTCCAACCAATCTTCGCTTCGAGCGGGTCGGTCCAAACCCCTGCAGTGCCTCACCGGAGTGGTTGCTTTCGGTCTATCTCGCGGAGGTCGGACGGCGGACCGGCGGGGCAATCCGATCGAGCCGCGCCCACGGGGCCACCCGACTCAACGCAGTGGGCCGGCTGCCGATGATCCGCCTGGGTCAGCCGCATTTTGAACCGCAGCCGGGGACGCTCGGTGGTGTGGCGCGCGTCCCGATCGAGGGCGGAGCCTTGATCCGGCCCGATGGCGCATCAAACCCGGGCATGTTGACGATTCGATGGTGGTCCCAGGGGCGGCACCTCCACGTCGAGGCGGTGCTCGATGTCGCCTACCGACCATGGATCCTCGGACGCCGGCAGCTGTCGAACGCCGTGCTGGCCCGGGTGCACCGGTACTTCTCGGTGAGAGCCCTGCGCCGGCTCGCGCTCGAACTGGCCCGGCCGTCGCTACCGGTCTATTCCGCGAGCCAACGGCGGTCGAGGGGTTGATGGCCCCTCGACCAATGCCCGCCTAGTTCGCGACGCGCGCCCGTCCGACCTCTGGCGCGAACCCAAAGTAGATGAGCACGGCGCCGGTCACCAGGTGGATCGCCACGTCGAATCCGCCGATCGGAACCAGCTGGAAGGGGTTCTGGACGAAAATGCCGACCACTCCGAGGGCCAGGAGGACGATCCCGAAGGTCTTGAGGTACATTCGACTGTTGGCCACGGTCGCTGCGGCGGCGATGCCGGCAACCCCAATGATCAGGTGGACGATGTTATGCAGCAGGTTGATCGGTACCAACCCGAGCAGGTTGTTCGGCGTTTGCGTGTAGGACCCTCCGAGGAAGGGAAGGAATCCCAGGACGCCAACCACCAGGTAGACAGCGCCGAATACCAGGGCGACGACTTGCGGCGTCGATCGGTTTGCAGACATGGGCAAATCCTCCAAAGGAATGACAGATTGTGGACAACTCAGCCGGTCGAGCTGGTCAGGAGCGGATCGCCTCGACGCGCTGGCGGCCGGTGTCCGCGAGGTCCTCCATGCTCCGGGTCGCGCTTTCCAGTGGACCGTTCGCCATCCCCCGCTCGGTTTCCTGCTGCTGCAGGCCGTTGCCGATGATCATGAAGGTCGGCGCCCACAACCCGATGAATATCCCGAGTCGTTCGGCGTTGGCGGCGTTCTTCTCGTTACGAATCGCCCAGGCGGCGGTGGCGCCCAGGATAGACAGGACTCCAGCGCCATAAGCGATGTCACTTGGGACCCCCAATCGATGCAGCGTTCGAAACAACATGTGGCAACCTCCGCGGAACCCGATGTTTAAGACATGATAGCGACTATATCAGATATAACTCCGACGCGAGTATAATGAACAAGGGGCTGGAGGCGGCGGTGATGGTGCGGGCGAGTGCGGCGGGCGACCGGCTGCTGGCGATCTTCGACTTGTCCGATGCGTGGTTCCTGCGCGGATTCGAGTCCCATCTCCCGCTCTCTTTACGTGCCTGGACCTGAGCGGGGTCGACTGACGAGCGGGAAGATCAAGGGATTCTGGACTCGGATCGGCTCAAGATTGGCCTCGGCGTTGGGATGGCCCTTTCGAGCGAGTGCCTACCAGGTGGTTACGGGTTCGGCCTAAGGAATCCGAGTCGTAGCAACAGCTACGCCGTCAGAACAAGTCGGATGCCAGACCATTCGTGGTCTTGCGTGAGCCCAACACTCGTCTCCCGCTTTGATATCACTTTTTGCTAGTGCGGCTCTAGCATCTCACGCCGCGCGCGAGTCGAGCTCCAGTAGGATCGTCTGCAGGGGAATTCCAGCCGGGGCAAACGATGGATGAGGCAACCTCGTCCGATGTGAGTTCGACGGTACTGACGACCGCAGCGCCAGAGCTCGCGGCGCTTTCACCGGTCACTGTGCCATCGCCCGTATGGGCACGACCATATGCTTCGGGAGGCCGGCGAGCCGCTTTCGCGCAGATCAGCCTTGGCGTGATCGCTGCCATCTTTGCCCTCGTAGCCTGGCTCGACCTGTTGACAATGATGATCGCCGCGACGGCGGGTCCGCTTCTCACGGACGATCAATTCACCTTGATTGATCAACTTCAGGTCGCCCTGACCGTCGTCTGGTTGGTTGCGCTGCTCATTGCCGCCATTGCGTTCTGCGTCTGGATCCACCTCGCCTACCGAAACCTCCCCGCGATCGGCGCCCACGGCTTGAAATTCACACCGGCGCAAGCGGTTTGGTGGTGGTTTGTTCCCGTTGCAAGTTACTGGCAGCCATACCGCGTCGTGCGCGAGATCTGGCAGCGGAGCGGACCGGCCGGGACCAGGACGCGGCTGGTCGTCGTCTGGTGGACCCTATGGACAGTCAGTAATGTCGGCTTCGCTGTCGCCACTCGTATTCCATTAAACGGATGGGCCTTCGCGGTCCGTGACCTCGCCCGCGCGATCCTTGGGGCGGCCGCGGCGGTCTGCGCCATCCTCATCGTCCGACGAATCCAAGCCTGGCAGGAACAAGAGGCGGCGACGCTCGGGGGAGTGTCAGGCATGGAATCACCACGCGGTCGCTGGTATTCGCAACGCCTGACCGGGGCGCTCGCGCTGGTCCTGGTCGTGCTCCTGCTGGCCGGATCGAGCGCGGCCGTCTATGCACAGGGCAGCTACCCAGGCGGGCTTGCGCAGTGGTTCGCCGATAGTTCCAGTCCGGCGCAGCTATCGGACCAGCAGGTTCGCACCGAGGTGCACCGCGCGCTCGTGACAGTGATCGCGAAGACTTGGCAGAGTGACACCGAAAGTCAGGGCTCCGCCTTCTTCCTTGGCGATGTGAACACGCTCGTCACGGCCGCCCACATCGTGCCCGACCAGGCGGTCAGCATCACTATCACCGACCTCAGCGGTACGCAGAAGTCCACGCAACTGATGGGACTGGATCGAAATCTCGATCTCGCCATGCTCCGCGCCGCTGGGATGACGCCCCTGCCGCTGCAAACGGCGACCCATCCCGTCGATATTCGGTCGACCGTCTATATCGCGGGCAATCCCGGCGGCAGCGCCCCTGGCGCCGTCGTAAAGGGTCTGGTTGAAAACACCGATTACCAGGCGCAAACGGATACGAGGACCATCAATCACGCGTACCAGATTCTCGGGGCCCCGGTCGAGCCGGGGATGAGCGGAGGGCCGGTAATGGACGCCTGGGGACGCGTGATCGGTGTGGTGAGTGCGTCCTCTCCGGATGGGCAGGAGGCGGTTGTCATACCCATCAGCCAGTTCCTTAACCAGACCAAGACCGCGGTCTGGCCACTTGCCTCGCCGATTTATGTCGGGCCGCCACTGATCACGACCGCGGCCTCAGAACTGGTCTTGCCGGCGGGCGCCATCAACGATCGCTCGACAACCCACAACCAGAACGTCACTAGCTACTCGCTCGGGTCCCTGGCAAGTGGCGACTACGATCACGGCGTGCTGGCGGTCGAAGTGTCGCCGACGATCGCCGCGGCAAAAGATCGACTCGCGCAAGAGAAGGCCAAAATGCTCGCCAAAGTTCCCCGCGCCTCAGTCCAGCCTGAGGCCATGGGGGACGGCGGTTTCCGGATCAAGTACACCAACTCATACTCGCGTTACGAGTTCACCGGCCTGGTCTGGACCGACCGAAATGCGCTGGCGGTCTGGTGGATTGAGACCGTCGGGTGGGACGAGTCGGGACTGTTTAACGGGATCGAAAAAGAGCAGGAAGCGGTCCTGGCCGACGCCTCGTAGGTTAGAAGTTATCTCTTAAACGGTCACGGTCGACCCGTCGCACCGGACGGGCATGGAAGCACTCACGTCATCGCTCGATCGCATCCAGCACGCGGCGTCGAAGATCCTGCGGGCCATTGAGGCAGGCGGTTAGGGTTGGTCGAGCCTTTGGAAGGCCTGGCTCGAGTTGCTCCATGATGCGGCCGACTCGGGCTACTAAGCCCGATGACTACCTTCTCGGCTCATACCGCATCGCCACCGCCCCCGAGCCGAACTCCGCCCGGCTCACGAGCCTCAAGTCGACACGCTTCGATAGCCCCGCGAACAACGTCGGCCCGTGGCCCACCAGCCTGGGCTGCACCACGAACTCGTACTCATCGATCAATCCCAGCTCCGCCAACGCCAGCGGGAGCTTCACGCCTCCCACGAACAGTCCCTTACCCGACTCCCGCTTGAGCTGCTCAACGGCCTTCCCCAGATCCCCGCGCACGAGCTCCGCGTTCCAATCGACCCGGTCCAGGGTGCTCGACACGACGTACTTCTTTGCCGCGTCGATCGTCCGGGCGAAGGGTTCCATCCAATCAGGCCTCGCTCCCGCCGGCGCCGGCCCCCGCCACGCCGCCTCCATCATTTCGTAAGTCACCCGGCCGAAGAGGAGGGCATCGGCCTGGGCGAGGTTTTCCGCCGCGTGACGATGTAACTCTTCGTCCGCGAACCCTTCACGATGATCGCAGCACCCGTCCAATGTGACGTTGATGGAATACCGAAGGGGTCGCATTATGTAAGCGTACCGCCGATCAAGGTTAGATTAAGAAGTTTTCTAACGGTCACGGTCGACCGTCGTACCGGGCGGTCATGGACCTGACCGACCAGCAGTGGACGATCATCGAGCCGTTGTTCGAAGAGAAGGGGCGGCCAGAGGGCTGTAGACTCGGCCACATGCGACTGCGTCGCCGTTGGGTCGTAACCTTGTCGATCGCGTTGCTCTTGCTCGCGCTCCCAGTTGCCGGTTTCACCGATGCTTTCGGGACGGCAGGTCAATTACAGACAAAGCTTGGCGGTTGGTCTCCGGACGGCGCAGCGCACGACACGTTTTGGGATAGCACGGTATTCGATATTCCTGGCGCCTCCATCACGGCAGTTCATTGCCACGGTAGGGTTCGGTACGATCTGCAGGTTGGCGCGACAGGCCCGTCGCACAGCAATCCGTGCTACGCGGCAATGGGATCGTACGGCAACGGCTCAGCGCAATCGGAAACCTTTATGAGCCTTCCTGGAAATCAGGTCGTGTATCGCATCAGTCAGAACTACGGGCCTTGGCGATACTGCATCGGCAGCCTTTTTCCTTCCATTTATTCTGGTCCTGGCCCTGGCCCAGGATTTGCTCCGGGTGGACCACCAGTCTTTCCGTGCTGAACACGCAGCCTTAACAGGACTCTCGGATCGCTCCGGCCTTGGGCGCTTTGACCGACCCAGCTGTCGGATCTAGTATGGGGATGTGCAGGCTCAGGTGGCCAGCCGGTTCAGACCGATCGGTACGTCGGTCAGCCGGCGGACAGCCGCGGCCGGTTTAGTTTTGCTACTCCTGCTCCTGCTCCTAGTATTACTGACTTTCTCTTCCGCGCCTCTTAAATTCATAGACCTGGGAGGGCTGTCTGTGATGGCTGGTCCGCAGGGCACCGTGACTTATCGAGTCACGTTGCACAATCAGGGCATCATTCCGATCCAGGTAACTGGGGTTGAGGCGACTCCGGGACAGCCTCTCACGCCGGTCGAGGTCCAGGTCATGCCTGATGAGGGCGATGTTTCCGTTGAGCCATTCCGTTTACTCTGACGCCTTTTGAGAGCGTCTACCTGCTCGTGACGAGCCCGACAGTCTGCGGGGCTGAACAGGATTCTCTACGTCTCCGATACTCGATATTGGGGGCCAGTCGGGCGAGTGATGTCTCGTTTCGCGGACCAATCACGGTCGAAAGGTTTAGATGCCCCTGGATTGGACTTACGGGCGCATACGCCCCCTGATGGCGTAGCGTTGAACCGTGAGCCGGGAAGTCGAGGAGTTCAACCGGCGCCTACTGCGCGCCCGCGACGCCATGGACCGCGCCTACGCCGAGCCGCTCGACGTCCGCGCCGTGGCCGCCGTGGCCCATCTCTCCGAGGCGCACTTCATCCGCAGCTTCCGCGCCGTCTTCGGGGAGACGCCGCACCATTACCTGCAGCGGCGGCGGGTGGAGCGCTCGATGTTCCTGCTGCGCGAGACCGACCGCAGCGTCACCGACATCTGCTTCGACGTCGGCTTCACCAGCCGGGGGACCTTCAGCCGCACGTTCCGGGAGATCGTGGGCGAGACGCCGTCGGACTACCACTTGGGGCATCGGCCAATGGGGCTGCCCAACTGCGTCCAGCTCGCAGCCACCCGGCCGGTGGGGGCGGCGGGGGTGGCGATGCGATCGAGCAGTTTTAGAGACGCCGCCGCGGCGTCGGCTCCCTAGCATGAGGGGTCGTCCCATCAAATCTCGCAGAGGAGATATGAACCATGGCTGAGAGGAAACCTGCAAAGAAGGGCACGCAGAAGTCCGCGAAGAGCACCAGCGTGACTGGCAAGGCATCTAAGGGATTCACGGACGAGGAACGAGCCGCGATCAGGGAGCGCGTCAAAGAGCAGAAGGCGGGCAAGGCGGACGGGGAAACCGATGTGCTCGCGAAGATCACCGAGATGCCGGCACCGGATCGCGCCATGGCCAAGCGGCTCCATGCTGTCATCAAAGCCAGCGCGCCAGCCCTCTCGCCCAGAACCTGGTACGGGATGCCGGCCTATGCCAAGGACGGCAATGTCGTCTGCTTCTTCCAAAGCGCGCAGAAGTTCAAAACGAGGTACGCGACGCTCGGCTTCAGCGACAAGGCGAACCTCGACGAAGGCACCATGTGGCCGGCCGCCTTCGCGCTGAAGGAGTTAACCGCCGCCGACGAGGCAAGGATCGCCGCGCTCGTGAAGAAAGCGGTGAGCTGAGGTCTGAGCTCGCCACTCGGAGATGGCGTTGCGATCGAGCAGTTTTGGATACGCCTCCGCGGCGGCGGCTCCATAGCATAAGGATCGTCCCCAACAAATCTCGTAGAGGAGAAAAGCGATGATCAACAAGCTGAGCGTCACCTCCGTCTGGGTCCTCGACAAGGACGAGGCTCTCGATTTCTACGTCAATAAACTCGGGCTCGAGAAGGGCCAGGACTTCAAGCAGGGTGAGTACCGTTGGCTGACCGTACGGGTCCCCGGCGACCCCGGCATCGAGATCTCCCTGGAGCAGCCGGGCCCGCCGGTGCAGGACGAAGCCACCGCTTCCCAACTTCGCGAACTGATCACCAAGGGCGCCATGGGCGGCCTCGTCTTCCATACAGACGACGTCCGGGGTCTGTACGAGACCCTCAAGAAGCGCGGCGTCACCGACTTCACCCAGGAGCCCGCCGACCACTTCTACGGCACCGACATGGGTGTCCGCGACCCCTTCGGCAACCCCATCCGGATCCTCGAGCGGAAGAAGGTCGCCCAGAAGGCGACGGCCTGACGGTTCCGGCCGCCGACACGCGGCATCCAGCAGACACCCACGACCTCATCCGGGTCCACGGTGCCCGGGTAAACAACCTCAAGGACATCTCCGTCGACATTCCCAAGCGGCGCCTGACCGTTTTCACCGGTGTCTCTGGTTCGGGCAAGAGCTCGCTCGTGTTCGGCACGATCGCCGCCGAGTCGCAGCGGCTGATCAACGAGACCTACAGCGCCTTCGTGCAAGGCTTCATGCCGACGCAGTCGCGGCCGGAGGTCGACGTGCTCGATGGCCTGACCACCGCGATCATCATCGACCAGGAGCGGATGGGCGCCAACCCCCGCTCCACCGTCGGCACCGCCACCGACGCCAACGCCATGCTGCGGGTCCTGTTCAGCCGGCTCGGGAAGCCGCACATCGGCTCCTCGAACGCGTTCTCCTTCAACGTCCCCTCGGTCCGAGGGAGCGCGGCCGCCACGATCGAACGCGGCGCCGGCAAGACCGTCAAACAGACCTTCACCCTCACGGGCGGCATGTGTCCGCGCTGCGAAGGCCGGGGCACGGTCTCCGATATCGACCTCACCCAGCTCTTCGACGATTCCAAGTCGCTCGCCGAAGGCGCGATCACGATCCCGGGCTACAAGACGGACAGCTGGTGGACAACGGGAGTCTTTATCGAGTCGGGCTTCCTCGACAAGAACAAGCCGATCCGGAAGTACACCAAGAAGGAGCTCCACGACTTCCTCTACAAGGAGCCGGTCAAGGTGAAGATCAAGGGCGTCAACCTCACCTACGAGGGGCTGATCCCCAAGCTGCAGAAGTCGCACCTCTCTAAGGACCCCGATGCGCTGCAGCCGCACATCCGGGCGTTCGTGGACCGGGCGGTCACATTCACGGCTTGCCCCGACTGCGGTGGCACCCGGCTCAGCGAGGCGGCTCGGTCGTCGCGGATCGGTGGGATCAGCATCGCCGACGCCTGCGTCATGCAGATCAGCGATTTGGCCGAATGGGTCCGCGGCGTCGGCGAGCCATCGGTGGCGCCGTTGGTGGCCACCCTGCAGCAGACGCTCACCTCGTTCGTAGAGATCGGGCTGGGCTACCTCTCGCTCGATCGGGCGTCGAGCACGTTGTCGGGCGGCGAGGCGCAGCGCGTCAAGATGATCCGCCACCTCGGCTCCTCGCTCACCGACGTCACCTACGTCTTCGACGAGCCAACCACCGGCCTGCACCCCCATGACATCCAACGGATGAACGCCCTGCTGCAGCTGCTTCGGGACAAGGGCAACACGGTGCTCGTCGTGGAGCACGACCCTGAGACGATCGCGATCGCCGACCATGTCGTCGACCTCGGCCCGGGCGCCGGCGTGCACGGCGGTGAGATCTGCTTCACGGGCACGGTCGACGCGCTTCGTGCGTCGAAGACCCTTACCGGCCGCCATTTCGACGACCGTGCCCGACTCAAGGAAACCGTACGGACTGCGAAAGGAAGGCTGCAAATCCGGGCTGCCACCCTGCATAACCTGCAGGGCGTGAACGTGGACGTCCCGCTCGGCGTGCTCACCGTGGTGACGGGTGTCGCCGGTTCCGGCAAGAGCTCGCTGATCCACGGCTCGATGCCACGGAGCGCCAACGTAAGCTCGGTCGATCAGTCGGCCATTCGCGGCTCGCGCCGCAGCAACCCGGCAACCTACACGGGGCTGCTCGATCCGATTCGTGCAGCCTTCGCCAAGGCGACAGGGGCGAACGCCGCGCTCTTCAGCGCCAACTCAACCGGCGCGTGCCAGAACTGCAACGGAGCCGGCGTCATTTACACCGACCTGGCGATGATGGCTGCCGTCGCGACCGTATGCGAGGAATGCGGCGGCAAGCGGTTTCAGGCGCAGGTGCTCGAATACCGCCTGAACGGCAAGAACATCGCTGAGGTGCTGGCCATGTCCGCCGCCGAGGCGGAGGAGTTCTTCGCTGCCGGCCCGGCCCACGCCATCCTGCACCGGATGGTTGAGGTCGGCCTCGGGTATGTCAGTCTCGGCCAGCCGCTGACGACGCTCTCCGGTGGAGAGAGGCAGCGGCTCAAGCTCACCATCCAAATGGCTGAGAAGGGCGGCGTCTACATCCTGGACGAGCCCACATCCGGCCTGCATCTCGCCGATGTCGAGCAACTGCTGCATCTACTCGACCGCCTCGTCGACTCAGGCAAGTCCGCGATCGTGATCGAGCATCACCAGGCGGTAATGGCGCACGCCGACTGGATCATCGACATGGGCCCCGGCGCAGGACACGACGGCGGCCGGGTGGTTTTCGAGGGGACACCGGCGCAACTTGTCGCTGCCAGGTCGACCCTCACCGGCCAGCACTTGGCCGACTACTGCGCGCCAGCCCGCAGCTAGCCTACCGGCCGGGCGCCCGCCCCCTCCACTCGCTCGACGAGGCGCTCGATTGGCTCAAGCGCGCACCTTTCCATGGAGGGATCTTCGAGGTTCGTCAGATCTTGGAGTTCGAAGGAATGTGAAGGAGCTCTCGACTTAATCCGCTCGGTAGACTGCCTTCGGCTACGGTCGTGGCGATTGGTTCAGCGCAACCCGCTTGCGCCTTTAGCGCAAGGCTAGCCGATGACTTTTCGGTCGACCCTCGGTCTAATAAAGTAAATGACGGAGGGACTGGTCATGAATATGCCGATGACCGTGAAAACGGAAATCCTGAAGGTGCCTGGCGCGAGCATCTATTACGAGGTTCGGGGATCGGGTCCCGTGCTGCTGATGATGCCGGGCGGCCCGGCGGACGCGGGGGCATTTCGCCGGATCGCTGGATACCTCGAGTCCGACTTCACGGTGGTGACCTATGACCCGCGGGGGCTATCGCACAGTCCGCTTGACACGCCAGTCAACGACGAGCGGATCGTGCAGATCTTCGCCGACGACGCGCACCGGCTGCTGGCCGCGACCACCACGGAAGCGGCCTTCGTGTTTGGCAGCAGCGGGGGAGCGGTGATTGCACTCGAGCTCGTCGCTCGCCACTCTGACCAGGTTCGCACGCTGGTACCACACGAGCCGCCGGCGCCTGCCCTCCTCCCAGATCCCGCGCGCGAGCGGGCGACCATGGAAGAGATCGTTCACACCTATCGCACTGCGGGCATCGGGCCGGCCATGCAGAAGTTCATGGTGCAGACCCGCATCCGCAGCGGTCCGCCACCTCCGCCACCAGGTGAGCCGACACCCGAGATGCGCGCGGGGATGGAGCAGATGAAGCGGAACATGGACTTTTGGCTCGGTCACTACTTCCTTGCGATTTCGGCCTATGAACCCGACTTCGACGCGTTGAAGGCAGCCTCATCTCGGATCGTCCCCGGAGTCGGAGAAGAGTCGCGCGGCGAGTTGGCGAATGAGGGCGGGCTCGAACTGGCCAGGCGGCTGGGCACAGAGGCGGTGGTGTTTCCCGGCGCGCATGGAGGCTTCGACAGCAACGCGCCCGAATTCGCGATCAAGCTGCGCGAAGTGCTGGCAAGCTAACGTCAGAAAGGAGAAGACTCATGCTCAAGGCAAAAGCGGCGTTCAGCGGTTTTTCGGTCAACGACCTGGCGAAGGCGAAGACCTTCTATACGGACACCCTGGGTTTACCGGTCGATCCCGATGGGGTAGGCGTGCGACTGCATCTTCCCGGCGGCGGAACGGTCTTCGCGTACTCAAAAAACGATCACCAGCCGGCCACCTTCACCATCTTGAATTTTGTGGTTGACGACATCGATGCCGCGGTCGACGACCTGACACGTCGCGGCGTGCGCTTCGAGCACTACGACACCGGCACGAAGACGGACGAGAAAGGTATCTTGCGCGGCAGGGCGCAGAATCGGGGCCCGGACATCGCCTGGTTCAAGGACCCTGCCGGCAACTTTCTGTCCGTGATCCAAAACGACAGATGAGGAGGAGCGCAGGGTAATGGATTGGAAAATTGAACTGGTCGCCGTACCGGTATCGGCCGTAGACAGGGCCAAGGCGTTTTACGTCGAGAAGGTTGGCTTCAATGCCGATCACGATCAGCAAGTCAATGAGAATTTGCGCTTCGTGCAGTTGACGCCGCCGGGTTCGGCCTGTTCGATCTACATCGGCACCGGACTCACACAAATGAAGCCGGGTTCGATCGAGGGTCTGCAGATGGTGGTGCCGGATATCGAAAAGGCGCATCAGGAGCTTGCGGAGCGTGGTGTCGCGGTCAGCAATATCACGGACTTGTCCTGGGGAAGGTTCGTGTACTTCAGTGATCCCGACGGCAATAAGTGGTCGGTACAACAGGTGCCGAAGCGGAACTAACCTGGGCCCTCCGTCAGGGCGTAGCGACGAAGACGTGTCGTGGGACCGAAGCGTTATTGGCGTAGCCGAGGGCGTTCCACACCGGTTCCATCGGTTGTTTCGCTCCGTTAGAATCGGTCGCCCGCGCCAGCAAGGTCGCACGTCCCGGTCGCGTGGGCGACCACGCAGCCTCCCACCGGGACCAGGTATAGGCGCGCGGCGTCCCTTGCAGCGTCGCCTCACGCCAGGTGTTGCCGCCGTCGTCGCTAAGTTCCACGAGGTTCACCTGACCGGCGCCGGTCCAGGCGACGCCCCGCACCATTTGTCGCGCCAGCGAGACCGTGGCCCCGTCGGCTGGGTCAAGGATCAACGAGCGAACCTCCATCGTAGTCAGCGGACGATCGCCGATCACATATCGCTCGACCTGGAAGTGGCCCCGAAACGGAGTGCGGCTCACCTCGATCGCGGCCAACCACTTTACGGCCGCCATCCCGTACCAGCCGGCCACCACCAAGCGGAACGGCGCTCCGTGCTCCGGCGTGAGCGGCTCGTCATTCATCGTGTCGACCAGCAGCACGTCGTCGCCCAGCGCATCGTGGATGGGCAAGGATCGAACGAATCCGTCTGCGCCGGTAAAGACGACCTCCTCGGCCTCAGTGGCAACCTCGGCCTGGCCGAGGGCCGCCGACAGCGGGACCCCCTCCCAGGCAGCGGTGCTGACCGCGCCCAGGCCCCACGGCTCGCCGGGGACCGGCGGGTTCATGAACGCGCGGCCGTTGCCGGCGCATTCGAGCGTCGCCGTCAGCCGGCGTCGAGGCAGTCGGCGTAGATCCTCCGCCGCAAGGGTAAGCGGCCGTCTGACCGCGCCGCCGACCGTAAGGCTGGTCGCCGGCGCCGGAATCGGAAAGTTGTTGCGAATATAGAAGGCCGAGACCGGCGTCAGGCCGTCGTCCTGCAGCTTTAGTGAGCTCTCGGCACACAATGGCTCCGATCCGACAACCACGAGCTCGGATGTGGACGTCATCGCGTGCTACACGTACCACATTCGCCGGGTCGATATCCTGATCCGAAAAGGTGCCGAAAAAGCAGCCATTTGAAGAAGCCGTCCGCCGGGTGCTGCGCGACCTCCGCCGCGGGGAGGTAGTCAGCTACGGCGAGGTGGCGCGCCGTGCGGGATACCCGCGAGCGGCCCGAGCCGTCGGCAACATACTGGCCAGGCACACCGGCCTTCCCTGGTGGCGTGTGATTCGTGTCTCGGGGGAGCTGGCAGCGCATAGCCGGCAGGAGCAGGAGCGCCGGCTCCGGCGGGAGGGGGTTGTTGTTCGGAATGGCGCTGTCAAGTCACAAATGGCCTCAGGAAAGCCAGTATTGCGGCGCCAGCCTTAACACCGGTTAACTGAACGTTGACTTAAGGCTGCACGGGCGATATCGTGTTTGGGAATCAACCCACAAGGGAGGGAATGCTTGACTAAATCGCATCGTCTACGCGTACTCGCTGCGTTCGGACCCGCGCTCCTCGCCGCCGGCGCCGTCGCCGCCTCGGCCTCTAACGCTTTTGCTGCTACGGCAACGGCTCAGCCCGAGGGGCAAGCGCTCTTCACCACCCAGGGGAGCGTTGCTCCACAGTTCCTGGCTGGCGCGACGACAATCCCGCACTGGACCTTCCAGTTCACCGACCCGACCAACCATGTGACCTATCCGATCACGATGGTTGGCACGGACCCCAGGGTCGGTGGGACGACCACCGTCCACACGGTGCTCATCCCGCTGAAGATGAACTTCGTGGCGGCCGGGCAGGATCCGTCCAGCCTCGTCAACCAGGGCTATCCCGGCTTTCAGCCCCAGTTCGTCAACCACACGTTTGACGGCACCACCAAGCTGGCCCAGACAGAGGCCTCGCCGATCTTCTCCGACTATAGCTACCCGACCGATCTGGGTGGTGACACCGGCCAATTGGGCGATGTTTACATGCGCGCCCAGTTCAATAAGATCGCGTCCAACTACCACGTCAAACTCGACTTCACGGTCGCCCCGACGCAGACGCTCGACGTTCCGGCGACCAAGGGCATTGCGTACGAGCGCCCAGTGTCGCAGTGGCGCCGGACGCATGGGCTGCAGACGAACGCCGACTTGACCGGGCTTGCGGAAGTCAACTGGTTCTCAACCCAGCTGCAGAGCCTGATGGGTTCCATGCAGATTTCTGCCACCACGGTGCCGATCTTCCTCACCGACAATGTGCTGCTCTACATCAAGGGCACGCCGATCGGCTATCAGAACTGCTGCATCCTCGGCTACCACGGCGCCTCGATGCCGGTCGGCCATGGCACCGGCACGTTGAACGGCCAGGGCAAGCAGCCGGTCCAGACCTTCATGTACGCGGCGTACACCACACCCGGGACCTATTCGGGATACGAGCAGGACTACACCCTGCCCCTGGATCGGACGACGCCTAAGCCGACGCGCGGCCTGGCGGACATCCACGCGCTGAGCCACGAGGTCTCTGAGTGGCTGGATGACCCCTTTACGAATAATGCCGTGCAGCCATGGAAGGTCGCGTCGGCGCCGCAGTACGGATGCACGAGAGTGCTCGAAGTCGGCGACCCGGTGGTCGGCGTCTGGTTCGGCCTCCCGGGCAACAACACCGCGACCGATTTCGCCTCTCAACAAATGTGGCATCCGGAGGACGAGGTCTTCGCCCAGTGGTTCGGGCGCGGTGGTGTCGAGCCGGTGCTCGGTGCGGCAATCCCCAACACCGATGGGTCGCAGCGCCTTACGTTCATGGGTTCGCTGACGAGCTCGCTTCCCGGTTACTCGTCATTCGCGATCTACGCGACAAACTGCTAACGACGGTCGTTCTTTAGGAGAAAGAGGCCGGGCAGTGCCCGGCCTCTTTGCTTATGCCGGACTCGTGATCAGCGACTCGATAATTTCGCGGACACCGGCACCGTTTTCGCCTCGCGTTACCTGGTCGGCACGCGCTTTGAGCATCTCGAGGGCGTTCGCGACCGCGACGCCGCGGCCGCACATCGTTAGGAAGGCCTCATCGTTCTCGGCGTCGCCGATGGCGATGACGTCCTTAGGGGATAGCCCGACCTCCTCGAGCGCGGCGCTCAGCCCGGTCGCCTTGTTGACGGAGGCGGGCAAGACCATCACCGAGCCCTTGTTCAAGATCACTTGCAGGTCGAGGCCCAACTCGCCGATCACGTCCAGTACGACGCGTTCGTTTGGCTGCTCGGTGGCCACGAAAACCTGGCCGGCGGTCAACGGTTGAACGCCTCGCCGGTGGAGTTCCTCGACGAACGCCGGGGGAGGCGGCTTGTTCAGCACGCGAGTCTCTCGCGACTGCGGTCGGTACACAATCGGCCCGTTCTCTGCGACAACGCGATCGAAGATCGTAACCTCCGCGAAGACTCGGATCAGGTCATCCACCCGCCGACCCGTCACCAGGATCAGCTTGCGCCCCGTGGCCGCCAGCCCACGCAGAGCGTCGATCGTCTCGGGTTCGACCATGCCGTGCGAGGCCAGCGTGCCATCGTAATCGGTCGCAAGCGCGAGGTAGCGCATCGGCTTGACCTAGACGCGCTTTGGACCAGGGCCGGCCGCGAGGATGATGCGGATTGGCCGGTCGTGCCGCAGGAAGTCCCAGGCCCACGCGGCCAAGGCGCTGATGCGATTGCGGAAGCCGATCAGGTAGTAGATGTGGACGAAGAGCCAGGTCAGCCATCCGAGGAAACCAGTGAATTCCAGTCCGCCGGGGAGGTGGGTCACGCCGGCACTGCGGCCGATGGTCGCCATGGTGCCCTTGTCGAGGTAATGGAACGGCGTGCGTTCAGTCTGAATGCCGCGGATCTCGTCAACAATGGTGCTGGCGACGTAGCGTCCCGCCTGCATCGCGGGCGGGGAGAGCATGGGAAGCTCGCGCTCGCCGACGCGTGGTGAGGCGGCGTCGCCGATGGCGAACGCACCCGGTGAGCCGGGGATCCGCAGCCATTCGTCCACCTGGATGCGCGCATTCCGAAACCGGGGAATGGCGGACTCGCCGATCGGGTCGATGGGTCGGACGCCCGCCGACCAGATGACGGTGGCGCTGGCGATCGCGGTTCCGTTGGAGAGGGTCACCGAGTGGCCGTTCGCAGTCTTCACCAGGGCGCCGGTGCGGACCTCGACGTTCCGCCTGGTCAGGACGCGCTGGGCGTAACGACCAAGGCGACCGGAGAATGCGTTGAGCAGACGGTCGGTGCCTTCCACCAGCACGATCCGGATCTCGGCTCGCGAGACCTGGTGATAGTCCTTCCCGGCGACGATGCTCATCAACTCGGTGAGCGCTCCTGAGGACTCGACGCCAGTTGGGCCGCCGCCGACGACAACGAACGTGAGCAAGGCCCGGCGCGCCTCGGGATCGGGCTCGGCATCGGCGCGTTCGAGGCACGTCAGGACCTGGTTGCGCAGCCGGGTCGCGTCTTCAAGCGATTTGAGCCCGAAGGACACCCGGGCCACGTCCTGGTTCCCGAAGTAGTTATCCGTACTGCCGGTCGCCAGAACGAGGTAGTCGTACGCCAGTGGAGGCGCGCCGTCGAGCCGGACCAGCTTATTCGATAACTCGACGCGGGTCACGGTCGCCTGCCGAAAGCGCACGTTGGGGGAATGGCGAAAGACGGTGCGCAGCGGATAGGCGATGTCACTCGGGTTGAGCAGCCCGGTGGCCACCTGGTAGAGGAGGGGCGTGAAGAGGTGGTAGTTGTGCTGATCCAGGAGGGTGACGTCGACCGGCGAGCCGTCGAGCTTCGTGGCGCACGCGAGGCCACCGAACCCCGCGCCAACGATCACGACGTGCCTGCGGCCCCCACCCTGACCCTCCCCCGCGAGCGGGAGAGGGGAGTGAGCATCAGTCATCGGTGACGACGCGGAGCTCCGCGTGTGCTTGTCGCAGGGCAGCCTCGACGGCGGCTGGCGAATCGGCGCGCGCGAACATGAAGCCGAGATAACGATCACCCTCCGGCAGTCGCACAAGCTGCTCGCCCGGCGGGATCGTGATTACTAACCCATCTACGCCTGGCACCTGCCGTGCCTCCGACTGTCCATCTACGACTTTCAGACGTCCGTCAGTCGGAATCGGAAGCATCATCACCCCGGCGGCGCTCCGCTCACGGTCGTGGGCGGGCATGGGAAGGCCGGCGGCGTGCCGCAGGATCAGCTCCTCGAGCGAGATCCCCGATCCAAACCGGAGCGTGCGGGAGCACAGACCGCCAATTGACCTCGCGGCCAGCTCGAGCATCCAGATTCCGCGGTCGTTGATGCGTAATTCGGCGTGGATCGGGCCATCCGTCAGTCCCAGAGCACGCGCGGCCCGTGCCGTCGTATCTCGAATCTCCGCCTGCCGCTCATTCGAAAGCCGCGACGGTGTGACGTAAATCGTCTCCTCGAAGAAGGGACCGCTGAGCGGGTCGGGCTTGTCGAAGATGGCCAGCAGGTCGAGTTCGCCACCTCGCAGCAGCGCCTCCACGGCCACCTCGTCGCCAGCGATGAAGTCTTCAACCAGCACGGCCGGCCGCACCCCGTCTCGCTGGCATGCCGCGACGATCGCCCTAACACGGGCAAGGACATCGGGAAAGCCGTCGGCGTTGTCGGCCTTGACTACGCCCTGGCTCCCGGATAGATCGAGTGGCTTGACCACGCAGGGATAGCGCACGCTGGTCGCTACGCCAGCCGGGTCTTCGTCGGCATAGACCGTCCGAAAACCTGGCGTCAGCAGCCCGGCCGCTTGAAATCGCTGACGCATGAGCGCTTTGTCGCGAGCTGCCTCGACGGCGTCGACCGGGTTGTGCGCGAGGCCAAGCGCCTCGGCTGCCGAAGCTGCCAGCAACGTCCCCGTGTCATCGACGGCCGCCACGGCGTTCAACGGGTGATCTGCGGCGAAGGCAACGATTCGCTGTGTGGATCGCGCCACGTCGTGAAAGTCGAGCCGGAGCTGGCGGCCCTCCATCAGCTTGGCTAGCGCGGACCGGTGTTCGGAGCCAACTACGACCTCGATGCCCAGCCTGGACGCCGCTTCCATGAAGTCGTGCGTTCGATAGGTGCGGCTCGGGATAAGGAGAAGCACGCGGGCCATCCCTGTTAGTTGACCATGAATACAATGACGGCAATGCCGCCGATCATCACCGTGACGCCCGCCGCGAAGGCGAAGATCGAGGCCGTTCGCGCCAAGAGCGGGCATCCGGATGCGCGCCTTCGGATCGCGATCGCGGGTCGCCGGGGCGGTCAGTTTGTGTACGAGCTGGATCTCGTCGCACCGGAAGACGCACCGGCCACGGACATCGTGATCGAGACGCCGGACCTTGGGCTGCTGGTCGAGCCGGGCAGTGCCGCAAAGCTCGAGGGGGCCGTGATCGACCTCGATCCCTCGGCGCTTGGCGGTGCGCTTCGGATCGACAATCCAAACGAGGGCTGGCGCGACCCTGTCGCGGCTCGCATCCAGGAGGTGCTCGACCGGCAGATCAATCCGTCGGTGGCGGCCCACGGCGGATTTGTTGACTTACTCGAGGTGCGGGGTAGTGCCGCGTACGTGCAATTGGGTGGCGGCTGCCAGGGCTGCGCGCAGGTCGACGTGACCCTCCGGCAGGGCATCGAAGTGGCGATCAAGGCTGCCGTTCCGCAGATCGTCGAGGTGATCGACGTGACCGATCACGCCGCGGGCACCAACCCCTACTTCCAACCGGCGAAGAAAGCCTCCTAGCTCAGATCGTGGCGATGCGACGAAGCCGCATTCGCGGCCCGAAGCGCGGCGCCTGGATGCCGCCCAGTGTCAGAAGGCGGATGACGCGAGCGCGATGTCCCCGGTAGGGCTCGAGCAACTCCAACATGCGGCCCTCGCTGCCGCGGACTTCGCCGCCGAGGGCCCAGGCGACCTGGTGGGGCAGGTGGTAATCGCCCAACGACACCACATCGCGATCGCCATAGGCGACCGCCGACACCTCCGCCGCCGACCAGGGACCGATCCCGGGAAGCGAAGTGAGCAGGCGGCGGGCTTCGGCCGGTTCCATGGTGGCGGTCGCCTCGAGGCGCGCGGCCCGACTCGCGACCAGCTGGATCACCGCGAACCGCCGGCGCTCAATGCCGAACCGGTGGACGGCCCAGTACGGCGTCGCCGTCACATGCTGCGGTGACGGAGGCACCATCAGGCCGGCATCCCCCGGAGCCGACTCGCCGAGCGCGTGTACGAGCCGAGCATACGAGGCATAGGCCTCGACGCCCGGCACTTTCTGCTCGAGGATGGTCGGCAGCAGCGCTTCGAACACCAGGCCGGTCCGGCCAAGGCGTAACCCTGGATGGTGGCGGTGGAGGTCCCAGAGGAGGCGGCTTGCCGGCTTGAAGGTCTCCGGCTGATCATCGAATCCCAGCAGCGATGGCACCTGACCGATGAGCCAGCGCGCACCCGCACCCCAGGCTGCTACAGCCAGCCGGGTCCCGCCATGCTCCAGCCGCACTGTGGCGGGGCCGTCGGGGGTTCGGGTCGCCCGCCAAACGCCGTCCGGCCCAAACCGAATCGTAGGATCGGATGGACCTCGCCGCAGTCGGCCGAGCGTCATGCTGAGGTCGAGCGGGAAGGGGAGGGGGAGCGTCAGGCTGGCGTCGGGCGGCACAGCGAAACCTTAACGCGGAATGCTCGAGCCTGACTGCCGTGGCTGGAACTGTGCTGCGTATGATCGAGTCAGCTGATAGAAGCGGCTGCGGGGCCTGAGGAGACGACCCATGCTGAAGCTTGGTTCAAAAGCGAAACCGATCGGCACGCCTGTGGTCTGCCCCGCCTGCCGCTACCCCAACGTGGGCATCAATATCTGGTGCGAGCGCTGCCGGACACCGCTGGATTGGAATCAAGGTTCGCCCGGCCCCACGAGCCCTCCGCCAGCGCCGGCGTCAGTCGTTCCTGCCGCCACGCTCAGGGCGGCCCGGGTGCATCCCGCCCGTCGCAGGCGCACGTTCAGTCTTCCGACGCTGAGTGTGGCGCGCCCGAGGGTGCCCCGTGTGCCGCGGATCGCGCTGGTCGTCGCGGCGATCCTGGCCGTACTGCTGGTCGTGCCCCTCGCCTACGTGCTGCTTCCCGCAGGTCGTGCCGCCGTGGAGCGCCAGAGCGCAGCAAGCCAACTGGGATTGACGAATGGCGCAACGGCAGGTGAGACGGCGCAAGCAGCGGCCATCCAGGGGGTCGAGACCAAGACCCACTTGCATTACCAGACCGGCACGTGCGCGACCAATGCGCCTTGCCTGACGGTTGCGAGCGAAACGATGGGGAAGGACGCGGCGGCGGTGGTGTTTTCGACCGCGAGTTCGGCCGGGCGGCAATGCGTCGGTTATGTCTATCGGAGTGACGGGCGCTGGCATTTTCGAGACGCGGTCTGTGGCCTACCAGGACAGCTGAGCCCGCTGATCGGTCATGACGCCACGATTCATTTGCCGGCCAATTGCGCCAATGTCCGCGACGGGTCCAGCCTCAAGGCTCGTGTGGTCGCCTGCCTCAATGCTGGTACGACCGTCCACGTTGACGGCGGCCCGACGTACGCCGACAGCATCATATGGTGGCACGAACCGCAGGGCTGGATCTCGCACGATTTCCTAACGGGGCCATAGATCCCCCACCCTACCCTCCCCTAGCGGGGGAGGGAGAACACTAGCTAGTCGCGCTCTTGTGGCGCCTGTGATCGAAGGCGCTTGACCATTTCGAGCAGCATCTTGTAGGTAATGGTCGCGTTGTCCATGAGCAGGGGCTTGATGTCCCAGGAGATCAGGGTCAAACAAACCGTGTCGGTGTCGGCCTTGACGTCGGCCGTCCTGGGGCCCCCATCGAGGACGGAGATCTCCCCAAAGAACTGACCCGGTCCCATCGAGGCAACCTTTTGGCCGTTGCGGATCACTGAGACGCTTCCCTCCTTGATGATGTAGAGGCCGTGCCCGCCGGCGCCGGACTTGACGATGGTGGCGCCGGGTTCGTAGCGCTGCTCTTTGGCGAGCTTCGCCAATAGCTCAAGTTCCTTGCGGTCGAGGCCGGCGAAGAGCGGGACCCGTCGCAGCGACTCGGTTGCATCAGTCTTGACTGCCATCGATTCCTCCTGCGTTCTGAGCGCGACCCTACGATACCTCACCCAGTGGCTAGGCGCCGGTCAGGCGCCGAGGTGCGCGGCCTGGAACTGGTTACGGAGCCCCCAGATGCCGTTGACGTAGCTGCGGCTGCTCGGGTAGATGCCGTGGCGGCGGACGCCCGTCAACCCCTGGTAGTAGGCCGCGAGGACGAGCTTTGGATCCTGCAGCTGGTCGAGGTAGGAGCGAAGCAGGGCGGCGCCCAGCTCGGCATTGTCCACCGGATTGTTCAGGTCGACCCGACGGTGCAAAAGGGCCGGGCCCGCCCAGGCGGCGGTATAAGGTTCCACCTGCATCAAGCCGACGGCGCCGGTACGCGAGAGAGCCGATTGCTTCCAGCCACTCTCCCAATAGGCGACCGCGAGCACGAAGTTCGGATTCAGATTGTGATGCCGGGCGGCCCGGATCAGGATGGCGCGCGCCTGCGCGGCCGTCAGCGGGGCGGGGGGCGCCGCCGCACGATGGACCACCCGAACCGCCGGCCGGGTGCTCTTCTTGGCGGAGGCATAGGCGGGCTGGCCGGCTAAGGCAACGGTCAGGCTGGCGGCGGCCGCGACCGCGACCACCAGGCGGGGAAGTTTGGGCATGAGACGGAAACGTGACGGGGGCGGCCCGGCTTGCTCTTCCGAGCGCAAATTCTTGTTAAGGGCCACCCGTCCCTTGACTTTGGTTGGGGTCGGGCATCAAATATGAGCAGCCCGAATTGGGGGATCGAATTTTGCTCGGGCGAAGGAAGGCATAAGGATGCCGACAGTGACCAAGGAGGAGCAGATCCGTGCCGACACGGCGCGCCTCCACCAGATGGGCTACGCGCAGCAGTTGTTCCGCGACATGGGTGGCTTCAGCAACTTCGCGATCTCGTTCACCATTATTTCGGTCTTAACCGGCGGACTCACCCTCTACAGCTACGGGCTCAACCACGGCGGACCGCAGCAGATGGGGATCGGCTGGCTGCTGGTCGGCGTGATGGTGCTCGTGGTCGCGGCGGCGATGGCGCAGCTGGCCTCGGCATTGCCGACCGCCGGCGCCCTTTACTACCAGGCCGCCAAGCTCGGGAATAAGCACTGGGGCTGGATCACGGGCTGGTTCAACCTGATCGGCCAGATCACGATCACGACCGGCATCGTGTATGGCAACGCGCTCTTTGCGGCCGCGTTGCTGACCGCGCTCTTCAATTACCCGTCCGACCTAACCACGACGGGCGGCAAGGTAGGCGTGATCGCCATCTTCGCCATCCTGCTCGCCGTGCAGGCGACCATCAATCACGTCGGCGTCCGGTTGGCTGCGCGTGCCGCCGACATTAGCGTCTGGTGGCACATCGGCGTGATCGCCGTGCTGCTGGTGGCCGTTGGCATCCTGCATCCGCTGCACCCGATCAGCTACGCCTTCACGCAGTCGTACAACCAGTCGGGCTTCGGGTCACCAATCTACGCGTTCCTCGTCGGCTTGCTGCTGGCGCAGTGGACGTTCACCGGCTACGACGCCTCGGCGCACGTCACCGAGGAAACCGTCAACCCGGCGAAGCGAGCGCCATGGGGCATCATGAACTCAGTCTTCTGGTCGCTGATCTTTGGCTACCTGATGCTGCTCGCGCTTACGCTGGCCATTCCCGATCTCGCGAAGACCGCGGCTAGCACCAACCCCGTGCTCGATATCGTCAAGAATGCGCTTGGGTCCACCGGCGGCCTCATGCTCTTCGCCGGATTCGTCATCGCGCAGGCCTTCTGCGGGCTGAGCTCGATCACCTCGAACTCACGCATGCTGTTCGCCTTCAGCCGTGACGGGGCCCTACCCGGTTCCAAGTGGCTGCACGTCGTGAGCAAGAAGTACCGGACCCCGGCGCGGGCGATCTGGGTAGCGGCGATCGTCGCCTTCATCCCGGCCCTTGCGCAGTTCCCTGTGCCCGCAATCTACTCGATCGTCGTGGCGATCTCCGTCATCGGGCTCTACGTCTCGTACGTGATTCCGGTGCTGCTCGCCTTGATCTATCCCAACCGTTGGAAGCCGGGGCCTTGGAATCTTGGTCGCTACTGGCCGATCGTGGGCTGGGTGGCCGTCATCTGGGTCGCGGTTATCAGCGTGATCCTGATGCTGCCCGAGTTCAAGGCGGACTACACCGGCGACGTGATTGGCTGGCTGACGGCGACCGGCACCTGGGCCGGACCGGCGGTGGCGATCTTCCTGATCATCGGCGGCCTCTACTATCTCCTCTGGGGCAAGAACCACTACAAGGGCCCGATCATCATGGGTTCCGAGGATGAGATGCGCCGCCTGGAGCAGGAAACCGAGAAGGGATCGATCTACCGCGAGCCCGGCGTTACCGAACCTGCGCCAACGCTCGCACCGCAACGCGTCTGACGCCTTAGCGAAAGAACAGGGGGAGCGAGCCACGCGGCTCGCTCCTCTGTGATTGAGGGAGGGGAGATGGGACGACTCGACGGCAAGGTCGCGCTGATCACCGGCGCGGGGAGTGGCATGGGCCGGCTGGCGGCCCAGACCTTCGTCCGCGAAGGCGCCCAGGTGGTCGCCGCGGACGTCAACACCAGGGCGGTGCACGAGACCGTCGCCGACCTCGAGGGTAAGGCGGTGGCGGTGGTCGGAGACGTCACCCACGATGCCGACGTGGCGGTCTTCGTCGAGACCGCGGTCGGCCATTTCGGCAAGCTCGACGTGCTCTACAACAACGCGGGCATCTTCGATGAGGCCGACGAGTCTGTCCTGACGACGACCGATGCGATCTGGGACCGGACCATGGCCATCAACGTAAAAGGGTTGGCCTTCTGCTGCAAGCACGGCATCCCCGAATTGATCAAGGTCGGCGGCGGCTCGGTGATCAATATCGCCTCCTTCGTGGCCCTGGTCGGCTGCACCGTGCCGCAGGATGCCTATACCGCCAGCAAGGGCGCGGTCATCGCCCTGACGAAATCGCTGGCGGTCCAGTTCGGCCCCAAGGGCATCCGCACCAACGCGATCTGTCCGGGGCCGATCGAAACCCCCCTGATGCGCGATCTGCTGAAAGACGAGGCGAAGAAACGCCTCCGGCTCAACCGGATCCCGATGGGCCGCTTCGGGCATGCGGAGGACGTCGTGTCGCTGGCCGTCTACCTTGCCTCCGACGAGTCGACCTGGACCAACGGCGCCGCCCTCGTCGTCGACGGCGGCATCACGTCAAACTATTTCTGATGATCACCACCGAGCGCCCAACCCAGCTCCTCATCGGCGGGAGCTGGCGCGCGGGCGAGGGAGACAAGACCTTCGACGTCGTCGAGCCGGCGACCACCGAGATAATGGCGAGGGCGGCCGTCGCCTCGCCGGCCGACGTGGATGCCGCGGTGAAGGCGGCCCGCTCGGCGTTCGAAGGCGGCGCCTGGAGCGACGCCGCCGCCAGTGCCCGAGCCAAGGTCCTCTACAAGATCGCGGAGCTGATCCGCGCCGATGCCGACCGGCTGGCCGCGCTCGAAGCGCGCAATGCGGGCAAGCCGATCCGCGATGCCCGCGACGAGGTGCTGGGCGCTGCGCAGTGCTTCGAGTACTACGCCGGCGCCGCCACCCGGATCTTCGGGGAAACGATTCCGGTCACGGCGCCCGGCCTTGACTTCACGTTGCGCGAGCCAGTCGGGGTGGTGGCGCTGATCGTGCCCTGGAACTTTCCGCTGACGATCGCCTCCTGGAAGGTCGCCCCGGCCCTGGCGGCCGGCAACGCGGCCATCCTGAAACCGGCGAGCTACACGCCGTTGACCGCGCTGGAGTTGGGGCGGATCGCGCTCGAAGCCGGACTCCCTGAGGGCGTGCTCAACGTCATCACCGGGCCAGGGGCCACGACGGGCAACGCGTTGGCCGGCCATCCGGGTGTCGACAAGATCGCCTTCACCGGCGAGACGCTGACCGGGGTGAGCATTCTCCAGCAGGCGGCGCCGAATATCACGCGGGTCTCCCTCGAGCTGGGTGGAAAGTCACCAAACATCATTTTTCAAGACGCCGACCTGGAGAAAGCCGTGCCGGCCGCGGTCAGCAGCGTCTTCGGCAACGCCGGCCAGGACTGTTGCGCGCGAAGCCGAGCCTTCGTCCATCGCTCGATCGCCGAGGAGTTCGATCAGCGGGTAGCGCTTGGCAGCCGGCAGTTGACGGTGGGAGATCCGCTCGATGCCGCGACCGAAATCGGTCCGTTGATCTCGATGAAACAGCGCGAGCGGGTGCAGGCGTACGTCGAGGTAGGACAGCGCGAGGGAGCGCGGCTGCTGTCCGGCGGCTCGGCCCCCGGCGGCGCGCTGGCACGCGGCAGCTACCTTGAGCCGACGGTGTTCGATCGCGCCGACAACCGAATGCGCATCGCCCAGGAGGAGATCTTCGGCCCGGTGCTGACCATCATCCCCTTCGATGACGAGGACGAAGTCCTGCGATTGGTCAACGACACCCCGTACGGACTCTCGGGCTCGATCTGGACTCGCGACGTCGGCCGCGCCCTGCGGGTGGCACGCGGCGTCAAGACCGGCGTGCTGAGCATCAACAGCAGCCGGAGTGTCCACCAGGAAGCACCGTTCGGCGGGTACAAACGCAGCGGCATCGGTCGCGAGCTCGGCATGCACGCGCTCCAGCTCTACACGGAAGTCAAGAACGTCTTTATCAGTCTCGAATAAGCAGGAGGGATTCGACATGGCGCGCACAGGGACCGCGACGCGCGAGCGATCGACGACAACCCGAGCCGACCGCACCAACGGACAGTCGCGCCGGCAGGAGAAGACGGCCAAGATCACACTCGAGGAACTCGTCCGCCAGACCAAGGCGGGCGAGGTCGACACGGTCATCATCGCGATCGCCGACCTCCAGGGACGGCTGATGGGCAAGCGGCTGACCGGCCCCTATTTCCTCGACCACGTCGACGAGGGGCTGCATGCCTGCGATTACCTGTTGGCGATGGACGTCGACAACGAACCACTCCCCGGATTCAAATTCACCAACTGGGGGACCGGCTACGGCGACATGCACGGCCATCCCGACCTGTCCACCATTCGGCGAATCCCCTGGTTGGAGAAGACCGCGCTCATCCTCTGCGACATCGAAACCATGGACGGCAAGCCGGTGCCCGTCGCGCCCCGCCAGGTGCTCCGTCGCCAGATCGACCGCGCCCGCAAGCTCGGGTTCAATCCCAAGACCGGCTCCGAGCTGGAGTTCTATCTCTTCAAAGACACCTACGAGCAGGCGGCCGAGAGGGACTACCGCGATTTGCAGCCGTACGGCCGCTACATCGAGGACTACCACATCCTGCAGGGCACCAAGGCGGAGTGGTTCAACCGGCTGATCCGCAACGGGATGGAAGGCGCCGGCGTGCCGGTGGAGAACAGCAAGGGGGAGTGGGGGTTCGGGCAGCAGGAAATCAACCTGCGCTTTGCCGAATCGTTGGAAATGGCCGACCGGCACGTGGTCTACAAGAACGGCGTCAAGGAGATCGCCGCCCTCAACCAGGTGGCGGTGACCTTCATGGCGAAGTGGTCGATGGCCCAGGCGGGCAGCTCGTTCCACCTCCATTCGTCGCTTTGGGACGTCAAGAGCGATAAGGCGCTCTTCCACTCGGCCAACGGCGGCCCGCACGGCATGTCGCCGCTGTTCCAGCACTACCTCGCCGGCCTGATCGCGCTGGCCCGCGACTTTTCGCTCTTCTACGCGCCGTTTGTCAACTCCTATAAGCGCTACCAGGCGACCTCATTCGCGCCCACCTCGATCGTCTGGAGCTGGGACAACCGGACCTGTGGCTTCCGCATCATCGGCCACGGCTCGGGGCTGCGGGTCGAGTGCCGAATTCCCGGGGCCGACGCGAACCCATACCTGGCCTTTGCAGCCACGATCGCCGCCGGCCTGCACGGCATCGAGAACAAGCTCGAGCTACCGCCCGAGTTCCATGGCGATGCGTACACAGCCAAGGACCTGCCGCGCGTGCCCGGCAATCTGACCGAGGCGATCAACGCCCTGGAGAAGAGCCAGGTGGCTCGCGAGGCTTTCGGCGACGAGGTCGTCGAGCACTACCTGCACTCGGCGCGGCTCGAGCGGCAGACGTTCGACAGCGCGGTCACCGACTGGGAGTTGCGAAGAAACTTCGAGCGCATCTGACCGCCGTCCTCCGCTAGGCTAGACCGCGATGGTGAAGCAATCGGCTGTGGCATCACCGCCGGTCAATGTCTATGAGGCCAACGACCAGCTGACGGTCGCGATCCCGATGCCGGGCGCCCACCACGACACGGTGGCTGTCTACCTGGATGGACGGCGACTAACGGTCGACGCCGAAGCGCGCTATCCGCAGGAGCAGCAGCATTACCTCCAGCACGAATGGTCGGTCGGAACCTCCCATCGCGAGGTTGTCCTGCCGAAGCCGGTGCGGACCGGCGGCGCGAAGGCGATGCTCACGCACGGCATCTTGACGGTCTCGCTGCCGATCGGCGACGAGGAGGCCGCGTCACGGACTCGCATCCCGGTCACCGAGCCGCTTACGCACCAGGGCCAACCGCACTGACTGGGCGCGCCAGTGCGGCGCGGTGGACGCGGCTCGAGCTGCTCCACCCGATCCCGTCGCTGCTGACGACCCTGGCGGCTGTCGCCTTTGCCCTGATCTTCGGCATGGGGCTTCGCGATCCGAGGCTGTGGTGGATCGCCGCCATCATGCTCCTGGTCCAGTTCTCCATCAGTGCGTTGAACGAGTGGGCGGATGTCGACCTCGACCGGCTGGCCGGCCGTCGAAGACCGATACCGCTGGGCCTGCTGTCGCCCAGTACGGCCCTGACGGTGGCCGTACTCTGCGCAGTGGGGGCCTTCCTGCTGAGCACGCTGGCCAATTTCGGCACCGTGTCCTTGCTCCTCGTCGGGATCGGACTCGCGTGTGGCTGGGCTTACGATCTTCGGTTCAAGGGCACACCGCTGAGCTTTCTGCCGTTCGCGATTGCCTTTCCCTTAATGCCCTTCTGGATCGGCTTGCTCGCCGGTCGTCCCGCGAGTGCGCTTGGCATCCTGTTCCTTGGAGGGAGTCCGCTGGCAAGCGCCATCCACCTCGCCGACGCAATCCCCGATCGTGATCGAGACCGGGCGGCTGGGCTGCGGACGTTGGCGGTAGCGCTCGGACAGCCCGGAGCTGAACTGGTCGCCGTTGGCTTGCTGCTGGTCGGAACCCTGGTCTCGATCGTCCTGACCATTTACGGTGGCGAGACGGCGATGACCGCGCTGTCGCTGATCACGGTGGCGGCCGCCGGTATCGTCTTTGGTCTCAGCTTCCGGGCCAATCCCTCCGCGCTGCTTGGTAAATGGATCGTGATTTCGGCGGCAGTGGTTGCGGCGCTGCCGCTGGTAGTGTCGGCGAGTGGGCGATAACACCGGGCACATCGACGAGACCGCCGTTGGCAGCCATTACGGCGAATGGTTCAGCCGTGGTCTGCGGGGGATCGGCATGCGATACGTCTTTTCCAGGCGCGGGCTCTGGGTGATCAACACTCCGTACCGGCGCATCCTGAATGCGGCCAACATCACGGCGCAGGATCGGGTCCTCGACCTCGGCTGCGGGATCGGCAACATCCTCATCGCCCTCGCGGAGCGGATTGACTTCCGCCAGCCGCCCGTCGGCGTCGACGTCTCGCCCGACCTGATCAAAATCGGCGAGCGAGAAATCGCGCAGGCCGGTCTGCGCGATCGCATCCGGCTACACGTGGCGCCCGCTACCCGTCTACCGTTCGACGACGGGTCGTTTGACGTCGTCGTCACGTCACACGTGCTGAAGCACCTCGATGATGAGGCGCTGCGCACGAGTTTCCGCGAAGTCGTCCGGCTGCTGCGGCCCGGCGGGCGCTTCCTCCTCTGGGAGTTCGAAAAGAGCCCGCGATCGGCTCTGCTGTTCTGGAGTGCGCGAGTCAGTGGCTTGCCTCCAGCCTTTCAACTGCGCACCAGCGCCGAATTTTCAGCCGCGCTCCGACTTGCAGGATTCCATCGCGTGGTCCGGTTCAACACCGGTCTTTTTCTCATGCCACCGGTGCCTCGCCTCGCGTTGCTGGCGACTCGCTAGGCGCCCTTTCTACTATTAGGTCGATGGCCACGACGTTGACTGCCACTATGCGCGCGGTGGCGGTGACCCCGAAACAACCCGGCAGTGCCCGGCAGGTGGAGCTTCCGATCCCGGCCGTCGCCGCCGGCATGGCAGTAATGAAGGTGCTGGAGGTTGGCATCGATGGCACGGACACCGAGATCAACCAAGGGCTGTATGGCGAGCCCCCGCCCGGTTCGAGTTTCCTGGTCATCGGCCACGAGGCGCTCAGCGTGGTCGAGGCGGTGGGGGAGGGAGTGTCGGGTTTCGCGCCCGGGGACCTGGTGGTATCGACCGTACGTCGCCCCGACAACTGTCCCAACTGCCAGGCGGGCGAAAGCGACATGTGTCTTTTCGGCAACTACACGGAACGTGGGATCAAGGGCGCGCACGGTTACATGGGTGAGTACTACAGCGAGACCCCGGCCTTCATGGTCAAGATCCCGCCCGCGCTTCGACCCTTCGCCGTGCTGCTCGAGCCGTTGAGCATCGTGGAGAAAGCGACGTATCAGGCATGGAAGATCCAGGAACGGATGGTGTGGCAGCCCACGCGGGCTGTCGTGCTCGGCGCCGGACCCATCGGCATCCTGGGCACCATCCTGCTGCGACTGCGCGGCCTCGAGGTGCACGTCTACGCAAAGGCAGCGCGAGATAGCCGGCAGAGCCGCATCCTCGAGGACCTGGGCGCGACCTATCAGAGCGTCGACGACCACCCGGTGACCGGCCTAAAGAAAGAGCTCGGACAGATCGATTTCATCCTGGAAGGCACCGGCAACAGCACAGTGGCCTTTCAGGCGATGGCGCAGGTCGGGACCAACGGCGTCGTGTGTCTCACCGGCGTGTCGGCGGGCAATCGCAGTATCAAGATCCCGGCCGACGTTATCAACCTGCAGATGGTGCTCGGCAACCGGGTGACCTTCGGATCGGTCAACGCCAACCGGCGCTACTTCGAAATGGGGTTGGCGCATTTTCAGCAGGCGGAACAACGATGGCCCGGGATCTTCCAGCGGCTCATCACCCGCCGGGTGCCATTCGGCGACTTCCTGTCAGCGCTCGATCGGCGGCCAGAGGACATCAAGACCCTGCTGACGATCGCCGCCGCCTAGGTCTCACCATGACGCTTCAGCTCGACCCCCAGTCCTGCCGCCATCTCGATCTGGCGATCCAGCGCGAGTGGCTGGTGACCAACGGGTTGGGTGGCTACGCCTCGGGGACGGTGGCCAGCGTCAACACCCGACGCTATCACGGCCTGCTGGTGGCCGCCCTGAATCCGCCAGTCCAGCGCATGGTGCTCGTGGCCGCCCTCGACGAATGGGTCCGGTCTGGTACGGCCGACCTACAAGCGCTATCGGCTCACGAGTACTGGGATGGGACCGTCTTTCCCCAGGGCTATCGACAGCTCGAGGGCGTGGAGATCGACGGCATGCTTCCGGTGTTCCGCTGGACGATCGCCGGCGGCACCATCGAGAAGCGGGTCTGGATGGAGCAGGGCGTCTCGCGGACGGTTGTCACCTACCGGCTGGTGAGCGGTTCGCCGCTCACCTTGCAGCTGCGTCCGCTCTTTGCGCACCGCGATTACCACCAGCAGCGGCACGGCCAGGGCGCCTTCGACATGAGCGAGACCACCGAGGGATGGATCATCGATGCCGCCGGGGTCCGCAGCTACTTCGGCGTTCGATCCTCGGCCACCGTGTGCAGCCGGCCTGATTGGTACTGGCGGGTTCTCCACCGGGCGGAACGCGAGCGGGGGCTCGATGACGAGGAAGACCTTTTCACGCCGGGCGTGGTCGAGGTCCCGCTCGCCGTCGGTGCCGACGTTGCCGTCGTCATTGCCACCGAGCCGACGCCGTCGAGCTGGGACGTCGCGCGATCCAGGCGAGACGCCCAGCAACGTCAGGACGCCGTCCTCGGCCCGGGGATGGAGCATCCGCTGGCGGAACAGCTGGCGCTGGCCGCGGATCAGTTCCGGGTGGTGCGGCGCACACCCGGTACGGCGCCCTCCGCCCCGCAGCGAACGGTGGTCGCCGGCTACCACTGGTTTACCGACTGGGGTCGCGACACCATGATCAGCCTGCCCGGGCTCGCGATGCGCCCCGGAACCCTCTGGGAGGCGCGCGCGGTGCTCGACACCTACATCCAGTACCTGGACCAGGGCCTGATTCCCAACCGCTTCCCCGAAGGAGGCCAGGCCCCTGATTACACCGCCATCGATGCCACCCTCTGGCTCTTCCAGGCGCTCGCTGCCTACCTCCGCGCCAGCCGCGATTGGCGGTTTATCGCCGACCGCCTGGAAGCGATGGAAGCCATTATCGACTGGCACGTTCGCGGGACGCGGCACAACATTCAGATGGATCCCGCCGACGGGCTCCTTGCCGGCGGCGAGGATGGCCTCGCCCTTACCTGGATGGACGCCAGGGTGCAGGATTGGGTCGTCACACCGCGCCGTGGCAAGCCGATCGAGGTCAACGCGCTCTGGTACAACGCGTTGCGGCTGATGGCCGACTGGTGCGAGCGGGCGATGCGGCCGGCGGGCCCATATCGTCAGATGGCGGCCCACGCACACGCATCGGCGCAGGAACGATTCTGGTTCGCGGACGGTGGTTACTGCTATGACGTCGTCGACGCGCCCGAGGGTGACGATGCCAGCCTGCGCCCGAACCAGGTCATCGCGCTGGGGCTGGTGTATCCATTGATTGAGGGCGAGCCTGCCCGACGCGCGCTCGATGTCGTCACCGCAAAACTGCTGACACCCTACGGCCTACGCACGCTGAGCCCCGATGATCCCCGATACCAGTCTTCATATCGGGGCGATCAACGCGAGCGCGACGCCGCCTATCACATGGGCATGGTGTGGCCCTGGCTGCTGGGGCCGTATCTCGATGCGCACGGCCGCCTCGACGGCGACCGGCCCGCGGTGCACCGCTTGCTCGAACCGTTCACGGCGCACCTGCTCGACGCCGGGCTCGGGACCATCAGCGAGATCTTCGAGCCCGAACCGCCCTACCGGCCGGTGGGTTGCATCGCCCAGGCGTGGAGCGTCAGCGAAGTCCTGCGTCACGTGCTCGCCCTATCCTGAGGTCGCGTGAAGCTGGTCGACGTCACCATCCCGATTCGCACCGCCATGACGGTCTATCGTGGCAATCCGCCGGTGCGGATTCACCCGGCCATGACGCTGCGAAAGGATCACGTCAACCTCAGCGAGCTCTGCCTTGGGTCGCACACCGGCACCCATGTCGACGCCCCCGTTCACTTCATCAAGGGCGCAAAGGGAATCGACCGGGTGGACCTCGATCGCTTCATCGGTCCGGTCTGGGTCGCCGACCTACGGCGCGTCCGCGGCGGCATCAGCGCGGCCGATTTGGATCGTGCGCGCATTCCAAGGAGCACCCGTCGCCTTCTGCTGCGCACCAGTAATTCACGCTTGTGGCACCCGGCGCGTCCATTTCAGACCGACTTCGTTTATTTAGCTGCGGATGGCGCCGAGTGGATGGTAGAGCGCGGCATCGAGCTGGTCGGCATCGACTACCTGTCGATCGAGGGCTACGGCGTCGAGGGCGCGCCCACGCATCATCGATTGCTCGGTGCTGGGATTCCGATTCTCGAGGGGCTCGACCTTTTCAAGGTCAGACCTGGCCGGTGGCAAATGGCGGCGCTGCCACTGCGCATCAAGGACGGTGACGCAGGCCTTACTCGCGCCGTCCTCTGGTCAACCTAAATGAGTACGGACGCTGACGTGGTCATCGTCGGCGCAGGACAGGCTGGTCTTTCGCTCAGTCACGAGCTCGCTGCCGCTGGAGTTGAGCACGTTGTTCTCGAGCGGGGCCGCGTTGGCGAGACGTGGCGAGGGCGCTGGGACAGCTTCTGCCTCGTGATCCCCAACTGGACCGTCCAGCTACCCGGCGGGCGCTATCGCGGCGATGATCCCGACGGGTTCATGCCCAAGAACCAGATTGTCAGCCACCTGGTTGGGTACGCCGAAAGCTTCAATGCGCCGGTGCGCGAGGGGGTGATAGTGAGCAGCCTGGAGCCGGCGGACCAGGGCGCATTTCTTCTCCGGACTTCATCTGGAGAATTTCGCGCGAGAGATGTCGTGCTCGCCTCGGGCGGATATCAAAAGCCGCATAGGCCGCCGGCCGCCGATGAACTTCCCCCTCGAGTCCATGCCATCGACGCCGAGGACTACGTCAACGCGACGCTGCTCCCACCAGGGAAGGTGCTGATTGTGGGCAGCGGTCAGACGGGTTGCCAGCTTGCCGAGGAGATTTTCGAGTCGGGCCGGGATGTCTTTCTCGCGTGCGGGCGCGCCCCATGGGTTCCACGTCGAATTGAGGGCCGCGACAACATCGCTTGGGTCAGTCGGACGCCCTTCTTCGATGCGAAGTTGACCGACCTGCCGAGCCCAAAGGCCCGTCTCCTCGCTAATCCACAAATGAGCGGTCGCCGGGGTGGTCACGACCTGCATTTCCGAACGCTGCAGGCGCAGGGCGTCCAGCTGCTGGGCCATCTCATCGGCGTAAGCGACGGGCGTGCCTATTTTGCGAACGACCTGGCCGATTCGGTCGCGTTTGGCGACGCACGTTATGCCGACGTCCGCGAGCTTATCCGCAAAGCGTGCGCCGCGGTATCAACACGAGCCCCGGAGATGGCCCCGCCGCCGCCTTTCAGCGCCGACCCCGCAGAGACTCTGGCGCTGGGTGACGTCGGCGCCGTCATCTTCACGTCTGGTTTCCGGCCTGACTATGCCAGCTGGGTGAGGTTTCCGCAGGCGTTCGACGATGGTGGCTTCCCGATCCAGCAGGATGGCTCGAGCGCCATCGTGCCGGGACTGCATTTCATGGGGGTCCATTTTCAGCGCAAGCGCAAGTCGGCCACGTTGCTTGGGGTCGGGGAGGACGCGACCGTCCTAGCGGACGCGATCGCGACGCGCTAGAGGATGGCCTCGTCGGTGGCGAGCTGATCGACGATCTCCTGGCGGAGCGCCGTCTCGTCGCGCTCGCGGACACTCTTGAGATTGCGGAACGGACGATCGAGGCCCATCCGCCCGTGAATCACCCAGGCACCGCCCTGGGCGAAAGCCATCAGGTTGACCTCATAGACGCGGTGCCCCTTGTTCTTCCAGGCGAGCGTCCAGCGCGGCGGGCGGCCCTGGTAACTCAGCCGTCCGCGGCCGCCGATCTTCTCGCGGTTGATCGCGGCGAGCTGCTCCTGCACCATGGCGTCGAGCGCGGTCAGCAGCTGGAACAGCCGTTCTCGGTAGTTGTCGACGCGTCCCTGGAGGTTGAAATCCGCTTCCGTGACGGGCACTTTGGTCATGATATCTTCTCCCCAGATTATCCACAGGTTGTGGGAAACGTTGGTCTTGACACCAATATGTTGGGGTCTCAAAATGGGGAGGCCCCGGATGGAAACCGCGATCGACGTCCAGCTGCTGACCCACACGCCCGATCCGGTCCGGGTGATGTATGTCGCCTTTCGCACCTGCTATTCGCGCTTCACACCACAGGAAATCTGGGCCGACATCGAGTCGGGCAAGATCACGCAGGAGAAGATGAAGGCGTTCATCTTCGACAAGTTGAAGAGCGGCCATTCCTCACCGCGCACCCAGGTGTATTTCACTTTCGCGGTGAGTGGCCTGTCTCGCGCCGCCAGCCATCAGCTCGTGCGGCACAACAACGGCATCACCTATGACCAGCAGTCCCAGCGCTATTACGCCTTCAAGGAAGCCGACTTTCCGTTTGTCGTGCCGGAAACGTGGGAGCAAGCCGGCCTGCGCGATGAGTACCTCGCGTTCATGCATCGTGTGGGCGAGCTCTATGACCAGGCGCTCAAGGCGGGCGTCCCCGCGGAAGATGCCCGCTTTCTCCTTCCCAACGCCGCCTCGACGAACCTGACCTTCACCGTGAACTTCGAAGAGTTCCTCCACATCGCGGATCTCCGCCTCTGCTGGCGCGCCCAGTGGGAGATCCGGCACATGTGGGCCAGGGCGCGCAACGCGCTCAAGGCCCAGTTCCCGGAGCTGGCCAAGCCGGTGCAGCCGAAATGCGGGGATCAGCGGCTCGGCTACTGCGATGAGCCGATGGCGGAGTACCTGAAATGCCCACTGGGTGCGCGCCGGATCCGGCTGCATAAGGACGAGATCGTGGCCGCGGCTAAGGCTGGCCGGACGCTGGAATCGAGCCCGCTCACCGAAGAGGACCTCTCGTTGCTGACGCCGAAGCCAGAGTTCGAGAAGGTTCTCACCGGCACAAATTAGTCCTGCGTTAGGATTGCCCCGTGCGACCCGCATCGGCGACGACCACGCTTGCGCGTCACTGGATTCCGGAGCGATCGTTTCTGAGCGACCTCGGCCTGGTCGTGGGGTTCAGCCTTTTCACCGGGCTCATGGCCCACGTCGCCATTCCGCTGCCCTTCACGCCGGTCCCCATCACGGGGCAGACCTTCGCCGTGCTGTTGTGTGGCGCGCTACTTGGCGCCCGGTTGGGCACCGCGTCGATGCTCCTCTACGTCACCGAGGGCATCGTCGGCCTGCCCGTCTTCGCGGCCGCGGCCAATGCCGCGACCTACGGCTACCTCGCCGGCTTCGTGGCGGCGGCCTTTGTGGTTGGCTGGTTTGCCGACTTCGGATGGACGAGAGACCTGCCGCGTACGGTGCTCGCCATGATCGCCGGCGAAGCGGCGATTTACTTTTTCGGCTTGCTCTGGCTGGCCCACTTCGTTCCGGAGTCGAAGGTCCTCGACTTCGGGCTCTACCCCTTCTTGATCGGGGACGCGATCAAGCTGGCGGCGGCGGCGATCGTCGTCCCCGCCGGGTGGCGCCTCAGCCGCGCCCGATGATCGTTTATTGCTCCAGCTGCGGATCGAAGACTGAGCCGCGGCTGGTGGCGAGGCAGTATCTACGGGCGTGTCCCAACTGCGACCGGACCTTCTTCCGCAATCCCAAGGTCGTCGTCATCGCGTTGATCGAAGACGCCGGGCGCGTCCTCCTGGGTCGGCGCGACATCGAGCCGGGGCGTGGGCTTTGGGGATTGCCCGGCGGCTACGTCGATTGGAATGAGCATCCGGAAGCTGCGCTTATCCGCGAGTGCAGCGAAGAAATGCAGATCGAGGTCGAGCCGATCGAACCGCTACCCGTCCAGCACATCGTCGTCGACGACGAGGGCATCGTCTTCCTCCCATATCGCGCGCGTCTGGTCCGGGGTGAGGCCTCGGCGGGTGACGAGGTGCAAGAGGTGGGGTGGTTCAAACCGGATGCCCTACCCTCGGTCGCCTTCCCGAGTCATCGCCAGGTGCTGCAGCGCTGGATGCACGACCTCGCGACGCGCGGCGTCGCCTGAGGCCACCGCCATCGCGCGCAAGAGCATCGTCACCAAGACCGGGGATGGGGGAGAGACCGGCCTGCTATACGGCGGTCGGGTGTCAAAGACCGACCCACGGACAGAGGCCTACGGAGCCGTCGATGAGGCGATCTCCGCGCTGGGGGTGGCGCGGGCGCTGATCAAAGACCGGGGCCGGCACGCGATCATCCTGCGGGTGCAGAGTGAGCTGTTCACCGTCGGCGCCGAGCTGGCAACCGACACCGCCGAGTACGACAAGCTGCAGCAGCATTTCATGGTCGTGACGCCGGACGTCACCAGCCGGTTGGAAGTCGAGATCGATGACCTGGAGCGGCGGGTGCCGCTGCCCGATGCGTTCGTCATCCCGGGTGGCACGCCGGCGGCCGCGGCCCTCGACGTCGCGCGCGCCGTGTTACGTCGGGCCGAGCGCCGGATCGTCGGCCTGCAGCAAGCCGGTCAGCTGCGCAACCCGGAGGTGGTGCGCTACGCGAACCGGCTTTCGGACCTGCTCTTCATGCTGGCGCGGGCGGAGGAAGGCAGCGCGGTCAAACCGCTGACAGGACGGCGAGTGGCCCGCACGCCAGCACCGCCAGCTCGCACTCGTCCCGCACCCAGGCGTCGGTCTCGCGGCTGATCGCTTGATTCAGGGCGGTCCGCGCGGCCGTGCCGCCGAGCCTTCCCAGGGCCCACGCCGCGTGTCCCCGGACGAGAGGCTCCGGGTCGTCGAGCGCTCCGGCCAACGCCGGCACAGACCCGCGATCGGCGACGTTACCGAGCGCGATGCAGACATTGCGAAGCAGTCCCGCGCGTCGCGTGCGCCACAGTGCGCTCTGACGAAAGCGCTGGCGGAACGCCGCGTCGTCGAGCGTCAACAATTCCTCGAGCCGGGGCCGCGCCTCGATGGGCGGACCGAAGGCGGCGACCGCCGTCGCGTCGGGCGCTGCGGGCCGGGCATTGACCGGACAGATCTCCTGGCAGAGGTCGCACCCGAAGATCCAATCGCCGATCATCGGCCGCATGTCGAGTGGGACGACCCCGCGGTGTTCGATGGTCCAGAAGGAAATGCAGCGGCGATTGTCCAGCACGCCGGGCGCGACCAGCGCCCCGGTGGGACACACGCGCATGCAGGCATCGCAGGCGCCGCAGGTCTTCTTCAGCGGCGCGTCGGTTTCGAGTGGCGCCGAGGTGACGATCTCTGCCAGCAGGACGTTGGAGCCGATACCAGGGACGAGCAGGTTGGTGTTCTTGCCGAGCCACCCGATGCCCGCCCGCGCCGCGGCCGCGCGGTCGAGCATCCATCCATGGTCGACGTAGGTCTTCGCGGTGAAGCCGTGCTCGCGCAGCATCGCGAGCAAGGGTTGCATCCGTTCGAGCAGGACCTCGTGATAATCGCGACCCAGTGCATACGACGCGATGCGCCCGCGGGGGCCATCGTCAGGGCCCCCACCCTGCCCTCCCCCGCGAGCGGGGGAGGGAGATTGTGCGGTGGAGGAGTCAGAGGTCGGACCGGGGTACGGGTAGGCCAGCGCGATGATGCTCCGGGCCTCCGGCGTCGCGCGCCGGGGGTTGGCGCTGGCATGGACCCGCGCCTCGCTCCACCAGGTGAGGCCGTCCATCAGGCCTTCGGCGGTGCGGCGGGCGGCTGCGGCTTCGGCCTCCTCGAGTGGCTCTGCGCTCGTGATGCCGACGGCGGAGAACCCGAGGGCTTTGGCCCGGCTCTTGACGGCCGCCGTGAGGTCCATTTGCCACTAGCTTAGGGGCGATTCCGGGAGTAGCATTAGGGGTAATGCAGGGGAGTGCAGTATGGCGCGAATTGCAGCTCCTCTTGAGCCTGAACCTGCCTGACACTGCCTACTATGTCTGGGAAGGGACCGCAACCTGCTGCCACTGCGACGAGCAGCGGCTGGTGATCGGGGCACCCACCGAGCAGTCAGCCCGACAGCTGGTGCAGGCCTACCTGCCGGTGGTACGGCGCACGCTCCAGGCGATTCCGGATGCCCCAAAGCGGGTGTCCGTCGTCGTGACGACCGGGCCGATGGCGCACGCGTGATTGCCGGCTAGCAACCAGCGGCGCCGCCTCAAGGCGGAGATCTTGGGCGATGTCCAGGGGGTTGGCTTCCGCTATTTTGCCCAGTCGCACGCCCGCCGATTGGGCCTTGAGGGCTATGTCCGCAACCGCTACGATGGCGCCGTGGAAGTGGAGGCGGAGGGCAGCGCCGATGCCCTCGAACGGTTCCTCGACCTGCTCCGGCAAGGCCCCCGTGCGGCCCGCGTCGAGGATGTCCGGGTCGACTGGTTGCCGATTCGCGGCGACCTGGGTCCGTTCGGCGTGAGAGGATGATGCAGTCATGAAAATCGCACGCCGCATGAGCGAGATCGGCACCGAAACCGCCTTCGAGGTGCTGGCCAAGGCGCGCAAGCTCGAAGCCCAGGGCCGCAACATTGTGCACCTCGAGATCGGCGAGCCCGACTTTCCCACCCCGCCGAATATCGTCGAGGCCGCCGAGCGCGCGCTTCGCGACGGCTACACGCATTACACGCCGGCGGGCGGCCTGATGCCGGCGCGGCAGGCCGTGGCCGACTGGATCCGGCGCTGGTACGAGGTCGAGGTCAAGCCCGAGCAGGTCGTCATGGTGCCCGGCTCCAAGAACGTGCTGCTGTTCACGATGCTGGCGGTGGTGGACCCGGGCGATGAGGTCATCGTTCCGGACCCCGGCTACGCGATTTATGCGTCGGCGGCGATTCTTGCCGGTGGAACTCCGGTCGGAGTCCCCCTACGAGAGCGCAACGACTTCCGGCTCGACATCGAGGAGCTCAAATCGAAAATCACCCCAAAGACGAGGCTGCTGGTCATCAACTCGCCGCAGAACCCGACCGGGGGCGTGCTGTCGACTCGCGACCTGGAGCAGATCGCGGAGTTGGCGATGAAGCACGACTTCTACGTGCTGACCGACGAGGTCTACGGCCAGATCACCTACGACGGCCATCACGCGTCGATCATGACCGTGCCCGGAATGCTCGAGAGGACCATCTACTCGGACGGACTCAGCAAGGCGTACGCGATGTGCGGTTGGCGCCTCGGCTTCGCGGTCGCGCCGCTGCCGCTGGCACAGAAGTTCGAGACGCTGATGATCAACAGCAGCTCGTGCGCGGCGGCCTTTACGCAGATGGCCGCCATCGAGGCCCTCTCGCCGCGATCGGACGGCGCGGTCCAGGCGATGGTCGGCGAGTTCAAACGTCGACGCGATGTGGTGGTCGATCGGCTGAATGCCCTTCCGGGTGTGAGCTGCCACAAGCCGCTCGGCGCTTTCTATGTGTTCCCGAACATCACCCAGACCGGTCAGGACGAGCGAGAGCTGGCTGACCGGATGCTCAACGAGGGCGGCGTGGCTCTACTTGCCGGGAGCACCTTCGGCGAGGAGGGCAAGGGATATCTGCGGTTGTCCTACGCCAACTCCATCGACCAGATCGAGGAGGGCGTCAAGCGGATGAAAGGAGTCCTGGAAAAGACCGCAGCTCACGCCTAGCCCCGATGGCTACCCGAGCCGCGCCCATCCTGGAACGCATCCTCGAGTCGAGGCGGGCAGCGATCGCCGGGCTCAAAGCCGACGGCAACGCGGCCGGATTGGCACGATCGGTTGCCCAAGCCCCTGCGCCCGCGGATTTTCGCGCCGCGCTGGTCGCCGATAGGGTGACGCTGATCGCCGAGTGCAAAGAGCGCTCGCCGTCCGGTGGCGTGCTGCAGCGCCCCTACGACCCCGTCGGGCTGGCGCGCCGCTACGTGGCCAACGGCGCCGTGGCGCTCTCCGTGCTGACCGAGCCCGAATTCTTCGGTGGCAGCCTCGACCATCTGCAGGCGATCCGCGCGGCCGTCGGGGTTCCCCTGCTATGCAAGGACTTCATCGTCGACCCGGTGCAGGTGATGGCGGCGCGTGGGGCGGGCGCCGATGCCGTGCTGTTGATCGTGGCCGTCCTCGACGATGCTCGCCTGCGTGACCTGCTCGCCGTCGCTGGAGGATGTGGCATGCAGGCTCTGGTCGAAGTTCACGACGAGGGCGAGGCCGAGCGCGCGCTGCAGGCGGGTGCGGCGATCGTCGGCATCAACAACCGCGACCTGACGACGATGCGGACGGACAAAGGTACGACGGCACGGCTGCGCCCCTTGATCCCGGCCGGTCATGCGATCGTCAGCGAGAGCGGCATCGACAGTCGAGCCGATATCGATGCGCTGCTTCGCCTGGGCGTCAACGCGGCGCTGGTCGGGGAGTCGCTGCTTCGGGCTGAAGACCTCGAGGCGAAAGTCCGTGAGTTGAGCGGGCGATGACCAGGATCAAGGTCTGCGGCAATACGCGGAAAGATGACGTCGATCTCGCGGTCGAGCTCGGTGTCGACCTGATCGGGTTCATCTTCGGGCCAAGCAAGCGGCACATCGAGATCGATCAGGCAAAGCAACTGGTCGGCGACATCCCAGATACGGTCGAGCGGGTTGGGGTTTTCGTCCACGAACCGGCGGACGTGATCGAGAACGCCGTCGACGCGTGCGGGCTGACGGCGGTGCAGATCTACCGGCCGATCACGTCCGAAGATCGCCAGCTCGGAGTCACCCTGCTACCGGCGCTGCGCGTGCGCAACGGGGAGGACCTCGATGATCTCGCGTTCGAAACCAGCGATCACCCGCTGCTCGACACCTGGGCATCGGAAACCGCTGGCGGTGGTACCGGTCAAACCTGGGATTGGACGAAGGCGGCACGCCTCGCTCGGCGTTATCCGATCCTCGTCTCGGGCGGCCTGAATCCCAGCAATGTGGGGGACGCCGTGCGCCGGCTGAAACCGTGGGGCGTCGATGTCTGCAGCGGCGTCGAGGCCGAACCCGGACGCAAGGATCACGCGAAATTGCGAGCCTTCGTCGAAGCGGTCCGTCGGGTGGATGGGGCATGAGTCATACCGAGAGCCCCCACCCTGCCCTCCCCCAGAGGGGGAGGGGACCGGACGCGCGTGGTCGGTTCGGCCGGTACGGCGGGCAGTACATCCCGGAAACCTTGATGGCCGCCGTCGAGGAGCTGGCGGCGGCGTTCGATGGCGCGCAAAAGGATGTTGCCTTTGCACGTGAGTTCGACTACCTCTCGCGCACCTTCAGTGGCCGGCCGACTCCGGTCTATCGCGCGGATCGCCTGACCGAGCGTGCCGGCGGTGCCGAGATCTGGCTGAAACGTGAGGACCTCTGCCACACCGGCGCGCACAAGATCAACAATGCGTTGGGCCAGGTGTTGCTTGCCCGCCGGATGGGAAAGCAACGCATCATCGCCGAGACCGGCGCGGGTCAGCACGGTGTCGCGGTCGCCACCGTCTGCGCCAAATTCGGGCTCCAGTGCGAGGTCTACATGGGCGTCGACGACATGGCCCGCCAGGCGATCAATGTCTACAAAATGCAATTGCTCGGCGCCACCGTAACGCCGGTGGAGAGCGGCAGCAAGACGCTGAAAGACGCCACCAATGAGGCGATCCGCGATTGGGTAACCAACGTACGCAGCACGCATTACGTCATCGGATCGGCCGTTGGCCCGCATCCCTACCCGTTGATGGTCCGCGAATTCCAATCCGTGATCGGGCGCGAGGCCCGCGCGCAGGTGCTGGTCGAAACCGGGCGGTTGCCAACGGTGGTGGTGGCCTGTGTCGGCGGCGGGAGCAACGCCATCGGGATCTTCGCGCCGTTCTATGACGACCCGGTCCGGCTTGTCGGCGTGGAGGCCGCCGGACGCGGGCTCGACAGCGGGGCGCACGCAGCGTCGATCGTCGGTGGTCGTCCCGGCGTACTGCACGGCTCCTTCAGCTACCTGTTGCAGGACGAGGACGGCCAGGTGACGGCGACCCACTCGATCTCCGCGGGGTTGGATTATCCCGGCGTCGGGCCCGAGCATGCCTTCCTCAACGACCAGCGTCGCGCGGAATACGTCAGTGTCACCGACGAGCAGGCGCTCGCGGCCTTCCATCAGACGTCGCGGCTGGAGGGCATCATCCCGGCGCTCGAGAGCTCGCACGCGATCGCCTACGCGATGCCGCTGGCGGCCCAGCTCGCGGCGGAAGACATCGTGCTGGTCAATCTGTCCGGTCGGGGAGACAAGGACCTCGATATCGTCCGGGGCGCAAGCGGCGGGTGAGCCGGATTGCGGCGACCTTCGCGCGGCTCAAGGCCGAGCATCGCCTGGCGCTGATCGCGTACCTCACAGTCGGTTATCCGCGCGCCGACGTCACGCCCTCATTGGTCGAGGCGGCCGCCCAATCGGGGGCCGACACCATCGAGCTCGGCATTCCCTTTTCGGATCCGCTGGCCGATGGGCGCACCATCCAGGCTGCGTCGCAGCTGGCGTTGAAGGGGGGCATGACGGTAAAGCGAGCCCTCGAGGCGGCAGCCGCGGCACGGAAGAAAACTAACGTGCCGCTGCTCTTCATGACCTATCTCAACCCGATCCTCGCCTTCGGCCTCGAAGGGTTTTGCCGCGCGGCGTCCGCCGCGGGCGTCGACGGGTTGATCGTGCCGGACCTTCCGCCGACCGAGTCTGCCGAGCTGCGTCGCGCAGCCGACGCCAGCCAGGTCGACCTGGTGTTCTTCGTCGCGCCGACGAGCAGCGAGGCCGGTATCGAGGCGGCGTGCCGGGCGGCGACCGGCTTTGTCTACTGCATTGCGGTTACCGGCGTCACGGGCGCGCGGGCTCATCTCGACGAGGCGGTCCTGCCGCTGATCGCCTCGGTCCGCCGCCACACCACGCTTCCGGTGGTCGTTGGCTTTGGCATCTCGAGGCCCGAGCACCTGGCAGCGCTGGAGGGAAAGGCGGACGGCGTGATCGTCGCCAGCGCGCTGCTGGATGCGATCGGCAAAGCCCCCGACGACCCGGCCACCCAGGTCAGCCGCTTCCTGCGCGAATTGCGCCCGCTACCCGCGCGCTAGCACCCGTCGCAAGCCCGTCCCCGGGCCCGCGTCACACCGTCGGGGAATGGCCAAGGTCCAAGATGCCCCCTCGCTCGAGGAGGATGCTGAGGAACGCCGGTTGATCGATCGGAGCGCGGCGGGAGATCAGGAAGCCTTCCGCCAGCTCGTGCTCCGCTATCACCGGCTGGTCATCAACGTTGCCTTTCGGGCCCTGGGGGAACTCGCGCTGGCGGAAGACGTCGCCCAGGATGTCTTTATCAAGGTCTACAAGGCCCTGCCCGCCTACCGACACGACAAGCCATTCAAGCACTGGCTGCACCGGGTGGCCGCCAACGCGGTCACCGACGCCCTGCGTCGCCGCCGCCCCATCGTCTCGCTCGACGGCATGGAGCAGCCCCCTGCCAGCCGCGACGCCGATCCGCAGGACATCGCCACGCGCCACGACTTGCAACGCGCGGTCCGTCACGCGATCGCGAGCCTGCCGTCGCACTATCGCGACACCATCGCCCTGCAGGCGTTCGGCGAGCTCAGCTACGACGAGATCGCGAAGACGCTCGACATTCCGTTGGGCACGGTCATGTCGCGCCTGAACGGCGCCAAGAAGCTCCTCCGCGAGCGCCTCGGGAGCATCGCCCATCCCGAGGAGGAGGCGAATACGGCGTGAACTCGGCCCGTTTGATCAGTCAGAGGGCGGCATCCAAATGTTGAGTCACACGACGACGCGCGATTGGCTGATTCCGTACGCCGACGGGATGCTCGCCGCGGACGAGCGCCGCCGAATCGACGGCCACATTTCCGGCTGCGCGGCCTGCGCCGCCGAGTTGCGCGAGGTCCGCGAGCTCAACCTGTTGCTGGTCACCCTGCCCCCGGCTCCGCCGGTCGCCTTCGCCCCGTTTTGGCTAAATCTCCAGGCGGTGCTCCCGCAGCGCCGAGTCCTTAGGATTCCAAGCTTCCCCAACTATCGCCGGCTCGGCCTGGCGCTCGCCGCGGCGACGGTCGCCATGCTGCTGGCCGCCGGCTCTGCGTTGGCGGCGCCGTCGGCGCTGCCGGACAACCCGCTCTATCCCATCAAGCAACTGGAAGAGGGCATCAAGCTGACCTTCACCGCTGCCAACGATCGGCTCACACTGCAGTTGCAGCTCGCCAGCGAACGGTTGCGCGAGGCGCGGGCGATGGCGAACGACCACAAGCCGCTGCTGGCCGTAAATAGCTTGCGCGCTTTTCGCGTCACCATCGATGATTCGGCGGCCGCGCTCAAGAATCCGGCCAACCCGCAGGCGGCGAAAGCAGCGGTGCTGGCGCTCCGCGTGGAGCTGGCTGCCGTCGAGCAAGCGAATGTCGCCCGCGGCGATGACGACGCCGACGTGAAGCAGCTCGTCCTGGCCGCGACCGACGAGCTCGATCGGATCGAAGGGTCCGAGGCTGTTACCACTCAGCCACCCGTTGTCGTCGGCGAGCAGGCCACTCCGCAGCCGACGCCACAGCCAACCCCGAAGCCGAAGTCGTCCGACAGCGACAACAAGAAGACTTCGGGCGATCATTAGCTGAACGCCTCGCACTAAACTTTTGCGGTGAGTGCCCGCGAGGATGTGCTGGTCGTCTCCAGGGACGTGCTGTTTGCCGGCAGCGAGTGGACGGGGTTTCGCGCCACCGGCCTCGATGACCTGCTGGCACGCATACGAGCGAACTATCGCTTCCGTCCGCGGAAGGAGGTCGAGGAGGACGCCGCCGAGCCCCAGATCATTCCCTATGTCGTGTTTCGTCACGATGACCGCTACTTCCTGACGCACCGACTGCGGCGCTCCAGCGAGCGGCGGCTGCGGCACCTGTACTCCCTCGGCGTCGGCGGACACATCAATCCTGAGGATGTAGCCGGTGCCGCCGACCCGATCGATGCGGGACTACGGCGCGAGTGGGAGGAGGAGGTGGTCTACGACGGCCACTTCTCGACGCGCTTGCTGGGCGCAATCAACGACCAGACAACGCCGGTCGGCCGAGTGCACGTCGGGCTGATCTTCCTGGTCGAGGGCGACAGGCCGGAGATCTCGATTCGCGAGGTCGACAAACTGGCGGGCGCGCTCTTCTCGCTCGACGCGATGCGCAGCTACTACCTGGACATGGAGTCCTGGTCGCAGCTGATCTTCGATTATTTGACGGGGGTTCCGGTCGCCTAGCTCGTCAGGTCTTTGGCGAGCTCCTCGAAGTTGCGCACGTAGCGCAGCACGTCGTCCTCCGAATGCTGGACGGAGAGCGTCCAGTTCTCCTCGGCGCCGGGCGCCATCAGCACGCCGCGGTTGCACTGGTAGAGCCACGACAGGTAGGCGTACTTCTTGTCGATGGTCAGGTAGTCGCGATAGTTGCGCACCGGCTCCTTCCGATAGGTGACGCAGCCGCGCGCCGCGAGCGTGATCGGATGGAAGGGCAGCTGGTAGTCGTCCATAACCTTGCGCAGTCCGCCCTCGAGCGCTTCGGAGAGTGCATCGAAGTGTGAGTAGGCGGTCGGGGTCAGGATTGAGAGCAACGTGGTCTTGGAGGCTGCCATGGTGAGCGGGTTGCCGTTGAAGGTGCCGATTTGCACCACCTTGTGTGCGTCGATCGTTCCCATGACATCCGCGCGGCCACCGACGGCGCCGCAGGGCAGCCCGCCGCCGATCGCCTTGGCGAGCGCGACCAGGTCGGGGGTGACGCCAAAGCGCTCGGTCGCGCCGCCGGCAGCAATCGTCACGCCGGTCTTGACCTCATCGAAGATCAGCAGCGCCCCGTGCCGGTGGGCAAGGTCGCGAACGCCCGCCAGGTATCCCTCTTCCGGGAGCACGATTCCAATGTTCATCATCACCGGCTCGACGATGATGGCTGCCACCTCGCCGCGACGCCGATCGAGCGTGCGCTCCAGGACCTCCAGGTCGTTGAATGGGACCACCGTGACCAGATCGACGACCGCCTGCGGCGTGCCGCCGCTGTAGGGAACCGACACCGGGGCATCGGCCGGACCCATCAGGTCGGCGGGTGGTTCGACCGACACCAGCAGCGCATCGTGGTGTCCGTGGTAGCTCGCTTCGATCTTGATAAGGCGGTCGCGTCCGGTGAAGCCGCGAGCGAGCCGAACCGCGTCGAGGGTCGATTCGGTTCCACTGTTGGTGAATCGCCACTGCGGCTGCTTGAATCGACGTGACAGCTCCTCCGCTACGACGGCGTCGTCCGCCACGGGTTGCGCGAAATGCGTGCCCCTGGCGGCCTGCTCGCCGATCGCCTTGACGATCAGCGGATGGGCATGCCCGACCGCCATGACGCCAAAGCCGTTGTGAAAGTCGACGTATTCGTTGCCGTCGACGTCCCAGACGCGGCTGCCCTTCCCATGGTCGACGAAGACCGGCTGAGGAGCGGCGTCCTGGAATGATGAGGCAACGCCTCGAGGGATGAACTGCTTGGCTTGCTTCCAGAGTTGATCGGACCGCTGCCGCTTGGACCGGAAACGGTCCTCCTCCTTGGCGATCAGTTCGACGACACGGCCGGGGGCGATCGGCTCGGCGATAGTACTCACGGCTTCGCTCCTTTAGTCTTCTTCACGGCCAGCGCCGAGATGGCGTCTAGTATGCAGCGGTTGGCGTTCTGGGCGGTGATCTCCGAATGATCGTACGGCGGCGAGACCTCGACAAGGTCCATTGCGACCAAATTCGTGCGCAGGGCGATCTTACGAATGGCGCGCAGCAGGTCGGCGGGCTGCATGCCACCCGGCTCCGGCGTACCCGTCCCGGGCGCGAACCCGGGATCGAGCACGTCGATATCGACCGAGAGATAGATCAGCTCCGGACCGTCCAGCGCCTGCGCGATCGCCTCGTCGATCACCGTGTCGACGCCACGATCGAGTAATTCGCCCATCAGGTGCCAGCGCATGCCCTGGGCGCGCATCCACTCGAAAGTCTCGCGCTCGGGCCAGTAGCCGCGCAGCCCGATCTGCACGAAGTTCCGCCCGGGGATCGCGCCCGATTCGATCAGCCGTCGCATCGGCGTGGCGTGCGACGCCAGGTTGCCCCAGCTATCGCGGCCGGTGTCGGCGTGGGCGTCGAAGTGAACGATGCCGACCTTGCCTCGGCCATAGGCGTCGGCGACCGCGGTGGCGGAGGGGTAGGTGATCGAGTGATCGCCGCCGATCACCATCGGCACGATCCTCCGCGAGGCGACCTCGGCCACCCGCTTTCGGATGGCTTCGTGCGCCTGGTCGGTCAGCCCCGGATAGCAGACCGCATCGCCATAGTCGACGACCTTCAGCACCTCGAACGGCGCCACCTCGAGGTCGAGGTGCCAGCTGGGCGGTTGATAATTTGCCACCCGAACTGCCCGCGGACCAAAGCGGGCGCCAGGCCGGTAGGTCGTCCCATCGTCCCAGGGCGCACCGACGATGGCGACGTCCGGACGCCACACGTCGAGCTCCTCGGGCTCACTCAGCGACCGCGCCTTGAGGAAGGTCGCGGGTCCGAGGTACTGTGGGCCGTCGACCTGGGCGTCGAGATTGGGGGTCGTTGGCATTCGCCTACAATTCTCGCAGCGTCGTCAATTCGAGCTTTCGAAGACCGTTTGGGGAGGGAGAACATGAAGCGGTTTCCAATCGTCCTGGTCACAGTGGCCATGACACTTTCCGCGTGCGGCGGGTCGACAGCAGGCCCGGCGGCCTCGAGTTCGGGGGGGCCGAGCAAAGTAGCTAGCATCGCGGCAGAGCTCCCGTCGTCGGTGCCGACGCCGATTCAGATCGCGACCGATGCGACCTACTCGCCGGACGAGTACATCGATCCCAACACCGGTGACATCGTCGGTTGGGACATCGACCTGGGTAAAGCGATCTGCAGGGTGATCGGTGTTGCCTGCACCTTCAACAATGTCACCTTCGACAGCATCATTCCGCAGCTCACCGCCAGCAACCCACGGTACGTTCTCGGCATCTCGAGCTTTACGCCGACCGCGGACCGCGAAGCCAAGGGCATCGACTTCGTCAGCTACTACAAGGCGGGCGAAGGCTGGGTCGTAGCGGCGTCGAGCAGCATCACGGTGAACAGCGCCGCCGACATGTGCGGCCATACCATCGCCGTGGAAACCGGCACGACGGAAGAGACCGATGCCTGGGGATACATCGGCAAGCAGGTTGGCGGTACGGCGATCGCGGGTGCCAAGGACAACTGCACCTCTGCCGGCAAGCAGGTCCTCAAGGTCTCCAGTTTTGAGAAGCAGACGGACGCGAACACCGCGTTACTCTCCGGGCGCGCAGACATCGGCTTTCTGGACTCTCAGATCGCCGCCTACCAGGTGAAGGCAACTGCCGGAAAGGTGAAGACGACTGGCCAGGGCTGCAGCGTCGCGCCCTACGGCATCGCTATGGCAAAAGGCAGCCCCGTGGAGAAGGCCATCCAGGACGCTGTCAAATACTTGATCGACAACGGCTACTACAAGACGATTCTCCAGACCTGGAGCGTTGCGGACGGGGCGGTTGTGAGCTCCGACGTGAAGATCAATGACAACAACTCGATCGGCGCGACCTGCGTGCCCTAAGCAGGTAATCGCGAGCCCGCGTGGCTAACGCGGTCGGGCTACGGCCGGAAGCGATCAAGGCGGTCCCGGTTCGACATCCGGGGCGCTGGGTGGCGGCGATTGTCGTCGGGGCAATCGCCGCCTACATCCTGTACACGGTCGTCACCGCGATTCAGAAGGATCACACCGCGCAGGGCTCCGGCTGGGCGGCGGTAGGTCACTACCTCTTCAACACCCTCATCTTCCGAGGGATTCTCGTCACCCTCGAGCTGACGGTGCTCGCCATGGCGATCGGCATCGTCCTCGGCGTGATCCTGGCCGTGATGCGGTTGTCGCCGAACCCGGTCATGTCCTGGGTGAGCTGGCTGTACATCTGGTTCTTTCGCGGCACCCCGGTCCTGGTACAGATCTTCTTCTGGTTCAACCTGAACCTGGTCCTCAAGAGCATCGACATTGGCATTCCCTTCACCTCGTTCTGGCTGCACGCCAACACGAATACCCTGATCCCGCCGTTCATGGCCGCGCTCCTCGGCCTCGGCTTCAACGAGGCGGCCTACATGGCGGAGATCGTCCGAGCCGGCATCATTTCGGTTGAGCACGGCCAGACGGAGGCCGCCCAGGCCCTGGGGATGAACCGGGGTCTCGTCATGCGACGGATCGTATTGCCGCAGGCCATGCGGGTCATCATTCCGCCGACTGGAAACGAGACTATCTCGATGTTGAAGACGACATCACTCGCCTTCACGGCCTCGGTCACCGAGCTCTTCACCCGCCAGCAGCAGATAGCGACCGCGACCTACGACGTTCTGGAATTACTGATCGTGGCGAGTATCTGGTACCTGGTGATGACCTCAATCCTCACGGTTGGCCAGTATTACGTCGAGCGACATTTCGGACGCGGTTCGTTGCGAGGCATGCCGCTGACACCGTTTCAGCGGTTCAGGGGGATGCTGTTCACTTTCCACGCCGCGCCGCCGACGTCCCCAGAGTCGGTGCCGGCAGGACCACCCATCCGAGGCCGCGAGCGCACTTGAGGTGAGCAACGCGCCTATGGTCAAAGCCGAGGCAGTTCACAAGAGCTTCGGGCGACTCGAGGTCCTCCGGGGCATCGATCTCGAGGTATCCCCGAAGGAAGTGATGTGCATGATCGGCCCCTCCGGCTCGGGCAAGAGCACGTTCCTGCGCTGCATCAACCATTTAGAGAAGATCGACGCCGGCCGGCTTTCGGTCGACGGCGAGTTGGTCGGCTACCAGCAGCGCGGCGACCGGCTTTACGAATTGCGGGACGCGGAGGTGTGCCGCAAGCGCTCAGAGATCGGGATGGTCTTCCAGCACTTCAATCTCTTTCCCCACATGACGGCACTCGACAACCTTATCGAGGCCCCGATCCGCGTCAAGAAAGAAAGCCGCGCGGTCGCTGCCGAACGCGGCCGGAAGCTGCTCGAGCGGGTTGGGCTCGGCGAGAAGGTCGACGCCTATCCGAGGCAGCTCTCAGGTGGCCAGCAGCAGCGGGTCGCGATCGCCCGGGCGCTGGCGATGGAGCCGAAGCTGATGCTCTTCGACGAGCCCACGTCAGCCCTGGATCCCGAGCTGGTCGGCGAGGTGCTCGATGTGATGCGAGGGCTGGCGGAAGACGGGATGACGATGGTGGTCGTGACGCACGAGATGGGGTTTGCCCGCGAGGTGAGTGACAGCCTGGTCTTCATGGACGGCGGCGTCATCGTCGAAGCCGGGAATCCCCGCGATGTCCTGAGCAACCCGCAGCAAGAGCGGACTCGCGCCTTTCTCTCGAAGGTGCTCTAGGCCTACCGCGGGAGTTCGACGCAGGGCCGGACGATGGTCGCTCCGCCGAGTGCCATGTGGGGCGCGTCGCGAGCGATCGCGATCGCGTCATCGAGCGAGTCCGCGTTGACCACCATGTAGCCGTAGATGTCGGGGGTGCCGAGCTTCGCGTCGCTGACCGACTCGCTGCTGACCGCCTTGGCGATGGGTTGCAACGGCGCGCCGGATTCCAGGGCGCCCCGCTGTGCCAGCGAGCCCATGTAGGCGCCCCACTTGCGGTTGTATGCCTGGGTCTGATCGTCGCCGGCATCCGGTTGGCCGGGAAGCCCGTGCATCAGGAAGAGAAATTTCGCCATGGTGTCCTCCTCGACTACTTTCGCGACCGAGGCCGCTTGAGATCTTTGAGGATTTCGCGGGAGGCGTTGCGGCCGTTGATGCCGCTGATCCCGCCACCGGGGTGGGTGCCGGAGCCGCACAGGTAGAGATCCTTGATGGGCGTACGGTAATCGGCGTAGCCGGCCACCGGGCGCCAGGAAAAGAGCTGGTCGAGGGTGAGGTCGCCGTGCATGATGTTGCCGCCGACTAGGCCGTACTCCTGCTCCATGTCGTAGGGTCCGAGCACCTGGCGATGTTCGATCGCCCCCTTGAGGTTGCGGGCAAAGCGCGCGTAGCCATCGACGACCCGGTCGGCGTAGGCCTCGAGCTCGTCGCGATGCGGCGCCTGTGACCAACTCGCCGGCACGTACTGCGTGAAGCAGCTCATCAGGTGCTTGTTAGTTGGCGCCAGGGAATCATCGACGATCGTCGGCAGGACGCCATCGGAATAGGGGGCGGCCGAGGGCCGTCCATACTTCGCATCATCGAAGGCGTGCTCCAGGTACTCCATCGAGTCGCAGAGCTGGATAAATGAACGTGCCGCGGTCATCGAGTCCTCGGGCTCAAGCCCGTCAAACCGGGGGAGCTCGCCCAGTGCCAGGTTGACCTTCACCGTCCCCGACCGAGTCTTGTACCGGTCGATGGCGCGAACGAAATCGGGCGGCAGCTGGTTGGACTCGACCAGTTCGCAAAAGGTGATCTTCGGATGCGCATTCGAGATGACGGCCCGAGCACGGACCTCCGTTCCGTCGGTCAGCGCCACGCCCACGGCACGACCACTCTCGACAAGGATGCGGCCGACGCGGGCGCCGGTACGGATCTCGGCCCCATGCTCGGTGGCGTCGTCGGCGATCGCTTGCGACACCGCGCCGGTACCGCCGCGCACAAACGCCCACTCCGCCATCTGCCCATCGATCTCGCCGATGTAGTGGTGGAGCAGTACGTACGCCGTGCCCGGTGTGTAGGGGCCGCCGTAGGTGCCGATTGCCCCGGACACGCAGCGGGCCGCCTTCACCTGCGGCGATTCGAACCACTCATCGAGGAGCTCGGCCACCGACAGCGTCATCACCTTGACGAAGTCGCCCGTGGTCTTGACGTCCAGGCCTTTGAGCTTCCAGGCGAAGCGAGCCAGTTCGAGCAGATCCTGTGGGGACTTGGCGCCAACGGCGGGCGGGGTCATCAAGAGCAAGGGCCGGACCAACTGCGCGATCTTCGCCAGGTAGGCGCTGAAGGCGGGCCAGACGTCGGCATCCTTCTTGGAGAACTTGGCGATCTCGCCCCTCGCCTGGGCCGGGTCTTTCGTGAGCAGCAGGTGGGAGCCATCGGGAAAGGGGACGTAGTAGTCCGCCGCCAGCGGGTAGAGCCTGAGGCCGTGACGATGGAGCTCGAGCTCTCGGATCACCTCGGGCGGCATCAGCGACAGGACGTACGACAGCGTCGACACGGTATAGCCGGGCCAGGGATGTTCGCTGACGGCGGCGCCCCCAAGCACCTGCCGGCGCTCGAGAACGAGTGTCTTCAGGCCCGCGCGACCCAGGTAAGCGGCGCTGGCGAGGCCGTTGTGTCCTCCGCCCACGATGATCGCGTCGTATTCAGCCGGCACCCGCCGGAGTATAGCCGCGCTCGCCCGCGTCGCCCCTCCCTTGACACGCGTCCACGCGAGGTTCACATTGCGCACAGGCTCTGCCGAGAGCCCAACACGCAAGGAGGGAAGCATTGGCAACAACTGTCGTTCGACCAGGCGCCGCATCGGGCATCGTCGAGGAGAAACGCAAACTCAAGAAATCGCTCTTCCGGTGGGACCTCGCGCTTTTCAGCATCTGCGCACTTGTCGGCATCGATACGCTCGGCGCGGCCGCGAGCTTCGGAACGCAAACGCTCTTCTGGCTTGCCTTTCTCTCGATCTTTTTCCTGATCCCGTACGGACTGATCATTGCCGAGCTGGGCACCAACATCCCCGTGGAGGGGGCGGTCTATGAGTGGGTCCGCCTCGCTTATGGGCATCTGGCAGGCTCGATTACGGCAGTCGTGTACTGGATTGCCAACCCGGTGTGGATGGGCGGAACTCTCGCGGTAACGGCCATTGCGGCCATGGATACGCTCTGGGGCACGCAGATCGGTGGGAATACCGGGCTGGCGATCGTCGTCGGTCTCGCCTTCGTCTGGATTGGGATCGCGATGAACGTCCTCTCGCTTCGCCAGATGAAGTGGGTTCCCGCGCTGGGGACTGTGGTCCGCGTCGTCTTGATCCTGCTATTTGGCCTGCTCGTTGTGGGAACCATCGCCGGCGGCAAGAATGCCGGTTCCATCAATGGCGGGGACCTCTTCCCGACGGCGGCCGTCTTCGTCGGCGTACTTGGCGTGCTGATCTTCAACTACGTCGGCTTCGAGCTGCAGTCCAACGCCAGCGAGGAGATGGGCGATCCTCGCCGCGACGTGCCGCGTTCGATTGCGGTCACCTGGCTTTTTGGCCTCGTCTTCTATCTGATCCCGGTGGCCGGCATCCTCCTGGTCGTTTCCAGCAAGAACATCACGAACGTGGGCGGCTTCGTCAGCGGCTACCAGACGGTGGTCACCAACGTCTTTGGCGGCGGGGCGGCCAACCTCCTGAACGGGATCGTTGGCCTGGCCGTCGTCTTTTCGCTCCTCGCGAGTGGGGTTGTCTGGCTGATGGGATCGGACCGGGCGATGGCGATCAGCTCGCTCGCCGGTTCGGGTCCCCGCCCACTCGGCCATTTCTCGAAGCGGTTCGGAACCCCGGTGCCAGTGAATGTTCTCTCGGGGATCGTGGCGAGCATCTTCCTGGTCCTCAGCTTCCTGCTCACCTCCGGCAACCTCCAGAGCTTCTTCAAGACCGTGCTGGCAGTGGTCATCTCGACGACCACTTTCTCGTACGTCGCGGTCTTCCCGGCGATCATCACGCTGCGGCGGAAGTATGAAACGACCGGACGCGGCTACCGGATTCCTGGCGGCGCCCCGGTTGTCTGGTTGTGCGCCATTCTGACGGAATTCTTCGTGGTTGCGGCGACCGTCTTCTCGCTGTGGCCGAATATCTGCAGCGCCAACGGCTGCTTTAGCGCTGATGCCACCGCAGCGGTGGGCAACGTTGCCCGCAGTACGTGGGAGCTCACGACGATTGGCACGATGGTTGTGATCGTCCTGCTCGGTGTGGTCTTCTGGTTGTCGGGCAGGAATCACCAGGTCAGTGCGGACTTCGAGCTCGTCACCGCCTCGGGGGAGTCAGTTCTGAAGTCGTAGCTGGGTCGGAATCGCGCTCCCGGGCCTCGACCCGGGAGCGCGGTTGCGCGTATTCAGGAAGTTGAATTGGCCACGTGTACCTTGACAACGGTTCACGCAGGGCGCAAATTGGCCCTCAGGCTCAGCCCAAGAGCCAAACACGCAAGGAGGGTAAGCATTGGCAGCGATTCCGATAGCGGCTGACGTCGTCAACGAAAAGCGCAAGCTCAAAAAGTCGCTCTTCCGCTTCGACATGATCTTCTTTACGGTCTGTGCAATCCTCGCGATCGACACCCTGAGCCAGTCTGCGTCCTACGGGTTTCAAACGATCTTCTGGCTCGTCGCTTCGGCCGTTACATTCCTGGTCCCCTATGGACTCCTGACGTCCGAGCTCGGTGCGGCCTTTCCGGTCGAAGGAGCGGTGTACGAATGGGTCCGCCTGGCGTTTGGGCACTTCGCGGGCGCCATCACGGCCGTCCTCTACTGGCTGAGCAACCCCATCTGGCTCGGCGGCACACTCGCCGCCGGCGCGATCGCAGCCATGGATGCGCTCTGGGGCACCAAGATCGGAGGCAACACCGGTCTCTCTATCCTGATCGGCTTCCTGTTCGTCTGGGTAGCGGTGACCATGAACATCCTGTCGCTCCGATCGATGAAGTGGGTTCCAAACCTTGGCGCGTTGGTCAAGATCGGGTTGTTCGTTCTCTTTGGAATCCTGGTCGTCGTCACCGGCACGCAGCACGGGTTCAAGGGCGATACCTCGAACTTCTTCCCCTCGAACATTGCCGTCTTCGTTGGGGTCATCGGCGTGCTGATCTTCCAGTGGGTCGGCTTCGAAATGCAAAGCAACGCCAGTGAGGAGATGGACAACCCCCAGCGGGACATCCCCCGCGCGGTGACGCTCTCCGGGATCATCAGCGTCATCAGCTACGCCATCCCGATTGCCGGCATCGTCCTTCTCCTGGGCAGCAAAGACCTGAGCAACGTCTCGAGCTTTGCGACCGGCTATCAGACGGCGGTCGGAAACGCCCTGGGTAGTAGTGCCCAAAACGTGGTCAACGGGATCGTCGGCGCAGCGATCGTCTTCGCGCTGCTGTCCAGCGGCACCGTCTGGCTGATGGGTTCGGACCGCCTGATGGCGATCGGCGCCCTCCAGGGATCGGGTCCGCGCTTCATGGGCCACTTCTCGTCTCGCTTTGGTACCCCGGTCACGGTTAACGTGCTGTCGGGCGTGCTATCGACCATCTTCATGGCGGCGACCTTCATCATCACGAGCGGCAACCTGAAGGCGTACTTCGGCGTGGTGCTTGGTCTCGCCATCTCGACGACGACGTTCTCCTACCTCGCCGTCTTCCCGGCGCTGTGGGTGCTACGGCGCCGTTACCCGAACGCGCGCCGTCCGTACCGGGTCCCCGGTGGGATGCTCGGCGTCGCGATCGTCGTCATCCTGACGGAAGGGTACGCGCTGCTGGCCACGATCTTCTCCCTATGGCCGAACCTCTGCAGCGTGGCCGACGGCAGTTGCTTCGGCGCATCGGCGACAGGGCAGGTGTCAAACCTCGACCGGCTTCCGTACGAGTTGACGGTGCTGATTACCGTGGGCATCGTTCTGGCTGTCGGGGTGTGGTTCTACGCGATCGGCAAGAAGCATGCCGTTCACGATCGCTGGCCGGACGAAGTGGCACCCGCCGACCAGCGCCAGATGGCCGGAGCCCGCAGAGTCTAAGCTTCGTCGTGTGTCCGTAACGCAAGATCGATCGGTGAGCGCGGGCGAGGATCTCGCCCGCGCTTTCACGTTACCGGCCAGCGCCTACCTCGACCAGGCAATCTTCGAACGCGAACGGGACCGCATCTTCGCGCGGACCTGGCAGCTGGTCGCCCGGGCTGACGAGTTGGCGCGGGTCGGCGACCTGAAGCCGACGACCATCCTCGACGAGCCGATCTTGATCACCCATGGCCTCGACGGCACGCTGCGCGGCTTCTACAACGTCTGCCGCCATCGCGCCGCCCAGGTGGTGCTCTCGAAGGGCAACCGTCGCAGCCTCCAGTGTCCGTATCACGGCTGGACCTACGGACTCGACGGCCGGCTCCAGGTCGCGCGCGAGATGGACGGCACCGAGAACTTCAGCAAGGCGGACTTCGGCTTGGTCCCGATCCGGGTCGAGCGCTGGGGACCTTTCGTCTTTGCCAACCTCGACGACCAGGCACCCTCGTTGAGTGAGGTGCTCGGCGCCATCCCCAAGGAGGTCACAGCGGCGGGCTACGACGTCGAGAAGATGCAGTTAGTCGAGCGGCGCGACTACGTCATCGACTGCAACTGGAAGGTCTACGTCGACAACTACCTGGAGGGGTACCACCTGCCGATCGCGCACCCGGGCCTCTTCAAAGAGCTGGACTACGACGCCTACCGGGTCGAAACCTTCCGGTACTACTCGAAGCAGCACGCCCCCATCCGGGAGCTGAAGCCGGGCGAGGAGCCCGGTCGCGACCGGCGCTACATCCGGCAGCCCGGGAGCGAGGAGAGCGCGCTCTACTACTGGGTCTTCCCCAACGCGATGTTCAACATCTACCAAGACAACATGAGCTCCAACCTGATCGTCCCGCTCGGCGTCGACAAGACGCTCACCGTCTTCGAGTGGTTCTTCGCCCAGCCGGGAACCGGGCCCGGGTGGGAGTCGATGCAGCAGACAATCACCTTCTCGGACGAGATCCAGCAGGAGGACATCGCGCTCTGCCAGCATGTGCAACGCGGGCTCAAGTCGCGCTCATACGACCGCGGCCGATTCAACGCCAAGCGCGAGAACGGCGTCTATCACTTTCAGCGGCTGGTCGCCGAGTTCTTGTCGTAGACGACCTTCCCGTTGAGGATCGTCGTCTGTACAGACGCCGCCATGATCGCTGACGGCGACCCGGCGAAGAGATCTCGGTCGAGGATGACGACGTCAGCCAGCATGCCTGGCTCGAGCGTGCCCTTGACCAGGTCTTCGTGCGCTGCCCAGGCGCTTCCCGACGTATAGCCGGCCAGGGCGTCCGCCAGCGTAAGGCGTTCGTGCGGGAGCCAACCGCCCGCCGGCCGTCCGTCCCTGGTCGTGCGATTGACCGCCGCGTTGAGGCCGAGGAAGGGGTCAAACGAAACGATCGGCCAGTCCGAACCGAAGGCAAGCCGGCCGCCCGCACGCCGAATCGAGTTCCATGGCCAGCCGCACGAGGCACGTTCGCGGCCGATCTTCGACTGGTAGGACTCGAGCTGGGCGGGCTCGGGGTCGGCATGATACGGCTGCATGCTCGCGATGACGCCCAGCGAGCCGAACCGCGGGATATCGGCCGCATCGATCGTTTCGATGTGTTCGATTCGGTGCCGACGATTACGGGGCGCGTTGGCGGCCGCCGCTCGCTCGAAGGCATCGAGCGCCCCTCGGACCGCCCCGTCCCCGATGGCGTGCACCTGGATCTGCCAGCCGCGGCCGTCGGCGACGCGCACTGCCGCCGCCAGTTCACCGGCCTCCCACTGCGGATAGCCGAACGCGCCCGGCTGGCCGGCGGACAGGCCCTCGTAGGGCGCCAGCATTTCCGCCGTGCCGGTCTCGATCACCCCGTCGGCAAAGGCTTTGACGATCCCGGCCGAGATCCAGGGATCGTCGCGATGGGGGACAACGGCCGCCCTGTACTCGGCGAGCCGGCGCTCCCATTCGGCCATCGACAGGCCGGGCTCCATCCGTAGCCCCAGGCGGATGCGGACCATCGGGCGGCCCGACGCGCGGAGCGCCCGATAGATCTCGAATTGCTTCAGCCCGCCGCCGGCCTCCTGGACGCTCGTCAGCCCGTGCCGGAACGCGAGACTGGCACCGGCCGCCAGGCTCTCGACGTCGTGGGCGATGGCCCGCGGAGGTAGTGCCCGGTCGACCAGCTCCATGGCGGCTTCCTTCAGGATCCCGGTGGCGCGGCCGGCTGCGTCGCGATGGATCGCGCCCCTCGGCGGATCCGGTGTGTCATCGCTGATTCCCAGCCGGGTAAGGGCGGTCGAGTTCACCCAGGTGGTGTGGCTGTCGTACGCCTCGATCGCCATCGGCCGGTCGGACACGACCTTGTCGAGCAGGGCCCAATCCGGCATCCCGCCGGGGAAGACGGCGTAGAACCAGCCTCGGCCCAGCAGCCACTCCCGATCCGGATGGGTATCCGCGAACTCGGCGATCCGACGAAGGACGCCGTCGACGGTGGTCTCCGCCGAGAGCTCCAGATTATCCAGGTTGCGCGCGCCCATCAGGAAGTGGACATGGGCGTCGTTGAACCCGGGCACCACGAGGCCGCCGCGGGCGTCGAGGACTGTCGATCCGGGGCCGGCCAGCGCCCGAATCTCCCGATCTGACCCGGTCGCAACGATGCGCTCGCCAGCAATGGCCAGGGCCGCCCGGCCGGGCTCCTCGGGCCAGAGGCGGCCATTCAGGACGATGATCGACGCACGGCTTTTGATGCTGGAGATAGTAGGGCCCTTACGAACAGATTGACGAACGGGCGACCGCCTGCTACGTTTGGCCGAGACCTAAGGGAGAGGAGGGAACCCGATGCCCGACGACGTTCAAACACGTCGACCGTCGACCGTTCAGGCTGCCGCCGGTACCCAGGAGGCGGCGGACGCCCACGACCTGGCCGGCTTTGGCTACAAGCAAGAACTCAAGCGAATCCTGGGCGTTTATTCGAGCTTTGCCGTCGCCTTTTCCTACATCTCACCCAGCACCGGTATCTTCACGCTCTTTGCGCCGATCGGGCTCGCGATCGCGGGTCCGTTCTTCTTCTGGAGCTGGCCACTCGTCGCCCTCGGCCAGTTCATCATCGCGCTCAACTTTGCCGAAGTTAGCTCTCACTTCCCGGTGGCCGGTTCGGTCTATCAGTGGACGAAATATCTGTCGAACCGTGCCTATTCGTGGATGACGGGTTGGGTCTATCTGTTCGCGGGCATCCTGACCGTCACCGGGGTCGTGGCAACCGTGCCCGGACTGGTGCTGATTCCATTGCTCAACAACCTCGGCGTGGGGATGACGAACAACGCGCAGAACCAGATCATCATCGCGCTGCTTGTGCTGGCGAGCACGACGATCCTGAATATCTTCGGCGTCCGGCTGGTCGCACTGATCAACAACACCGGTGTGGTCTTCGAGATCCTCGGCATGGTCGTCTTCGCGCTGATCTTGCTGATCTTCTATCACCACCAGCCGGCGAGCGTCGTTTTCGACAGCAGCTATCTCGGTACCAATAACCAGGTCGGCGTCTTCCTGGCCGCCATGTTCATGTCACTCTTCGTCATCTATGGCTTCGATACCGCCAGCACACTGGCGGAGGAAACGAAGAATCCGCGAGTCGAAGCACCGAAAGCGGTCCTGGGCTCCGTGGTCGGCGCCTTCATCATCGGCACGGTCTTCCTGCTCGCGTTGATCATCGCCATCCCGGATATGAAGAAATTCGTGGCCGGGGCGGGTGCGGTGCCAGCGACCATCACGTCGCCCGCCGATGTCCTGAACGCCGTGCTACCAACCTGGATGGCCAACGTCTACCTGCTCGTCGTCCTTGCGGCCATCTACGTCTGCTGCCTGGCGATTCAGACCTCCACCATCCGGCTGGCCTTTGGGATGGCGCGCGATGGCAAGCTACCGCTTTCTCGCTTCTACAACAAGGTCAGTCCGACGCTGCACACGCCGGTCATCACCTGCCTGGTGGTTGGCGGGCTGGCGGCGCTGCCCTTCATCTACTACGCCGGTGCCGGCTTGATCGCGATCGTCGCGACCGGCATGATCTATCTCTCCTACCTTCTCGGCAACATCGCCATCCTGCTCGCCCGCTTGCGCGGCTGGCCGACCCAGAGCGTGCCCTTCAAGCTCGGCGGCTGGGGCATGATCATCAACGTTCTGGGCCTTGTCTGGGGCGCGTCGATGCTCGTCAACTTCCTCTGGCCCCGGCCGGCGAGTAACCCAAGCGTAAATGCAGTGCTGCTCCCCGGTGGTGGCAGCCTGGGCGGGTTCGGAGACTCGGTTCCGATCTTCGAACTCGTGGTTGCCCTGATCGTCGTGATCGGCGCCATCTACTACGTCGTGGCGCAGCGCGGCAAGACCGACCAGGTCGTTCGGGCGGCGTAAGCGAAGGCCCCCACCCTGCCCTCCCCCAAAGGGGGAGGGTACGGGCCGGGCCGCCCGACGTCACGCCGCCCTTTCCACATCGGGGTGGCTATTCTGAACTTATAATGACCACCACGTCATGGCGGTCAAGATTCGCGTCCCCGGCGCACTGCGGCAGCTGACTCGCGGCGCGGCTATTGTCGAGGTCGATGCGGGCGATGTGTCGCAAGCGCTGGACGAACTGAACCAAAAATTCCCTGGCTTCAAGGAGCGCCTCTACGACGACAAGGGGGAGCTCCGCCAGTTCATCAACATCTACCGGAACGACGAGGACATTCGCTTCGGGTCGGGGCTGAAGACGGCGCTCAAGGACAGCGACGACCTCTCCATCGTGCCGGCGGTCGCCGGAGGCTGACTCCATGGCGCGGACGACAGTGCGCCTGACGTTCCGCGGCGACACGCTGAACGACCCGATCATCTACCGGCTGGGCAAAGACTTCAAAGTCGTGACCAATATCCGGCGCGCCGACGTCGCGGAAGGGAGCGGCTGGGTCGAGCTCGACGTCGATGGTGGCAAGGCCGAGGTGGATCGCGCGCTCGAGTATTGCCGCAGTCGCGGCATAGGGGTCCAGCTGCTGGAGTCGCAGTGAGAGTCGCCGTTGCCATGAGTGGCGGCGTCGACTCGTCGGTCGCCGCGGCGATCATGCGCGACGCGGGCCACGACGTTTTCGGCCTCACCCTCCAGCTGTGGCCCAAGGAGATGGCCGCCAGGGATTTCGATAAGCACCACGGCTGTTGCTCCCTCGACGCGGTCGAGGACGCCCGGCGGGTCGCCAACCGGCTCGGCATCCCGTACTACGTGCTGAACTTCGAAGACGATTTCCGGGCGGCGGTGATCGATCCCTTCACGAAGGCCTACCTCGAGGGCCGCACGCCGAACCCGTGCATCCGCTGCAACGAGACGATCAAGTTCGGTCTCCTGTTGAAGAAGGCGTTGGCGCTCGGCGCTGACGCGCTGGCGACCGGCCACTACGCCCGGATTGCGCAGAGATCTGCCGGCTTCACGCTGCACACGGCGGTCGACGACCGCAAGGACCAGTCCTATGTCCTCTATCAGCTCGGCCAGGAGGAGCTGGCGGTCCTTGCGTTTCCGATCGGCGAGTTCACCAAGATCCAGGTGCGCGAGAAGGCATCAGACTTGGGCCTGGTCACGGCCACTAAGCCGGAGAGCCAGGAGATCTGTTTCGTGGCCGACGGCAGCTACCGCACTTTACTGAGGGACCGCTTTCGTGACCAGGTCCGGCCTGGCCCCATCGTCGACGAGAGCGGCGCCGTCGTCGGAGAACACGATGGCGTCGCGATGTATACGGTCGGGCAGCGCTCGGGCCTGCGGCTGGCCGCCAGCGGGCCGCGCGCCAACCCGACGTACGTCAGCGGGATCGACCCAGCCACGAACACGATCCGGGTCGGGGCTCGGGAGCAGCTGATGCGGTCGAGCTGCCGCGTCGAGGACGTGCGCTATGTTGCCGGTCATGTCCCGGCTGCCGCCTTTGCGGCGAACGTCAAGGTCCGGTCCCACGCGCCCCTGGCCGCCGCCGTTGTCACGCCCGTCGGCGATCAGGCGCGCGTCGACTTCGATGAACCGCAGCGGGCGCTCGCGCCAGGTCAAGCCGCCGTCTTTTATGACGGCGACCGCGTGATCGGCGGCGGGCCGATCGCCGCCGGCGACGTGTGACGGTCCTCGCCGCCGCGCAACCTCCGTTTCTGGCGACATTCTCTTTGATCGGCCTCGTGTATCTGATCTGCCTCGGCGGCGTCCTTTCCGCCCAGCTGGCCTGGCGGGGTCGCCCCGCTTACTGGCTGGCTGTCCTGGGTACGTTCTGCTTCCTGGTCGGAGTGCTGTGGGGACGGGGCTACCTGTCGGGCGGCGCCACCTTCACCTTTTTGGGCGCCGGGATCGTGCTCGCGGTCTTCGGGGTGGCCCTGGACTTGATCTTCGGGCCGCCCGTCGCACAGCCCCGCGCCGAATAGCATTAGGGGCCATGGCTTCCGACACGTCCGACAAATACATGCAGGCGCGGATCACCCGGCGCCAGGATTACTCGCCCACCCTCTGGTCGGTCTGGATGAAGCCCCCCGAGGAGCTGGCGTTCAAGGCGGGCCAGTACGTCGCCTTCGGGGTCGACCAAAGCGAGAAGGTTCTGGAGCGCGCCTTCTCCATCGTCTCGAGCCCGTACGAGGCCGAGCTCGAATTCTTCATCGAGAAAGTGCCCGAAGGCGCGCTCTCGCCCAAGCTGTACGAGCTCCAGGTCGGCGACCAGGTCTTCATGCGCAAGAAGGCAAAAGGCATCTTCAACGTCGACGTCAAGTCCGGCCACTCGCAGCATTTCCTGGTCTCGACCGTCACCGGGATCGCGCCCTACATCAGCATGGTCCGTACGCTGGCGCTGGACCTGAAGGAAGGCCGCCTGGCGCAGCCGTTTCGTCTCGTCATCCTCCAGGGGGTGTCGAAGTCGAACGAGTTCGGGTACGACAAGGAGCTGTACAAGGCGGCCAGCGAGTACCCCTGGTTGACCTACATTCCGACCATCAGCCGGCACTGGGAGGATCCGGAATGGACCGGGGAGCGGGGGAGGGTCGACGACCTGGTCCGCAAATACGCCGACACGCTGGAGCTGACGCCCAGGGACACGACCGTGTACCTCTGTGGCAATCCCGGGATGATCGTCAACGTGCGAGACATCATGCGCCGGTGCGGCTTCGAGCACGCCGCCATCAAGGAAGAGACCTACTGGGCGCCCGGCGAAGGCGAGGTCGAATACTGACCCTGGCACCGCCAGATAGAATCTGACGCCGTGCCCTTGATCGGCGCGCTACCGCAGCCCATCACCTCGACTCCGCTCGTTTTCTTCGTCTATCTCGTGCTGATCCTGCTGTTGGGGAGCGCGCTCGCCAGCGTGCTTCTTCGGAATACGCTGTATGCGGTCGGCGCCTTTGCCGCCAGCATGGTGCTGGTGGCGTTGCTGTACCTCGCGATCGCGCCGTTCCTCCTGGTCGCCATCCAATTGCTGGTTTTCACGACGGTTAGTGCGGCCCTGCTGATCGGGCTGCTTCGGGCGACGACGGGGCTACGGACGTCGAGCGTGGGCCGCCTCAGCCCTCAATGGATCATCGGCGCGGCGGTCTCGGCGGCAGTGCTGGCGCTAGTTGGCGTCGTCTTGGGCGCTACCTCCTGGCCAACCGGCTTTTGCTGCGGGATTATCGTCGGCCTCGGCCCCGTGCTGACCAATATCTACCCGGTCGGGCTCGCCGTCCTGGCGGTGATTCTCGCGTCCGCGGCCCTGGGGAGTGGGCTCCTGCTAATCGCCCCCACCCTGCCCTCCCCCGCACGCGGGGGAGGGTCAAGGACGGTGCGTCGATGACGGCAGGGCTCAATCTCGTGCTGATGGCTTCGGCGGCCTTGTTCGCTATCGGCGCCTTCGCCCTGGTTGCCAGACGCAGCGCCATTGTCATGGTGCTCGGGACCCAGTTCATGTTCGCGGCATGTGGCATCGCGTTCGTCGCCTTTGGGCGCTTTGGTCTAGGAGCGAAAAACCAGAACGCCGGCGCAGCGATGGCGCTGTTCGCCGGAGCGGTCGCGGTAACGGAGCTGGCTGTCGGCCTGGCGATGGCGGCCATCGTCTACCGCGAGCATCGCAATTTCGCCCTTGACGCGGACCGCGGCTAGGCCGGCGGCACCGTGACGCTCACCCTACTTGCCGCGGCGCCCAAGGGGCCGCTCGATACCTGGAGCCCGACGCTGCTGGCGCTCTTCGCGCTGCTGCTGCCGCTGATCGCGCTCGTGATCGTGTTGGCCTTCACCATCGACTCGCGGCGCGTGAGCGCCTGGATCGCGGTGATCTTCACGCTGGCCGCCGCCATTTGCGCGCTGCTGGTGGTCGCCATCGAGGTCGCCCACCCGCTGCACCTCGAGCGGCCGGCAACCTTCCTCACGTTCTTCACCGGGCAGTCGGGGAGCGCGCAGGAGTTCACACTGCAATGGGGCGTCCTGTCCGATCCGCTCGCGGCCGTGGTGTCGTTCACGGTGACCCTCGTCAGCCTGCTGGTCCAGATCTACGCCCTTGCCTTCATGCGCCGCGAGGACGGTGTGGTGCGCTTCTACAGCGTGCTTCTCTTCGCCACCTTCGCCATGCTAGGCGTGACATTCTCGACCAACTACTTCGAGATGCTGCTCTTCTTCGGGTTGGTCACGCTGTCGACCTACCTGATGATCGGCCACTGGTGGCAGCGGGAAGAGGCGGTTAGCGCTGCCTCGCGCGCGTTCATCATCTCGGCCCTCGGGGATGTGGCACTGCTCGCCGCCGTCGCCTACATCTATTTCCGCTACAACGAGCTGAATTTTCAGGCGCTCACCGGGCACTACACGGGCGGCCGGGTCAGTGCCAACGGACTCTTCGTCATGTCGATTCTCGTCTTCATCGCCGCGGCGGCAAAATCCGCGCAGTTTCCACTGCACGTCTGGCTGTCGGGAAGCGCCCAGGCCCCCGCGCCGGCCGCCGCGCTGATCCACTCGGCAGGAAGCGCCGTCTGTGGCGTCTACTTGATTGCGCGCGCCTACGGGCTGTTCCACGCAAGTCCGCGGGCCCTCGCGCTGCTCGCCATCGCCGGCGGGCTGACGGCCGTGCTGGGCGTGCTGTGGGCGCTGTTCCAGGACAACCTCAAACGCGCGATCGCCTACACGACCATGAGCGAGCTCGGCCTGATGGTGCTGGCGCTCGGCATCGGCGCCTACGGCGCGAGCATCTTCGAGCTCTTTACCCACGCCTGGCCGAAGGCGCTGCTCTTCCTCGCCGCCGGCGTCATCATTCGAGAGCTCCGAACCGAGCGGCTGGCGGAGATGGGCGGGTTGTGGCGCCGGCTGCGGTTCACTCGTTGGTTGGTGCTGATCGCGGTCTTAGCCGGAGCGGGCATCCCACCGTTCAGCACCTTCTGGAGCAAGGACACGATCCTGTCAAAGGCCCTCGCGCTCGGCAGCCCACTCGCGATCGCGGTGATCACGGCCGTGACGTTCCTTGGCGCGATGGCGCTGGTTCGAATCTTTGCTCTCGTCTTCACCGGCGAGACCGCCCGGCGTCGGCGCTTCGAGCCGGACCGGATCCGCGATGCGGGCGGCCGCCTCGCCTTCACGATGGCGGTGCTGGCGATCGCTTCCCTGGTTTCGGGCATCCGCGGCTTCCGCGGCCGCACCGATCCGATCGCCTTCGTCACTTTCCCTGGCGTGTCGCTCCCCAACTCGCACTTGGTGGCCGCTGATGTAATTGCTGCCGCCGCCGTGCTGGGCGCGGCGGTTGCCTTCGTCGTATACGCGCGCCGCGTGCCGTCGCCTGCGGCCCTGCAACCAGTCCGGCACGCGATGGGGGAGGGACTCTTTGTCGATCGGGCCTACCAGCTGGCCGCGGTCGGCATCGTGCTGCCGGTGAGCCGCGCTGCATCGTGGGTCGAGACGCGCGTCATCGATGGGGCGCTCGACCTGGTCGGCGACAGCATCGAGTTCGTCGGGCAGCCGCGGCGATGGTTGGGTGAATTCCGCATTCGTCCGTTGCTGATCGGCTTCTTCGCCGGCGTCGTCGCACTGGGCGCCATCGCGATCGTGCTCGCCGGCGGGATCATCGGGAAAAGCGGATGACATTCCTGCTAAGCGCCATGATCTGGGTCCCGGCGGTCGCCGCCATCGCATTGATGTTCTTCCCCTCGCGCACCGAGGTGCACCGCGAGAGGATCCGTTCGTTCACGATCAGCGCCGCCGTGCTCGTCCTCGGCTTGGCGGTCTTCATGTGGTACGGCTTCCGCGACCAGAGCGGCACCTATGCCTACGAGGAGACGCGCAGCTGGCTGCAGGGCATCGGTTCCAGCTACCACCTCGGCGTTGACGGGGTCAGCATGCCGCTCCTGCTACTGAGCACGCTGCTCTTCGTTGTCGCGGTCCTCGCCTCCAGCCGGCTGCGCGAGCAGGCGAAGGAATACTTCATCCTGCTGCTCCTACTGGAGACCGGCGTCAATGGCGTCTTCGCCTCACTCGACTACCTGCTTTTCTTTCTCTTCTGGCAGCTGCAAGCGGTCCCCATGTTCCTCCTGATCGCCCGCTTCGGCGGCCCGCGCCGGCTGGCGGCGGCCTGGAAGTTTCTGGCGGTCGACCTGGCGGCGAGCGCCTTTCTCCTGCTGGCGATCCTCATCCTCTATTTCAAGGCGCCGGTTCGGACCTTCGACATCTCGACCCTGCACGACCTCGCCCTACCGGCCGCGACCGCGACGCTGATCGGCTGGCTCTTCTTCATCGCCTTCGCCGTCAGGCTGCCCGCCTTCCCGTTCCACACCTGGTTCATCGATGCCCAGGCGGAGGCGTCGGCGCCGGTGGCGTTGATCCTTGGCGGCGTGCTCGTCAAGCTCGGGGGCTACGGCATCCTACGCGTCAACCTCGGTGAATTCCAGGACACGTTCCACAAGTTCAGCGGCGCGGTGGTCGTGATCGCGATCGTGACCGTGTTGTGGGGTGCGATCGCGGCGCTCGCGCAGGACGATCTGCGCCGACTCGTCGGCTACGTGGTCATGAGTCACATGGGGTTGGTGCTGCTCGCGGCAGCGTCGGCCGCGCCGGTGGCGATCAACGGCGCCGTGCTGCTGATGGTTGCCGACGGGCTGACCGCAGCGTTGCTGGTGCTGATGGCTGCCGTGATCGCCGAGCGGGCGGGCACCACCTCGATCCGCGCGATGGGTGGGATGGCCGCCCACATGGGGCGCGGCGCGCTGTTCTGGATCCTCGCGGCGCTGGCCGCCATCGGCTTCCCCGGCCTCGCCGGCTTCGCCGGTCAATTCATGGTCGTGGTCGGTGCCTATCCAAGCCACCGCATCGCGACCTGGATCGCCCTGATCGGGATCCTGGTGATGGCCGGTGCGATGATCCTCACGGTCCAGCGGATCTTTTTCGGCGCGCCGCCGGAGCGCTTCGGGCGGCTCCGCGACCTGGGGACGCTGGAGCTGTTCGACGCGGCGGCGTTGACCACGTTCATCGTCTTGCTCGGCGTGCTGCCGGCCATCCTGCTGGACAGCATCAATTTCTCGGTCCTGAGCCTGCTGTCGCGAGGCGGCGGATGAGGACCTTCGGGAACCTCCTCGCTTTTTCGCCAGAGCTCTGGCTGCTCGCCGGCGCGATCGTGGTCTTCCTGCAGGCTCGCGTCTTGCCTCGGACGTCGACCACGACGGTGGCCCTCGTCAGCCTCATCCTCGCGTTCCTGGCGCTGGCGACTCAGTTCAAGCAGACGATCACGATCCTCGACGGCGCCTTCCTCCTCGACGGGTTCGCGATCTTTATCCAGGTCGTGCTGCTCGGCGCGGCGGCGCTCTGCTTGCTGGCCGGCCGCGCCGACATCCTTCCCGGCGAGTCGCCGGCGCGCGCCGAGCCCGGGTTCTTCCTGCTGGCGACGCTGGGCGCGATGCTCGCCGCCTCGGCCGCGGAGATGACCAGCCTCTTCCTGGCCCTGGAGCTGCTCGCCATCAACCTATATGTGTTGACCGGGCTGGCGCGTCGCGGCGCGGGGGGCATCGGCGCCGGGCTTGGCTACCTCGTGCTCGGCGCAGCCAGCTCCGCGATCCTGCTCTACGGCCTGGCCCTGACCTTCGGCCTGAGCGGTGAGACACGCCTCGCGGCGGCCGGCCAGGCGCTCGCGGCGCTGCGCGGGACCCAGCCGGCGCTTCTGCTGGCGCTTACCCTTGTCTTGGCGGGATTCGCGGTACGTCTCGGACTGCTCCCGGTGCGCTGGTGGACGCGCGGGTTCGAGACCGGCGTTCCGCCCCGGGTGACTATGTTCGTGCTGTCCGTCGGGGTGGTGGCCGCCTTCACTGTGTTTGCCCGGATCTCGATATCGACCTTCGCCGGCAGCCACATCCCGTACGCAGCTGTAATTGCCGTCGTCGCGGCGGTGGCGATGACGGCCGGCAACCTGTTGGCCGTCACGCAGTCGAGCGTACGGCGCTTGCTCGTCTACGCCGGGATCGCCCAGGCGGGCTACGCGCTCGTCGCCTTTACCGATCTCAAGCGAGCGGGCATCGGGGCCTTGCTCATCTTCCTGACGGCCCTGGCGCTGACGAGCATCTGCGCCTTCGCCGCGATCATCGCCTACGCCCGCTCGGTGCACAGCGATGCGATCCGCGACCTCGCCGCCATGTCGCGCACGACGCCGGGATTGTCCGTTGCACTCGGCTTGGCGGTAATCTCGCTGGCCGGCTTGCCGCCGGTCGCGGGGTTCTTCGGCAAGTTGCTCGTTCTCCAGGCCGCCGTCGATGGCGGCTTTGCCTGGTTGGCGGTGGTCGGCGCGCTCAATATCGTGCTGGCGGCACTCGGCTACGCCCGCATCCTTCGGATTGCCTTTGTCGATCCGCCGGTGTTCGAGGTGGCCCCGGTGCGACTGGGGCTCGGCATCCGGGCTGCTGTGGCGCTGTCGTGCGCGGGGATCGTGTTCATGGGCGCCTTCCTGGGCCCGCTGTACACCGCCGCCAGCTATGGGAAGTCCGCAATTCTTCACTGAGGGTGAAACGCCCCCACCCTGACCCGAACGTCTCAAACGCTCGCCGGGCACTAAAGCGCCGCTCGCGTGGGCCGACGGGCCCGCCCCGCGAGCGGGGGACGGGAAATCCCGGTAACCTTCCGCCCGATGTCTTCGTTTACCGGGCGCCCAATGGGTAATCCTCCCCGGCGCCGGCGACGCGGCTCACGGCGCCATTTCTCCTCGAGCGGGGCGCTGCGTCCGGCGTCGAGCTCGCCGAGGACCGGTCCGCATTGGATCCGGCGGATCCTGCTGCTGACCGGCGTCGGCCTGCTCGCCATGCTGATCGGCACCGGCACACTGCTCTACACCTATGCCGGAGAGATGCCGAGCCTGGCCCACCTGAGCGCACAGAAGCTGCCGCAAACGACCCGAATCTATGCCCGCGACGGGACAACCCTTCTCGAGGAGCGCTACCAGCAGCAGCGGACCGTGGTCCCGCTCAGCGAAGTCGCCTGGGACCTGCGGCACGCCACCATTTCGATCGAAGACAAGGACTTCTACAACCACGGGGCCGTGAACCCGATCCGCATGTTGGCGGCGGGTGTCTACGACTTAATGCATCAAAGTGCCGCCCAGGGCGGCAGCACCATCACGCAGCAGCTGGTCAAGAACTATCTCCTGGGTCCCAACGCATCGAGCCGCAGTCTCGATCGCAAGGCGCGCGAGCTCGTGCTGTCGGTCGAGCTCGAGCGGCAGTACTCAAAAGACCAGATCCTCGAGATGTACCTCAACACCATCTTCTATGGCAATCAGTCCTTCGGGGTCGAAGCCGCGTCGCAAACCTACTTCGGGACATCGGCCGGGCGACTCGACCTGGCCGAGGCGAGTTTTCTGGCCGGGTTGCCGCAGCGCCCCAGCTACCTGAATCCCTTCTTGACCGACGGCTTCGTCCATGCCCGTGCACGGCAGCGCGACGTGCTCGATGCGATGGTCCGCGACTCGTACGTCAGCGCGGCCGCGGCGGACAAGGCCTACGCCGTGGACCTCAAGCCGATCCTGGCGGCGGCCCAGAAGTCTGCCGCCGCCCATCGGACCTCGCTCGCACCGCACTTCGTCGACTACGTCTGGAGCGAGCTCGAGCAGCGCTACGATCCTGGCTACCTTCTACGGGGCGGGTTGAAGATCGTAACGACGCTCGATCCCAAGACGCAGGCGCTGGCGCAGCAGGCGGTCCACGATGGGGTGACGCGCTTCGCCGGGACGTACCGGGTGAACAACGGCGCCATGCTGGTGATGAACCCGCACACCGGCGAGGTGCTGGCGATGGTCGGTAGCGCCGATTACTCCAACGCCGACATCGGCGGACAGGTGAACTACACCGTCGCGCCGCGACAACCCGGTTCATCGTTCAAGCCGTACACCTACATCACGGCGCTGATGAATGGCTGGACGCCGGCGTCGCCGCTGGATGACAGCAACGGCGCCCATGCGTTCCCGGGGTACCCGGTTCACGATTGGGACGGCCACGAGCTCGGCACCATCACGCTGCGTCAGTCATTGCAGCAGTCACGCAACATCTCTTCCGTGCACCTGTTCAAAGACGTCGGCATTCAGAAAGTCTTCACGACCGCCCGGAGTCTCGGGATCAGCACACCGCTCGATCCCAGCCTGCCGACGACGCTGGGCGCGAGCGAGCTTCGGATGATCGATCATCTCTCCGCCTACAGCGCCTTCGCCAATGGTGGGCACCGCGTTCGGCCCATGGATGTTCTGGAAGTCCGGGATGCCGCCGGCACGCTGCTCGAGTCGAACCCACCCCAGGTCGACGCCGGCGACCGCGTGCTACCGGCGTCGGCAACCTATCAGCTGACCGACATTTTGAAGGGCGCGGTGCATCCGTCGCTGGGCTTCCCGGTCGCCGCCAAATCCGGAACCACCACCGACTTCAAGGACGCCTGGTACATCGGCTATACGTCCGACCTTGCGGTGGCATCCTGGATGGGCAGAACCGTGACGCAGCCGACGCCGCACAACGAGTCGATGAGCGGCCGTCATGGCGGGCTGTGGGGAGAGACCGGACCGGGATCATCGTGGCACCAGTTCATGAAGGCGTACTACGCGGCCAAGAAACCCGCCGACTGGGCCCGTCCGGCCGACGTCGCCTCGCTCACGCTCTGCAAATTGACCGGTCAGCTGGCGCCCTCCGATGTCTCGCCCGACCTCGCGATCCAGGACCTCGTGGTCATTCCCGATCCGGCCGCGCCGCCGGCCGCCCCATGTGGCTCCCCAGCTCCGGGCAATGGGCTGCCCGCGCCCACGCCGGCTCCCGGCTCCGGCCTTCCCGGCGTGCTGCCCTCGATCAGCCCGCTACCGACGACCTCGCTGCCGCCGATCGTCCCCTAGCGCCGCGCCCACACGGTCCTTGACGCCTCAGGGGAAAGCGACTTTACTCATGGGGTGGTCCGCCGGCCGACGGAGACATCGGGCCCGAAGGACGAGCCCGATCTCCCGCCAAACATCTTCGTCGTCGGCCTCCTCCATCAGCTGAAGGAAGGTGGCTACAGTCGCCACGCCTGGGCGGAGTTCTGGCGGGCGTCTTGGATCCGGTCCATGCAGATCTTTCACCTGAACGAGGAGCTGCGGGGGTCGTGGCTGCGCTTCACCGCCCTGGTGGGCGTCGCGATCGTGATCGCGGCAGCCGTCACCCTCCGCTTTGCCGGGGCCACAGACGCGACCTGGTTCCTGGTAACCAGCCTGCTCTGGTGGAGCGTCCTGAGCTTCGATCTCGCGCTTCATTTGGGGTTGATGGTGAACCTCGAGTCGGGCGAGCTCCAACACTCGCTTGGCTGGCCCAACCGCCTCACCGAGCTACGCGCGCTCGCCGCGGTCTGGGTGGCCTGGGGCGCGCACTGGGCGACCGGTGGCGTGTATCTCCCGCTGGTGCTCGTTTTCGGACTGGCGGCCGTGACCGACCTGCTCGACGGCTGGCTGGCGCGCCGCGGCCATGCCTCCACCCGCTGGGGGCGCATCTACGATCCGATCGTCGATGGCGTCTTCTTCAGCGTGGCGTCGATCTCGCTCGCCATCATCGGTATCCTGCCGCAGTGGCTGGCCGCATTGGTGACGCTGCGTTATGCGTTTCCGATCGCCGGCGGCATCACCTTCCTGCTCATCCGCCGGCGCACGCTGCGAGTGCGCCACACGCCATGGGGCCGCGCCTCTTCGGCGGGCATTGCCTTCACCGTCTTCGCCGCCGCGGGCGCCGCCTCGCTGGGGCTGCCGTTCCACATCATCGCGCCCTTCTTTTATGCCCTGGTTGGCATCACTGCGCTGGGCGCCTTCGTCACCATCCTGATCAAGGGCATCGAGCAGGTCTAGCCTGGCCGGCCCCATCGTCGCGGTCATTGTGATCGCTCTTGGTATCGGAATGCTCCTCTGGTGGGGGACGCGATTCCCGCCGACACGGCCACGTCCCGGCAGCCGAAACCGGGGCGAGACCCTGATGGACGTTCACAAGCGATGGCAGAAGCGCCGGCGACCGCGGTGATCGCGACCCGCTTCACTTTCGAGCCAGGGGAGCGAATGCCTCACGGACGCCACGCTCGCCCTCGGCACTGTCCGAGGTAATCGACAACGAGATCTGGTCGGGGGACTCGGTGATCGCGAACGTCATCCAGGCGCAGCATTCCGCCTCTAAGCGAACCAGCTCGGCCAGCGAATCATGCAGACCGATGGCTGGAGCGAAGGTGAAGGTCAGGCCGCCCGGCACGGGTGCGGACGCTCTCACGAATGGCCCGAGCTTGAGCCACGCGCGCTCGCGGTCGCGATAGTCGGCTGCAGTGAGCGTACAAACGAGCGGCTTGTCTTGCATACTCACAGCCTCGCACTTCAAGTAGACTTGAAGTCAAGGATGAATACGAAATTGCGCCAGCGTACTCGCTGATGAAGGCATCTCTGCGCATTGGCGAGGTCGCAGCGGCCACCGGTCTTCGCGCCTCCGCCATTCGTTACTACGAAGACGCCGGCATCTTGCCGAAGCCGGAGCGCGTAGGCGGCAAACGCCGCTACAACGGGGACACCATCGATCGCATCACGCTGATCCGGTTTTGCCGCCGCCTTGGTATGAGTCTCACTGATGTCCGCGGGCTGCTAGCCATGCCAAGGGGTAGTCGGGCAAAAGATCAATGGCGCCGCCTCGTCGATGGCAGGCTGGAGGAGATTGGTGCCCTGATCAAGGCGGCACGAGGGGTTGAACGCATCCTTCGCGAGAGCCGTGACTGCGACTGTGTGACCCTGGAGAGCTGCTCGTTTCTCATCGCAGAACGAGCAAAGCCGCCGCTTCGCTCCTAGGGGGAGGG